>ERZ506535.4-NODE-4-length-299433-cov-13.1904_pt1 | contig 299433 bp, 242 predicted proteins | sample MGYA00512393_ERZ506535 | MGnify/ENA metagenome assembly ERZ506535
CAATGAGATGCTCTTTTGTCATAATCCCCCATCCTGGCGCGTCTTTTTTTGAACGTCCCTCTCTTCCCTACTCTTGTACCCCACCTTTCTTCGAGAAAAACTTATAACAGGTCTATATATTCCCTTTTCCATGAATACCGATTTTCTAATCGGCCGGAATTTTCAGAGAAAGAGAGCCTTCCAACAGAAAAAAGGCCCTTCCCCGCACCAATGAACATACCCTGTTCGGCAACCATCGACATGAACATTATTTCTTCGAATTTTGTCTAACAGGGCATGAAGAATCAGGAAATACACTTGCCAACGCCCAATCCCGATCATCCTTATGGAGGAGGAAACGGACGTTACCGTTTTCCGGATATCAACGGCATGAATTTACTGGGAGACAATATTTCCCTGCCTCCCATCGTTCCAAAAAGTTTCCATATCATGCTGACTGTTTTTCACCCGGAAACTTTGTACGGAATGAAAAAGTGGCTTCCCTTCTGCGAGGACCTCCGCAAACAGTACAAACATACGCCAACCCCGGTGGAATATAGCATTTTGCTGGTTCTGCAGCCACCCCCAATTGAAGGTGATGTCCCCGCCTTTACACAGGCTCTGGGGGATTTTCCGGATTTTTACATGAAGACCAATTCCCTGATTTCCTATTATGACCAGTCTTTTGTACGCCGCAGACTTTCCCTTCACAAGAAGGCGGAAACAGCGATTGTCCTTCTGGACGGCAACGGCAATATCATCTGGAAGGATGACGGCGGGTTCACGGCCTCACGCGCGGAGCATTTGAAAGTTATCCTGGAAACTCTTTCTCCGCTGGCACCCAGGACAAGAACGCATTAAAAGGAGAATGCGTCTTCTTCGCCTCATCCGCACTTTCCGTTTGAGGTTCCCTCCGGAATATCCCATACTGGCCTCATGCCTACCATTTCTCTTGCTCTCGGTGAACGTTCCTACGACATCCACGTGGAAAACGGAGCACTGGACCGTACCGGAGAGTTTGCCTACCGCGCCGGTCTGGACGGCAAGATTGCGGTTATCACGGACAGCTGCGTCGCCCCACTTTATGCAGAGCGCGTAATGAAGTCCCTGGAGAGCGCGGGATTCATGCCCAGCCTGCACGTAGTGAATGCCGGGGAAGCTTCCAAAAATATGCTTCAGGCCCAGGAGCTGTGTTCCGAACTGGTCCGGGCCGGGCTTGACCGCACCGGATGCATCGCCGCTCTGGGCGGCGGCGTAGTAGGGGATCTGGCCGGCTTCATCGCTTCCATTTATTACCGGGGCATCCCCTTCATGCAAATTCCAACAACGGTGGTCGCCCAGGTGGACAGTTCCGTAGGAGGAAAGACTGCCGTCAATATTCCAGAAGGGAAAAATCTTGTAGGAGCCTTTCATCAGCCGTCCGTCGTGGTAATCGACCCTACCACGCTGGTGACTTTGGATCGACGTACGCTGGCGGAAGGTTTGGCGGAAGCCGTCAAGCACGCAGCTATCAAAGACGCTTCCATGCTTCATGAATTGAAAGGGCTGGGGCCGGAACTCTCCATCGGCTTCTCCCTGAATACTATTGCCAGGCTTCCTGACCTAATCTCCCGGAACGTGGCCATTAAGGCCCGCATTGTAGAAAATGATGAATTGGAAACTCTGGATATCCGGGCTCTGCTCAATTTCGGCCACACCATCGGCCACGGCATTGAAGCTGCCGTCCCTTACGGAACCATCCTTCACGGGGAAGCAGTGGCGCTCGGCATGCGCGCCGCCCTGTTTCTGAGTGAACGGAAAGCCGGTTTAAGTTCTTCCGATGCCAACAAGATCCTTCGCACGCTTCAGGCGCTGGAACTTCCCTTGGTTCTTCCGGACGGCATTGATACGGCAACTGTTCTTCAAAAAACGGCATCAGACAAAAAGTTCCGGGCCGGAACCATCCGCTTTGTTCTGCTTTCCAAAGCAGGGGAGGCAGGCATTTCTACGAAAATTACTCGGGAAGATATGGCGGAAGCCATTGAAGAATTGCGCCGCCCCCTGGATTGAGTTTACCACCCGTGGCCCTTTGTTCTCTAGCAAGAAAACTCCGGGAGTCGGGCTGTACAGATATTTTCCCCTTCTCTTCGCGCATTTTCCCATCAGGAAGAGGAAAGGATTTACCGGGGGACCTGATACCATATCAAACCGCCCTTCATTCCGGCAAAACGGAATGAAGAGGAACATTGTAGTAATTACCCAATTCCCGGCACGGGGAATTTATTTTTACGGCTCTTCCGCGGTAGGTTCAAATCCATCCACATCCAGAGGCACACTGCCCGTGTATTCCCCGGTATCGAAATGAATTCCTTTCAAAGCATCTTCCAGAGACGAAGAACCATAACACTCCCGGCTGGCCAGACGCATCAATTCATTTGCAATATTTACGGCTTCTTCATTGGGAATATCCCCGGGCAGGGAGGCAGCCAGCTCTTTCACCTCCGCCGCGTGGGCGTTTGCCGTAGCCTGATCCTGAATAAGCAGCAGAACGGCCAGAATTTTTTCTCCCGGAGTTTTAGGAACGGCCTGTTCGCTGGGAACCGAAACATCCCGGGGATGATCCTGCTTCTTGCCGCCGTCACAGGCAACAAACACTAACGCCGCCAAAAACGCCGTAAAAGGAATGAGATTTCGCTTCATCATGATGGTTGGTTGAAAAGCCGGAGGCCTCATTGAATTCATCATGAACACTGAGGATTCCGGAGTCAAATCAGTTTTTATCCTTAAAAACTGTTTTTCAGGCAACATATCTCTTTAACCTCTGCCTCTCGTTCTGAACGCAGGAAACAGCCCTTCCCATTTAATAGGCAAAATATAGGGAGTTCATTGACTCCCTCCGCAGAGCACCATTTCCGAGAATGACGGTTGCGCCTATTTTTTGTGTCACCATTTCAATACGACGTTTGATTTCACAGGACGTCACCGTATAATTCCCCTGAGATGGGTTACCCTATTTGGAACAGACGCCGTTTTTTGAAAACCGCCGCGGGAACGGCCGGGTTTCTGGCAGCCATGCCCTGTCTGAACGCCGCTGAGGTTTTTACGGACACAAAACCGCTCAAGGTGGGCCTGGTAGGCTGCGGAGGCCGCGGCCTGGGCGCCATGAAGAATGCGCTGGACGCCGATCCCGGAACCATGGTCTGGGCGCTGGCGGACGTGTTTCAGGAACGTATCGATTTCGGCGCCAAATTACTGGCGGAACAGTACGGCAACCGAGCCCAGCTGGACAGAAGCCGTCTGTTCAGCGGCCTGGACAGTTACAAGAGATTGCTGCAAACGGATATTGACGTGGTGCTGCTCTGCACTCCCCCCGCTTTCCGTCCGGAACATCTGGCGGCGGCCATTGACGCCAGCAAACATATTTATGCGGAAAAACCCGTAGCGGTGGACGTTCCCGGCGTGCTTTCCGTGCTGGAATCCGCACGGCTGGCAAAACTCAAAAATCTGGTGATTCTGGACGGCTTCTGCTGGCGCTACGACAAGGCGAATGAGGAAGCCCACCGCAAGCTTTCTTCCGGGCTGCTGGGCCGTGTCCTCTCCTTTGACGGGTTATATTACACCACTCCTCCCAAGTCTCCGCTGGCCCTGGACTCCCGACCTTCCTCCGATACGGACGTGGCATGGGCGCTACGCAACTGGACCGCATGGAACTGGCTGAGCGGAGGCCAGTTTGTGGAACAAATCGTCCATACGATTGACGGCATGGTCTGGTCCATGAACGAGCAGCTTCCTCTGGCGGCTTTCGGCTCCGGAGGACGCGCTCAGCGCCGGGATGACGGCGACGTATGGGATCATTACGACGTTTATTTTGAGTACGACCATAACGTAACGGCCCACATTTCATGCAGACAGTGGGTTGGCTGCCACGGGGAAATCGTGGACCGCACCATTTGCGAAAAAGGAATGCTGGTTACTCCCTACCGCCCCTACATCCAGGCGAATAACCGCTGGCGTTTCCGCGGGGAACGCGGCAATATGTACGCAGACACGCATGTGGCCTTTTACCGTTTCCTGCGCTCCGGCACCTGGACCCAGACACTGGAAAGCGCGGCCAATAAAACCCTGGCTGCCATCATGGGGCGTGAAGCGGCCCACACAGGCCAGCGCATTACCTGGGAACAGATTAAGAAGAGTACCGCACGGCTGATGCCTGAAGACCTGACGATGGATACGCCCCTGCCGCCCGCCCGCATCCCGCGCCCGGGCAGAACGGCCTGACGGAGGTTCCAGCCCTTTCACTCTACGGTTCATGGCCAACATCTTTCCACCCAATACCAACAAGCGCTTTTACGGGATTGCCGCCCTGGTTGCGCTCGCTGCCGCATTCGTACTGGGAGGAATATATTATGTTAATTTCAGTATTCCGGAGTATGAACCCATGCAGCCCGTCCGCTTTTCCCACAAACTTCACGCCGGAGATCTGAAGATGAGCTGCACGGCTTGCCATAGCGCCGCACAGCGCTCACCCAGAGCCGGCATTCCGGATACGAAGTCCTGTCTGGGCTGCCACCAGCATATTCTTCCGGACAGTCCGCTCATCGCCCCCCTGAGGGAGGCGGCGGACCCGCAATACCCCGGTTACACAGGAGAACCGGTCCGCTGGGTGATGGTCAACCGCCTGTCCGGTCACGCCTATTTTAACCACATGGCCCACCTGAACCGGGGCATCGGCTGCACGTCCTGCCATGGAGACGTGGCGGGCATGGAACGCATCAGGGCTCCACGCGACGCCCGCATGCAATGGTGTCTGGACTGCCACCGCAATCCGGCTCCCCACCTGCGCCCGCTGGAAGAAACGGCCAGTTCCCATTATTCCGCCGCAAATTACCTCCGCACGCATTCCATCCGGGATGAAGAAGGAAAAAGCATCCAAACCCCGCTTCAACTGGGAAATTTCCTGAAACGCCAATGGACCATTCAGCCGAAGACGGATTGCACCGCATGCCATCACTGACCTCCATGGCCTGTTTGACATCCGCGGCTCCAAAGTTATTCCTCTTTGCGTTCCCGGATGCTGCGTCATAAAAAGACCAAAGGGCTTTTCATTAAATGATTCCTTCCTTGAATCCGTAATCAATGACATTGAATTCCACAAGAAAGATTTCCTCCTGTTCCCTGTTTATCCGTTATTGGCCCGGAGATAAAGGCCGCCGTCAATCACCACTTGATTTCATCCTTCGGATTTCCTAAAAAAAGCCATCCCTGTTTCATCAATCCCCATCATTACCCGGTTTGACTCCCCTCCCTCCATTTTCCCAGAATGAAGTTCCCCAGAACCACCCCGCTTTTCTTCCGGAAGAAGAACGGGGGATGACGCGGCGTTCCTTCATGAAATGGATGGGTGCAGGGGCAGCCCTGGCGGGGATAGGGCTGCCGGCCTGCCGCCGTGTGGAAAAATACCTGGTTCCCTATAACGAAGGGCCTGAATGGTCTGTTCCCGGCGTGGAAACGGCTTACGCCACCTGCCTGACCATGGGAGGAAACGCGCAACCCGTACTGGCCGCCTGTTATGAAGGGCGCCCCGTCAAATTGATTCCCTCCCTGCAATACCCGGAAGGCCCGGGGCTGCCGGCTGCGGCTCAAGCCTCCATTCTGGACCTTTACGACCCCGGCCGCAGCAAGCATATCCTGTTCAACGGCAAGCCGGCCTCCGAAGACGAATTCCGGGGAGCCTTTTCTTCTTGGTCCCGCAATCTTCGGAATGGTGGCGGCATCGGCCTTCTTCTTCCCCCCTCGACTTCTCCTCTGCTCCATTCCATGCTGGAGGAAATCACCAGGAAAAATTCACTCGTGCGCATCTACCGGTATTCCCCCGTGCCTGAACCGGGTTCCGGCATGCAGGCGGGGCTGCCGGAAGAAGTACGGTTCCGCGTGCGTTTTGCGCGCGCCAGGCGCATCCTCTCCCTGGATTGCGATTTTCTTCATCAAAACCCCTATGGAAACACGCGCGACTTCATTGCGTCCCGCTCCCCGGAAGGGCTTTACTACAAAGAAGAAAACAGGAACCGAACACGCCTTTACGCCGTGGAGGGCCGCGTTTCCCTGACCGGGGCCCATGCCGACCACAGACTGCCCGTTTCCCCTGCACGCCTGGCGTTTTTCCTGGAGGAACTGTTCCGCTATCTTTCCAGCAAAAAAAACTCCGGCCAAACGCTTCCCCCTCCCCGGCAAACGGACCATCCCCTGACAGAAAAGGAACTCAACTGGCTTCGCCACTGTGCGGATGACTTATTCAGCCACCCCGGAGAAAGCGTTGTCCTCCTGGGGGACAATCATCCGGAATTATCCGGCATTGTCTGGAAGCTCAACTGTCTTCTCGGCTCCATGGGAACATGCATCCAGTTGTTAAAGGCTCCGCGCCCAACCCCTTATGGCGCGCTGGACGATCTTGTTCGGGACATCCGGGGGAAAAAGGTGGAAATCGTTTTTTTACTGGATGCGGGAAATCCCGTGCTGGATTCCGGGCGCAGTTCCGGACTGTCGGAAGCCCTGAACAAAGTGGAAAGCATCCACCTTGGAATGTATGAAGATGAAACCTCCCGCGTCTGCCGCTGGCACCTGCCGGCAGCCCACTTTCTGGAATCATGGGGAGTGGAGCGGGATTACCAGGGCAGATTTTGCTATCGCCAGCCCGTCATTCTTCCCCTGTACGGGGGCATTTCTCCGGAAGAAGTTCTTTCCGGCCTGCTTTCCTCCAAAGGCCATCTCTCCACAGCGGACAATTCCCCCACCCACCTCTCTCCCGTTTACCACAGAGCACGCAAATGCTTTGAACGCGCCGTGAATCCGGAAAATAAAACTGCGGCCTGGGCTCAGGCGCTTCAGCGCGGTTATTCGGAAGAAACGGCCTATGCTCCCCTGTTCCCGCAGGAAGAAACGGCTCTTGGAACAGCCATGATGCAAACGCCCGCAGCGCCTTTTGGCGGCCACGGGAAAAAATTGGGAACCGGGATGCTGGAATTGCAATTCCGCGCGGACTATTCCATTGGGGACGGACGCTGGAAACGCAATGCATGGATGCAGGAATGCCCGGACCCAATAACAGGCGTCAGCTGGGCGGCGTCCGCACAGGTTTCCCCCGCCACCTTTCTGCGGCTGGGAGGTTCGGATTCCGGGCCCATGCACTGCACGCTTACCGCCCCCTCCACGCAAATGGAAGTCATCCTGTGCCCCATTCCGGGAGTGGCGGATAATCTCATTATTCTTCCTCTGGGTTATGGCGGCATCAACCACGTAGCGGAAAGGCAGGAAAATTCCGGCGGATATGAACTCCGCAGACAGGTGGAAAAAACGGAAGCATACGGCATTGCCCCGGAACAGATTGCCTTGTCTGCCCTCCGGGAGCGGACGGAAGCCATTCAGAGCCCCGTTGTGCAGCCTGCCCCGTTCTCCCTGCATCCCGGTCCGTCCCGCCTCCCGCCTCCCCCTCCCGGCGCGGATGCCGTTTACCAGTGGAAAATGGCCATTGACACGTCCCGTTGCATCGGCTGCAACGCCTGCATGATTGCATGCCGCGCGGAAAATAACATTCCCGTGGTGGGGCGTGACCAGATGGCCAGGGGCCGCGCCCTGGACTGGATACGTATCGACAGATACTTCACGGAGGAAGGGACGCTCACCTCCATCCCCGTGGCCTGCCAGCAGTGCGGCAGGGCCCCATGTGAATCCGTATGCCCCGTCAATGCCACCGTGCATACTGCGGAAGGCCTGAACGCCATGGTGTACGCCCGGTGCTGGGGTACCCGGTACTGCGCCACCAACTGCCCGTACAAGGCTCGGCGCTTCAATTTTTTTGATTACGCCAAAGCATCGGAACAGGCCACGCGCCTTCAGCGCAATCCCAACGTAACCGTTCGCTCCCGCGGCGTCATGGAAAAATGCACCTACTGCGTCCAAATGGTGGAACGTGCCAAAATCCGGCACAAATCCCGCTTGATGAAGGAACATCCGGGCCAGCCATCCACCTCCATCCATGTGACGGCCCAGGACATGCTGCTTCCGGACGGGGCGGCTCAAACGGCCTGCCAGCTCGCATGCCCGATGGGAGCCATCACCTTCGGCAATGTGCTGGACCCCGCCGCAGCCGTTTTCCGCGCCAAGTCCCTGCCGCGCCACCAGGATCTCCTCTCCTGCCTGGGCACGTCTCCCGGCACGGGCTACCTGGTTCCGGCAAGAAACCCCAATCCGGCCATGGAGAAATAAAATGCCCTGCCCGGAAATTGATAAAAAACGGCCCTTCCTTAAAAAATAAGGCCGCCTTCTTCAGGAGGCGGCCTTACCAGTCAAAGGTCTTTTGATAAGCTGGTCACTCAATCTTCCACAATTTGCTCCACGGTCGTAATCGTTTCCACCACGTCGATGTTGGCGGCGTCGGCAAAATCATTCACCGCCTTGAGCAAAGCCGGAGTCATCAGCTTGTCCTTTTGAATGCGCTCGCAATTTTCCAGCATATCCACGATGGTGTCCTGGGCGTCTCCGTTCAATTTGGTGATGCGGATAGCCTGCTCGGAAGTAAGCTTCATCTTTTCCATGGACTTGTCCAGCTGCTTGGCCTGCTGGGTCAACGCATTGAGCTGCTTAATGGCGATTTCAACCGCAGCGTTGTCCTTCACGTCGTCCAAAACCTTGTTGGCGGAAGAAATCAGGTCGATATTCTGCTTGACCATCTGCACGGGATCGGCAGCGTTCTGGGCAAAGGCGGAAGCGGAGCATACGATGGCCACCACAGGGAGTACTTGATACGTTTGAATCATTGTTTTATCGGTGTTCGGGTTGAAGAAGAAACATCTTCTTTGCTTCTTTAGATTCATTCCGGCGGATAAATCGTTGCCCTCTTATCTGTCATGCGCCTCTTACAAGCTGACCGTCAGCAAACGGCAGAAAAACAATCTTACCCGGCCACACGCCTCCCCGCCCCGTCTTCCAGCAAAAAACGGAGAGGGCGGTATTTGGCGGATTCCAGATTGGGATCTTCCGCCAGAATAGCCTCCGCCAGCTGCCGCCCGCGGTGAATCAGGCGCGCATCCAGCAGCCATTCCTCAAAGCGTACGCCCTTCAGGCCGCTCTGGGACGTACCCAGCACGTCTCCAGGGCCGCGTAGCCTCAAATCCTGTTCCGCCAGGTTAAATCCATTCGCCGTAGTTTCCACGATGCGCAGCTTCTCCCATTGCTCATCCTCCGGACGGGCGTCCGTCATCAAAATGCAGTAGGACTTGTGCGATCCGCGGCCGATGCGCCCCCGGAGCTGATGAAGCTGGGAAAGCCCGAAACTTTCCGCATTATTGATGATCATCACCGTGGCATTCGGAACATCCACCCCCACCTCCACCACGGTGGTGGACACCAGCACGCTGATGCGGTTGGAGCGGAAATCCTTCATCACCGCCTCTTTTTCCTCTGAAGACATCCTGCCGTGCAGCAGCCCCACATCCACATGAGGCAGCAGAGCCTTCCACTCGTCCCATTCCTTCGTCACGGCTTTCCCCTTCCGGGAATCCTCTCCGTCAATCAGGGGGGAAACCACGTAAATCTGCCTCCCTTCCTCCAGCTGGTTCCGAACGAATGCCAGCACTTTTCCCTTATCCTTCTCCGTACGGATGGCTGTTACGACCGCCCCGCGCCCCCCGGGCACGCCGTCCAGGATGGAAACGTCAAGCTCCCCGTAAAAAGTCAGCGTCAGCGTGCGGGGGATAGGGGTAGCGGTCATCACCAGCACGTCGGGGCGCTCTTCCCGGTCAATCAGCTTCTCCCGCTGATTCACGCCGAATTTGTGCTGTTCGTCAATCACGACCAGCCCCACACGCTCCGGCACATTTTTCCCGTACAGCAAGGCATGCGTGCCAACCACAATCCCGCCCTGCTTCCCGAACGACACATGGGATTCTTCCTTCCTGTCCGCCGTCACCAGGGAAACAGGCACATCCAGCTTGTCCAGCATCTGCCGGAACTTCAAATAATGCTGTTCCGCCAGAATCTGCGTGGGCGCCATCATCACGGCGGAATAACCGTGTTCCACAGCCAGCAGCATGGCGCACAGAGCCACCAGCGTCTTTCCGGACCCGACATCCCCCTGAAGCAGGCGGTTCATGGAACGGGGGGCTTTCATATCCCGGTAAATCTCCCTCACGCAGCGCTTCTGAGCCTCCGTCAGCTCAAACGGCAGGGAATCCGCCAGATCCTTCACCAAATGGCTGGAACCTGCGGTCCGCATGCCGGGCACTTCATCCGCCCGCCTTCTTCTGTAGGCCACGTTCAACTGCTGAGCAAGGCATTCCTCCAACGCAAAACGGCGCCGCGCCCGGTCCCGGGCCTCTGCGGTCTCAGGAAAATGAAGATCCCTCAATGCCGTTTTGCACGGAGTGTCCGGCACAAACTCATACACCTCCGGTTCCGGAGCCGGGGAAAGCCTGGACAGCGTCTCCCATACGATTTCCCGCAGCCTGCGGACCGCAATCCCCATGCGGCCGCCATACACGGGAACAATGCGGTTCAAATGAATGGACTGCTCATCTCCTTCCCGGATAATTTCAAAATCCGGATGCACCATGCTGAGCTTTTTCCCATACGGTTTCATGCGCCCGTATACAATCATCTCCTGCCCGGCGCACAACATCCTGGCTACGCCCGGCATGCTGAACCACAGGCAGGAAAAACGGGCCTGCCCCAAAGACTGCTCATCCGCCAGCACGGCTTCCACATACTGGCCGCGGCCCTTGCCGCCCCGTCCGCCCCAGCCTTTCCAGCCCACATCCACCACCCTCCCTCTCAGGCAGACGGGCACACCGGAAGACAAGGAATCATAGCGGTCAAACATGCGGCGGTCTTCATACCTGCGCGGAAGCATGAACAACAAATCCCGTACGGAGGCCATTCCCGCCGCCTGCATGGCCGCCAACTCTCTGGGGCGGATAAAAACGCATTCCTCCAGAGAAGACGTTAAAAGCAATTCTCCAGCCATGAACCCAAGAACGTATCCCTTATCATGCACCATGTGCGCGTACCCGTCAGAGCGCTGCGGCGGGCCGTGTCTCCAGACAGCGCCTGTAATAATCCACGCGGGAAATGAACCAGCTCCATTTATGTCCCGGACGGCCGTTGGTCAGCAGCGGGGCCGGGCAATTCTTCCCCGTCCAATAATAATGGGGTACCACATTACGGAGCGGAATATGGTACTGCTTCATCAGCACTGCCGTCAGCTTGGCGGAGCGGTTCCAGGTAACAATGGGGTTATGGCTCCTTACCTCCCCCATCTCAATGCCGATGGAGTACATGTCTCCGGGGCCGCCCCGGTCTGCGTGGCGGCCCGTCTCATTCAGTGGAATATGCTGGACGGCACGGTACTGGTCCACCGTAAAATGCCAGTTCAGGGACCCCATGGCCCCCCTTTTCAATGCCCGGGCATGCGCCGCGGCGTCACCCTTGGGATTGGCTGTGCTGTGAATCGTGATAAACCGCGGATGCATGGAATGGGCGGCCCGGCGAGCACGGGAGCGCGGGGACATGAAATCACGGTTAATGTGCACCTCTCTGGACATCTGGGCCATCGTGCGCGGCACGGGAGGCACATTCTGAATCCTGAAGCTGACGGCGGGCAGGCGCGGGGCGTCCGAACACGCCGCCAGCAAAGCCGGCAGCATCAGAAACACCGCATTTGCCGACAACATTCTAACATTCATGATTCTTCCCTAGACTATCGCAGACGAGCTGGCAAGCAGATTTCCAGTCAAAACAGTCTTTTTCACCCTTTCCGAAACACGGCAGCAGGAAAAAGGGATATCCTGAAGAAAGCCCCCGCGCACAGCCATCCGGCAATCAGGGCAACGCCTTTCCCCGCATGCGGTTTTCATGCCCGGAGAAACAAAACCGCCCCATAAAAAGCCGCACGGGAGGCTTGCCAACGGCTATTTCCGTGCATACACTATCTTCACCATGAGTACCACTCACGAAGCAGCTAAGAAGTGGGTCGAAGAAATCGCCCAGCTTTGCCAACCCGACTCCATCTACTGGTGCAACGGCTCTCAGGAAGAAAATGACGAGCTTTGCAACATGATGGTAGAAAAGGGCACCTTTATCAAACTGAACCCCGAGAAGCGCCCCGGGTGCTTCCTCGCCCGTTCCACCCCCTCCGATGTAGCCCGTGTGGAAGACCGCACGTTCATCTGCAGCGAGAAGGAAGAAGACGCCGGCCCGACCAACCACTGGGCTGATCCCGTTGAAATGAAGGCCAAACTGAAGGGCCTCTTCAATGGCTGCATGAAGGGCCGTACCATGTACGTGATTCCCTTCTGCATGGGCCCCCTGGACTCCCCCCTGGCCAAAATCGGCATTGAAATCACGGACTCTCCCTATGTCGTGACCAACATGCGCATCATGACCAAGATGGGTGAACAGGTTCTCAAGCGCCTGGAAGACGAAGTCAAGGGCGGCGGCAACCCGAAGCGTGACGGTTACGGGACATTCGTTCCCTGCCTCCACACCGTGGGCGCTCCGCTTGCGGACGGCCAGGTTGACGTGCCGTGGCCCTGCAACGAAGAAAAGTACATCTGCCACTTCCCGGAAACGGAAGAAATCTGGTCCTTCGGTTCCGGTTACGGCGGCAACGCCCTGCTCGGCAAAAAGTGCCTGGCCCTGCGCATCGCCTCCGCCATCGCCCGCAAGAACAAGTGGATGGCTGAACACATGCTCCTTCTGGGCATTGAATCCCCGGACGGCACCAAGGCCTACGTCGGCGGCGCATTCCCGTCCGCCTGCGGCAAGACCAACCTGGCCATGCTCGTTCCCCCCGCCTCCTACCGGGAAGCCGGCTGGAAAACCTCTATCATCGGTGACGACATCGCCTGGATCTGGCCCCATGATGACGGCACCTTCCATGCCATCAACCCGGAAAACGGCTACTTCGGCGTGGCTCCCGGCACGTCCTACAAGACGAACCCGATCGCCATGGACACCATCAAGGAAAACGTCATCTTCACCAACGTCGGTCTGACCGACGACGGCGACGTCTGGTGGGAAGGCATGGACGGCCCCGCTCCCGCCCACGCCATCGACTGGCAGGGCAATGACTGGACCCCGGATTGCGGACGCAAGTGCGCTCATCCGAACGCCCGTTTCACCGCCCCCGCCTCCCAGTGCCCGACGATTGATCCCGAATGGCAGAACCCGGAAGGCGTTTCCCTTTCCGCGATCCTGTTCGGCGGCCGCCGCGCCACCACCATGCCCCTCGTCTTCCAGTCCCGCGACTGGACGCACGGCGTTTACGTCGGCGCGACGATGGGTTCGGAAATGACCGCCGCCGCCTTCGGCAACATCGGTCAGGTCCGCCGCGACCCGATGGCCATGCTTCCCTTCATCGGCTACCATGTGGGCGACTACTGGCAGCACTGGCTGGACATGGGCAAAACCGTTGCCAATCCTCCGCTGATCTTCAACGTGAACTGGTTCCGCAAGGACAAGGACGGCAACTTCATCTGGCCGGGCTACGGCGACAACATGCGCGTTCTCGACTGGATTCTGCGCCGCGCCAAGGGCAAGGCTGAAGGCCAGAAGACCGTGCTGGGCGTCTCCCCGACCTATGCCGAACTGGATAAGACGGGCCTCGACTACAGCGAAGAACAGTTCAACGCCAACATGGCTCTCAACCCGAGCGAATGGCAGGCTGAACTGGAAAGCCAGACCGAGCTGTTCGACAAGGTGGGCAAGAAGCTCCCGGCCGAACTGGAAGAACAGCGCCAGCTCCTCATTAAGAGCTTTTCTTAAAAGTCCACCTGACTTAAGAAAAAACTCTTAAGGCAGAGGCCGCCCTTTGACAGGGCGGCCTCTTTTATTCCATAGCAACGAATTTCAAATCCGTTTTACAAGAAAAAAATCTATAATTTTCTCGTTTTCTGTATGGAATAGTGAAAATAAACAAACGGAAAAAGAAACCAATCTTGTAATAGGGATATTTTCAAAAACCTATTTATTAATGGGTTAAGATAGAAAAACATTCAACGAATTTGAAAATCGTTGAATCTTTTTGCAATTACGTGCATATTGTCATATGGCTATCAATCTATCCATTAAAAAATATTTGCTGCTGGCAGCAGGGCTGCTTTTCTGTGGTGCGGCAAAGGCGGCGGAGACAGCTACCTATACATGGGATTTTTCCTCCGCGGCTGCCGTCATGGGGGGAACTGCTACAGGTAATTTCAATACTGCCCAAGATGCAGAGAAGGGGACGGTTCTTACCGGTTCCACCTTTGACGAACGCGGTACAAATGTATTCCGGGAAATGCTGAACGGAGCCCTTTCCGGGGAGGGGACCATGAGCATCACCATGGACATCTCATGGGGAGGCAACAATTCCCTTGAGAATATCATTCACGTTGCCCGCAGCGAATTCGGCTTCAGCCTGGGACTCAGCAATGGGGCTGTTGCCATCAACTCCGGCAATCTCTCCCCCGGAGGAGCAATCGCAGAAGCCGGACTGACGGCAAATACGTGGACAAACGTAACCGTTGATATCCTGGGACATGACGTAACCGTTACTCTTGATAATGGTACTGCCGCCAGCACCGCAACCGTTTCTATCAGCGATATCGACTGGTACACCGGAACCGCGGACGGAGGAGATACCCAAAACGAGATGTACAGCATTGGACATCGTGCTCCCGGTTGGAATAATGACGGCTTGAACGGCACGAAACTGAGTTCGCTCTCCGTCTCTTATGCCGCTGTTCCGGAACCCTCCACAGCGGCATTGTCTCTGCTTGCGTTCGCGGGATTTGCCGCACGCAGAAGGAGAAAATAACTTCCCTTTCCTCCTTTAATGCCAGCCGTTCCTTTCTTCCCAGGGAACGGCTTTTTTATTGCGCCAAGGCAATAACGGTGGCGGCGGCGCTCAACCTGGAATGGGTCATGGTCAGGAACCAGCCCGTAATGCCCAGCTCCCGGGCGGTCACTCCCGCAGCCCCGTGCAAAAGAATGGAAGGAACTCCCGCATCGCCGCGCACCACCTCCACATCCGTAAAAGCGCACTTCGCCCCGATTCCCGTTCCCAGGGCTTTCGCCACGGCCTCCTTGGCCGCAAAGCGCGCCGCCAGATGCGGCACGGGATCCGCGTGCTTCCGGCAATAAGCCCACTCATCAGGGGTGCAGATGCGCAACGCAAACGCCTCCCCGTTTTTCCGCAGGGCCTGGCGTACGCGTTCCATATCCGCCAAATCCATTCCCAATCCTGCAATGCGGCTCATACTCCGGCAACCGGGATCAATTGAAACGGCGCAATCAGCTCAGGCGGTCGATCGCCTGGCGCATTTCCCTCACGGCCTGCTCCATCCCCACAAAAAGAGCGCGGGATACAATCGTATGGCCGATGTTCAGCTCATGCAGGCAAGGGATGCCAGCCAGCAGCTGTTCCAGATTCTGGTAATTGATGCCATGGCCCGCATTCACCTGGATGCCCAGGGAATGGGCCAGTTCCGCGGCGCGTTTCAAACGGGCCAGTTCCTCCGTGCGCTCCCTGCCGGAATGGTTGGCAAAACATCCGGTATGCAACTCAATCATGGGGGCGCCCAGGCGGGCGGCAGCCTCCACCTGGGGCACTTCCGGATCAATGAACAGGCTCACCTGAATGCCGTTGTCAGCCATTCTTGCCATGGTTGGAGCCAGATCCTTTTCATGAAAAACGGCGTCCAGGCCGCCTTCCGTAGTGATTTCCTCGCGCTTCTCCGGAACCATGCAGATATAGTCCGGTTTCAGCCGCAGGGCAAAATCCACCATCTCCGGGGTATTTCCCATTTCCAGGTTCAGGGGAAGGGCCACGCTCTCCCGGACGCTCAGGGCATCCGCATCCTGCATGTGGCGGCGGTCGCCCCGGACATGGAGGGTGATGGAATCCGCCCCGCCCCTTTGCGCCGCATAAGCGGCGTCCAAAACACTCGGCTCCACATTGAAGGAATCCAGCATGGTCGCGTAGCGGGCCTGCCTCAACGTGGCGATGTGGTCTATATTTACACCTAGCAGCATATCGGTTTTAAGACAAAGGGGCGGGGACGAACATTCAAATTAATGGAGGAAATGGCGGTGTCCCGTAAATACCATGGCAATTCCCGCGGCGTCAGCGGCGGCAATCACTTCCTCGTCGCGGATGGAGCCTCCGGGCTGGATGCAGGCGGTGGCTCCGGCGTCAATCGCCACCTGAAGGCCGTCTGCAAACGGGAACATGGCGTCGGACGCCACAACACTGCCCTTCAGATCCAGGCCGGCCTGCCCGGCCTTCCAGACGGCAATGCGGGCGGAATCCACACGGCTCATCTGCCCGGCGCCGATGCCAAGCGTGCGGTCCGTACCGCCAAAAACGATGGCGTTGGAATGAACCTGCTTCACGACGCGCCAGTTGAAACGCATGGCGGTCAATTCTTCCTCGGTCGGGGGGCGCTTGGTCACCACCTTGGCTTCCAGATTGTCCAGCCCCATCACGTCCGTATCCCGCTTCATGGTCATGAACCCGCCGGGCGCGGAACGGATGATGGGTTCGCGGCGCGCCTTCATCCAGGCTTCCGTGTTCATGCGGATGATGCGGCAATTTTTCTTCTTCTGGAGAATGGCGCGGGCTTCCGCATCATACTCCGGAGCGATGATGACATCCGTGAAAATGGCGCTCAGCACACGGGCCAGGCCTTCCGTCATCGGGCGGTTGACCACGATCACTCCGCCGAAGGGGGCCTGCGTATCCGTTTCAAAAGCCTTCTGCCATGCGTTGCGCAGGTCTTCGTCGTCCTGGCCCACGCCGCAGGGATTCGTGTGCTTCAAAATGCCCACCGTCGGGCGGCGGAACTGGGTAATCAGCTCGGCTGCCCCTTCAATGTCCAGCACGTTCGTATAGGAAAGCTCCTTGCCCTGAAGCTGGTGGAAAATATCCCCGAAGCTGCCGTACAGGCTGGCTTCCTGGTGGGGATTGTCCCCGTAACGCAATTCCTGATACAGGGGAGCGCAGATGCAGAAGCTGCCCTTGGTGCTTTCCGCGCTCTGGTGGCCAAGATAATTAGTGATGGCGTTATCGTAATTGGAGGTGCGCATAAACACCTTCACCGCCAGGTTTTCACGGGTCTTCAGGGTCGTATCCCCCTTGTGGGTCTGCATTTCATCCAGAATGCGCGCGTAATCCGCGGGATCCGAAACCACCGTGACGGAAGCGTAATTCTTGGCGGCGGAACGGAGCATGGACGGCCCGCCGATATCTATTTTTTCAATAGCTTCCTCCAGCGTGACTCCGGGCCTGGCGACGGTTTCTTCAAAAGGATACAGATTCACGCAGACCAGGTCGATGGGCTTGATGCCATTTTCCTTAGCCTGGCGCACATGCTCCTCATTGTCGCGGCGGTGCAGCAGGCCCCCGTGCACCATGGGATGAAGCGTCTTCAGGCGCCCTTCAAACAACTCCGGTTCTCCGGTATAGTCGGAAATCTCAATCACCGGAAGGCCCAGGCCTTTCAGGAAAGCGGCGGTCCCGCCAGTGGAAATAAGCTCTACTCCAAACTCGTGCAGGCCCTTGGCAAACTCCTCCAGGCCGGTCTTGTCGGAAACGGATATCAATGCGCGCTGAATAGCCATAAGATCAAATATCTGTAATGTACCCGCGGGCGAACCCCACCCCTCCGGGAGAGAACGCGATAAATGCGGTTCCTTTCCCTACATACTACTGCCGCGTGAAGCAAGCGCAATGTCACCAATCATGACAACCGGGAGGATTTTTCCTCCCAAAACATAAAAAAACGCCCTTTTTATCGCTCTTGTCTTGACATTCGGGCGAATACTTACTACTTCAACCGCTCACAAATAACCATTTCTTTTTAGCCATGGCAACGATGGAAGTAATTCTCGCAACAAAAATTGAAGGGCTCGGCGCAGAAGCCGACCTGGTGACCGTTAAGGCTGGCTATGGCCGCAACTACCTCATCCCCAAGGGTCTGGCCCACGAAGCAACAGCCTCCAACCGCCGTTTCATCGCCAATCTTCAGGCCGCCCGCGCCAAGCGCGAAGCGGAAGAACTCAGCGCCGCTCAGGAAGTGGCCGCCAAGATCAGCGGACTGACCGTAGACCTCACCCTTGAAGTGGGCCAGGGCGGCAAGGCGTTCGGCGCCATCACCAACCAGAACATTCACGATGCCCTGACCGCTCAGGGCGTGGAAGTGGACCGCCGGGCGATTGAACTCGAAAAGCCGATCAAGAGCGAAGGCGAACACGAAGTCGTCATCAAGGTGCATCCCCAGGTGGAAGCCACGCTCAAGGTGGTCGTCAAGGAAAACGCCTAAGAGGCGCGCATCCCTTTTCCGGCAGGCCCGGTTCCCACCTTGGGAACCGGGCCTCTTTTTGTCACCCTTTTTACTTCCCTTCCCTGAACAAACAAGGCATCATGCCTGCGTTGGGTGTCACTCAACCTCATGCACGGCATCGTTCCATCCCCCCACCGAAATCAACGGCATGATCCGGCTCTATCGTCAAACCCCGGAAGGCATTGAGCGCACCACCCAGGTGGATGCGGCGGAACAACACTTGGATTCCGTCTTCTGGATTGACCTCCTTACCCCGGAACCGGCGGAAATCAAGTTTGTGGAACGCCTCTGCGGGCTGGAAATGCCGACCTATGACGAAATGCGGGAGATTGAGGCCACCAGCCGTCTGTACACGGAGGACGGAGCGCGCTTCATGACCACCACGGTTCTCAGCCGCGTGGATACGGAATCCCCCTCCCTGTCGGAAATCACCTTCGTCCTCATGGGGGCGAAAATCATCACCATCCGCCATTCGGACTCCTATTCCTTCCGCGTTTTTTCCCACCAGCTCCTGCGCCAGAAGCAAATCAGCCGGGACCAGGTTTTCACCGGCCTGCTGGAAACCATCGTGGACCGCCAGGCGGACGTGCTGGAACGTTTCGGCGCGGAACTGGACCGCCTTTCCAAAAACATCTTCCGCAGGGACGAACCTGAAGGCAAGACCAGCAAGCGGGTGCCCGTCTCCAGCGCCCTGCGCCTGACGCTCCAGGACCTGGGCCGCGTGGGCGACCTGCTCACCCGCCAGCGGGACTGCCTGGTCAACCTTCTGCGCCTGCTCACGTACGCCAGCAACGAAGAGGCCCTGGACGACACCAACTCCACGCTGTACATCAAGCTGCGTCCTCTGAGCCGGGACGTCACTTCCCTTTCCGAATACGCCAACTTTCTTTCCAGCAACGTCAACTTCATGCTGGACGCCGTTCTGGGCCTCATCAACATCGAACAGAACGAAATCGTTAAAATCTTCACCGTGGCGGCCGTGGTCTTCATGCCCCCCACATTGATTGCCAGCATTTACGGGATGAACTTCGCCCACATGCCCGGCCTGGAAAACGAATACGGCTACTACATCTCCCTGGTGGTCATGCTCGTTTCCATCATCCTGCCCCTGGTTTACTTCAGAAGCAGGCGCCTGCTTTGAACGGGTCCTGCCTCAAAATCTCCCTCTCCTTCCGTTAAAACTCCTACCGTTTCATTACTGACATGGACTCCAAAATCACCCGCCTGATTGAACAGGCCTCCGTCATTGTCGGCGCCCTCCCCTACCTCCAGGCCTACCGGGACAAAACATTCCTCATCAAATTCGGCGGCAGCGCCATGGATGACACCCGCCTGGTCAAAAAGCTCATGCGGGACATCGTTCTGCTGGAAGTCCTGGGCTTCAACCCCGTGATTGTCCACGGCGGGGGCAAAGCCATTTCCAAGGCGATGGCGGAGGCAGGGCTGGAAGCCCGTTTCGTCAACGGGCTTCGCGTCACGACTCCGGAAGCCATTTCCATTGTGGAACGCACCCTTTCCGGAACCATCAATCCCGGTCTGGTTCAAATGTTCCGCGACTACGGCGGCAAGGGCGTAGGCATTCCCGGCACGGAAATCTTCGTTGGGGAACGCATCCATGAAAAAGATGAACAGGGCAACCCCATAGATATCGGTGAAGTGGGCAACGTCATCGGTTGCCTGACGGAGCGCATCACGGAAGCGCTGGAACTCCAGATCACCCCCATCGTCTCTCCGCTGGCAAAAGAACTGGGCACCCATAAACCGCTCAATGTGAACGCAGACTTGGCAGCCGCCGCCCTTGCCAAGGAACTCAAGCCGGTGAAACTCATCTATATTTCCGATGTCCCCGGAATCATGAAAGACCCTTCGGATCCCTCCACCCTCATCAAATCCGTCACGCGTACGGAAGCCCTCGACCTTATCAAGGACGGCACCGTATCCGGCGGCATGATACCTAAAATCCACTCCGCCATTGACGCCCTGAACGCGGGTGTGCGCAAAGTGCACTTCATTGACGGACGCCTTCCCCACACCCTGCTGCTGGAAATTTTCACTCCGGACGGCATCGGCACGGAAATCATCCGGGAACAACGCTGACTCCCCCGCCGTGAAATTTTCCCTCTTTCTCCCGGCCCTGTTCCTGCTGGCGGCATCCTGCTCCATGCAGCCCACTCCCGCCCGCCTCTCCGGCTCCTGGATCCAGCCCGTCCCCGGGCAGCCCGGGCATGTGCAGGGAATGCAGCTCCTGCCGGACGGCAGGGCCGTTTCCATCAACATGCACACGCTTCTCTACCAAGGCTGGCAGCTGGACGGCAGCCGCCTGATCCTGACGGGGAAAAGCATGGGAAACGGCAACTCCTCCCTCTTCACCGCTACCTCCACCATTGACAGTCTCAGCAGAAACACGCTGATTCTGAACACGGACGGAACCCGGGAGGTTTACACCCGCATGACGGACGCTGACGGGAGATAGTCCCCCGCGCCTGCCGTCATTCATCATCCAGCAGGGACTTGTTGGCTGCTTTCGCCAGCTCGCAATTCGGGCATTTGTCAATCAGGCGGTCCATCAGGGCTTCAATGCGGGCATCCTTCGCCATCAACTGCTCATCCTTCTTTTTGAGCAGATTCAGCGTGTAATTCACGGCAATCGTCAGAACGCCCAGGCCTCCGATGGCTCCGGCGGAAGACACGGCCGTGTCTGCGGAAATATTGCCCAGGATTGTCGTGCATCCTCCTATGGAAAACAAACACCTGGCTATGGAAAAATTCATCATGGGTCCCGTCTAGCAGACAGTTTTCCCGCCTGCATCACGCCCAACCCGTCCACACCCTTTGGCGGCACGGGACGGCAGATGAATTGCCGCCGGATGCACCCGAAGAAACGCGCCCTCCCTTCCGTCCCCCCTCCGGAAAGGCTCTTTTGCCGGAAACAGGCCTTACCGGCTCCGCACGGGAACCAAAACCGCGAAGCGGAAGGAACATACTTTCCTCCGTTGCCGCATTTCCTTCTTCGGCTTTGCGGCGTTTATGCTAAAGTGGCGCCAATCTGCCCGGTACGGGGCTTTCAGCAATACTTCACACTATTCAATAGAAAGGCATCAACATCATGCATATGGCGGACGGCTTCATCTCACCGGCGGTAGGCTGCACCATGTGGGCGGCTTCCGCTGCAATTACAACGCTCTGCGCACGTAAGGTCAGGCAGGAAAAAGAAATGCGGCTCGTCCCGCTCATGGGCGTGCTGGGAGCCTTCATCTTTGCCTGCCAGATGCTGAATTTCACCATTCCGGGCACCGGCTCCAGCGGCCATCTGGGCGGCGGCCTCATCCTGGCGGTCCTTCTGGGGCCGTATGCGGGGTTCCTGGTCATGGCGGCCATCCTGACGGTGCAGGCCCTTTTCTTTGCGGATGGGGGACTGCTGGCCCTGGGCTGCAATATTTTCAATATGGGGTTTTTCTCCTGCCTGGTAGCTTACCCTTTCATTTACAGGCCCCTGGCCGGAACAAAAACCGGCACGGGCCGCATCACGCTGGCCAGCGTCATCGCCGCCGTCATCGGGCTCCAGATGGGGGCTTTCTCCGTCGTTCTGGAAACAACGGCCTCCGGCATCTCAGCCCTGCCCTTCGCCCAATTTGTTGAATTGATGCTGCCCATTCATCTGGCCATCGGCGCCGTAGAAGGCCTTGCCACGGCAGCCGTCGTCATCTTCATCAGCAAGGCACAGCCGTCCCTGCTGCGCCCGGCCGACTTGGAAACCGGAACCGTCAAAAAAGCATCCTGGACCGTTTTGGGCATCTTTGCGGTAGCGGCCCTGCTCTGCGGAGCCGCCCTCTCCTGGTTCGCCTCCGCCTATCCTGACGGACTGGAATGGTCTGTAGCCGGAGTCACCGGGTCGGAAGAAACCAGGCTGGCGGAACCGTCCCCCCTCCACCGGAACCTGGAAACCGTACAGGAGGCCACCGCCATTATGCCGGACTACGCCTTTCCCGCTGATGACGGGGCAAACACCGCGGAAACGGAAGCTTCCTCCTCCATTGTCAACCCTGAAACGAGCATGGCCGGCGTGCTGGGAAGCGCCATTATCGCAGCCCTTATTTTTGCGGCCGGTTTCCTGTTCGGCAGAAAACCGCACAGCCACTGCCCCCGCTGACCCTCCCCATGCCACTGTTTACGGACGCCTCGCAGCAATTCCGCCAGATGGATCGGTTTTCCTGCGGAAATACCGGCATCCACCGTCTGGACGCCCGCATTAAAATCGGAGCTTTCCTCGTCTATCAAATCTGCGTTCTTTCCTGGCCTCCGCAGGAAATTACGGGGCTCCTGCCTTTCTTCCTGTTCCCGGTCTGTGTCATCCGCCTGGCGGGCCTTCCCCTGGGCTACCTTCTGAAACGTACCCTGTGGCTGCTGCCCGTCGCCGTCATGATAGGCCTCTTCAACCCTCTGGTGGACAGAACTCCCATGGGAGAATGGTTCGGCATTCCCGTCACGCAGGGCATGATCTCCTTCATCTCCATCATCCTGAGGTGCATGCTCACCATCCTGGGTGCCTTCACGCTGTTGGCCTCCACAGGCTTTGCGCCTCTCTGCCGCGGCCTGAGGCAGCTCGGCGCTCCGCGCATTCTAATCACGCTGATGACCTTCCTGTACCGGTACGCCTTTATCCTGGTGGATGAATGCCAACATATGCTGATGGCATTCCGCTCCCGGCGGGGAGGCTCCGGGCCCATCCCTCTTTCCACGTGGGGGGCTATGGCCGGACAACTTCTGCTGCGGACATTCGGGCGGGCGGAACGCATTTACCAGGCCGTCCTGTGCAGAGGCGGGGAAGATCCTGAATTCGTCAATTCCCGCAGCGTCATCACTGGCCGCGGCGCAGCGGGAGGCCTTCTTTTCTGCATTCTCGTCATTCTGTTCCGCTGTTTCAACATCACCATGCTCGCGGGCCAGTACGCCCGCAGCCTCATCCCATGAGCCACCACCTTGTAGAAACTATTGACTTGTGTTTCAGTTACCCGGATTCCCCTCCGGCGCTGAACGGCGTTTCCCTGCGCATCACCCACGGGGAATCCGTCGCCGTCGTAGGCGGGAACGGCGCAGGGAAATCCACGCTGCTGCTCCACCTCAACGGCCTGCTGCCCCCCTCTTCCGGCCAGGTACGGGTAGGGGACATTCCCGTGACCCCCAAAACCGTCGCCCGCGTCCGGGAAAGCGTGGGAATGGTCTTCCAGCAGGCGGAAGACCAGCTATTCATGCCTACTGTCCGGGAAGACGTGGCCTTCGGGCCGCTCAACATGGGGCTCCCCCCGGAGGAAATCCGCCGCCGCGTGGAACAGGCCCTGCGGGAAGTCCATGCGGAAGCCCTGGCAGACAAAATGACCCACCATCTTTCTGGAGGGGAAAAACGGGCCGTCTCCATCGCCACGGTCCTCTCCATGAGTCCGGACATCCTGGTGCTGGACGAACCGAGCGCTAACCTGGACCCTGCCTCCCGCCGTACCCTCATCAGCCTGTTGCGCCAATTCACCCATACCAAAATCATTGCTACCCATGATCTGGACATGGTCATGGATCTGTGCACGCGCTGCATCGTAATGAAAGACGGTTCCATCCTGGCAGACGCTCCCGTTCCCGACATCTTTGCAGACCGCTCCCTTCTGGAAGAAGCGCGCCTGGAACAACCCCTCAGCTACCTCCTGATGCGGCAGGAGAGGCAACGGAACAATTCCGGGGCATCCTGAAAAAACCTCATACAAACTCCAGCCGGGCCTCCGGCAGGGACTTGAGAAAACGCATTCCATACCTCTTGGTAGCTACGCGCGGATCAAGAATCACCACCATGCCGGAATCGCTCCTGGTGCGGATCAGCCGCCCTACCCCCTGCCGCAGCTTCAGAATGGCTACAGGTACGGAATATTCGTAAAACGGATTCCCCCCGCGTTCCCTGATACTCTCAAAACGGGACTCCACAAGCGGATGATCCGGCACTTCAAACGGCAAGCGCGTGACAATAACGTTGGAAAGAGATTCTCCCGGCACATCCACCCCGGTCCAGAAACTGTCCGTACCGAAAAGCACGCTGTCCACATCCTTCCGGAACGCCTCCAGCATGGCATGCCGCTGCATATCCTGCCCCTGCACATACAGCGTCCATCCCTGTTCCTCGCAAAAAGGACGCACTTTCTCCGCCGCCTGAACCATCAGACGATAGCTGGTAAACAGCACGAAAGCCCTGCCGCGGGACTCCGCCAGATACCTTTTAATCCATTCCGGCAAAACTTCCGCATACTCCGGCTGGTCCGGCTCCGGCATGGAACGGGCTACAATCAGCCGCATCTGCTCCCGGTAATTGAACGGGCTTCCTATCTGAAGCTTCCGAACGCTTTCCGCCCCTACGCGCCCCGCAAAATAACTCATGTCCGCATCTCCGGTCCCCAGCGTGGCGGAAGTCAGAATGGCGGAACGTCCGGCGGAAAACAGGCGTTCCCTCAAAATATCCCCCACCTCCACGGGAGCGGAGCAAATGCACATATTCCTTCCATCCGGCCCGGAACGCTCCGCCCAATATACGTGACCTTCCTCCGTCATGTCCATCAGCGCCTTCAGGGAAGCCTGCGCCTCCTCCATCCGGGCGGCCATATCCGCCAGCTCCTCCTTCGCGGCTGCATTTTCCTCCTGCTTCTCCCTCTCCGTTTTCAATTCCCCGATCAATTCCATCAAAGGCTGTGAAAGAATATCCTGCGACCACTCCGGCTGAAGAATGCGGACAATCTTGCCGGAACCCGCAAACCCCAGGTCATCCCGCGCATTCTGGAAAAACAGGCCGGAGGCGTCCATCACGTCCTGAACCCGCTGGAACAGGGCCGGATTGTTCAGCGGTTTCAGCAATCCCTTGTGCGTGCGCGGATTATACATCCGCAACAATTCATAGTTCAAATGCGGCTCCGAAAGCTGGACGCCAAGCTGGCGGGCTGCGATGTTCTCAATCATATGGGCCTCGTCCAGAATCACAAAATCCCCGGGAAACACGAACCCCGCCTCCTCGGAATCCTCCGCCTGGGCCATCAGCCCGAAAAACAGAGTATGATTAAGCACCACTACCTTGGCCTCCAGAACCCGCTTGCGGGCTGCCTGGTACGGACAGGAGGGGCCGCAATGGCGCATGCTGCACGCATGCGGTTCGCTGCATACCATGGCCCATACCTTGGAAGACGGCCGGAATGCCATGTCGCTCAGGGTGCCGTCCTGCGTTCTCAGGGCCCAGTCCTGGATCCTCTTCAACTCCGCGGCCTCACCCTGCGTAAAGAGGGAATCCATCTGCGCCAGCGCACGCCGCAGGCGGGTATGGCACAGGTAATTCTGCCTGCCTTTCAACAGGGCGGCGGAAAAATCAATTCCCAGGGCGGTGCGCAGCAGCGGAATATCCTTGTTGAACAATTGCTCCTGCAAATTGATGGTATGCGTGGAAACCACCGCTTTCCGGTCAAAATCCAGAGCAAACTTCACCGCCGGCAGCAAATACCCCAGGGACTTGCCCACGCCTGTTCCGGCCTCCACCAGCAGAGGGGCATCCACCTGAAGCGCCCTCGCCACAGCCAGAGCCATGCTCTGCTGCTCCGCCCGGTACTCAAAATCCCTGGCACGGGAAAACAGCCCGTCCGGTGCAAATGCCCGGTGGACATAAGCCTCAAAAGCGCTAGCGCCATCCATGCCTTCTTCCCCGGCGGCCTTCATACGCGGGAATACGCCCTCCCTATTGGCCCACGGGAAGCTGGCGGGAAGAAACCGGCGGAAGATTCACCTTTTCCGGCAAGTCGTAGAACATGGAGCGCAAACCGTTCGCATTCATCCTGGAAGCGTCGATGAACGTCCAGGGCCCCTTATCCTTCAAATCCTTCACCAGCACCAGAACACCGGTATTCTCCACCTTCACGGGCACCCCGTCCGGGCGCTTCATGGAAATGACCATCCGCGTGGGAAGCACCACCAGCACCTCGCTTCCACCCTTCACCAGATGTTCCGCCGCAGGCTGGCCTATTTCATACGTCTCCACCACCATGCCGCGCTCCTTCATCACGGCGGCGGCGGACCGCATCTTTTCCCTCATGGTCTCCATGAAGGAGGCCTCCCCGCCCGGAAAGGAAGCAACAAGCTGCTTCTTCATGGGAGGGTACATTTTCTCAATCATCCACATCATATCGCCCGTCTTCACCGCCCCGGAAAGCTCCCGGGCGGCCCGGACGGCGCTGTCCCCATATTCACCGGCCTGGACAGCGCACACTGCCGCCATCATCACGCCTGCCAACAAACTCTTAATCATGGACGGAGTGTAACGGCATGCCTCCCCCTCCGTCAAGGCAAGGCCTCCTGCGGAATCATGTTTTTACCGCTCGTCACCCTGCATCACCAGGCCGGACCACATCCATAAAGTAGGGTCCAGCTCCCGGGCGGCATCCTCCATCAGCGCGCGTCCGGTCCCTTCATCCTCCACCACGGCGAACATGGTGGAACCGGAACCGGACATCATGGCGCCGCACACCCCGGGGCGCTTCACCAGCCAGCGCTTCATTTCCGCCAGGAATAAATGCTTTTCAAATACAGGCCTTTCCAGATCATTGACCAGCACATGGCCGCCCACATCCTGCTCCCCATAAGGAATGCCGGGCAATTCCCTGGAACCGGACCAGCGGCGGTAGGCGTCCGGTGTGGAAACCCCAAACGACGGCTTCAATAAAACAACCCGGGGACGCCATCCCTTCCACTCCGGCAAGGGCTCCACCTTCTCTCCGCGCCCGGTGCAGCGGCTCGCCGCGCCATAAATGAAAAAACCCACGTCGGAACCGATTTCCCCTCCCAGCTCTGCCAGACGCTCCCGGGACAAACCTCCGTGTTCCAGCTCATTGAGGGTACGCAGCACGCATGCGGCGTCACTGCTGCCGCCGCCCAGCCCCGCACCATGGGGCACCTTCTTCACCAGGCGGACATGCCACGGCATGGACCTTCCCAGCTCCCGCTCCATCAGCCGTCCCGCTTTCATAACCAGGTTGCTCTCATCCAGAGGCACGCCCGGGGCGTCACAGCTCATTTCCAGACGGGCCGCCGGGGAAAACTCCAGCACATCGCACAAATCCAGGGGAACCATCATAGTATCCACCTCATGGAAGCCATCCGGCCTCTTTCCCAGAACGCGGAGGGAAACGTTCACTTTGCACGGAGCCTTGCAACTGATCATACGCCGTGGATTCCACCAAGGGACGGCCTCCGGGTCAAGCTTCATCAAACACAAACGGACGGGCCCTCATTTTTTCTTCGCAAATTCCGGGAGCGCCGCTATAATAAGCGCGACCCCGTTGCACATGGCCTACGACGAAAACAGCATCAAAACCCTAGATTGGAGGGAACACATCCGCATGCGCCCGGGGATGTACATCGGCAAACTGGGGGACGGCGCTTCTCCGGACGACGGCATTTACGTCCTTTTAAAAGAAGTCATCGACAACTCAATCGACGAATTCGTCATGGGGTTCGGCAAAAAAATCACCATTGACGTGACTCCGGACGGCCTGTGCGAAGTGCGCGACTTCGGCCGCGGCATTCCGCTGGGCAAACTGCTGGACTGCGCCGCAAAAATCAACACCGGAGCCAAATATGACAGCGACGCTTTCAAAAAATCCGTAGGCCTCAACGGAGTGGGCATCAAGGCGGTCAACGCCCTGTCCGACTTTTTTGAAATCCAGGCCTACCGCGACGGGAAAACGCGGTCCTACCAGTTCTGCCGCGGAAAGGAAATCCCCAAGGGACGGAAGGACGGCGCCACGGAGGAACCCAACGGCACCCGCACCGCTTTCCACGCGGACCCGGACATCTTTCCCGCGGCCACGCAATTCCGGCCGGAGTATATCGAAAAAATGTGCAGATACTACTCCTACCTCAACAAAGGGCTGGCCCTGCATTTCAACGGGCGCCGCTACATCTCCAAAAACGGGTTGCTGGACCTGCTTGCGGAAGCAATGAGCGAAGAACCCCTGTACCCCATCATCCACCTGGAAGGGCATGACATTGAAGTGGCCTTCACTCATGGCGGCCAATACGGGGAGGAGCACTACTCCTTCGTCAACGGGCAGCACACCACCCAGGGAGGCACCCACCAGGCGGCCTTCCGGGAAGCCATCGTCAAAACCCTGAGGGACTTCTTCAAAAAAAATTATGAGGCGGGGGACATCCGTTCCTCCCTCGTAGCCGCCATCTCCATCAAGGTGAAGGAACCCGTCTTCGAATCCCAGACCAAAACCAAACTGGGCTCCAACACCATCAGCCCGGAAGGGGAAACCATCCGCACCTTTGTGGGCAACTTCATTGCCAGGGAGCTGGACAACTACCTGCACAAAAACCCGGAAACGGCCAAAGCCCTGGAAGCCAAGATTAAGGATTCCGAACGGGACCGCAAGGAACTCTCCGGCATCCAGAAGCTGGCGCGCGAAAACGCCCGCAAGGCCAAAATTCACAATAAAAATCTCCGGGACTGCCGGGTGCATTACAACTCCAAGCACTCCCGCGCCGGGGAAACAACCCTCTTCATCACGGAAGGCATCTCCGCCTCCGGCTCCATCACTACGGCGCGCGATGCGGAAACCCAGGCCGTTTTCTCCCTGAGGGGCAAGCCGCTGAACTCCTTCGGCATGAGCCGTAAAGTCGTCTATGAAAACGAGGAATTCAACTTCCTCCAGCATGCCCTGAACATTGAAAACGGCCTGGAGGAACTGCGCTATGACAAAGTAGTCATCGCCACGGACGCCGATGACGACGGCATGCACATCCGTATCCTGCTGATGACATTCTTCATCCAGTTCTTTCCGGAATTGATCCGGGAGGGACACCTCTTCATCCTCCAGACGCCCCTCTTCCGCGTGCGCAACAAACAGCAAACGATCTACTGCTACTCGGACGCAGAAAGGGAGGAAGCCATCGGCCTGCTGGGGAAAAACCCGGAAATTACCCGGTTCAAAGGCCTGGGAGAAATCTCCCCCCAGGAATTCAAGGCTTTCATCGGGGAAGGGATGCGCCTGGACCGCGTCCGGCTGGAAGACTCCCACAAGGTGAAAGACCTGCTGTCTTTCTACATGGGCAAAAACACGCGGGAAAGACAGGAATACATCCTGAAAAACTTGCGTGTTGAACTGGATCCGGTCATGGATTAGAGTAAAGGAGCAACGCCTGTCTATGCTTACCATTCCCAAGGAAAAACTGCCGATTCACATCGCCTGCATCATGGACGGCAACGGCCGCTGGGCGCACAGCCGTCATCTGCCGCGGCAGGCAGGCCACCGGGCGGGAGCGGATACGGTGGAGCGCTGTGCGGACTTCTGCATGACCCATAATATTCCCTGGCTCACTCTTTACGCCTTTTCCTCGGAAAACTGGAACCGCCCGAAAACGGAAGTGCGCGCGCTGATGCTCCTTCTGCACGAATTCCTGAAAAAACGTCTCCACCAAATGATGGAAAAAGGCGTGCGCCTCCACGCCATAGGAGATCTCTCCCGTCTTCCATCCCGCACCCGGAAACTTCTTCAGGACAGTCTGGAAGCTACTTCGGGAAACACCAGACTCAATCTGGTTCTGGCCATTTCCTACGGCAGCCGTGGGGAAATAGCCGCCGCCGCCAGGAAAATAGCGGAAAAAGTCTCCCGAGGGGAACTCCATCCGGACGCCGTAACGGAACACCTGTTCAGCGAGTACCTGGACACCGCCGGCATGCCGGAACCGGACCTGCTTATCCGCACCTCCGGAGAAATGCGCATCTCCAACTTTCTTCTCTGGCAAATCAGCTACGCGGAAATTTACGTGACGGACACGTTGTGGCCGGACTTTTGCGAACGGGACATGGAAGCGGCTCTGCTGGACTACTCCCGCAGAAAACGCCGTTTCGGAGCTCTCTGACCTTCCTTTAACCCCCATTCCTGCGAAACAGACATGAACCAATACGCCCTTATTCTGGCCGGCGGCAGCGGAACCCGTTTCTGGCCACTCTCCCGTGACCACCGCCCCAAACAGCTCCTGAACATGTTCGGGGAAGGAACCCTCCTTCGCCAGGCCATCGACAGGCTGGACGGGCTGGTGCCCCGGCAAAACATCTTTATCCTGACCAACCATCTTCAGGAAGCGGAAGTGCGCCGCCAGGCCCACGATATTCCCGTGGACAACATCATTTCCGAACCCGTGCGCCGGGACACGGCGCCCGCCATCGCCCTGGGTATCGGCCTCATCAAGGCGGCGGACCCGCATGGAGTCATGCTCGTTATCCCCTCCGACCATCTCATTCAGGACCAGGACTCCTTCCGCACCCTGATGAAAGCCGCCATGGACACGGCCGCCAGGGAAAAAGCGCTTGTCACTATAGGTATCAAGCCTACCTGGCCCTGCCCCTCCTACGGCTACATTGAACGTGGAGAGGAAATCCACTCCGCTCCGGGCTGTTCCTGCCGTGAAGTCATTCAATTCCGCGAAAAACCGGACACGGCCACGGCCGCTGCCTACCTGAGCCGGGGCAATTTCTGCTGGAACGCCGGCATGTTCGTCTGGAGCATTCCCGCCGTGTGCGAACAGCTGGACAAGCACTGCCCGGAACTGGCCTCCTTCGTGGAACACGTTGCGGAATCTCCGGCCCCGCAGGAAACCATCCGGGAAGAATTCCCGACGCTCACCCCCGTCTCCATAGACTTCGCGCTCATGGAGCATGCGGACAGAGTGCTGAACATGGAAGCAACCTTTGACTGGGACGACGTAGGTTCCTGGATCTCCGTAGCCAACTATCTGGAAACCCACAATAAAAACACCACCAACACGGACATCACCGTGCAGGACGCCTCCGGCAACATTGTTTTCTCCCAGAAGGGAGACAAGCACGTGGCCCTGCTGGGAGTGGAAAACCTGATTGTGGTGGAAACGGCGGACGCCATCCTCATTGCGGATAAAAACAAGGCGGACGAAATCAAGAAAATCGTCAACCAGCTGCCAGACGAACTCAGATGACCAGTCCGCACCCCGCCCTGGGCATCGACTACGGAGAAGCCCGCATCGGCATTGCCGCCACGGACCCCGTGGGCATCATGGCCCATCCCGTAGAAACTATCCACAGGCATCAGACGGACGGAATTTCCCGCATTGTCCAGCTCGTCCAGAAACGGGGAATCCGCACCCTGGTGCTGGGCCTTCCCGTCCGCATGGACGGCACGGAAGGGACCGCCGCAGCCAAGGTGCGTGCATTCGGCAGGGAACTGGCCGCAGCCCTTCCAGGCCTTCCCCTGATTTTCATGGATGAATGCCTCACCACCGTCATTGCCCAGGAAAAACTGCACGCCGCCGGCAAAAAGGCAAAAAACTTCCGCCCCATCATCGACCAGGTAGCCGCTGTGGAAATACTCAACACCTGGCTTGATTCCACGCTGGGCTGAAACCAAACGGCGCGCACGCTCCGTCCCTCCCGGCTCTACGCTCCTGCGGAACTCCTTACATCCCTGTTCCTGAGCAAAACCGTTCCCCCGGCAAAAAAACGCCGCCAGCCAACTCCCCTAACCACGGAACGCTGAAAACGTCCTTCCAGCATTCCGCAGTACGGGAAAGCGCAAAAACTTCCTTTCCGCGCATCAGGCGCAATCCATGCTCAGCACCACCTTGCCGCTGCGGAACTCCTCCTGGGCCTTCTCCACAGCTTTCCGCACATCGCTCAGCGGATAAACGGTGTCCACGGCCTGCTTCAACCTGCCGGCCGCCATCAGGCTCGCCAGCTTGTCATAGGCGGCCTCAATCTCTGAAACAGGGGCATTCTTAAGCCACTGCGTCACCCACAGGCCCTCCAGTTTAATACCCTTGAAAATCAGAAAACCGTTCGGCACCTTGATGCTCTTCCGGCTCATGGCTCCGTACGTCACCATGCTTCCGCCGGGAGCCAGCATATCCATCAGGCGCAGGGCGCTTTCTCCGCCCACGGCATTGGAAGCCAGCACAGGCCTCTTTCCATCCAGGCGGGCCAGCGTATTCTTCACCACATCCCCGTCATCCTCTCCCACCACCAGATCGGCGCCCAGCGCAGTCAATTCATCCCTCAATTCATCTGGCCTTCTCACAAAATTCACTGTCTTCACGCCCATTTCACGGGCCAGTTGAATAATGCACCTTCCCACTCCGGAATTGGCGGCATTCTGCACCAGCCAATCCCCCGGCTCCAGGGAAACGATCCCTTCCAGCATGCGCAGGGCGGTCAGGGGATTCACCTTCAGCATGGCCGCCTGGACGGGATCTACCTTCACCGGGAGCTTCATGACATTCACGGAGGGAACCGCCACATACTCGCTCCAGGAACCCACGCCGCGCAGGAGAATCACTTCATCTCCCTCTCGGAATCCCTCTGCGCGAGATTCCTGTACCACGCCGCAGCCTTCCAGGCCGGCGCGGGAGTGCGGCAGCACGGGCTTCAGGCCATAAACTCCCTGTACAAAATTGATGTCCGCCGGGTTGATCGGAGCCGCCTTCATCCGGACCAGAACTTCTCCCTCCTCCGGAACGGGAATGGGGCCGGAAACGTATTCCAGCACCTCCTGGGGCTTCATGCTGCATTCGGAAAACTCTGCATAATGATTCTCACTCATGCTTTCACTTTCTCATGGAACACCCCTCCGTGCAAGCGCCGGATACGTTTTACCCGGAAGCAGGCAGCCATATGCCGCTGCCGTGAAAAAACCAAAGGGGGCAATCTTTCCCGTGTTCTGCACTTTTCCTGCGGTGAAAGGCCTTCATCCGGCCCGGCTATTCGGCCAGCCCCTGCTCCCACAGCGGAAGTCCTGAAAAATAAGGAAGAACGCCTCATTCTCCTCTTTGTCTGCGGTACCGTTCATTTTCCCGGATCAGCCCCCTCCCGCTTTCAGCTCACCGTCTCTGCAGCCCCTCTTCATCATGGGAGAAAAAACCGGAGTTCGCGCAAAAGAAAAGGCATGCTTCCGTACAGTCCAGGATAAATTCCAGGGCTTTCGTCCGGTTGTTCTTGACCTTAGGCAAAAATACGCTAGATTATCTCTCTCGCATTAACAAATAACTTCGATTGCCATGTCCCGAATTTGCATCATCAGAGGTACCATGCCTCACAAAGGTCGTCGTATCCATCGCTCCGGTCTTGCCAAGAAAAAGGGCGGTATTGGTCGTCACGTCACTAAGACTGTCAATCGTACCGTTTTCCCCAACCTTCAGGAGAAGCGCATCTGGGTTCCTGAACTCGGTCAATTCGTGAAAATGAAGATTTCCGCCAAGGCCCTGCGTACGATCAACAAGAACGGTGCTTACAACACTCTTAAAAAGGTAGGTCTCCTGTAAAAAAGATTCTTTTTTTGAACGTTGTTTCACCACTTGAACTCTAAGGCTTCAACGAGGTGAGCAACTGGCAGAAAAAGATGTCCAAAAAGACAAGGGATCATCTGCTTAAGTGAGGCACCTCCAAGTTGAAGGTTTTATTGAAACATTAATATGCCAACGGACGTAAACAATACGTCCTCTACTGGAAAAGATCACACAGATGAAAGCCCAAACCAAAATCGCTCTTAGAATTAATGATGACAACCCCAACCATCACCTGTGGAACAACAGGGGGGTTTGGTGGTGCCACGTTACGGTTCACAAGCCGGACTCCACGGCGGAACGCCTGAGATTCTCGCTGAAAACCCGTGATATTGAAAAAGCCCGCGCCCGTCGCGACAAGATTTTCGCCTCCATTCAACAGCATTTCGGCATTGCCGCATAGAAAAGCTGTCGGGAGAGATTAAGGCAAGTCACATCAATCTCTTTTATAAGAACCGCTCCGGAGATTCCCGGAGCGGTTCTTTTTATTACAAATAATACTTGCCGGAATTGACGTGCAATATTTGGTGCAGGGAGTCATGCACAACTTCATTCCGCATCCCCGTTGAAATCCGGTGACCTGCCGGCAGATATTGCAGAAAGGCGGTTTTGTAAAAAAGGCTCGTTTCTCTGATGACGGATTCACCCCTCTGCCCAGGTTTCAAGGGCGGCCTATTCCCGCCGCCCTTGAACGAATACAAAACCGCCTGCCTCCCTCCCGTTACTTCTTTTTGCTGAACCGGAACATGGATGCTCCATGCCCGTTCAATTCTACCGCCATATCTCCCTGTACGGTCCCCTGGTCAGCGCGTTTCCAGAGGTCCCTTGCCTCATACGCTCCGGAAAGCCCCAGCTCCTTCAGATTCACCTTCAAAATTCCTTTCTCCTTCCCGGTATTGAAAAAGCCAGCCGCCACGGAACCGTCGGACAACTCCTTCATCCACACCTGGAAATTCCCCTGGTGCCACGCTTTGCGGGCGGGACGGGCAGCCGGATCCTGATCCACCGCTATCACCTCGTCATTGGTAAGCAGCCCCATCGTGAACGAATCAATATGCTCCAAATCACAGGAAACAATGAGCGGAGCGGACAGCAGGCACCACAGGGTCACATGGGTGTACTGTTCATCCGGAGTCAATCGCGTCTGGACAAATGTGGTGTTAGGCTGGTTGGGCTTTCCCAGCTTCCCGATCTGGAGAATGTCCGGGTCATTCCAATGTCCCGGGCGCATATGCTTCTGCCAGCGTTCCTGGGAAAAACCGATGCCGCTGACGCTGCCCCAGTGATCCTGAATATCCCCCGTCGTCCGCCATAAATTCGCCAGCTTGCCCAGCTCTTCCACATGTTCGTACGGAGCGGCATTGGACAGGCTGAGCACAATATCCTTTCCGGACTCGTCCAGCGCCTTGCGGATGCGCTTTGTCGTAGGCACATCGTTGGGGTTCCAATCCACTTTCACATAATCGAACCCCCAATCCGCCCATTGTTTAGCATCACGGTCAAATAGCCAGACGGCTCCCACATGGTCCGCCTTTCTGCGATGAACGCCCGGGTAACTTCCAAAAATTTGATCCTCCTGCTTGCGCTCCTTTTCCGGAATGGCCATTTCCCCGTAGTCCGACTTAGCGTTGGGCGCGCTCCCTCCGATAAAACCGGCATACGTTCCCATCCAAGGCGTGGAATAAATGCCCACCTTCATGCCCATGGCGTGAATAGCGTCGCACATGTCCTTCATGTCAGGAAAACGCTTATTGGGTTGAATGGCGCCATACTTCCCTCCGCGCCTGCCCTGCCAGCAGTCGTCAATGTTGATATAGGTCCAGCCATGATTGACCAATCCCCGTTCCACAAAAAGCCGGGCCGTCTTCAGCACATTATCCTGTCCTACAGCCTCACTGTAGGAATACCAGCTGCTCCAGCCCATGGGCGGAGTCAGGCACAATTCGTCCCCCACCTTCAGAATCAGCTCCTTCATATCCTTTCCATGCCTGTTGGAAGCCTGGATATTTACCTTGTATTCCCTCTTCCCGGACGGAGCGGTACCCGCAATCAATCCGCGCGAATCCATCTTCAGGCCTGGGGGAAGCCCTGTTGCCTGAATTTTCATGGGCCGCTCCCCGGAGACGGGAACCTGGAACAGCATGCGGGAACCGGGGGTAGCCCCGACGATACGGGCGCCATTAATGGAGGGTGAAAGCGGAATCTCTGGAGTCAGGCGGACGCCGGGAACAGGCGCAGGATAGGGATTAGGAAACTCTGCCCCAAATGATGCGGATACGGCAGCGCTGACAACGGCAGGGAGTAAAAAATGGTACAATCTCATAAATAGGGTTATAAAGGTGTACCTTAAAAACGTAGTTGCTTTGCCATTCCTTTCATTGGCCCCATTCCTCCCTCTTTCCTTAAGACATCCTGTTTCTGCATTTCCACTACAGAACATGGCGGATCTTGAAAAAAGGACAGGACGGACACTCCCGGCAATTTGCCTGTCAGGGAACGGAAATTCTCCTCACACATCACACACCCTGCCGTCGCCAGGGCATCCGCCAGCGCGGCGGAAAGCGCCCGGACGCTTACCTGCCTCCCTTCCGTAACACCCAATCCAGACCGGGGATCTAGAACATGGGAATACGATTTCCCGCCAATCTTCACCATCTGATGGGCGCTCCCGGAGGTGGAAACGGCCGCATGGCTCAACAGCAACACTTCCCCCTGACCATTTCCAGTATCCACCCGCAGCCTCCATCCCGGCTCCCCGGGAGGAGGAGCGCCCGCCAGAACATCGCTGGTGCTGTCCATGAAGAAGGAACATACTCCCCTTGTTTTCAACATCTCCGCCATCCGGTCCAAGGCAAAGCCCTTGCCCATGCCACCCAAATCCACCCTCATTCCAGGAACCGATTTGACTGCCAACCCCTTACGAACGGACAACTTTTCCCATCCGCATGCACGGAGCGCGCCTTCCCGTTCCTCATCGGACGGAAGAATGCCAAGGCGGCGGCTCTTTTTCCACAGACGAATGCAGGGCCCCAGCGTGGGATCAAAAGCACCGTTTGTCAGCCGGGCATAATTCAGGGCCAGAAGAAGCACCCTTTCCAATTCCGGAGAAACAGGCACGGAAATGCCGTATTCCGCAGCATTAAGCCGGGCCAGCTCGCTTTCCGCATCCATGGCGGACATCACTTTTTCCCAATGGACGGCACAGGCCAGAGCCTCCCTGCAAATCTTCTCCGCATCTTCCGCGTCCATGCCACTCCCGGGATAAGCGCGCACCGTGAACACCGTACCCATAACCGCCCCCCGAACTGTTACCTTCCCATCCGGGGAATGCGCGCAGGAAAGCGGCTCCACAGAAGGGAGCTCCGCTTCCCCTTCCTGCCCCCGGATGGCGCCGGCAACAGACAGCAGGCAGGCGCAACATGCAGGAAAAGCAGCCTGCCGGAAAAAGGAACTCATGCGCACCCACGGGGACATAAGCAACAACCTACTCCGTACAAATGAACGGGGGCAAGGGCCGAATATGCCATAGGATGCGACCCTTTAGCGGAATTCCCATCACTAGGAAACGGACGTTGCGCTTTCCCGGTCCAAAGCCTTAAGAAAGGAAAAGGCGCTTTCTTCAGAAATTCCCCTACCGGCAGGAAATGCAATGCCACGGCCACCAATCCACCCGGTAAAAATATACAGGCCGCGGCGCAAGACACCGCGACCTGGGCAGTCTGTCCAAAAACGCCCTTCTACCTAGCAAACAGGCTATGGATGCGGCGGCAGACTTCATCCACATTTTCCCGTGAATTAAACGCGGAAATGCGGAAGAAACCTTCCCCCCTGGAACCAAAACCGGAACCGGGCGTAATAACCACATTCGCCTCATGCAGCATCTTGTCAAACATTTGCCAGCTGTCCAGACCGTCCGGACACTGTACCCATACATAAGGGGCGTTTTCCCCGCCCCACACGCGCATGCCCGCCTGACGGCAGGCATTCAGCAGAAGCGAAGCATTCCCCAGGTAATGGCTGATGAGCGCGGCGGTCTGGGCCATTCCCTCCATGGTGAACAAAGCCGCGGCGCCCCGCTGGACAATATAGGAAGCGCCGTTGAATTTCGTGCTGGTGCGGCGGCTCCAGAGCCGGCTGATAGAAACCTTGTTCCCTTCGGAATCATAGCCGTGCAATTCCCTGGGAATCACCACATAGCCGCAGCGCACCCCTGTAAACCCCCCTTGCTTGGAGAAGGAACGGAACTCAATGGCGCAATCCCGCGCGCCGGGAATTTCAAAAATGGATCTGGGAATGGAAGAATCCTGTATGAAAGCCTCATAAGCGGAATCATAAAGGATAATGGCATGGTTCGCCCGGGCGTATTCCACCCATTTCAACAGTTCATTCCGGGAAGCCACGGCCCCGGTGGGATTGTTCGGAAAGCAAAGGTAAATCAAATCCACATGCCCATCCGGCAGTTGCGGCACAAAATTATTTTCCGGCGTGCACGGCAAATACACCAGCCCTTCATAAGAGCCATCCGGGCAGGAACTCCCGGTATTCCCGGCCATGACATTGGTATCTACATACACGGGATAAACCGGGTCCGGCACGGCGATTCTGTTGCCGGTCCCGAAAATATCCAGAATGTTTCCCGTGTCGCATTTAGCTCCGTCAGAAACATAAATCTCATCCACTTCCACATGCACGCCGTGAACCTGATAGGCTTTTTTGGCGATTGCCTCCCTCAGCCAGAAATACCCCTGCTCCGGACCGTAGCCGTGAAAACGTTCATGAGTGGACAAATCATCCACGGCCTGGTGCATGGCTTCAATAGCCGCCATGGGAAGCGGCTCCGTCACATCGCCGATGCCGCAGCGAATCAGCCTTTTGGCCGCCTCCGGATGGGATTCGGCAAACGCATTCACGCGACGCCCTATTTCCGGGAACAAATATCCCGCCTGCAACTTGAGGAAATTATCGTTAATGTTAGGCATGGTTTTAGTAGTAAGCGCTTTTATTCCATACCCGGAACGGGACGGAATCAAGGCCCCTTTCCGGCATGCCGTCCTTCCCTGCGTCACGAAACGGTGCGTCTTCCCCTGATGCTGTTTCCACCGTGCCAAAGCGGCTGCTCCTGTCCCTCTGCGTTTCATGCTCCTCACCAAACGTCTTGTCTTCCCTGATTTCCCTGAGTTTCTTTCCGGGCAAGATTCCCAAAAATGGGCAGGCAGATGCCCGGCAAGAAAAAACCTTCACTCTGCGGGGCATTATGGTCCTGAAGACGCCGGCAATCTTCATCCCCCCTTCTGCGCCAGTCCTGCTTTTGAAACCGGAACTTCCAGGGACATGACATGCTTCTCCGGAACGGGAAAGCCTGTTTCCCTGTCTAAAAAGGACAAAAAGAAATCTTATGATCATGAATGAAATGGAAATCATTGACGTCCGCGGCCGTGAAATCATCGACTCACGGGGCAATCCCACCGTGGAAGTGGACGTGGCCCTCGCCGGGGGAGCTATCGGACGCGCATCCGTCCCCAGCGGAGCCTCCACCGGAGAGCATGAAGCCTGGGAACTCCGGGATGGAGACGCCAAGCGCTACGGAGGCAAGGGCGTGCTTAAAGCCGTGGAAAACATCAATAAAATCATTGCCCCGGAAATATCAGGGCACGATGCCACCCTGCAGCCGGCCATTGACAAAATCATGATCGACCTGGACGGCACGCCCAATAAATCCCGCCTGGGGGCCAACGCCATCCTGGGTGTCTCCCTCGCCGTGGCGAAAGCCGCCGCCATTCAGCTCAACCTTCCCCTTTTCAAATACCTGGGTGGACCGAACGCCAAGGTTTTGCCCGTCCCCATGATGAACATCATCAATGGAGGAGCCCATTCGGACTCCCCCATTGACTTTCAGGAATTCATGATCATGCCCAAGGGGGCTCCCACTTTCCGGGAATCCCTGCGCTACGGGGCGGAAGTTTTCCATGCGCTCAAGGATGTGCTGCATGACCGCGGCCTTTCCACTGCCGTGGGGGATGAAGGGGGATTCGCCCCGGCCCTGAAATCAGCGGACGACGCCCTGGAATGCATTGCACAGGCCGTAAAACGGGCCGGGTACACCCTGGGTACGGATATCTTCATTGCCCTGGACGTGGCTTCCTCCGAATTCTACGATCCCTCCCGGAACCTGTACGTCTTCAAAAAATCAGACGGCCAAGGCAGAACGGCGGAGGAACTGACGGCTTACTATCAGGAACTCCAGAAAAAATACCCCATCATTTCCATTGAGGACGGCTGTGCGGAAAACGACTGGCTGGGCTGGGAACAGCTCACTAAAGCCATGGGCGGCAATACCCAGCTGGTAGGGGACGACCTGTTCGTGACGAATGTGGAATTCCTGAATCAGGGCATTTCCCGCCATGTAGCGAATGCCGTGCTGGTGAAAGTCAACCAGATAGGTTCCCTGACGGAAACGCTGGATACGGTGGAACTGGCCAAGGATAACAAATACTCCGCCATCATCTCCCACCGCTCCGGGGAAACGGAAGACGCCACAATCGCGGATATTGCCGTAGCGACGAACGCGGGGCAAATCAAAACCGGCTCCCTGAGCCGTTCCGACCGCATGGCCAAATACAACCAGCTCCTTAGAATTGAAGAAGAGCTGGGAGATGACGCAGTTTATGGTGGCAAAATCCACATTTTATGATCAAAAATGTTTTGTTTAACTGCAAAGAATGCTCTGGAGACGCCGCTATTACCATCGTTTTACCTTGGCGGAGCTTGAAATCCGCCGGGAGAAACGTGCCCTGATCGTCCAGAGAGCCCTGCGCCTCTTTGCCATTGTCCTGGCCCTGTGCCTGACGATGCTGCTTTCCCTGGTGTGTTTCAAACCATGGAAGGATCTGCGCTCCCTGGAGCATGAACGTTCCTTCCTTCAGGCTCATCTGGAAAAATCAAGGGAGCAGATGGAACAGGCAAAAAACGAATTTATCTGGATCTCACAGGATCCCCACTACTTTGAAATGATTGCCCGGGATAAAGGCAATTTGGCCCTTCCCGGAGAGCACATTCTCCGCATTGCGGAACCCAAGCGCCTGAAATAAAGCGTTTTTCAGCGGGAAAAGAAAACCATGCACGCGGTTCCTCCCCCTCTCCCGTCGTGGGAGGTTCCCAAACGCTGGCATGCAGAACGAAATACGGGATAAATCTAACGCAGCCTTACTCTGGCTGTCTGTCCGGCTCAGTCTTGTCATACTCCCTCATCAATTTGGCGGACCAGCTGATACTGTCGGGAAAACGGCATGCAGGCGTCGTAGTCAGGTATGTTCCCAGCTTTTTAGCGAGGGAATCCGCATCCTGGTGCCTGGAAAAATACAAATCCCTCTGTTCCTGGGGATCATCCGCCACATTGTAAAACTGCGGAGCGCGGTCCGGTACCAGCAGGTACTTCATATCACCGGCCAGCACAGCGGACGTATAATCCGTACACCAGAAAAAGGTGCGCGGAACGGAAGCTCCCTTGTTCCCCACCAGCTCCAGAATATCCATGCCGTCCAGCTTCCTGGGAATGTGACGGCCATTCGCCTTCAGCAAAGCAGGAAGCAAATCCACGGAGGAAACAGGCTGTCTGCAAACGCTTCCGGGAATCAAACGCTTGTCCGCCGGATATCTGATAATAAAAGGTACGCGAACACCTCCCTCAAAATGCTGCCTCTTGGCACCCCGGAAAGGGGCATTGCAGGAAGAAGCTTCCGGAGCGCCTCCATTGTCCGACAGGAAGACGACGATGGTATCCTTTTCCAAACCGTCCGCTTTCAAGGCATCCAGAATGCGGCCTATTCCCCTGTCCATCGCATATACCATGGCGCAATAAACCCGTCGTTCCCCGTTCTGCACGTTCCTGAATTTGGCGATATCCTCCGGTTTGGCTTCATTGGGCCAATGGGGGGCATTGTAGGAAACGAACATGAAAAAAGGTTTCTTATCCTTTCCGGCTTCCCGCAGAAATTCGACCGCCCGGTCTGTAATATCGTCCGTCAAATAGGTGATGTCCGTCTTATCCGTAAAATTGGATACAATCATGGAGGGATTCAGGCCTTCAGCCTCCTTCTTCACGGGGAAATAATGCCGGGAACCGCCCAGGAACCCCCACCAATGCGTAAAACCGCGCTCCGGCGGCGTGTATCCCTTCGTATGGCCAAGATGCCACTTGCCGAATACCGCGCTCCGGTACCCGCAGGGGGCCAAATACTCCGGAATCAATTTTTCCGTCTGCGGCAGCCCGTAATGGGACTCCGGAAGGTAATCCACCTGGATATTGGGATTCGTAGTAATGCCGTAGCGCTTCGGAAAACGGCCCGTCAGCAGCCCCATGCGGGAAGGGGAGCACATCGGCGCCGTCACGTACGCCCGGGAACAGAACACGCCCTCCTTCGCCAGCCGATCAAGGGCAGGCGTTTTAATCTGCCTGGACCCCGTGCAGCCCAAATCCCCGTACCCCAGGTCGTCCGCCAGAATGACCACCATGTTCGGCGGAGTGGCCGGGCGGCTCTGCGCCCCCGCCGCCCCGCAAAGCAAACTGCACAGAATCAACAATAGATGCGCTTTCTTCATCATAGTTTAATTTACGCGGCTTGCCTTCCATATCAATCAAAATATTAATTCTGAAATTTCCGGGGCAATCCTGCAAGCGGCATCCATGACTCTTTAGCAACGAATTTGCTAAAAACAGGACGATTTGCCCATCCAATTATTTCCCGGAAATGGATACGAAGCCTTTCCTTCCGCGCTGCTCCCACGGACAGACGCCCCCTGCTGCCGGAGAAACAGCTCCATCAAGGCGTTTCCAATCCGGCGGCAATAAAGGCCGGCTCCCCCTGTCATTCCTTCACCTTTCCTGGAATTCCGGAACAGCAGCCCTACCCTCTCATCTGCCGCAGAAGGGCCGCTACATACTGCTGGGCTTCCTTCTCCGCAATACCTGTACCGAACTCAAACGGCTTGCCGTCCGGTTGTTCCACTACAATCTTGTTCAGCACCTTATTATTCTGCTGTATATTACTCGCCTCAATGGAAATGCGGGAATCCTTCGCCAGAAGAAACTGCTGGCGGCGGCCCAGGCTCCCAACCCCGCGGAACAGCTCTCCCGTTCCGGGCAACAGGGTCAACGTCATACGGCCGAACAACACATAAACGGCGCCCAAAAACGTACCGAACCCGACCAGAACGAAAGAAATCAGGAACAATTGCCCGAATAAACTCTCATGGGCCATTTTCCCCATCATCACAAATATGGCGGTGTATGTAATAGCATTCCAAATCAGTGCAAACAGCAACAGGAAAAATCCGGCTCCTTTGGGCTTCCTGTACGTTACTTCCAATCCCCGTGCCGTTTTTGTCACGCTCATGCGCCGGGGAATGGAATCAAGGATTTCCTCATCCCTTTCCTCCTGAACAAGCTCTGAAAACCTGCTTATCTTGTTGCAGGCGCGGCATAAAGCCATATCCGTGGCCATATTCACATCTTCCATCGCCAGCAACGCGCCGCACATCGGACACTTCAATTCAACAGGGGTAGTCATGCCCGGAATTCTAGCAAACTTTCATACCCTGCAAAATATAAAAATCATTCTGTTGTCGCCTGTTCCCTCCTTCACACTTTCACCGGAATACCCCTTTTAAGGGGAGAATAAAAACAAGCAGCGCTCTTCGTCCCAAGCGAAGAGGTTTTAATTTTTAACTATTGATAGTCAATGAATATGTTTCTTATACTTCTTTGATATCCTTTATTTTCCACGTGATTACTATGCTGCTTCAGCCTTTCCTCCATCGTGTCAGAGGGAACGTTTTATATACGTTAAACGTATTGATGAGTTCAGGGAACGCCGCCAGAATACCGAACGGCTGATGATTCAGTCTTTTCAAAAAAACAACATACCATATCAATGAATAATTACATTACTTTCAATAAGGCTGTTGGCCCGAAGGTTCTCTGTGACGGCTGTGGAGCCCTCATACCGAAGAAGCTTGGTGTAGACGCCATGGCTTTCAACTTCGATGGAGGCTCGTGCGAGCATGCCTCCTGTGTCAGAGCTCCGAAATATTCATCAAGGTTGAAGAGGATGGTCTGTATTACTTCGGCGTGGATGCAGATAATTCTGGCAAACTCTCTATCGCCGGAGATCTTTTTCGTGAGACGCTCTGTTTGTAAAAAGTGTTGATCTTGGATCAAGTTATCGCAACGGCTTTTAACCTATCGCTTGACTAAAATCCTTTTCTGCGCTATAATATACATGTTAGCAGGTAGAAAATGGTTCCAATTTGGGGAAAGAGATAAGCATGTCAACGACTCCAACCACGGCTATACGTATTGACGATAATCTAAAAAGAGAAGCAAACAAGGTGCTTGAGCAAATAGGCATTAGCATGTCTGCTGCTATTAACACCTTCTTAAAGGCCGTTGTACGGGAGGGAACTCTCCCATTTGACATCAAAACTGACACACAGAAACCTGTATCCTCATCAGAAAATGCCACATTAAACAAGGCATTTATCAACAAGAAGGATGAATTCTATACCATGTACGAGGATGTCGCCAAGGAAATGACCAAGCACCAAGGACAGCTAAAGGGCAAGTCTATCTTCTGCAACTGCGATGATCCTTTTGAATCGGCCTTTTTTCGCTATTTTGTGCTCCATTTCAATAAGCTTGGGATTTCTCGCTTAACCTCAACCTGTTTTGCCGATTCATCAATAGCTGGAAGCGAGTATCCTTTAGAAGGTGCTCCGGGCGCATATAAGGCTGTAGTCACAAGAGTCCCTGACGACGGGCTACTAAAGCCGGATAGCTCGCTAAATCTGGAGTCGTTATTTGCTACGCAAGGGAATTCTCTTGAGAGGCTTGAAGGTAATGGTGACTTCAGGTCATTTGAATGCGTGGCTCTGCTACGAGAGTCAGATATAGTAGTTACTAACCCACCATTTAGCCTGTTCCGCGAATACATCGGGCTCCTTTCCCGCCACAACAAAAGATTTATCATCCTTGGAAACATGAATGCAGTGACCTGTAAGGAGATTTTTCCTCTCTTCCGTGACAACAAGGTCTGGTACGGGGAGAGTATCAGCTCAGGTGACAGGAAGTTCTATGTGCCAAATGATTACCCCCTCAACGCTTCCGGCTGCGGCATAGACGAAAACGGAAGGCGCTTTATTCGGGTTAAAGGTGTACGCTGGTTTACAAACCTTGACACTCCTCGAAGACACAAGGCATTGCCCCTGACCCACAGCTATAATCCCTGCGAATACCCGCACTATGAGAACTATGATGCCATAGAGATCAGCAGAACGCAGAACATCCCTGCCGACTATGACGGGGTTATGGGGGTTCCTATCACTTTTCTCGACAAATTCAGCCCCGATCAGTTTGAGATAGTCATGTTGGCTAATGGAAATGCCCGCACCAATGAACCTGCAGAGATCCTTGCTGAACTGAAATATAGGCCTCACCCCGAGGACAGAGGGGGAGTCGGCATAATCAATGGCAAGCGTATCTATGCAAGGATCATGATACGCAGGAGGGCGTCACAATGAGCCGGATGCGTGTACCTTGTGCTTATCAGGGTGGCAAGCAGCGAGTCGCAGCTCAAATAGCAGATATACTGCTACTCGCTGCCCAAAGCCCAACCACGTTCTTCTATGATCTTTGTTGCGGCTCTGCTGCTGTGTCAATAGAACTGGTCAACAGAGGGATCAGTCCCTCCCAAATCTGTATGCTGGACATCAGCTCTTGGGGAGCCTTCTGGTCGGCAATCGGATCAGGCTCTTTTGATACAGATATCTTCAGCCAGTACTTGTCTGGGCTTCCTCAGGACAAGCACAAGTTCAAGTCGCATCTGACGGCCCTGTCAGCACTTCCCATAGGAGAGCATGAAGCAGAGCTCTACCCCATCCTGCAGGCTAACTCTTTTGGGGGAAAGCAGATTTGGAGGCAGGGAAATCACTGGTTAAATGCCTGCTTCCGCGATTACTGGGAGCCCACTGCGACCAGTGTGCGCCGCAGTCCGGCCAATCCTATGCAACCCTCGCCATGCGAGCTGCAGCGTAGGATAGACATGCTGTCTAAGGGAATGAGGGGAATTACCTGCTTCAGGCAGGACATCATGTCATTACTGGACACGAAAATTCCGGACAATGCTGTGGTATATGTCGATCCGCCGTACCAAAATACGACGGGATATGCCTTCAGCTTTGATGTAAATGCGTTTATCAATAGGTTCCTTGAAATCAATCACGGAACCCCGCTATACGTCTCAGAGGGAGCTCCTTTGAGCACTGATGCGGTAAAGCTTTCATTCGGCGGGGCCAACGGCGGCATAAGCGGGGCCCGCAAAGAGAAACACCAAGAATGGCTGAGCAAGTTTTAGAGCACACCTATCTGTCTAGCTCTCATTGAGTTACCATTCCGCGCCAAGATAGACGAATCATCTCTGAACTTACTGAGCATCTCATCGGAAAAGACTTCCATGCGGTAGCAACTGTCATCAGCATCAACTTTTGTAAAGGTAATAATTTTGTTCTTAAGGTAGCCTTTCTTGCCTTTTGCGACAAAGATATCGGTTATTTTTTTGCCTGATGGATCTGTTCCCTTAATCTGAAGCCGCCATGTGCCATTTGCTTTCTTTCCACGGGGAAACAGAATTGTATTGCCTATATAATCCACCCCCTCAAAATTTAGAGTCAGATTTTTCTGCCTATCTGTGTCTGATGGCTCTATCCCAAAGAACTCGACCGTACCACGCATGAAATTGGGATCGCCTGAGTCAAAGGCTGTGCCTTGAACGCACCCCCGTTCAAGCCGAGATCTCATGGACAAGTCAAGAATGTTGCTGGAACCTCCGGTCATGCTGCGGGTCTCAATCCAAAGCGTCTGTCCCTCATTTCTTGTCGTGTTGGATGTAGGATGAGCGGCATTGTGTATGCTGGAAGGAATCAGACTTGGATCCGACTCGTCCTGCGATTCCTTTGAAAGCTGTGGGAGCCTAGCCGATATGCCCTTTCCAAACAAACCTGATGGCTGGCCGCCCTGTAGGACTTTCTTCCTGCGCACACTCAGAGCAGCCTCTTTGTCTACGTAGCCTTTCTGCCGAAGCTCTTCAATATCATTTTGGTTTGTAATTACCCTGCGCGAGTCTTTAAGTGCATTAATGGTCGCAATATAAGTTCCCATTTCCTGCAATATAGAACTGTGCTTCTCGTCAGATTTGTTCACTGACAGCACAATTGAGCTTTCGCAATTAGTCCAGAGACCGCCCTCTGTTAAGTTGCTGGATCCAATTATTAAGGTTTCCCTGTCTTTACCGTTAAACTGGTAAATCTTCGGATGAAAAGTCTGCCCGCCATCGAAATGAACCACACTCAAAGAGTCAGTCATAAGCAGTAAGGTTGTCAAAGCCTCATAGGACGAACCCTTAAGATCAATACCGACATAGGCGTTTACTTTCCCACCCCTTTTTCTGAAGCACTCAAAAGGATCTTTCAGTCTTAAAACGCCGCTGTTCTTAGCAAACGCTACTACAAAAGTCAGAGATTGGAAATCAGGAGATTCAAGCAAACGGATGATCTCGTTTCCAATCTGTCCATTAAAAGGCTGGGTTATTAGTTTCATAGTACTGTCTAAAAGAGCTGACTTGGGATAACTTACTTTATAGTATCATGAATGCCTGATAACTGTCTACCCCTTCTTTTAGAGCATTTGTTAGGCCTCGTTCCTTAACACAGAGATCAGATCGCGCCCTCTTATTTCTTTGCTCTTAGTGTACGCATCCGTGCTGAATACAAACTCAGTGAGAATATTCCGCTTATCCGTGAATCTACCATTGATGAAGTTCACGAAGCTGTAATACACTGCATAGTTATTCAAGTATTTTGCAGCAACGTCATTGAAACTGCCATGAACCAGCCTTTTTAAGTTCAGAGCAATCAACATTGATGGGCTCCACGTTGAAGGATCCGTAGTTATACTTGACTTTCAGAATGCGGACATGAGTCACTTCACTGTCATTGGCTACATTCTGATAGGCTCTCAGGCTGTCAGTCACCAGTATAGAGCCCTTTTCTATCCTGCCGTTAAACACTGCAGTCAAATCCGATATGCACGACCTGCCAAGATTTGAGATCCTGCCGATACTCTAACCATTTAGATTGGCAAAGCAGCGAACACAGCCTTTTTCTGTGGAAATGCCACGAATTGAATTAGCGTTGCCCCGTTTATGGGCTTCACGGGGCAATTTAAAATTTGATTTTTTGTGATCGCTTTTAAAGTTCATCGAGAAGTAGGTCTCATCAGCCCCAGCTCCACCAGTGATAGTGGCATTCTCATGTATGTTCTGAGGAGCATCAAGAATCTTGTGTCGCCAGTAGAAAGCCGATGTAAGATCTATTCCGCATACCTAAGCGCACTTCCTGAGTAGAAACTTGCTCATCAGCCCCTCTATGTATTTTGCCTCGTTTCAACCGATTTTTTGAAAATGAAGAGGATTATTGTTAGCGATGGCAAAGTTCTTGCCGCACTCCTTGTATCCGTAACGCTGTGTACCGTCTTTATGTCCATGCTTAACTACTTTAGCTGAGCCGTAATGAGCACAGCAGGGACGTTCAGAAAGTACCACGGGCTTATTCTTGATAATGAGTTCTTTGAAATTGGAAAAAGCTCTGTACTCTTTACAGGTTCACCGTGGAGATAGTTCAGGATATCTGCCTTGTTCTTCTCAGACAGAGCTTGGAACATCTGTTTGATGATAGATGTCTGATTCATGCCCAATCCCCCGTACTCTTTGTTTTACGAGGCTAGCAAGTCATAAATCAACACTTTTACAAACAGAGCATTGTGAAAAGGAACGGAAACAGCCCAACGATAACCTGACTCTGGAAACCGCTTCCAGATTCTTGAAAGCCGGTTATTGCAAGATAGCCCTGTCGTGGACCAACAATGCCTACGATCCCGTCAGCAATAACGCTGTAGCGTTCAACATCACGATGGACGGGACTCCATCAAGGCAGGGAAGTACGTAAGGAACTCCACTATGAAGCGAGAATTTTCCCCGTCTCCCAAAATCAAGCTTTGGAGGATTGAAAAGGAGGAGGAAACTACATGTGAACCTTCTCAAAAGATGAATATCAAATGGGAGAAAAATCCTTTGACTCAAGATGTGGGAACAGATGATTGTAAGTATATCCCTCTATTTGTCGATGTTCGTACGACTGCCTGCAAGGATACTCAGAATAATGTGTGGAGATTACGTGTCCAGATGGCATCCAGTGAATGTGACATTGAAATACATACAGTCTCCTACAGAAATACTCTTCTGCAACTGGCAAGGAACAGACTGTTTCCATGGCGTTTTGGAAACAACCGCGTCCATACTTTTATGAAAAAACTCCTTCTTCCCTGCCTGACCCTGCTGACCTGCCTCTCATCCTTGGGAGGCGAATTCAACTTTTGGCCGGAGAGCCGGGAGGTGGAATGTTCCGTTGTTCTGACATCCGAACCTGTCGAGGCGGGCAAGCCTTTTCCGGACTTTACCCTGGTCTTTACCAATAAAAGCCGGAAAGAAGTGCGCCTGCTGGACAGCTTCTATCCTTCACCGATCCTGAAGCCGGATATCATTCTGGAGATATGGGATGGAGAAGCCAGAGTAATGCCTTATTAATGTGCACGTTACCGTATTAAATGCAACACTTCGACCATGAAGTTCACCGTTTTGAAACCCGGGATTCCCTTTCGGGTTCTCATCCGGAATTTTGCGAAACATATCATCTACCACCATCCCTTGGAAAAGGGAAAGAAGTATCTGATGAAAGTGACTTACCGGGACGATTACGGAACACCGGGCCGTTCGATAAGATACGTGGCCAAGAAAGAATTTATGATAAAATAACTTTATGGTAAAACCAGCCCCGTTCCTGTTGTAAGAACGGGGCTTTTCATGGGAAGAAGGCTCATTCTCCAACCTTGGGATTTGAATGTCGTTAAATTTCCCGGTACCAGGATTGATTTTACACTCCATGAGTTGAGGGCTTTGGGTTTGAGGGCGTTCTTTCCTCTGAATTTGTGAATGAGTTCGACGTTTGCCCGTCTAGGCTCAACTTTTAGAGGTTTGCTCATGTGGTTTTTGCCCATTAAGGTTTCAAATTCAATCAGTATGATGCTATATACTGCACCTTGGTGCAAGGTAACGGAAGAATAGAGCTGTTGAGGTGTGAAATTGATTGGGATTCCAAATTAGGCAGTAAAAAACCGTCCGGAGGCGGCTATTAAAAAATGGCCGGATTGACAGGATTCGAACCTGCGGGCTCTTCGTCCGGAATGCAAACGGCCAACCACTCATGAACGGTTTTCACGAATACGGACAAGCCCCGCGGGTGAAAGTTAAATGGAGCCATGCATTCCGGGGCAGGAACGGCATGGCCTGGCGCGGCCCACAAAACAATAGAGGGGACAAGCAAACATCAGGCGCGGAACTGGCCGCCTATGCTGACGGTGTCAAATTCCACGATTCTCACAATAATGTTTTCCGCCGTGTCCGCCTCCCGCTGCCGGATGGCATCCAGCAGGTCGTCATGCAGCTTCATGGCCCCGGCGTCATACTGCTTCTCCTGCAGCAGGCCTTCCAGATTCTCCTGCACATGGCGGATCACCACGTTGTACAATTCCGCAAGCACCGGGTTATGCGTGGCGCGGGCCACGGCAGCGTGAAACAGCATGTCGTCCTCAATGCCCGGCCTTACCCTGGCATGGCAGTCCTTCAGGGCGCTTTCCAGCTCCTTCAAATCCTCCTCCGTCCTTTTAACGGCGGCCAGCCGCGCAATCTCCTTTTCCAAAGCCAGCCGCGCTTCCAGAATCTGGGGCAGTTCGGATTCCTTGAGGCGGTTGCTCACCGCAACGGCAAAGCGGTCTGATGCCATCACATACGTGCCGTCGCCGGGCCGGGCCTCCAGCATCCCCATGTGAATCAGGGATTGAAGGGCCTCGCGGATGGTGTTGTGGCTGACGGAAAAAGCCCGGGCCAGTTCCGCCTCCGCGGGAATGCGGTCCCCCACCTTCCACTTGCCGGACCGTATCATGGATTCCATGGCGGTGAGCACCTGGCGGGACAGGGACACTCTTACAGGCTTCTTCAACTCCATTGTCTTGGATTTCTTCATGAAAAGTTAGCGAATAACAGTCCAGAGGCGTCCCTTCTCCGTCTTGATCAACTGGATATCCAGTTCAAAGGCGTCCTTTAGATTTTCCTCCGTCAACACCTCGTCCCGGCTTCCGTGGGCCACGATCTCACCGGACTTTAAAATCATGCCGCGGTTGAATACGGGGAGGATGTCTTCAATACGCTGGGTAATGAACACGATGGTCAGGTCAGGCCGCGTCTCCGCCAGTTCCTCAATGGTTTTCAGTAAAAATTCGCGTCCCGCCAGGTCCAGGTAAACGCTGGGTTCGTCCAGGATCATCAGCTCCGGGTTCGTCATCAGCGCCCGTGCAATGAGCACCTTGACCTGTTCTCCGGAAGACATGGCCACCACGGGCCTGTCCATCAAATGCTGCGCCTTCAGGGATTTCATGATCCCGGCGGCTTTCTCTTCCTCTTCCGGCGTCGGCTCCCGCAGAAGGCCAATAGTGCCGTCAGGGCCGGAAAGCACCATGTCGCGCCCGTTCCAGGCGCCGTCCTCCAGCCATTTGTGCATGAACGGGCTCACCCACGCGATGGACTTGCGCAGTTCCAGCAGATTCACGTGCCCGAAGGTCTTGCCCAGCACCTGTACTCTGGCGCCGAAGAGAGGCCATGCAAACCCCATCAGCACCTTGACCAGCGTCGTCTTTCCGGCGCCGTTCGCGCCCAGGATGAAGCAGCGTTCTCCGCGCTGCACCTGCCAGGAAATATTGTGCAGGATTTCGTGGCCGCCCAGGTATACCCTGGCATTCTCCACATTGACGGCCGGCAAGGAATTGTCCATAAACTGAAAAAATAGCGGGCTTCCGCGGAAAGCCCGGGAGTGTCCGGGCCGTTCCTCCGGGATACGGCGGAACGGCCCGTGATCAACGTAAAAGAAACCTTAGTTTCTTTCAAACAGGCTGCGAATCTTGGCGCCCACGATTTCCACCGGGTGCTGGCCCAGGGCTTCGCGCTTGGCCTTGAGGTTGGGAGCGCCCTTGGCGGCTTCTTCCAGCCAGTCCTTGGCGAACTTGCCGGATTCAATGCGCTTGAGAGATTCCTTCATGCGTTCCTTCACGTCGGCGGGCAGAATCTGCGGGCCGTTGTAGTACTCGCCGAATTCAGCGGTGTTGGAAATCACGGAGTTCATTTTCTGGATGCCGCCGTTGTAAATCAGGTCCACGATGAGCTTGGCTTCATGCACGCATTCAAAGTAGGCCATTTCCGGCGGATAACCGGCTTCCGTCAGGGTTTCAAAGCCGTACTTCATCAGGTCCACCAGGCCGCCGCACAGCACGTTCTGTTCGCCGAACAGGTCTTCGTACGTTTCCTGGGCCATGGTGCATTCCAGCACGCCGCCGCGGGTCAGGCCCTCAGCCTTGGCCATGGCGAGAGCCACGTCGCGGGCCTTGCCGGAGGGATTCTGGTGCACGGCGATGAGGCCGGGGCAGCCGAAGCCTTCTTCAAACACGCGGCGCACTTCCGTGCCCGGTCCCTTGGGAGCCACCATGATCACGTCCACGTCCGCGGGGGGGACGATGGTGTTGAACACGTAGGCAAAGCCGTGGGAGCAGCAAAGCGTCTTGCCGGCCTTCAGGTGGGGCTTGATTTCAGCTTCATACACGGAGCCGTGGCTTTCATCCGGCAGCAGAATGTGGATGATGTCCGCCTTGTCCGCGGCTTCCGCTACGGTCATCACCTGGAACCCGTCCTGGGTGGCGGCGTCAAAAGACTTGCCGGGGCGAACGCCGATAATCACGTTCACACCGGAGTCACGCATGCAAAGTGCCTGGGCGCGGCCCTGGGCGCCATACCCGATCACGGCAACGGTCTTGCCGTTCAATGCGCTGAGATCAGCGGCGTTGTCATGAATAATATCCATTGTTACTCCTTCTTTAAGTAATTCATCCAAACATCCAATGTTTGGATGAATGCCAACATATCCATCCTTCCCATGATTGCAAGCCTATTTTAAGCAGGCGCCTGCGTTTTTCCCTGTTCTTTGCAAGAAAACGGAAAGGACGGGGCAGGAAAAATACGGGACTGGAGCCATGCAGGAAGAAGAACCACACCGGATAACTCCGGATAACTCAAAAGCATGACATTCCCGCACGGCGGAACACTGGAAAGGAACGCCCGGCCCATGCCCAAAAATTTTTTCCTGGCAGGAGGAAAGCCACCTTTTCCACATTCCCCATTTCAAAAATATCCCATATTCACGGCACACCGCTTCTTCAAGCCCGCCCCATGTTATTTGTCCGGAGAGGCCTGGACATTGGCGTAAATCAACCGGGAAGTATCATACCCCAGTTTTTCCGCGCAATGAAGCATCGGCTGAAGCTCGTCATCCTTCAACTGCGGCGAGCGGGCAAGCAGCCACAGATAATTCAGGGAACCGCCGGAAACTACGGCGCGGGTGTAATTCTCATCCAGAAAAGCCACTTCATACCGGCCGTATACCAGTGGTACAAAGTACACTTTCAAATGATTGGGGGCATCCCCCGCCACCGCCCGTGCACACACCTCCTTCCGTTCCCCGGTACGAACGTCATAACCGCTGTTAACCACGGAAATGGAACCGTCCTCCCTGAGGTCATACCGGACAAGAACCCTGCTGAGCCCGCGCTCGAACCAGTTTTCCAGACGGGCTATTTCGTGCCATTCCCCCAGATAACGTTCCAGATTGAAATCCGGCATGGGATCGGTTTTGACGGAATGACCGTGAAACAGGGAAGTAACGATGGTCTGTATCATGCTCATGATTTGACAGAAAATGCTTTGTTAAAAAAAGTGCGGATATCCGGATATTGGAATGTAAACCCTTCCCTCATCAGCGTCTCCGGAACGGCGCACTGGCCGCCGGTAATCACCTGGGAAGCTTCTCCCATCAGCAACCGCAGAACGGCGTCCGGAACACGGATGGACAGACGGGTGTGGAAATGTTCCGCGGCTGCCCTGTAGAATTCCCGGTTGGTGGTGCGCTCCGGCGCCGTTACATTGACCGGGCCGGAAATATCCTGCCGGCCCATAATGAAGACCAGGGCATCCGCCAGATCTTCCAAAGCCACCCAGGAAAAAAGATGATCCGGATTTCCTGCGGTTGCCGTAACGCCGAACCGGGCCGGCCGCATCATCTCGGGGAGCGCCCCTCCATCCGGAGAAAGAACTACGCCAAACCGGGTAAGGACCAGCCGCACGGAGCTGTTCACCAGCCCGGCCTCCTTTTCCCAGGCCACGCACAATTCCGCCAGAAAGGAATCCGCTTCCGGATCGTCCAGTTCCCCATGACAGCCGCCGGACGAGCCATAGTACCCGACAGCAGAGGCGGAAATCATCACTCCCGGCGGTTCATGCAACCTGTTGACCGCTTCCACCAGCTTGCGGGTGGTCATGATGCGGCTCTCCACCAGCTCCCTCTTGTAGGCATCCGTCCAGCGCCGGTCGATGGGCGCTCCGGCCAGATTGATGACGGCATGGCATCCCGCCAGGGCCTGCGCCAGACAATCCACGCCCTCCTGGGCAAACAGATAGCGCCGCAAGGGCGTCACCCGATGCCCGAACATCTCAAGACGCTTGGACAAATGACTCCCTATAAATCCTCCGGATCCCGTAATGGCTACATTCATCACCTTAACCCAAATGGAGGCCCGCCTCCGGGGCGGAGGTCCGGCACCTCGCCGGAATCCCCCCACGGAACAGGCAGCCTTTGCCGGATAAGACATTTCCGGCACTCCCCTGTGTTCAGAAGAGGACAGACTTTGCCGCATTCCCTCTTCCGGAAAGAGTTTCTTCAGTAGAATACTTTTCCCGGCCGCACAGGAAAAGATAACTTGATTTTCACCAGCCTCATCTTATGTTGGATACCGTCACAACCGCTGCCCTGTCATGAATAAATCTCCCAAAGCCGCCTTCTCCCTGCTTATTCCCGCCGTCATCTTCGTCGCTGCGGGTGCCGCCATTTTTGCCTTCCAGAATTTCAGCAACAAGCGCGTATTGTCCGGCTTTGCCGGATATGTCTATTCCAAACCCATTTTCGGACAGAACAGGTTTGAAGGCATCCTGATCGGGCCGTCCTCCACGGGATGGGCGTGGAGAAAGGAAGTCAGCAAGGTTTCCATCACGCCGGATACCACGGTGGAAGAATTCGACGCCCGCAATGGAGGGGCTATCCTGGGCAAGGACAAGCTCCCCATCTCCTGCAAAGCTTCTCTGGTTTACCGGCTGGACCCGTCCCGGGTAAAGGAATTCATGGAAGATTACGGAGGCATCGCCCAAAGCTCCGGCCGCAACGATGACGAAGTGGCGGACGAAATCATGCTCTTTGCCTACAAAAATTTCATTCAGCAGCCTTTCCGCACAGCCGTGCGGGCGGAATTAAGCCAGTACAATGCCCTGGACGCCTCCGGCAGCCTGCAAAAAATTTCCGACAACGTTTACACGCAGTTAAGCAAGCGGCTGGACGGCACCCCCTTTATTGTGGATTCCGTAGCCGTGGGGGAAACAAATCCCCCGCAGGCCATCATTGAATCCGTCGTCAGAAAAGTTCAGACGACTCAGGAAAACGAACGCAAGGAAACGGAACTTCAAATCGCCCGGAAAGACATCGCCATCCAGCGCGCACGCGGTGAGGCGGAAGGCGCCATGAAAATGGAAATAGCGCGCCAGGAAGCAAACGCTAACCTGGCCCGGGGAGAAGCGGAGGCCAAAGTCATTGTCATGCGGGGCAAGGCCCAGGCGGAAGCAGCCCTGGAAGCAGCCCGGGCGGAAGCGGAAGGACTGGCATTGAAGGAAAAGGCCATGGGACCGAACATGCTCCGCGCCAAGGCCTTTGAAAACATGCTGAACAATGCGAAGGTCTATCTCCCCTCCGGAAAAGATGCGGAAGGCAACATGTCTGTACTGGGCATCCTGAACCTGGACAAGGAACCCGCCAAATAAACTCACCTGTTCCCGGCCCGCCGGAAAGGCGGCAGCATCACGAGGCCGCAGGCCCGGAAGGGGAAAAGCTGCCGTCCTCTTCCTCCCCGGCAAATTCATGCTTGAGCATGAACAGTCCGCACATATTCATCAACACGCAGGCGACATACAGCTTCACGGGCACCATGGCGAAATCCATCAAAGGCCCTGAAGGAAGGTTCAGGATGATCCATCCCCCGGCGCATATGGCGCCAAGTAACCCGGCATAGGAAAAGGGAGCCCTTCTGACCAGCCCCCACCAGCCCACGGGAGAAAGACCGGAAAAACGTTCCCGAACGGAGGTTCTCATGAATACACCGGGAAAGTAAATCACACCCGCCGCCAGGAACAGCCACGCCAGAGTAGTATCCGCCGCCCAGGCCGCAGTATGCGCATACACGGCGAAAGGCAGGAAGGAAACGATGATGCACACCACCAGCCGGACAAAAGGCAACATGAGGGAGTCAAGCCATTCATCCAGTTCAGGAAAGGGGCAGATATCCTCTTCTCCCATGGCGGACTGCCTCACCATTTTCATGAAAAAGGCGCACATGAAAGGCAGCAGGAAACAAAAGGCGGCAATCCATCCGATGAGAACATCCCGGGCCGCCAGGAACACGCCCCATACCATCATGACGGAAAAGACAAAAACCATGGGCCTTCCACGGAAAGGATAGCCCAGAGAGGAAAGGTAGTCGGACATACCAAAAATGTTAGAACATTCATTCACGTATCGTCAACGTCTTATCCAACTGTCTAACAAAATAATCCTCCCTTTTCTTCAGGAATAGAATGCCTCCACAATCCGGGCGATGCGCTCCATGTCCTGCGGCCCGCAGCGCTGGTCCACAGGAAGCGGCAGAAGATGCAGCGCCAGTTTCCGTTCCAAGCTGCCGGCAGGGGACTGTTCCAATACCTCCGGCCACAGGAGAGGAATCAGAACGCGCTTATCAATCAGCACGTTCCTCAGCTCGGGAAAAGCTGTCCAAAACGGATAATAACACGGAGCGGACAAGGAATCCGCCTCCACGGAAAGACGGTTCAAATGGCCCAGCCTTTCATGAAGAAAAAGGAAATGATTCATGCGGAGCAGCCGCGCCTGTTCATAATCAATGCCGCTCATCAGTCGCTCCGTCAGCCGGGAAACCCTTCGCAGCGGGGTATTCCGCAAGCGCCGTTCATTCCGTTCACAGGCGGCGGAAGCCCTTTCCTGCCCATGCTCCAGGCATTCCAGCAAAAAAGCGGCGGCAGGCAGGGATTCGTCCCGCTCCTCCGGTTCCGGCAAGGACCGCTCCGCATCCATCACGGCGATCCCCCCGTCAGGAAGACCGGAAAACTTGCGCGGACTGTACAGGGAGGCCACTCCGGAACGGGCCGGAGAATACAGGGCCAGCGCATTGTCCACAATCAGGCTGCCGCCATACCGGGAAGCCAGACGGTCCACGCATTTTTCCTTGATTCCGAAGTAATTGGTGTACAAAAGGTATTCCCCCTTTTCCAATTCCGGCAGTTCCTCCGGTTCCAGGCGTTCGTCAATGCGGTAAGTAATCACGGGAATGCCAAGCCGTTCCATTGTTTCCACCACCGTCCGGCATGTATACAGGGGAACGCGGACACAGCGCACATCCCCCAGGCGGCGCAGGATATATTCCAAAGCGCGTCTGCCGGAATTCACGGCTACACTCCTGCCGGGATGCCATTGCGGGAAATTGCCGTACTCCGGCAATTCCAGCCCGAAAAAACCGCCTATGCCCGTCCTCCTTTCCATACACCATGCCATACTACATCTCCCCTTTAAAGAAAAGCGCCATCTGGTACGGAATCTCCTCCTGCATCAGTCCGTCGGAAAAGCCTCCGGAACACGGACCGGAGAGGGCAGCGGCACGCCATCCCCAGGAAAACAGACCGTTCCCTGTGGAAAAAATCTCCAGGAAAGCCATTCTTCAAAAAATACCGCGCTTTCATGTCTCCCGCCGCCATGAAACGTTCATCCCTTTTCCCCCAGCCTCTGCCCCCTGTTCCATGTCTCCTCTCCAAAATACCCCTTGCGGAACCGGATGCATCCTCCGTCCGGATAAATCACCGGCTTTGACAGAAGACGCTAAAAATCGTCCCACAAGTATCGGGAAACATCATTGCGCCGGCCCCCGTTTCTTACCGGTGTTCCGGAGCGGAAACCTTCCCGGCGGCCAGCCATGTCGCCCGGTGCCACAATCCTTCCAGCACCCCGTAGCGGTGCCGCTCCAGCCACCAGCGGCAGAACCATATCTGTCCGGTCATGGCAGCAAAGCCGACCGCAAAACTGACCAGATACCCGCAGTAGGGAGCCATCCCCAGGGCATACGGGAAAAAAATCAGGGAGCCAATCACGGACTGGGAAACATAGTTGGTCAGGCTCATGCGCCCGTAGGTCAGCAGCGGAGCCGTCGCTTTCCTGAAATATTCCAGCCGGTACAGCAGGACGAACCCGGCCACCCATACGCCGGTAAAGCAAACATTGTGCCACATGTTAAACACGGTATGCACAGGTCCCGGCAGCCCCGACAGGCACATCACCACGTAAAATGCACAGGTCCCGGCCAGGGAAAACAGCAGTCCGCGGGTCCAGAACACAGCCGTTCCGTCATTCTGCAAAAAGAAATCCTGGCGCCCCAAAACAAACCCCAGCAGGAACAGACCCGGAGCCTGCATCAAACGCCCGGCTTCAATACCCCATGCCAGGCTGGCCCATTGTCCTGTAGTCAGGTTCTCCCAGGCCATCACCCAGAAATTTCCCGTATCCACGGCGGATTTCAGGGAAGCGTACGATTCCGCAACAGACAGGGAGGGAGGAACCCAGCCCGGATGCATCCACTGCACCGCCGCATAGGCCCACTCCAGCGGCTGGGCCAGGAAAAACAGGGACAAAGCCACCAGCGAGGATGTCTTCAACCGGCGGCACGGCACCAGCAACAAACCTGCAAGTGAAAAAGTCAGCAGAACATCACCGCCCGGGAAAAACGCTGCATTCATGCAGGCGAACACCGCCAGCAGGCACATGCGCCAGACAAACCTGCCCGCAAAATCCCTTCCCTTCCGGGCCTGGTTTCGGTACTGGACCGCAAAAGTGAATCCGAACAGAAGGGCGAAAATGGTGTAGGACTTGCCGGCAAACAGGAAAAAAAAGACCTCCTTGAACTGCTGGTTGGCCGCTTCCATCATTGGGGAAGAAGCCACGGGATAGGAATTGTAGATGAAATGTTCAAGAAAATGCAGCAGCATGATCGCCATTACGGCAAAGCCGCGCAGAGCGTCCACCACGTAAATGCGTTCGTTGCCGGGGGGATATACGGAAGGCATGACAATAATACATGCCAGGAAGCCTTCTTTTTTCAACAGATGGAACATACATTGCAGCAATGCCATTTACCACTCAAACCCCGCAGGGTATTTTCTCTTCATATTACTGAAAATTAACAGGTCCCGCTATCTTTCTGCTTGCAGCCCCTCTGGATGCATGGCATAAGTTCATGAAGAAATCTAACAAATGCCCGGTCTTTTTCCCAAAAGCCGCGGAAATCCGGCAGTTTCCCATGAATACCCCCCCTATCCTTTCTCAGGAAGAACTTGGCTGCGCCATGCAAAAGCTCCGTGCTCTGGCTGCCGCCATGAACCAGGTCCTGTTCGGTCAAAAGGATCTCATTGAACTGGTTCTCATTGGTGTACTGGCTCGCGGGCATATCCTGCTGGAGGGCCTGCCCGGCCTGGGCAAGACGGAACTGGTCAAAGGCCTCTCCAGGGCACTGGATATCACAGCGCGCCGCGTCCAGTTCACACCCGATCTACTGCCGGGAGACATCACGGGAACCCCGGTTCTTCAGGAAAGGGACGGAACAAAAAACTTCATCTTCCAGGAAGGGCCCGTCTTCGCCAACATTATGCTGGCGGATGAAATCAACCGCGCCTCCCCCAAGACCCAGTCCGCCCTGCTGGAAGCCATGCAGGAACGCCGAGTCACCGTCATGGGAGAGACCCATGCCCTCCCCTCCCCCTTTTTCGTGCTTGCCACCCAGAACCCCATTGAACTGGAAGGAACCTTTCCCCTGCCGGAAGCGCAGCTGGACCGCTTCCTTTTCAAAATCAACGTCAACCGCACACCGGCGGATGTGCTGACCCGCATTGTCCTCAACCGGGAAATGGGCGTGGAACCTGAAATATCCCCGGTTTTGAACGCGCAGGAATTGCTGGAACTCATGCAAATGGCCCGGAATGTAGCCATTCCCGAAGTGGTGGCGGACTATATAGGCAGGCTGGTCAACGCTACGCATCCCGGAGAATCGGAAGCCTCCGGAGGCGTTAAATACGGGGCCAGCCCCCGGGCGGCCCTGGGCCTGGCGGCTGCCGCCAAAGCCCGAGCTTTGCGCCACGGGCGCGCTTTCTGCTCCTTTGAGGATGTGCAGGCCGTTATTCATCCCGTGCTGGAGCACCGTATCCTGCTCAACCACACAGCCCGTCTGGACGGACAGACACCCGCCGCAGTCATCAACCGCCTGGTCAGGGAAATCCCTGCCCAGAACAAGCCCCTGCCGGATTCCCTGGCCGCCGCAAAAATTCATTGACCACACCTCCTCAGCCCTTCCCCCATGCGTCGCCCTCTCTCCCGTTCATGGCTGTTCTTCAGCCTCTTCCTTCTTTCGGCATTCAATATTCTCCCGCTCCACGCAAAACCGGCCGCCGCTCCCCCCATCGCCGTTTCCGTGGAGAAAGCATTTGACTACAGCGCGAACGGCGCCCGCGTCCCTCTCCGGGTGAAGCTGGAAAACACCACCGGCTCGGACAGAAAAGCCACTCTTCAATTCCATGAAGGGTGGAACGGAAACAGGAGAACCAGCCATACTTATCCGTTCTTCATTCCGGCCCGGGAAAGCGTTCATGCAGTCGTTTACCCTCCCCTCTCCTACAATCTCGTCTACGAAGTGAAGGAAAACCATGAAGGAGCTTCCCCCATTCCCACGGATACGGAGCACAGGAAAATTGTCGCGGTTATCCAGGAAGGCACTCCGGCGGACTGGCACCTGCTTTCCGAATCTTCCTATAACGCGGCCGTTTCCTCCTGCGACCTGATGAAATGGCCAGCCGACTACCGGATGTACGAGGGGCAAACCTGCCTCATCATCCCGGAAAAAACCTACCGTACCCATTTTGACGAAGCCCACCGCAAAGCCATCCGCCAATGGGTGACGGGAGGGGGAAACCTGTGGCTCATCGGTGACAAGGGGCTTTCCGTTTCCACCCGGTTGCAGGGAAACGGGCGCATTCTGCACGTTCCGACCCTGGACGGCCTGCCGGAAGAAGAAAAAAAGCTGAAACTGGAGGAATTCATCAACCTCCACGAAAAGGGAAACTGTTACCCGGAGATTACCTCCGCCGCTCCCTATTATTTCTCAGCCCCATCCACCACGCTGGGGCTGGGGCTGATCATCTTTGCCGTGCTTGTCGGCCCGCTGAGCCTGTTCCTGTGGGCTCCCGCAGGCAAAAGGCAAAGGCTGTTCCTGCTGATCCCGGCCATTTCCGTGGGATTTTCCCTTCTTCTGCTGCTCCTGATTCTGGCCGGAGACGGCACGGGAGGGACGGGCAGCCGGGAAGTTCTTATCCAGGTTAATCCGCAGGACCACTCCGCCCTGATCTCCCAAAACCAGATTTGCAAGACCTCCGTCCTGCTGAACAATACATTTCAATTGCCGGAAAACGCCGGCATCACCGGAGCACGCATGAGCAAGGCGCGCGGCTCCATTAAGGAAAAACCCATAGAAGGCGCGTCGCGGCAAGGGGAAGAATGCGGGGGAAAATGGTTCACCAGCCGCTCCACGCTCCAGCACCGGATCATCATGCCGGTTTCCACACGGGCGGCGCTCACTCTGCTGGAGACGAGCCCCGGCGGGGCGCCCGTATTCCAAAGCACCTTTCCCGGAACCCTGAACGGACTCACCTACCGGGACGCCTCCGGAAAATACTGGACTCTTGAACAACTGCCTCCCGGCCGTAAAATGAAGGCATCCCCGTTCCTGCCGGAAGAAGAACCGGATGGCCCTCCCCCGCTGCACTTCCGGGCATCCATGGAACCGGCAGGCGGGGAACTGGGCCCCATCCCCACCCTGCCTTCCATTAACTGGGAAAAAACCTCCGTCACCGTCTCCGGCCCCGTCACTCCCCAGCCGCACGAATAACCATGAGTACGCCCCTACTGCTGGAAGTTTCCGGACTGTCCAAATCATTCGGTCCGCTGAAAGCCGTCAACAATGCCTCCTTCGTCATCCGCCAGGGCCAGGTCGTCGGCCTGATTGGCTCCAACGGAGCCGGCAAAACCACCCTCATGCGCATGCTGGCCACGCTGGAAATGCCTGACTCCGGCCACATCAGGCTCAACGGGGCCGATGTTGTGAATCATCCTGAACTGGCACGTTCCCGCATCGGATGGATGCCGGACTATTTCCACCCCTATAAAAACACCAGCGTCCGGGAATATCTGGATTTTTTCGCCAGGGCCTGCGGCATGGGCAGGGAACGTTTACTGGACGCCGTGGACGAAGTGATGGACTTCACGGAACTGGCCGGCCTCCAGAACCAGATGATTGACAAACTTTCAAGAGGGCAGACGCAGCGGCTCTGCCTGGCGCGCACGCTGATCAGCGACGCGCAATTCCTCATTCTGGATGAACCGGCGGCAGGATTGGACCCTAAAGCGCGCCTTGAATTTAAAAATCTGGTGCATCTTCTCAAAGCGCGCGGAAAAACGCTGCTCATCAGCTCCCATATTCTCTCGGAACTGGGGGAAATGTGCGACGCCCTCATCTTCATGAATGCAGGAACCGTCATCCATGACGGCAATATGGAAGACCTGCTGCACCGCCAGACGGAATCCGGATACGCCTTTGAAATCCGCACCGCCGGAGACAACACCGCCTCACTGGAGGAATGGCTGGCCCTCCGCCGGGGATGGAACGTGCGCCATGTACAGCAACAGAAAGTAGTGGCCGCCTTCGTCTCCTGCGAACCGGAAGCTGTGGCTGCGGAACTCCGCCAGCTCTGCCTCGACCTCCCCGTAATTGATTTCCACCGCAGCGAACGCCGTCTGGAAGAAGCTTTTGTGGACATCCTTATCCACGGCAGCGGGGAACCGGCCCCGCGGCAGAATCCCGCCTCTTCCCAGGAAAGCCCATCCATCCCCGCCTCATGAATACCTCCCGCTCTCTTGATTTCCCCATATGGATGCCCTCCGCTCTGGTCAAGGAATTGCGCCAGGGTCTCAGAACGCCGTCATTCATCCTCCTGGTCAGCATAGTGCCCTCCCTGCTCTCCTTTTTCTTCCTGTTCAGCTTCATCATCAATCCTCTTGATGGGGAGCCCTTCATCAGCCCCGACGGATGCCAGATCATCTTCTGGGTTACCATGGTCGTCGCCCTGCTCTTCATCATGCCGCTGAGGGCCTCCACCTCCATCAGGAACGAACTGCTCACCCGAAACAACGAACTGCTGCTGCTCACCAGGCAGAGCGCAGGCCGCATCGTGCTGGGAAAATGGATATCCTTCATGGCCCAATCCCTGCTGATTGCCTTTATCTCCCTGCCCTTCTTTCTCATCCGGTATTACTACGGGGAAATTAACCTGGTACAGGATGTAACCCTGTTTTTCCTCCTTTACCTGGGCTCCGGCATGCTGACCGCATATACCCTGTGGGCGTCCGCCATGCCCTCCCTGATGCGCATCATCGCTTTCTCCCTCATGGGCATCGGTATATTGACCCTGGGAGGCAGCCATGAGAATCTGGATTTTTTCCGGGATGGAGCGGGAGAAGGCGTTCTCCTGATATTCCTCGTCCTGGCGGACGCCTTCCTGGTCATCTCATCCCTGCTTCTGCTGGCAAGGGAATGGTTCTCCCCTGCCGCACAAAACACGGCCGCCCCCCTGCGGAAGCTTCTGCTGGCTTTTTTCGCAGCCTCCATCCTCCCCCTCCCCTTTCTGGAAAACGCAAGCGGCTCCATTCAAAACATCATGACCGGAAATTCCATTTTTGTCATGGTTTACGGAATTTCCCTGATGATTATCAACCTGAACACGCCTGCCCGCCTTCTTCCCATTCACATGGAGCAAATGAAAAACAAAAGATTCTCCAAGCTCCAGCAGCTGCTGTTCCTCCCCGGCATGCCGGGGAGCGTCCTGTTCACCCTGTTGCTCTGCGCCCTGGCGGCTATCGCCGTGTATCTGATAGACCGCATGGCATCCATCCCCGAATTCCAGTCCCCTCAACGGCTCTTTTGCCTCGCAGCAGGCGGCTGGTACGCCATCACCATGCCGGCCATGCTTCTGAAACCGTTCTGGGAAAAACTGAAAAACAATACCCTGCTGACGTACACCATGATCTGCCTCATCCTCTGCCTGGTGCAAAACGTGCTGTGGGGCGTGAATCTGTCCGTCCCCCTTCTCCCCGGAGGGTATTTATCTGAACTTTTGAGACAAGAAACATTGCCGGCTTTCAGCAAATTTTCCCTGTTCAGCCTGATGGACCTGGCTGCCGGAATAGCGGTTCTGGCTCTCACCAGCAAACACTGGATTGACATATTCCGGAACGCATCCCCCGAACCTCTCCAGAAACCGGGAAATTCCCGCAGGGAACGGGAATAGTTCTTGCCCTCCGTTTTGCCTCTCCCCCATCCCCATGACTTCTTTCCCCTTCCCCAGCCAGGTGATCCAGCCGGACGCCGAACAGGCGGCGCGCCGTCTCCGCCTGCCCTTTTCCTGCTGCGCCTGGAAAGGAACACAGGGCCATTGGGAGGGAACGGGAGCAGGCAACTCCATCGACTTTCAGGGAAGCCGCTCCTACCAGTGGGGGGATGACCCGCGGGATATCCATTGGGCGGCGTACGCCAGAACCGGCCAGCTCACCATGAAAGTCTTCCGGGCGGAACTGTCACCGCAGGTAGACGTGGCGGTAGATGTTTCCGAATCCATGTTTTTTCACGAAGAGCGCGCGGCACGCACGCGGGGCCTGCTTCAATTTTGCCTGCTCTCCGCCATCGGAACGGGAGCCCAGGTGAAGATTCATGCGGTGAAAGGGCGCCGTATCATCCCCCTGGACCAGGAAGATGTTCTCTCCGGCCAATGGGAAGCGCAGCTCCAGAGCCTTCCCCCGGATGAATCCATGCCCTCCATTTCCATCTGGCGCCCCAATGGAATGAAAATCTTCATCTCCGACCTGCTCTACCCGGGGGAACCGGACAACCTTCTGGAAACCATGGCCTCCTTAAAAGGGATGTCCGTCATCCTGGCCCCCACGCTGCAGGAAGAAGCGGAACTCCCCGCCGGCAACGCCAGACTCAAAAACTGTGAATCCGGCCACCTGCGCCGCCAGCTCATCACCCCTTCCCTGTCCCGGAGGTACGCCCGCGCCTACGCCGCCCATTTTGAACTCTGGATTTCTGCCTGCCTGCGCCGCCAGACCGTTCTTGCCCGCGTCCCCTGCAAGGGGACGCTGACGGAAGCCCTGTCCGGAGAAGCATTACGGCAGGGGGCCGTGGAACTCTCCTGAACCGCACCCGCACCCTTTACTCTCCCCCCCAAGCCCATGATCCCCCACTTCACCAACACGACCGCGTTCTGGGCGCTTCTGGCCATCCCCCTCATCACCGCCATCCATTTCCTCCAGCACAAAACAAAAACACAGGCCACAGCCACGCTCTTCCTGTTGGAAGCGCTGGTTCCGGAGGCCCATGAGGGTAATGCCTGGGACAGGTTGCGCGCATCGCGCTCCTTCTGGATGCAAATTCTGGCCGTCCTCCTGCTTACCTGGGTTCTGGCCGCTCCCGCCTGGCCCGGCAAAGACTCCGGCCAGACCGTAGTCTTCATTCTGGATGATTCCGCAAACATGACCCCCTTTCGTCAAGAAGCCGTGAATGCCGTTTCCGAAGACATGGACGCCATCCTCCGGTCCGGAATCCCGGCCACATGGGTTCTCATGGGCAGCAGGGCTTCCGGACAGCCGCTCTACCGGGGGCCGTCCGCCCGCCAGGCCCTGCACGCCCTGGATCTCTGGCAGCCGCGCGAAGGAACACATGACCTGGCCCCTGCCCTGCGCACCGCCACAGCCGTTGCCGGTCCAACGGGCATCACGCGCCTGATTACATCCACTGCCCGGAGGGTTCCCGCCGGGCAATCCGCACGGGGTGTAGGGAAACCTCTGGAAAATGTGGGTTTTGCGGGAATAACCCCGGTGGAGGCCGTCGGCCCCGGCCATTGGAGGATTGCCGTTAAAAACAATAGTCCATCCCCTCTTCGGAGCGAAATCTCCATCCATACGGAAGGCGGGCGTCCTCCTGCCCGGCGTTCCCTGTTCCTGAATCCAGGAACTGTCACGGAATTTGAATACAGCCTCCCTCCTGAATGCGGAAAAGCCGTGCTCCGGCTCCCGACGGACGCCTTCCCGGCGGACAATGAGCTCCTGCTGGTCCGCTCCGCTCCCGCCCCCGTTGCCGTCAGCATGGGAATTCCGGAACAATCCGGAAAAATCTTCCTCAATATCATCCATAGCCTGCCGGGATTCTCCCCCGTCCCGGACGGTTCAGATCCCGACCTCCTCCTGCTGGAGGGAAAAACGGAAAACGCCAGGGCCCCCGGAAAAGCGGCCATCATATTTGCAGCCAGCGGCAAGCCATCTTACGGCGCTGTCACGGCGGAACGGCATCCGCTGACTGACGGGCTGAACTGGAGCGGCCTGCTCATCCCCTCCATCGGTTCCATGAAGCCGGGGGAAAAAGCCGGCGTCCTGCTCTGGCAGGGGGAATCCCCCCTGGCCTGGGTGGACGGGAAACGCCTTTTCCTCAACTGGCCCTGGGAAAAATCCAATGCGGACCGCGTTCCGGCGCCCCTGCTCATGACCCGCAGATTTATGCAATCCGTACAGGAGAATCTGCCCGGAACACATTACGGCAACCTTCCCGGAGGAACTCTCTTATCCATGCCCGCAGGCGGAAAACTCATTCAAACCATGCCGGGGGGAGAACGCCGTGAAACTGTCTTTAACGGCAGGCTCCCGGAAGAAACCGGATATGTGGAAATCTTCCCCCCCGGAGAAGGGAAAACGCCCCTGTTCCAAGGCTCCGTCTGGTTCTCCGACGCCCGGATGGGAGATTTTTCCCACTGCTCAACGTTTGACACAGGACTTCCCCAGCCCCATGAAGAGGCGCTCCGGCACATGAAACGTGACCCTCTGGCCCCCCTCTGGCTGGCGCTGGTGTTCCTGGCCCTGATTCTTTCCTGGCTCCCTCCCGTCCCAGACACCTCCCTGCGCCCATGATTCAATTCAACACTCCGGAATGGTTCTTCCTGATCCCCCTGCTTCTGGCGGCAGGCTGGAAATACAGGCGTCTGCGCCTGGCCTCCCCCCTGCGCCTCCTCCTGCAGACCTGCCTGCTGCTGGCCCTGGCTCAGCCTGCCCTTGACAGGGGCGGCAAAGACATGGACTTGTGGGTGCTGGTGGACCAATCAAATTCCACGGCGGGAATTCCGGCAGCCGGGGCAGAGGAAATCCAGGCTATTCTGGAACGGCACAAACATGCCGGGGACCGCGTCCGATTGGTGGATTTCGCGCAATCCGCCGTGCTCCGGGGACGCGGAGACCCCGTCTTTGCCGGGGGAACCGCCGGAACGGACATGGAACAGGCCCTGGCCTATACCATGGCCCTGATGTCCCCGAACCGGACAAACCGCATCCTGATGTTGACGGACGGCTGGCCCACCACGCCGCTGGACCAGGCGGCGGAACAGCTCATCCAATCCCGGATTCCGGTGGACTACCGCCTGTCCGTCACCTTCCGGGAAGCGGACATCCGCATAGAACAAATCCGAACCCCGGCGCGCATCCGGCCCGGCGAAGCCTTTATTTTAGAGGCAACCCTGGCAGGCCCTCCCGGCCCGGCCATCACCGTTCCGTGGCAAATCAGCAAAAACGGGGGGGCTCCGCTGCGGGGGACGGCTACCCTGCTCAACGGCAAAGCCACGGTGAGGCTGGCGGACAGGCTCTCCACCCCCGGCTGTTCCGCTTATGAAATGACCATAACGCCGCAAAACGATCCAATCCCTGAAAACAACCGTGCCGTCAGCTTCCTTGAAGTGACGGGAGGAAACGGCGTCCTGCTGCTCTCCGGCTACGACCGCGATCCCCTGGCGCCTTTCCTGGAAGCGCAGGGGTTCCGCGTCCAACAACCGTCCGGCCTGAACCGGCTTGATGCCCGCCACCTCTCCGGCGTGGGGCTGGTCATCATCAACAACCTCTCCGCATCCTCCGTCCCGCCGGACTTTCTGCATGCCCTGGACTATTACGTAAGGGAACAGGGCGGCGGCCTGCTCATGTGCGGGGGCAGGCATAGTTTTGGCTCCGGCGGCTACTTCTCCTCCCCCATTGACGAACTGCTCCCCGTTTCCATGGAAATGAAGAAGGACAAGATGAAGCTCATGACGGCCATGAGCATCGTTCTGGACCGTTCCGGCTCCATGTCCTGTTCCGTTCCCGGAGGAAAGACGAAAATGGATCTGGCCAATGCCGGAACCTGCCAGACCATTTCCCTGCTGTCCGACCAGGATCTCATCTCCGTCCACGCCGTGGACAGCGAACCGCACCCTATTGTCACGCTAAGCAGTCTGGGCCCTAACAGGAAGAAAATGATATCCAGCGTCTCCAGGATTGCCTCCATGGGCGGAGGCATCTTCATCGGCGCCGGGCTGAAAGCGGGCTGGCGGGAACTGCAACGTTCCGTGGCCGGAACACGGCATCTGCTCCTCTTTGCAGATGCCGACGATTCCGAAGAACCTGCCGACTACCGGGAAACTCTGAAAGAAATGGTTAAGGAAGGGGCTACCGTAAGCGTCATCGCACTGGGAACGGAAAAAAGCGCCGATGCCGGACTGCTCAGGGAAATAGCGGAATTGGGACGGGGGCGCATCTTTTTCTGCGACCGCCCGGGGGATATCCCCAGCATCTTTGCACAGGAAACCGTCAGCGTGGCCCGGGCCGCCTTCATCAGGGAACGCACCCTCCTGCGCGGCACGGCTGGCTGGCTTCAAATTGCAGCCGGCCAGCCGGAATGGCCCCCTGCCGTAGACGGTTATAACCTGTGTTATTTAAGGAATGGAGCAACAGCAGCCTGCGTAACGGAAGACGGAAACGCGGCGCCCCTGGTCTCCTTCTGGAACAGGGGGACGGGACGGACGGCCGCCGTTACGTTCGCCATGGGGGGAGAACTCGGAAAAAACATCCAGCAATGGGACGGCTACGGAGACCTTATCCAAACCCTGGCCCGGTGGCTCAACAGGAAAAATCCCCCACAGGGATACTCCGTGCGGGCGGACACGGCAGGAGACCGGTTACGGATTCGCCTTTACTACAGTGAGGAAAACATCCCGCGCCTGGCGGAACGCATGCCGGAAATATCCCTGGAACTCTCCGGAAAAGAAAGCTCCCATACACAAAACGGTATCTGGGAACACCTGCAGCCGGGAATATTCCAGTGCAGCTTTCCCCTCCCGCACGGAGTCATGGCGCGGGGCGCGGTCCGCATCGGCGGCAGCGTTATCCCCTTCGGCCCTGTCAGCCAGCAGGTGGACCCGGAATGGGCCATGCCGCCTGAATCCGGCAACGCCTTCCTGGACCTGGTGAACCGGACCGGAGGCAGGGAAAGGATGGACCTTCCCTCCATTTTCCGGGAACCGAGGCCCGGAACATGCCTCCAACTCCGTCCCATCCTGCTGTGGAGTGCCTGCGTCCTCCTTGTTCTGGACGCTCTGTTTACCAGGACCGGCCTGCTTCCCCGGGGACAACCGCGGCAGGGGGTTACGCGCTCCCGGCCTTCAGGAGAAAACAATCAATCTATCTGAAAATTTCCTTCAGGGCTGACTGTTCCTGAGGAGTAAGGCAATCAGACCACACGGCATCTCCACCGCGAGCCGGACGAGCCCCCCGGCCGCCGTGTTCCTGTCCATTTCCAGCCCCTTCCGGGGAGGGAGCCGCCGTCTCCACCCCCGCAGCTTCCCCCAGAGCGGCGCGGCTCAAGTCCTCATGAACCACCCGTCTGGAAACCGTGTCAAGCCGGGGACGCTCTTCCATCTCAAAGGCAAGGGGAGCGTCCCCGCGTCCACGCCCCGTTCCTCCGCGTCCGGGTTCATTTCCCTCTCCCTGCCCGGATTCCATCACGGTACGGTCATCCGGAGACGCCATCAGGGATATGCCGCACTGCCCGCACATGCTCCGCAGCTGCTGGGCGGCCCGTTCCAGCTGTTCCCGCAGACGGCGGGCTGTCTCCGGATCAATCTGCAGGGAAGGCAGGGATGCCTTCAGCTCCTGGAGCTGGCGGCTCATGATGCCGCCCGGCTGCAGGGCAAGGGACTCCATTCCCGTCAACGCCTCCTGAAGGGACTGCATCGCCTCCGGGCTGGACGCTCCATTCAGGCTGTCCAGCAGGGAAAGGGCGGAATCCGTCCGATACATCTGATTGGATAATCCGGCAACGGCCGCTGCCGTTTTCCCCTTCAGGGCATCCGCCGCTTCCAGTCCGGCATGGGAATACATCTCATTCCGGTGCATTCTTTTCAAATCCTCCAACTGCTCCCGGAAAGGCTCCAGGCTCTTATTATCCACGCTCTCCATCTCCGCCAGGCGGTCCAGGGCCTCCCCCACCCGGGCCAGAACGGGCGGCAAATCCGGAAGCTGCCCCACGGCTTGCGGCGCGGGCAACGGCAAAAAAGCCCCGCAAGCCATAAGAACCGCGCCTCCCGCCAGCCAGGCCAGGCACCAGGCGGAACGTATCCGCAGCACGGAATTCCCCTGTACCGCGCTTTTCCCTGCCTCCACGGCATGGCCCCATTCCTCACCGGCGCTCAACGCCGCATGCAACCCCAGCTGTTCATCCAAAAAGGCCGCCGTATCACGTCTGCTGAAAAAACGGCCCCGGAGCCGCAGCCACCCCCACACCGCCAAAAATAAACCTGCGGCGGCAAGGGCGCCTCCCGTCAGCCAGCCCCAGTCAGCCCCCATCCTGCGTCCGCCGTACCAGACCATCCCAGCTACCGCCCCGGCGGCAAAAAAAGGCATGCTAAGGCACTCCACCGCCAGCACGGCATTCAGCAGCCACTGCATGCGGGAAATTCTCCTCCGCCATTCCTGTCCCACGATTAAGGGCATAACCATATCATGGCTCAACAGGTTCCTCCCGGAAAGACAAAAATGCTTTTCCGCAAACGAATGGGGGAACGGCCCTTTCCGCAGTTTCCCGGCATTGCCGGACGGAGGGAAATTTCAGCACAGGCGGGCGATATCCGCCATCAATTCCCGTACGTCTTCCTCTCGGGTGGCCCAGCTCGTGCAGAAGCGCACCGTGCTGTGGGTTTCATCCTCCCGGCGCAAATAGGCAAAACCGTATTTCCTCCCCAGCTCCTCCAGAACGGAATCGGGCATCGTGACAAACTGTTGGTTCGTTCCGCTGGAAAAGGGAAGCGCCAGCCCTCTGGAACGGCAAAAATCCCGCAGCATCACAGCCAGGCGGTCCGCATGGGCGCCCAGCCGGAAATAAAGGCCGTCGCGGAACAGCTCCAGGAACTGAATGCCCAGAAGCCGCCCTTTCGCAAGACGGCCGCCCTTCTGCTTGGCGATGTAACGGAAATCCTCCTTCAGGGCCTCATGCCGCAGAACCAGGGCTTCACCAAACAGAGCGCCTACCTTCGTGCCGCCGATGTAAAAAGCATCGCAAAGGGAGGCAATCGCCGGCAAATCCAGGTCATTGTCCTCATCGCACAAGCCGTAGCCGAGGCGTGCTCCGTCCATATACAAATACAGCCCCCGCCGGCGGCAGACTCCGGAAATTTCCTGAAGTTCCTTCCTGGAATAAATGGTGCCCAATTCGGTTGGCTGGGAAATATAAACCATCCGGGGCTGAGGCATATGCTCACGGGTCTCGTCATCCCAGTGGGCATGCCACGCCTCCTCAATTTGCCGGGCCGTCAGCTTCCCGTCCGGGGAAGGAATAGCGGAAACCTTGTGTCCGCAAGCTTCAACGGCTCCCGACTCGTGCACATTGATATGGCCCGTGTCCGCGCACAGCACGCATTGATGGGGGCGCAGCGCCGCCGCAATTACCGTGAAATTGGTCTGGGTCCCGCCGATAAGGAAATGGATATCCAGATCCGTTCTGCCGCACAAGCCGGCAATCAGCTTCCGTGCCTGGTCGCAATAGGGGTCCTCCCCGTAACCGGTAGTCTGCTCCATATTCGTTTCCGCCATTCTGCGGAGAATATCCGCATGGGCGCCTTCACTGTAATCACAGTTGAAAAGAATCATTGCCTTGCTGAAAAACGCGGGGACCATATCCCCCGGAACCTTTGATGTAAAGGAATATGAGAAATACACCGGAACCGGAACAGCGCTGCTGGAAACTCCAGAAAAAACGGAAGGCCGCATGCAGTTGGAGAAAATGAATGCCATGTACCTTAAAAAGGCAATAATAACCGGCTTCCCCGCCCATAAACGGAAATTGTCGTTTCCCGCAGCCTAAGAAAAAGCCATAGTGTCTTCATGCAAGACGCATCAGAACTTGGAGAACAGAAAGACATGTGCCTTTCCATTTCGGAAGTCTCGGAATTGACAGGCATCACGCCGTCCAATCTGCGTTTTTTTGAAGAAGAAGGAATCCTGGACATCCCGAGAAACGGGGCGGGATGCCGTGTCTTCCACCGCAAGGAAATGGAAGAACTTCTGGGGCTGGTTTGCCTTAAGCATTCTGGATTGGAACTCAAGGAGATCAAACGCTTTTTTCACCTGGTTCGCCAAGGTAATTCGACATTGCGCGAACGTTACCGCATGTTGAAGGAAGGGCATCAGGCCATGAAAACGCGCATTCGGGAACTGAAAAAATGCCTGAAATACTCCAAAATCAAAATGGAGTATATCGGCCAGTGCTGCGAGGCATATGACAAAGGCGAACCTCTGCCACAGGTGAACCCGGAATGGATGGATTCCTTCCTGAAACAAAAAATTTGAAGAAGGTGCTGACGCCTGGGCCTGCTGCCGGGAGGGGCAAATGGAGGCTACTCGCTTCACGCAACAACACATCCCCTTCTTCCGGCAGAATGCTTTCAGAAGGAAATGTTTTTCAGACAATCCGTAAAAACGGAATCAACAAGGAATTCCGGATAGTATGGAACGCCTGACGAACGTTCTGCGGAGGCCGCCGTTGCGATTGCCATTGTCCCGGCAAACAAATCGGGTTAATGCCCTACTTGCCTTTGCTGTTCCGCGTTGTAGCGTGCTCCGGTCACGGGTATGGCGGCTACGGCGTTCTCCAGTTCCGCCCACTCCTGCGGAGAGCAGGTAAAATCAAGCGTGTGCAGGTTTTCTTCCAGATGGGACAGTTTAGTGGTGCCGGGAATGGGTACGATATAAGGAGCCTTTTGCAGCAGCCATCCCAGGGCAACCTGGGAGGAAGTCATGCCGCGCGTCCTCCCAAACTGTTGCAGAATATTGACAATACGCATATTGGCTCTCATGGCCTCCGGCGTGAAACGCGGCAGGGTCTGGCGGTTGTCGTTGTTCGGGTCAAATTGCGTGTATTCATTGATGCAGCCCCCCAGGAATCCCCTGTTGAGCGGGCTGTAAGGGACAAAGCCTATACCCAGTTCACGGCAGACATCCAGAACGCCATTGTTTTCAACATCCCGGTGCATGAGATGGTATTCACTCTGAATGGCTGTCAGGGGATGGACGGCGTGGGCCTTGCGAATTGTACCGGGAGTGACTTCGCACATGCCCCAGCGCCGCACCTTGCCTTCCTTGACCAGTTCGGAGATGGTTCCCGCTACATCTTCAACGGGAACCCTGGGATCAAAGCGGTGCTGGTAGAATAATTCAATAGCGTCCACCTTCAAACGGCGCAGCGACTCGTCGCAGTAGCGCCGGATGGTTTCCGGGCGGCTGTCCTGGCGGCCCGTCCCCTTTCCGTTAATAACTTCGTGCCCGAACTTGGTAGTGACGCTGATCTTCCCCCTGAAGGGGGAAAGAGCTTCCCCAGCCAGAAGTTCATTGCTCAGGGGGCCGTAGATGATGGCCGTATCAAAAAGAGTCACTCCGCGCTCCACGGCCTCATGAAGAAGCCGGATGCACTGCTCACGCGAGGGAGACTGGCTGCGGTTGTAGGTCATTCCCATGACTCCGAAGCCAAGGGGAGAAGCTTCCAAGGCACAGGAGCCCTTGCCAAGCGTCCGGCTCCGGGAGGCGGCAAAGCCGCCGTTTTCCGGAGAATCGGCACCCCCGCCCTCTGCCCGGGCAATGGCCGGAGAAATCAGCGCAGCCGTACCGAACAAGGCGGACATTTTGAGAAAGCGGCGGCGGCCGTCAGAATAGTGTTTATACATGCTCATTAAACGTTGATGGTTGAAATTTTGATATATCATCCGAGCATATGGGTTCCACCAACTGGAAGTCAACAAGGGAATACAGCAATTTATCTCAGGAAGCGCCTTGGAACAAAAAGCTGGCTCGGAAAACAAAGATGCATCAGGAACGCATCTGACACTCCGCCTGCAACGGAGGCAAATACCCGCCTTCTTCTGCACCAGCGCCGCTCGGAACGGGACGCTTTCCTTTCCCCCTCGCACAACAAATTGCTGAGTGCCGGTAAGCGGACAATTTACAAACCTTGCTTGGTGCGTTCAAAAATAATGGAATCTTCACTTTTCCCGACGGAGGATTCATCATCCGGCCCGGCTTTATCCAACTCCTCCCGGAACACCCGGAGCATCGGTCCGTGGTAAAAGCCCAGCTCCCGGCTGATTTTTTTCCGCAGATCCTCTCCTTCATAACTCCGGCCGTCATGCCGTAACAGTTTCAAACGTTGAAGCTGGAGGCGGATCAGGCTTTCTTTCACGGCATCGGAAATCTCGGGATTGTAAAAAAGAACTTCCAGGATGCCCTGCAGGCGGTCGCTTTCCCTTCGGGCCCAGGCATCTTTTCCTTCGCGTCGCAGGGCCCCAATATACCGTGCATGCAGCCGGACCATGCCGGAAATAATCTGCGGATCATTCGGCCAACGCCCGAGAAGCCTTTCGGAAAGATTCACCGTATCGGCAAGTTCCCTCTGGTTATGTTCCCGGAAATTCCTGGCATACCGGAGTTTCTTCAGCATCAGCTCTACCAGCGCCAGGCCGTATTCCGGCCGTTCCGGATGGGCGTCGGCAAGCTGGAGGAGCAGCACGGCTGCATTCGGTTCAATGCCGGGAATGCGTCTCTCCCGGAAAAGGCGGGGATTTCCGGCCAAAAGCTGTGCGTATTGAAAACGGTATTCAGGATGGTCAGGATCATCCTCCAACAATGTTTCCAACATTCCGAACGCCCGGGAACGCTCAACACTCTCCGGAGAACCGGACAAAGCCAGCAACGCGCGGATCGTTTCAAACCGATCCTCCGCCCGCTCCGACATCGCAAAGCGGTCGGCCACCTGCCGGAAAAGTTCCGTTGCCTCTTTATCTTTACCCTGTTTTTTCAAAGCCGTCGCCAACTGGTTGACGGGAAAAGCGTCTTTCCTGAATTTCATCATGTTGCGGAACGCTTCTTCCGCAAGAGCATAACTCCCGGTGCGCAGTGCGCATTCCCCGATGACGGCATTGGCCTCGCAAACCTTTGACTCCGGCAGATTTTTTCCTCTGGCGATCATCCTGTAATAGGGCAGCAAAGCTGAAAGCAGCTGCGTATTTTTCTGTGAAGGGGGCTGCTCCGCAATACGGGTGAACACTTGTGACAAAGCCGCATCGGCAACTGCGGCATTGTTTTCCGCCAGTTTCAGCGCAGACGCCGTCTGCAGATAACCGGCGCCCAACGCGACAACGAAAGCGGCCGCACACAGGGCCGCAGCCAAAGACAATACGGCAACAGCCGGTTTACGTTTCATCCACAGCTGCAACCGCCTAGCCGGAGACGGGGAGGAGGCCCCGACCGGTTCATGATTCAAAAAATGCAGCAAATCTTCAGAAAGTTCGTCCATGCTTCGATAGCGCGACTCCGGGCGGAAACTGACGCACTTGTTAATAATCGCGGCCAAGTCGGGTTCGCTGCACTTCAACGGCGGAACCGGTTCCCTGCAAATCCGTTCCATCAATTCTTCAGGAGCTAGCCCCGGAAACGGCGGGGATTTTGCAACAAGCTCATAAAGCGTCACCCCAAACGCATACTGATCGCTGGAAAAGGTATTGACTCCATGCACCAGCCGCTCCGGGGACATATACCGCAGCGTTCCGCTCTGAGCTCCTTCCTTCTCAATAACTTCATTTCTCCCCTGAAGCAGAAAAGCAAGTCCAAAATCGCTGACGTGTACTTCCCCCGCTTCATCCAGCAACAGGTTCGCCGGTTTGATATCGCGGTGTAGAATGCCGCAGCGGTGGGCGTACGCAATCGCCCTGGCGGCCTGGAGGCCAATGTGGGCTATCTCATACGGATTACTGAATTCACATCCGTCCAGACTCTTGCCTTCTATCAACTCCATCGCATAATAACAACATCCCGGACGGCACGCGGCACTGAAAATTCTGACAATATTGGGATGATGAAGCCTGGCAATCACATGCGCCTCATGCTCAAACAGGCTGCGTTGGGCGGCATCCTGCAGCAGCAACGGAGACAACAGCTTGAGGGCCACTTTCCGGTTGAGGGACAATTGCAGCGCTTCAAATACCACCCCCATACCGCCGCTGCCTAGTCTCCGAATCAGCCGGTAATCGTCCCCCTCCAAATCGGGAAAATCGTGAACCGGAGGCATAATTCCCTGTTTTTTTTCAACGCTCCAATCTTCCATCTCCATCACAAGCGGAAGAAGAGCCAGCAACTCGGAAGCAAACTCCGGATGCGCCCCGGCAAAATCCTGAATATCGGGAACATTGCCGGAACGGCACTGATCCAGGAATTGTTCAACCAGATCTTCCAGAGAAATCTTCCCCTTCATGGCTGAAACTCGGTTAACTCCATCAGCTGCTTCCGAAGCCGCTGCAGCGCCCGCACATAGCGGATGCTTGCGGCTTTCGGCCCAATATGCAGGACTTCGGCACAATCCGCATTGGACATGTCGTCAAAATGGCGGAGTTCAAGAATCTGCCGATCGTTTTCGGGCAGCGCCTCGACCGCTTTCCGGAGCAATGTATAACGATCCGCCCTGACGGCACGGGTAAGAGGCCCGGTCACAGTATCTGCAAACCGGTTCCAATCCAACCGGGCAGCGGACCCCACGCTGTCATCCGTCACATTCACTTCCCTGCAGGCGTCTCTCTTGAGGCATTGCAGATGCTTCCTTTCCATAGCCGTAAGGGTCTGGAACAGAATCATCCGCAGTTTGAAATAGACAGGAATCTCCGGATTGTTTTCAAAAAAAGCCATTTTCCCGCAGGCTGCCAGCAGAGCCTCCTGAACCACATCTTCCGCCGAAACGCGCCGGGCAAGAACCGGATTCAAATTCCTCCGGGCCAGGGCAAGAAGCCTTCCCCGGTATTCAAGGAAATGGCTTCCCCAGACATCCGGGCATGCTGTTTCTGCTTGCGTCATTGTACCGTGTCTTTTTTATCCTTTCTCATTTTCCGGGCAGATAGACATATCCCGCCGCACTCCTTCCTATCCGGCCGATTCCGGGATACGGCAGGTGCATTCCGGCGACCGGCTTCGGGGAAGAAGCCGCAAACTCATAAAAGCGCCGCCGGACCTGAACCGCTCCGGACGGATTCATATCGTAAATCGTGCAAACCTCCGGACGCGGAATCTGGAGCGCGGCAGCATGAAGCAAATCTCCGACAATCAGCAGGGAATCAGTCTCAAAAACGGTATGCCCGGGTGTATGCCCGGAAGCGTCAAGAGCCTTGATGCCGGGCAGAACTTCTTCTCCAAACCGGAATGTTCTCACCCGGCTGCCGTAAGCATGCAACACCTTCCGGACCTGTTTTCCCTGTGGTCCGGCCGTACCATTTTGCCAAAATTCCCATTCCGGCATGGAAACATAGACGAGGGCTCTGGAAAAAACGGCTTCGCCATGTTTCCCAAGCAATCCTCCGATGTGGTCGCCGTGCATATGGGTGAGCAAAATGAAATCGACGCTCTCCGGAAAAACGCCGCTCTGTTCAAGTTTACGGAGCATCCCGCCCCGTTTTCCTCCGTTCCCTGCGTCCACCAGAATGATTTTTCCGTCGCCGCGTTTCAACAGGAAAACATTCACGGAAGAAGGAACCCTCCCGCCTCCGGTTAAGCGGAGGAACTCCTCTTCCGGCATACCCGGGAATAATTCGAACCGCATCGCTGAAAGAGCATCCTGAACAGCAATCACCTCAAAATTTCCAAACTGGAATGAACGATTTTCCGTCTCAGCCGCGATCACGATGCCGGAAATCATGGCGGCTCCGCACAACAACCATTTTACCATAAAACGCCTTTCTTCTCAATATGTTGACTTTTTAAGACATGATGGGCAATGTATCAAAGCTGTACGGAAGTCAGATATGTTTCCGCACTACAGGTGATAAAACATCCTTATTGATGGGAAAACGCTGCCGGGCTGCAGGCCCGGCAGCAGATAAGATGGCGGCGACTATTTTTTACCGCCGTTTATCCTGCCTTTTTTCAGGCCGTGTTTCAAACCTTTCTTGAGGCCGTGTTTCAGGCCGTACTTCAACGCCTTCGGTTTCTTTTTCAGTATTTGAACAGAAAAGGAGGTTGTTGTTGATTCCGCCGCGTTGGCAGTAACCGTACCGGGAGCCAGACCGAATATTCCAATAATTGCAGGAATGATGAGCTTGTTCATGATAATCAATGAGGGTTGATATTTTTTCTGAAACGGTATCGTTTCACTTTTCAAGAATGCAGTTCCCTAGGGAAATCTACCAATTCGGCCGGAATTTCCATCAGGTCTGCCAGCCAGATTCTATTGCCTGTAAGAAACTGAAACGCATGGAATCCCCCTCAACCTTCGCGGACGACCCGGAAACCGACATCACTGAAAGCGAAAGAAGATTCCCTTCCTTCTCCTTTCCGCTCAGTCCTGCAGCTCGTCCGCGGCGAACGCCAGGAACCGCCCTTCACCGCCATGACCGTTTTACCGTGTGCCACGGCCTTGGAAACTTCAACTGGAGAAGAAGTCCATTCCCAGCAATTGCCCCACATATCAATCGCTCCGCAGGCGCCGGATGTCGCGGCATGGGCGTCCACGGGAGATGTCCCGTTTCTCTCGCCGCAATTAAAATCCGCATCCTTGGGCATATGCCCGGCGGCAAACTCCCACTCCTCTTCAGTCGGCAGGCGATAAACGGCTTTCCTATCCTGGAGCGACAACCATTGGCAATAGGCAGAAGCGTCGTCATAGGAAACATTCACCACGGGATGCCTCCCTTTGCCGGCAGGCATGGCGCCATTATCCCAATCCTTAGGAGCCTTCCTTCCCGTTGCCTTCAGGAATTTGGCATAATCCTCATTGGTAACCGGAGTATATGCAATTGATACATTCCAGGAAGCTCCGAGCACCGGCAAATACCCGCCATCTGCATTGCGGGCACCTGGTCTGAATCGCGGATCACTGAAACGCCGCATGCTTTGGTCGATGCGCGCTTCCCTGTTTTGAACCATTTCATCCACGATCTCCTGCATTTCCTGTATCTTGGACGCATGCCGGGCCGTTCGTTTCAATTCTTCAAGCTTCGCCTTTTTTCGGTCAAGGACCTTGTCGTAATTAATCCCGACCTGTTTCCTCAAAGCCGACCGATTAGCCTCGGACGGATTCCGGCGATAGGAAGCAATCAACCGTTTCGTTTCTTCATTCAACTGCGGCCTCTCTTTTTCGATAGTAGTGCTGAATCGGTGCAGTTTGGCCCCCTCGGTGCGGGCTGCGAATCCCGCACTGACCGTTGCGGCCGCACATACGGCGATAATGACTTTTTGCAAATTGATGCTCATAACTGTTCCTTCTGTTTATGATAACCGCCGCTCCTCTATGGAAGACGGAACGTTATCGTTTCACTTTTAAGAATGCTGCTCCTCCGGGAATTCTACATTCTTTTTCAACAAAGGTGCTGCCGGAGATGCGGCGGACCGGAACATTGGACTGTTTTTCAGACAACCAGACGGAAAAAAATAAAAGGGGCCGCACCGCCCGGGAATGGTAACGGAAAACGCCCCCGGGGAGGCTATAATGGAAACTGCCGGCAACAATCCGTTCCGCTCAGGGAAGACAAGAATGATAATCTCATCGCCTGCTTCCTGTGAAAAGAGCCGGCTCCGACCTTATTTTCAAATTCACCGCGGCCTTTTATGCGATGATGATTAAATCTATCTTCATCTCCGACAAGACACGAAGAAATTGTTTATATCCCAGTATCTTGAACATGGCCCCGGGCATCTTAAATGCGGGATGCCCCATGCAAATAGCCGTAATATGATATTCCCTGCACGTTGCGATGATCGCCTGGGGTATGTCTTCCGCACTCACCTGCTTCACCGTCCCTCCCAGTTCGGCCACCAGCTTGAAATGATTAAGCAAATGGCGCTGGGACGCCAGATTGATGCGGTCGGGGGACTCCCTTGGCGTCTGGACGTAAAGGGCGATAAACGACGTACTGTAACGCGAGGAAATCCGGTATGCTTTTCGGATGATGCGCCGGGGCGTCTGTTCATTGCTGCTGATGCAGGCCAGAATCTTTTCTCTTCTGGCGGAAGAAACTGCCGGGAATACTTCCGTTTCCACTTTTTTCTCCACTCGGAAAGCAACTTCCTTCAATGCCAGTTCACGCAGCTGAAGAATATTTTCCGTTCTGAAAAAATTATCCAGGGCAATCTGGATTTTTTCAGGCCGGTAAATCTTGCCGGCCTTGAGGCGGCCGATCAATTCCTCGGACGTCAGGTCGATATTCACCACTTCGTCCGCCTCCTGCAAAATCCTGTCGGGAACCCGTTCCTTCATCTCAATCCCCGTAATCTCCTTCACTTCGCCGCTCAGGCTTTCGATGTGCTGGATATTAATCGCGGAAATCACATTAATATTGGCGTCAAGCAGCTCCATCACGTCTTCCCATCTCTTGCGATGGCGGCTCCCTTCCACATTGGTATGAGCCAGTTCGTCAACAATAACCAACTCGGGCCGGGCTTGAAGAATCGCGTCCAGGTCCATTTCTTCAATCTCCCTGCCTTTGTAAAAAACCACTTTACGCGGGATGACGGGCACCCCCCGGAGCATGGCTTCAGTCCCGGGCCTCCCGTGGGTTTCAACGTAACCGATTCTGACATCAATGCCGTTATTCAGCAATTCATGGGCTTCCTGCAGCATGCGGTACGTCTTGCCCACTCCGGCCATCATACCAATGTAAATCTTGAACTTTCCCCTCCGCGAACGCCGTATCAGGTCAAGAAAATGCTCCGATCCGTTACTTTCGTCAGTCATATTACATTCACCCGGCTTTTGCGGTTAAAACATTTTGTTGATTTCACAGAACCCTTTAAAGATGTAAATCAATTGCGGGCGTTCCCATGACGTGAAGCCCGCAATCGATTTCATTTTTTCAAGGCGGCAATTCATACCTGAACCGGCATTGCCATTGCCGCCCTAAATAATGCGGAAATTAATGCCTCACGGAAGAGTCAGCCTTCTCAAGAGCAATATTCAACTTGAGTACATTGACCTTTTCCGTGCCAAACATGCTCAGCAGCGGTTTTTCCACGGCCTGATCGACAAGGGACCTCACTGCACCCTCTTCCATACCACGTGCTTTGGCAACACGCTTCACCTGCACATAGGCGCTCTCCGGAGTAATATGCGGATCCAGACCGGAAGCGCTGGCCGTAACCATTTCGGAAGGGACATCATTCCGTTCCAAATAAGGATGCTTCTCCAAAAACGAATCTATCCGCGTATTCACGTCGGCCAGGTATTCTTCATTGGTCGGCCCTTTATTACTGCCGGATGAACTGGATGCGTCATAACCGTCACCCGCATGGGACGGACGGCCCCAGAAATAAACATCCTTCGTGAATTGCTGCCCAACATTGGCGGCGCCTACCACGCGCCCGTTCAAAACCAGGGTTTCCGCATTTCCTCCACCAGGACCGACAATCAATCCGAATATCCACAGCACCAGGATGTAGCATATGGAGAAAAAGACGCAAAAGACAAGTGTAAGACGCAATGATTTCACTAAATTTCTCATAACAATATATTTATTTCAGTTAAAAAAACAGGCCGACGACCATATCAATCAGTTTGATTCCGATGAAGGGGGCAATCAAACCACCCACGCCGTAAATCAGAATGTTGCGAAGCAGCAGCGCGCTTGCCCCTATGGGTTTGTACGCCACGCCCCTCAAAGCCAGAGGAATCAGAATGGGGATAATGATTGCATTGAAAATAATCGCAGACAGGATGGCTCTTTCCGGACTATGCAGATGCATAATATTCAGCGCAGCAAGTTCAGGAATCGCAATCATGAACAGCGCAGGCACAATCGCGAAATATTTGGCGACGTCATTGGCAATGGAAAACGTCGTCAACGTGCCGCGCGTCATCAGTAGCTGCTTGCCTATTTCCACAACCTCAATCAATTTGGTGGGGTCATTATCAAGGTCAACCATATTGCCGGCTTCCTTGGCGGCCTGGGTTCCGCTGTTCATGGCTACGCCGACATCGGCCTGCGCCAGAGCCGGAGCGTCATTCGTCCCGTCCCCCATCATGGCAACCAGTTTGCCGGAAGCCTGCTCCTTCCTGATATAACTCAACTTATCTTCGGGCTTGGCTTCCGCGATGAAATCATCAACACCGGCTTTTTCTGCGATATACCTGGCTGTACTCGGATTATCCCCCGTCACCATTACCGTCTTCACCCCCATCTTGCGCAGGCGTTCGAAGCGTTCTTCTATGCCCGGCTTGATAATATCCTGCAATTCAATAACGCCAACAACCTTTCTGTTGATGCAGACGACAAGAGGAGTACCCCCGTTGCCCGCCACTTTATCAATAATTTCCTCAGCTTCTTTAGGGAACGGATTTCCCGCTTCCTCGGCCATCTTGCGGATGGTGTCAAAAGCCCCCTTCCGGATTTCGGTTCCATCGCTCAAATTAATGCCCGAACACTTCGTCTCCGCCGTGAACTGGATCATGCGAGCCCCTTCCGTATGAAGGTTGCGCATATGGACTCCATATTCATGCCCAAGCTCGATAATTGATTTCCCTTCCGGTGTATCGTCTGAAACAGAAGACATCAGACAGGCTTCAACAAAAGCCTGCTTGTCAAAACCCTGAACAGGGAAAAACCCTGTCGCTTTCCGATTGCCAATAGTAATCGTACCCGTTTTATCAAGCAGGAGAGTACTGATGTCCCCGGCTGTTTCCACAGCTTTCCCGGACTTTGTAATCACATTGGCCCTCAAGGCTCTGTTCATTCCGGCAATGCCGATCGCCGAAAGCAATCCTCCGATTGTCGTAGGAATAAGACATACGAACAGGGAAATCAGGGCGGCAATGCTGATTTCCGTTCCGGAATAGTCAGCTATCGGCTTCAAGGTAATGCAGACGACGAGGAAAACCAGAGTAAAGACAGCCAATAAAATGGTTAGCGCTATCTCGTTAGGAGTTTTCTGCCGGGAAGCGCCTTCAACCAGGGCAATCATTTTATCAAGGAAACTTTCCCCAGGACGCGCGGTGACAAGCACCTTGATACGGTCTGACAGCACTTTGGTTCCCCCCGTCACGGAACTCTTGTCCCCGCCGGACTCACGGATAACCGGAGCGGATTCCCCCGTAATAGCGCTTTCATCAATGGACGCCAACCCTTCGACGACCTCCCCGTCGGCGGGAATAATATCTCCCGCGACACATTCGAAATAGTCCCCTTTTTTCAACTGGGAACTATTGATGACGGTAACCGTTCCATCGACGATCAACTTGGCCGGCGTCTCCTCCCGCGTCTTGCGAAGGCTATCAGCCTGCGCCTTTCCTCGGGCCTCGGCAATCGCCTCGGCAAAATTGGCAAACAGAAGGGTAAGGAATAAAATGACGAAAACAAGGAAATTATAAAGGAAAGACCCTTGCCCGTCACTGAAGAGGGAATAAACGGTTACCAGAAGCATGATCATCGTGGCGATTTCCACGGTAAACATGATCGGGTTCCTCATCATCATTCCCGGATGAAGCTTGATCAATGACTGCTTCAAGCTTTCCCGTACCTGCTCCCTTTCGAACAGGGAAGTATTATTGGAATTTTTCATATCGTAGATTTCTTGTTTCAATTCCAGAAAATGGAATAGAAATATATAAATATATTATCGGTAATCAACGTGTTCTGACCTGTATTTACAAACTCAAATGTTCGGCAATGGTGCTCAAGGCATGGACAGGGAAGAAGGACAAAGCCGCAACGATGAAAATCACGGCAAAAGTCACAGCGCTGAATGTCACGGAATCTGTCTTCAACGTTCCGGACGTCTCGGGAATATACTTCTTGCCCGCCAGAAGCCCGGCAATGGCAACCTGTCCTACGATCGGGATGAAACGGCTCAAAATGAGGACAATACCGCAAGAGTAATTCCAGAACCAGGTATTATCGGACAGTCCCTCGAACCCGGAACCGTTATTGGCGGCGCTTGAAGTATATTCGTAAAGGAATTCACTCAGTCCATGAAAGCCGGGATTATTGACCCACCCGCCTTCGCCTTCCACAAACGATGGCGCGTAAACAAACAGGTAACAAGCCAGAGCCGTACCGACGAGAATCACAAACGGGTGGAGCAACGCCACGATGGAAGCGATCTTCATCTCACGGGCTTCTACTTTCTTGCACAGGAATTCGGGAGTTCTTCCAACCATCAGACCGCTGATGAATACAGCAATGATTATAAAGGCGAAATAATTCATCCACCCTACCCCGACGCCGCCAAACCACGTATTAATCTGCATGTTCAGCATCTGAATCATGCCTGAAAGAGGCATGGTGGAATCATGCATCCCGTTGACGGACCCATTTGATGTAACTGTCGTAACGACGCTCCACAAAGCCGTAGCCGCGGACCCGAGCCGGATTTCTTTCCCTTCCATGGCTCCGCTTTCCTGAACAATACCCATTTCTTCAATGCGGGGATTTCCGTTCATCTCCTGGTACACGTTAACGCAGACGCCAATTAAAAAGGCAAACAGCATTACGCCGTAAATACTGTATCCCAGTTTCTTGCGATTTAGATAAAAACCAAAGGCCAGAACCATCGCCATCGGAATAATCAGGATGGACCAGCATTCAACCATGTTGGAGAGGTAGGTCGGATTTTCCAGCGGATGGGATGAATTAACGCCGAAATAACCCCCACCATTAGTTCCCAACTGTTTAATGGGTACGACAGCCGCAGTAGGGCCCTGGGAAATGGTTTGTTCCACCCCTTCAAGAGTCGTCACTTCCATTTTTCCGTCAAACCCCATTGGCGTACCCTGCGTAATCAGGATGCACCCAACTACCAGAGAAAGAGGCAGCAAAATACGGGTAGAACTCAACACGAGGTAATCCCAGAAGTTGCCAATCGTTTTGGTTGTCTTCTTGCTGAGGGCATTCATGATCCCTGCCATTGCGGCCATGCCGGTAGCTGCCGTAATGAATTGGAACAGCATAATCACGAACAACTGTGTAAAATAGGTTAAACCGCTCTCCCCGCTGTAATGCTGGAGGTTGCAATTCACCATGAATGAAATACATGTATTGAACGCCTGGTGGCACGTTTGCCCAATATTGCCGTCCGGATTGAGGGGCAGATACCCTTGGCTGACCAGAAGAACCATCCCCCATACGAACCAGAACAGATTTACGGTCAGCAAAGCCCGCAAAAACTGCTTCCAGTTCATTTCTTCCTCCGGATTAATCCCGGACAGGCGAAACATCAGCCTTTCAACAGGCTTCATGAAATCAAGCCATGTTTTCTCCTTCTTGTAAACCTTGGCAATATATTTCCCCAGAGGATAGCTCAAAGCCACCATAAGAACGATTTGCGCAATAATACCTAGAATTTCTGTTTTCATCATCTTGCTGGTTAAAATTTTTCCGGTTTGATCAAGACATACATCAAATAACCGAACACAATTAAGCTAATCACAAATAATAGTGTATACATAGACAGGCGCAGTTTTAGATTTTTTCAAACCAGTCGACGCATTTGAAAAAGAGCCAAAAACAGAATATTCCGCTCAATAGACAAAAGATAAAACCCAACAATGATTCCATCATGATATTTTATGAAATTTAAATTCAAACCATTCCAACATATATGGAAACAAAAATATTATTTTATGCCGTTTTTCTTTTTCATTTGAAAAAATTTCACGGAAAAACCGCTATGGCAGATACGGAGTCCCGGAACGGACCGGCGATGTTTAATATAATGTAAAAACATTGCCTCAATATATCCGGAAATCCCATTCTGGGTAGTTAACTTCCTCCTTCTTCTTGTTAAGAAAAAATTAATTCTTCCGGCTGCGCTCCCGCCTTCCGTTCTTCCCGGAAGGCGGATAGCGGCAAGTCTTTCTAAACCTGTCTACACAAAAACTGCACCCGGAACATACCGGATGCAGCTTGAATTCCATACAGAATTCCAAAAGGCTTCCTCAACAAAATTTACAGAACTCACTCTGCATGAATACCTATCTCTTTCCAACCCCCGTTGGCAGATTTCCAACAGGAATGAGGCTGTTCCAAAGATATCAAACGAATTGATACCGATGAGCACTGTGATAAACCAGCCCCATTTCGCCATCCATGTATTCGCTCGAGAAGCGGAACCCTTTTTCTTCCCCCATATTGCCTTCCGACGAGATCAGACCTCCATACGGCTGGTATTCGTACAGAATACGGCGGCCATATACGCTACCCCGAAGAGAGAGGTGATGTTTCTCATCGCGTCGTGCACGCAGTAGAGATGCTCTTTCTCCTGCATCCCGTTCGCTTCCCGGCGCGTCATGGGCAGGATGCGCACAGCCGCCAGTTCCGAAGGGTCCCAGATGTAACTGCGCACGAATCCGGCATTTCCTCGGTCAATCCGCACTCTGCTATATGCAAATACCCTTGATGAAAAACTGTTAAAAACGATCCTTTTGGCTAATTGTTTTTTACTCTATTTAAATAATCCCTTCAACATTTTATATATAAAGGAAAAAAACGTGTGGACAAAAAGAGGAATGCATCCATAATCCAATAATAAGGGAATAGATTCATATTCTTCCATATCTATTCCAGGAAGATTCATAGCTAAAACAATTGCTCCACCGCCCAATAGAGGAATACAAGATGAATTTTTGGATTTTATTACACAGTTAAACACTATTATCCAATTATATAAGCTGACAATAACTCCAAAAACAACTAATATCCAGAAAAAAATTATATTAATCACCATCTTTTATCCGTTTCAACTGAGATTTATAACTTTTTTGCTTGCCGGGAATGATCAATTTTATTGTTCAGCAGCTCCTTTTTTCTTTCCAGTCACTCGTCAGAATTTTTAGAAAACAAATAGTGAAATCAAAAATCAATGCTTAACAGAGGACCAAATAAAACACTCTCTAAAATTGCCAAAGCAATTAATACCGCCACGGTAGCACGAATATAATCTTTTGTCTTCCAATAGCGTATTGCTGAAATAATCATCCACACTGGACATACAAAAAAGAGAAATATGAACAATGCTCCAAGTAAAACTCTAATGATATTTTCCCAAGGTTCTCTAGGATAATTGTTAGGAAGCATCCACATCAAGGCACACATAGTCACTACTCCTACTATCCAATAGTAGAATGGGGACCAAGATCCTGTATCTTTTATTTTAGTATTCTCATTGTCCATAATTATTTCTGTTATTGAAAATTTAAACTATCTGGAGAACCTGCGGAGAAATAACAATTAATGATTTAATATATTTAGCTGTCTTGTATATTTCGTTGAAATGAAATTTCTTTTTGCTATCAAAGTATTTTATAATAAATTTCATTCATTATTCAGAATAAATTTTCTTCATCAACTCCTGATTTATCAATAAATTTGCGGTTCAGTTGAGAAAATTTGCAAACTCAGCCCATATCCTGAACTATTCTTCCCTGCTTCAGACCAAAGTTTGTTGTCTGTCAGCCCCTCTATAGAACTAAAGGCAGCGTCCATCATTCTTTCTGATAGAGGAATCGCCTATCATATCCAGTATTTTCTTCCCATAGGCGAATCGATCGAGATTCCTTTTGATAATCGTTTCTTTGATTATACTACCAAAAGGAATTTCATCTTCCTCCATATTCATAAAAAACCATAAAAAATCCCATCCGTTCTTATCATCAGGATAATGTTCTATATAATTTTCCGCTACCAGTTCAAAAAGATTCGCTCTGCTCAAAATAACTTCTCCGTCTTCATTGTTTTGAAGAAGGGATAAAATATCTTCATCCTTACTCGACGAACGGATATAGGGAACAGTCATCCTGTTAAAATAACTATCGGAACTCCAGTGATCCATAGACAAACCTTCCTGGCCCCGTCCGCTGCGGATCAATTCAAATTCTTTCCTGGTCATTTGTTCCCAATTCGCAGAATGAACGATATAGCCCGCCAACTGCTGCCTCTGCTGTTGTGACAAATCCCTTATCTTTTCTCTTGACTGGGGAGATTCCGGATTGAGAGGATCTGCTACGCGTACAAATATCGGTTTCAGGGGATGTGCCGCCATAGTCATCCCCTGGTGACAGGATGGAAACAATACAGCCGGAAACAAGAAAAAGTATAATATTTTGCTAAAAACCATATTCTTTATATATGGAAACATGGACATCAAGTTCCTGCTTGAGCATTTCAATATTGCTGCTACTTCGTCAAGGATTTTCTCAAAACTATTAGCAGATTCATAGCATTTTTACAATGGTCAATATCTTTGACAGGAAACATAATTTTATAAAAATCAACAAAAAATAAATATTAAAAAAGTAATTATCATTTCTGTAAAAAAGCTCCTTCCGATAAACAGAAAGAGCTTTTATAAAATTAAACAGTTTTCATGTATTAATTATATAAAATCAAAAATATTAGATTTTATTTAATTTGTTCCATATTCTGTTTATACCACAAACTGTCTTGCCATTCACAAATTAGTTTCCACAGTTTTTCTCTATCTGCACAAGAAAAATCAGCATCATAATCATAAAGGATTATTACGGTCAGGGTACATTCTTTTCCACAGTATGAGGCATAGACATGATGATCGGGAAACTGATCAGCGAGTGTTTGATTAAATTTAGACAATTCCTCAATCTCTACATTTTCTATTATTAAAGGAGGATCAAAGCTAAAGACATATGTATTGTCGATCTCTCCTAGAAGAGGAAATCTCTTATAATATTTATCAAAAAACAGAAAAGAAGCAAATACTGAAACAACAACAATAATACAGTATATAATATATTTTTTCATCATATCATTTTAATAAATCGATAATTACTCAAAAAACAAAACTTCTTCTCTTCTGACATTAACCCCAATTATGATAATATCATAAAAATTCAAATTGTCATTCTAAATTTTTATAGGACATCTCATTTTTAGAATACCCTGAAACAGCTGCTTTCCTCCGCGGCTAAGCTTTCTATCTCTTTTTGGCATCAGGACAACTTTCAGCGTTTCGCATCATCTTCTGATGATTAAAAATAGTTTTCAAAATTAGATAAAATCATCATATAATTTCTTTATTTTCTATTAATCTGATACTGGGAAATTTTTCCAATACAAGGTCAACAAGTTGAATAACACAAGATTCTACTGATGGAGAGTAGCGTAACAAAAGTACATATGAATCTTGATAGGGATAATAAGAAGTTCCCCATATCAAATTAACAATTACCAATTCAGCTATACATATGTCATTCTTATAAAACGGATGAACACAGTTGTGTTCCAGAGGAATGGATTCCGCTGTCATAGCCATCTCCCATGATTTATAGTCAAACGAGGAATCTGCCAGTTCGCAGAAATACGAAGGAAGCTCTCTAAATGCACGGCTTTCTTCCAGATATTTTGCCAGACTAAAAACTCCTTGCACAAAATCGATACTGCGTGAATTTTCTATATGATTAAGTTCATAAGCTTTCATATCGCAAAGCTTTCCGCTGGAACAAAAACTTGGTGTGACAATAAATCCTCCTTCAAGAGGATAAAGACCACCTGTCCCTTCCCAATAAATAGGAATATTTTGATAAGAGGAATTATGTAAATAATTCTGGATGCGAATTCCATTTCTATCAGCCTGCTGATTTGTATAAAAACGAATTTCCTCTATCTCTTTTTTCCCCTTTTTTTTCTTTAAGAAAAAGTGGATTACCGCTCCATTATTCATGAAATAAAGGGTATCCATACTGGACTGAAAACCAATATATAAATGAGAATAGTGCTCATACGAAGGAACGCAGTTATTATCTTCACAGAAAAAACCACGCCATAAAAAAGAAACCCATTTTTTACCACATTTATTCCATTTCTGTGAATTCCACTTGTTTGGATATTCACGGGCATTCGGTGGCAACTCCGGAATATATGAACATATTGAATTGGACAGCATATAATGCAAACCATTTTTGCATTCAAAAAAAATATAATTTGCTTCACTATTAATATCAAAATAGTACTTATTTATTTTTCGATTCATTTTTATAAAATTTTACAAATAAATATAACTAATATACCACTACAAATAATAAAAACTAATTTTTTGCACATACAACTTCATACTCTTCTTTTTCTAATTCTGTGAATATCCAATCATATACATGTTCTGCAATTGACGTACCAACCCACCAACCAGTGACACCTCCTATTAACGCACCTATCCCTGCGCCAACTACAGCTCCAGGAGCAGCACCAACACCGGCACCAGCACTACCAATTGCACCACTTGTCATAGCTCCAACTCAGGTACCGTCTTTGCGGATGGCCAGCGGGCGTGTAACCTCAGGCTGCGTCGGGTCCCAGAACAGGAACCATCGGACGCTCACTTTGCGAGTGTGCCGCTTGCCCATGTAGTCGTAGGTGCATTCCACCACGGTTTTGGCGCTTTCATTGACGAAGCGCACCGGGCGGTTTTCCGCGTTGTAGGCGACTTGCCAGATGCCGGTGGATGTCCTGATCAATGTCTGATTGCCGTCCTCGTCGTGAACCGGCTCAAAGGCGGCTTCTTCTCCGCGCTCGATGGCGGTGTATTGGTTGAACGGGCCGGTTGTGTAGGCACTCGCTTCTAGCTTCCTCAACCTGTGTCAATTGACCGAGATGGTTGTATGTAAAGCTCTAATCGGGCGTGGCGACATAATAGCCGATTCCCATCAGCAGATTACAGTATATTTCGTATATATACACTTTGTAATAAAGATAAAAATCCGATAAGAGACACCCGGCAAGTGTAGCTTACCGGGTGCCCAAAAGAATCTCTATTTAGTTATGTTATTCATTAAGATGAAAAATTATTATCCTATGTATTTTCTTCACTGTTCATTCAGCTCTAATTAATATTATTAATTTTCAAAAAAATAATGCCAATTGAAAAATATTAAATATAAATTTAAAGAGACTTCCTTTTTTGCAAACAGCGAATACCTATAAATTTTAAAATTTTATTCAGCATACATCCATATTTATATTCATAATATTTTTCTCCATATCTAGATATTGGATAGATAATACGATCAAAAAAGTTAACATGAAATTCCATAGATATATTCACATTAAATTTTTCCAAAATAAAATTAATTTCATCAATATTTTTCTCTGTTACAATAATATCAATATCTTCGTTTTCAAGTGAAAAAAGAATGTGCTGATTACTATCAATATCTAGACTATCGTCCTCCCACCACTCAACAATATAATCTATTTTTTTGTTTTTAATTTTATTAATCAAATTTTTGTCCATTTCATTTACATATTTTATTAATTATCCATTCTCCTGTTTCCGATCCTGCTACTGCACCAAGGAACGCTCCTATAGCTACTGTAACAGCATTAAATCCATATGAACCTAAAACCGCCCCCGAAGCTGCCCCTCCTAAAATACCCCCACCAAAGCGGCCACCAGACTGCAAAATCGCTCTTTCCCTTTGATCGATAGGAGTATTCCATATTGTATATATTTCTATGCCAGCAGAAAACAGAATTATCCCTCGTCCTCCATGTTTCATAATTTTTCCAGCAACAGTAACTTTCGGATTAGTTTTTGATGGATTCGACTTTTTGTCAACAAATCCATTTGATTTCCTTTGATTTAAAATTAATTCTGTAATAGCTTTACCTAAAATAGTCTGTTTCTTTCTAAATTCAAGTTTAATTGAATCTCGAACCTTACTTGCTTCTTCTCTTGAAAAACCACTCAATTCTAATTTCTGTACTATTTTATCATAATCCACTCTTAATGCGCCAGTCCTTTCAACCTCAACTGCAACAACAAAAACAAGAGGATTACTTTTTTCAATTATATTCTCTACTTTTATACTAACATTTCCTTTAATTGGAAAGCCAACATTATTCTTTCCATTATTAGAAGGGGAATAATTAGGATTTGATTTATAAGATACGTTAAAAGGAGAAGATCCATATGTCCCATTAATAATACCCCCCATTCCTCCATCTATTAAACCTACTAAATCAAAATTGATGATACCATTATTATTAACGAACGCGAACAAATTCCAGCCGCTTTGTTCCATGACGGGATCCCTGCTGATCCACCTGCCGTCGCGCGGATTGAGATGCCGGTAGTTGTAGTAGATGAGGCCGAGCTCGTCGTCCATGTATTCGCACGAGAAGCGGAATTTGTTCTCTTGCGCCATGTTGCCTTCCGACGTGACCAGCCCTCCGTACGGCCGGTATTCATACAGCGCGCGGCGTCCGCGCGCTTCCCCGAAGAGGGAGGTGACGTTTTTCATCGCGTCGTGCATGCAGTAGAGATGCTCTTTCTCCTGCGTCCCGTTCGCTTCCCAGCGCGTCATGGACAGGACGCGCGTGGCTTCAGGTTCCGAGGGGTCCCAGATGTAACTGCGCACAAGTGCCGGCGTTTCCCCGGTCAAGTCGCACTCCGCCACCTGCAGGTAGTCACGGTAGAGGTAGCGCGCGTGGAAGTTCGTTGTCCCTCCGACCGTCACTTTTTTCTCAAACCTCCTGCCCATGGAGTCGTAGGCGCATTCCACGGTTGTCCCGCCGTCCTCGCTTTCAAATTTCACGGGCCGGTTTTCGGCGTTGTAGGTGACTGTCCAGATGCCCGTGGAAGTTTTCACCAGCGTCTGGTTGCCGTCGGCGTCGTATTGGGGTGTAAAGGCTTCCCCGCCATTTCTGACGATGCCCGCGTACCGGTTGAGTTCATCGGTTTCATAGTCCGTCGTGTTGCCGAATTCGAAGGCTTCCTTCCGGTTGCCGATGTTGTCGTACTGATAGCCGAAGCGCCCTCCGGGCCTGAGCTGGTCTCCGACCAGTTCGCCGCGGCTGTTGTAGGTGAACAAACGCGTCGTTTTGGGCGCCGCCGTGTTCCACGTGTCCCTGCGCCGTGTAGGACGGCCCAGCGCGTCGTAGTCGTATTCGTGCCTTGCCGGCGGGTTGGCGCTTCCGGGCCTCCGGTAGTCGATGACGGAGAGGAGGTCGCGGCTGTTTTCATAGGTGCTGACCCGGGTCATGCCGTTGGGGTAGGCGAGTTGTTCCACAAGCCCTCCCTGTTCGCAGTAAGTCCAGGAGAAGGGCGTTTCCATGCCTTCCGCCGCGAGGGTGGAGAGGCGGCCTTTGCCGTCATAGGACAGGCGCGCCTGCTGGACGCGGCGGCCGTCTGCGCTTAATTCGTACCCCGCCTGACGGCCGAGCCCGTCATAGAGTTCGGAGACCTGCCAGGAGATGCCGTTTGCCTCAAGGCAGTCTGTTTCCGGTTCTCCGTAGGGATTGCAGGCGAAGGTCCGCGTTCCGGAGGCATCCGTGATTTGCGTCAATTGACCGAGGTGATCGTAGACGAAGCTCTGGCCGGGCGTGGCGTCCGAGTAGCTGATTCCCACCAGCAGCCCGCGGGCCTGTTCGTAAGTGCAGGTCTTCACGATGCCGCGGGCGTTTGTTTCCGTGGCAAGCCTGTTGAAGGCGTCCCAGGTTTTGTCCACGTGCGTTCCGTCGGCATACGTTTTGCGCGTTTCCAGCCCCGAGGCGTCGTCATAGCTCCAGGTGGTGACGTCTCCATCCGCGCGGCCAGTGGGGTCTTCCGCGACGTCTCCTTCCTGCGCCGCGCGGAAGGTGGTCAGGCTCACCAGGCGGTCGGCTTCGTCATAGCCCATCAGCAGGGGCTGCGTCCCCGTCCCCCATTCGGCCGTTTTCCGGCCTCTGGCGTCGTATCCGGCGCACACCGTATTTCCCAGCGCGTCCGTCACCACGGCGGCCAGGTCAAAGCGGGCGTCGTACTGCGTGACGGTCTCATTTCCGGCGGCGTCCGTCACGCTGACGGCGCGCCCGGCCAGGTCGGTCCGGATCGTCGTTGTGTTGCCCCGTCCGTCCGTGCGGGTCAGGGTCACGCCCGCAGCCGTATAGGCGCGGGCGGCCGTTTCCGTGATGCCCGCGTGGTTCTGCTGCGAGAGCATCAGGCCGTCCGCCGCCACCGTTTGAGCCGTGACGCTGGAAGAGGGGATAACGCTCTTTTGGATTCTTTTCGTATTTTCAGCATACTCCGTCCATTCCGCCGAAGTCAAGCCGCGTTCGTCAACGATGACCGTTTTTGTTTCCAGAACTTCGGAGAGTTCAGACAGGAGCTGCTTCCGTACGGAGACGAGCGGATGTCCATCTGCATGGTAGCGGGTTTGCGCCGTGACCAGATAGACACCGTCTTCCGCGTTTTCCACGCTGAAGGCATATTCCCGGATGGGGCTGTTGTCCGGTGCGGGCTGCTCCGCCAGGGCGAGCGTTTCCCTGGTCATGTTGCCGAAGGCGTCGTATTCGTAGAGCGTGGGCGCCATGGCGGCGGTCCCCTCCTGCGTTCCCGCATCCCTCCATGTGCGGATGAGGCGCCCCTGTTCATCGTATTCGGAACGGTCATACAGGAACCCGGCAGTCGCGGGCGTCACTTGCACGACGCTTTGTCCGAAGCCGTTGACCAGGGTCCGGGAGAGGAGAGTCGTCTGGTCGGCCAGGGTAACGGTTTCCCTCAGGCAGTTATCGCCGATGTCATAGACATGGTAGCGTTCGCGCTGTCCCGTGCCGTATTCATGGAGTACGGAGCCGTCGGGGTGACGTTCGGTGACGAGGGTGGCGCCGGCGGGCGTCGTGACGGTTTCCGTCAGGCCGTTTTCGCTGTAGGCTGTCGCCGTCACGCGACCCAGCACATCGGTTTGCCTGACGATACGGCCGAGCTTGTCGTATTCCACGCTTTCCGTCGTGGTCATGGCTCCCCTGTCCCGGCGTGTCTGCAGGACGCGCCCGGCGGCGTCCCGGGTGTAGGTGGTGATGGTTTCCGGGGTTACGACCGTGTCTCCGTCGCTGATTTCCGAACGGATGGTTTCCACCAGCTGGTGGGCGCTGTTGTAGCCGTACGACGTCAGGATTCCGTCTTCGTCCGTTTCCGAGAGCTTGCCGCAGCACATCCAGGACGTGGAGGTGACGCGGCCGTTGCCCCGGGTGGTTTTCGTGCGGCGGCCTTCTTCGTCGTATTCATGGGCGCCGCTTGAGAGCAGCAGCCAGTTGTCGCCATCCCAGACGCTTTCCTGTTCAACAAGCACCGTGTCGTTGGCGGCAAGGAACGATTCCGTCTTGCGGCTCTGTCCGGCCGCCAGTTCGCCGCCGACCTTGGTAACGGCCGTCTTTTTGTGCGCGGCGCCGTGTTCCACGGCCGCCTCATAGTCATAGAAGGTTTCCACGCCGGCAATGTCCCGGGTGAATTTGGTTTGCCCGGCGGCATAGGGATAGGCGGCGGCTTCTCCATACGTTTCTTCCACGCTTGTCTGTTCCTGGCCGGAACCGGCGGCAGTCACGGTTTTGGTCACCCGTTCCATGAGGGGAGAGCGCTCATAGGCGTAAGCGGCGGCCGTCAGTTCGATTTCCGTGCCGTCGGACAGCACCCGGAATTCGGCGACACGCGCCGGACGGTTGTCGTAGAAGCGCAGGCCGGCGTATTCGGTCCGGGTTACCTGTTCTCCGCCGCCGGCCCAGGGCGCCGCCTCAAGCGTGACCCGTCCTTCGCCGTCGTATTCATAGCGCGTGTAGCCGCCGTCCGGACGGTTGATGCGGGAGACGCGGTATTGGCTGTTGTATTCGTAGGAGGTCGTCCGCGCCAGCGGCGTGTTGAAGGCTTCCGTTTCGCTTACCAGCAGCCAGCCGCCGTCCGTGTATTGCCTGACGCTGCGGTTGCAGGCGACCGGCTCGGCGTCGTTGATGCCTCTGACGGTTTCGATGCGTTCCGAGAGGCCTCCGTAGAGGCGGTTGGTTTCAATGGTGCGGATGATGATGTCGTCCCCCTGGCCTTTGGCGATGCTGACTCTGCCGGGTTCTTCCGTACGGGTGATGGTGTGGGCCGGCAGTCCGCGCTGCTGGCGCGTGATGACGGTGGTCCGCACGCCGTTTTCTTCCGAGGACAGGTAGGAGGAGGTTTTATAGGGTTCTCCCGTTACTTCGTATGTTCCGTCGGCCAGAGCCGTGACGGCGGCGGGAGCGTACCATTCCATGACGAGTTCTCCGCCCGCTCCGGTCCGGGTGCGCATCAGCCCCTCCGCGGCGCTGTAGCTGCTTACCAGGTTGCCCGCAGGATCATACGTATTGTTTACATTGCGGAAGTAGTCTTCCGCCAGGAGCACTTTGCCGGAGGCGGAGGTCATGGCGACCACGGCGCCGGTTTCCGCGGAGAAGCGGATGTTTTGCCCGTCCGCGTCCACCAGGGAAAGGTAGGCGGGGGCGCCGGAAGCGGCAGGCGCCAGGGTTTCATCCAGCAGCTGCACCCTGAAGTCGCGCTTGCGGGAGATGCCCGCGGGGAGGGCCGCATCTGAACCGGCCTGCACGTTGAAGTAAAGCGCGGCGCCCGCCGGCGGCACGATGGTGATGAGGCCGGACGTTTCGTCCAGATGGGCGCGCCAGGCCCACGGGCTTACGTATTTCAGGCTGCCGCAGGCTTCCGCCGTTTCACGGGCGTTTTCCGCGGTGCGGAGGCTGAAGGCCGCGGGAGACGGGGCCCCTCCTCCGGCCAGGAATTCGGCCTGGGACATGCAGATTTCCACGCCGGGGTCACCCGGCAGTTTTTCCGCCGCAATGGTGTATTCATTACCTTCCGCGTCCGTGCACGTACCGCAACGGCAGCAGATTTCCTTTTCCTCCGGCGGCACGTCCGAAGAGGAGCTGCTCGACAGGGAGGAAGGAGGGGTGTCCGAACTGCTTGAACTGCTGCTGGAGTCCCCATGCGCGGTCACCGTCACGGAGTATCTGCACACGGACTGGTTGTATTCGTTGTGCGGCATGTCGATGTTCTGGTGCGTGATGGAGAGAGTGTACGTGCCTTCGGATAACTCAAAGGAGCCTGATTTGGACCATTCCTGGTGGCCTCCCAGTTTTCCGGGTTCATCGGCGGCGGAGGTCAGGTCCAGCTCAAACGTGCCGCCCGGGCCGGAGATGGTCAGCTTGCCCCAGTCGTCCACCGTCAGGCTGGCCACGGCCGTGGCCCCTCCTTCCGGGACGCTGAAGGTGTCGTTGACGGGGGGCATGAAGACATCGGCTCCGGCTGACGTCTGAACGAAGTTGTCGGATTTTTCATAGATAACGGTATCCGTGCCGTAGGGCTGGATGGGGGTGGACATGGCATGGAGGGGCGCTGCGGCGCCCGGCTCTCCAGGCTGGCTGGCCGCCCCGGGAGGTTCGGCGGCGGGGCTGGGGTTCATCTTGTTGGCGGAACCCCTGTTCAACGAGGGGTCGTCGTTTGGTTGTTCGTTGGTATACATGGTGTGATGGTTGTGGTTTGAGTGCGACGTCTATTGACGACGGTTGGATTGGTTCATCTTCCCATCCGTCCGCACCACGGCGGACGGGGAAGGAAGAACAGGGAATGGAGACCATGCCCGTCAGGACACGGACTCCGGAAAAGGCAGCTGCCGGCTGCCGGCGGCAGGGGTCAGGGAGAACGGACCGCGGGAAAATCCGCTGCCGTTTTTTTCCAGAGCTTCCGGCGCCCAGTCATCCCAGAACAGCGTGAGAAGCCCGTCCTGCAGGACGTAGCGCCCGGTGCAGCCGCCGGCGCCGCGCATGAAACGGCCCCGGGCAAAAAACAGGAGTTCGTCTCTCCAATGGGGATGCACGGCGTCATAAACGGCCACCGGTTCATCATGGAAAAGGGCCTCAATGCCGTGCATCCTGCCCGGAGAGCACCAATGGGCGCTCACCTGGTCATTCAGGCGGTGGGGCGCCGGAGCATGGCTGAGGAAGAGGCGCGGCGTGGCATGGACGCGCGCGCCCAGTTCCCGCGCCAGCCGGCCGAAGATGACGTCCTCCGCCCCGACGGCGGGAACCCGGCCGCCGTGCGCCACAATACCCTCCACAAGCGCCCGGCTCATCAGGTAGCCCGCTCCGCCGCTGGGGAACCCCCTGTCCGCCAGGGACATGTCGCCCACAAGGTCATAGCGGCCGTCGCAGAGGCTTTCCAGGCGGTCAAGCGCCAGCCAGGTATCGTCGTCGCACTTGAAAAGCCAGTCAAAGTCATAATGTTCCAGGGCATATTGATAAAAGGCAAGCCCCTTGGCGGGCAGGTGCCTGTAATCGTCCTCCACCCAAAGGGCCACTACATCGGGCTCATTGGGCAAAGGAGTGCGCCGCCCCAGGAAAAATCTGCATTCCACACCCTCCTGAGGATGGGAAAGCCAGGTCTCCCGGCACGCCTTGCGGCGGTTCGCCGCGCCTGTGCAGCTGCAGATGCCCACCAGGATATTCACTTTTTTACGCGGCCCGGGGGCAGGCTTCCAGGCGTGGCCCGGCAGATGCCTGTCCAGCAGTTCGCCTGCCATGCTGTTGCGGCTCATATTTTCCCAGGCATCCGGCTCCCGCCTGGCCATCTCTCCCCAGAGGTGGACGCACCAGGCATTGGACAATTCCGGCCCGGCAAGGCGTATGTTGCCGTTGTAGCAGTCGCGCCATCTCGTCCAGGGGACCGGATACATGTGGGAAGACGGAGCGGCCCGGTCAAACAGGCCGCAGTGGCGCAACGCGCGCGTCATCCCGGTGGGGCCGCAAAATCCCCATGGCACCTGGCGCCGGCGATCGGCGACATCCGGCACACGTCGGAGCAGTTCCTCCTTGGCCCGGACTTCTTCCGGAGAGTCCCAGGGAACGCGGAGCGCCGGATCCTCAGCAAGGCGGCACAGGGTTGCGGGAACGGAATGACCGGGAGGAAAGGCCATGGCGCCCACGGCCACCACCTCCGCCCACTCCCTGCAGAACCAGAGAGGAGAGGCAGGAAGTTCATCACCCAGGCAGATGACGTCCATATCCACCCAGAAGCCGCCTTCCTGTGAAAGGAATTTCATGCGGAACCAATCGGAAAACGGCGCCAGGCTATTGTGGGAATCATGGAAAATCGCCTCCTCCGGGAGAATATCCCGCGCATCGCGCACAAGCGTTCCTGCGGGAATATTGTCGTAATTCCGGTAGGTGAAAAGCTGGAAAGCATGGCCATGGTCCAGGAACGATTTGATGCACAGAACGGACATCAGGGGAAGTTCCCCGCCCACCCAGAGGCTTGTAACGGTTCTCGTATTCATTGTTTTACGGGTATGGGTTCGTGGCGGAATTACAGTGTTACCCAATGGGGCAGGTAAATATCCCGGTAGTCTTCCACACCGCCGACAAACCAGTCGCGCGGAACGATGACCTTCCGGGTATTTCCCAGCCACGCGCCCCACCAGGAAAAGGAAGAACACGACATGACGAGTTCCTCCATCGCCGTCATGCGGCGGAGGGATTCGCACGGAGCGCCGCGGTCGATTTCCAGCGCAAAGCGTCCGAATGCCGGCACGCGCGCAAGCATCTCCGCCGCCTCGTCCGGCTCATCGCTGAACAGCACCAGACGGTTCTTCCCGGATGATAAATGCCCTGCGGCCCTCCGCAGGAAACCAGGGTCCAGAATGCGGTGCTTGTCACGGAGGCGCCTGTAGTCCCCAAGCCGGATGTGAATGCCAACGGCGCCGGGCTCCTTCTCCGCGGTGAGAGGCGCGAAAAGCGCCCGGATGAACGCTTCCTGCCCTTCAAAATACCGCGCGCTCTGGAAGTAGCCGCGAAGCCCGCCCGTCCGGATGCGGGAGGGAACCGGACAATAGGAAAAGGAAGGTTCCTGCCAGGATGGAGGTTCATTGGTGCCGCACGGCGTAGAAGGGAGCACCCAGCCGCCGAGCCGGGAGCGCAGCATCAGGGAAGCGTCATTGTAAGCCCAGGACACCCGGCACTCCACCCCTACGGTACGGGCGTGGGCACAGGCGGCCGCCAGCGTGAACATGATGTTGCCCAGCCGCATGCCGGGCAGGAAACACGGGGAAACATACTTTTTATTCATAAGGCCGGTTTTCCGTTCCATGTTCATTCCGGGAGTCTTGCCATCGCCTCCAGCACTTCCTTCCAGCTCTCCAGGGAAACATCCAGCCCGCCCAGCTCCAGGCCGCGCGCCCGGGCCGCCTCCGCCATGTCGTCGCGAAGATTCGGTTCACAGGCCATTTTGGAAGCGTAGTAGATGAAATCCCTTTCGTTGCTGCACAGCCATCCTGTTTTGCCGTGCTCCACCATCTGCCGCCACCCGCCCCGGTTGTCCACAATGAGCACGCTGCCGCTGGCCATCGCCTCAAAGCCGATGCGGGGCCAGTTCTCCGTCGTATCCGTCGGCTGGAGGATAATCCGGCTGTGCCTGTAAAAAGCCTGCTGGGAAACTTCCCTTTGATTGCGGGCAATCCGAATCCAGTCGAAGGGCCGGCCTATCTTGGCTTCGCTCCTCTTGTCAAAACCGAGGAAAAGGCCGCGCTTCTCCACGGGGGATTCAAATGCGCCGTAGATATGCAGGGTGTTGGCCGCGAACTTGTCGGCATCCTGGCGGGAGATGCGCCCGCAGCCGAAGAAATCCTCATCGCGTTCCCGGATAAAGGGAAAGGATTCCGCATGGAAATAGGGCCTGAAGGTCAGGAACTGCACTTGCGGGTCGCCGTTGAGCTTGCGCAGCACGGGCATGGCTTCCTGGCGGACGGCTTCATTCTGATAGAGGAACATGGCGATTTCCCCCTTTTGCATGGCCTCCTTTTCCCTGGGGAAAAGCCACGTCATGCAGTTGATGAAAACTGTGCGTTTCGTATGCCTGCGTATTTCCGGCAAGGCGTTGAGGAAGCCGGCATTGCAGAAACCGAGCACGGGGTCGCCGGGTTGGACGGCCGACCAGTCCGCGGGGGCGTGCATGATGACGCCCAGGGAAACCATTTCGTTGTAAAGAGGCTCCCCGTGATAATCCCAGGACGGGATGAGATGGACTTCCACGCCCATCTTGCGCCAGACAATGATCTGGTGGTGAAGTTCCGTTCCCGCTCCTCCGTAGAGGCTCGGGAACCCGTTGACGAATAATCTCCTGATTGGACTGCTCATGAGCGCTGCTCTTCGTTGCGGAGGGTAAGAAATTTAACCAATGCTCCTGATAAAGGAGGAGAACTCCGGTGTACTGCGGCCCGCACTGCGCAGCACGGGAATGAAAATGCCATTATGTTCCAGCCTCCTGAGCCTGGTCGTAAGCTTCCACCTGCCGGCGAATACTTCATTCCTCAGGGCAAATCTGGAAGCCGTGAGGATGTCGCGCCCCGCAAGGTAATAAGCCATGCCGCGCAGGGACCAGGCAGCCAGCCCGAAAGCCTCTCCTTCGTACTCCAGGGGAAAGGGATAATCCACGCCCTCCGGAGCCTTGAAAAGCGCCTGCACATGCAGAACGGGAGCGAAAGAAGGCCGGTTTCCCGGCTCTCTGCCGACCGTGCCTCCGGCGGCTCTTACTTCTTCCAGAGAATTGAAGACGACCGGCTTCTCCACGGAATCAAAGGGGAGTTTTTCAATAAACTGCTTGCGTGCGGAAAGCACGGAAAGCTCAAGAGGAACGCTTCCGTCGGAAAGAACAACCTCCCTGTTGAGGATGATACTGCCAGGGGGAAATATCCCGGAAAGGGCGCCTACGCTTTGAACAATATTCAGGCGGGGAAGGATAATGTCGTTGTTCCTGATATCTCCGGTAACCGTGCCTACGGGAAGCAGGGGTTCATGAGAGGGGCCTGCCGCGGCATCCGCCACGGGACAGGAAAGGGAATTTTCCGAACGCTGAGGCCGGGAACTGGAATTCCCGCATGTTTTTGTTGTATTCATCATTTTGTTTTTCAAATACTTATGGTTCTTGATAAAGTGAATAAACGGCTCTTCACGGAGCTGTCCCGGACAGGGCATGCGCCAGAAAAGAAAGAACGTTCATCTGCCTTCACTATGATTGCTTGCCGCGTTTCCGGAAATTCGACGTCCATTTCTTAAAAAAGTGAATTTTTCCTCCCGGAGGCGCTTCCTGATTCGGCGCGCTCTGCTTTCCTCCAGATGAATGCTTCTGGCTGCCCGTGACAAATTCCCTTCAGCGTCAATCAATGCCTCAACCAGCTCCCTTTCCTGCGGCTCCAGGGATTCCATTTCCCGCGCGAATTCTTCCCGGAACATCAGCCCGGAAAGGAATTCCGAATGCTCATCAGCATCAATTTCCCGGCCATTCTCATATTCAAGAGGACGGGCTTCCCGCAGCAGCAGCCTCTTCTTCCGGTTCCTCTCGCGCAAATAGCGTTCCGGCTCAAAAACGGTCGCATTGCCCAGGTATGTTTTCATGCCGGCGGCGCCGCTTTTCCGGTAACGGCGGCAAATTTCCCAGCATCGGATTCTGAACCGTTGAAGGACATCCAGATACTCTTCCTCAGGTATCTGAAATCCGATGGATTTTGCTTTTGAACGGAGGCGCTGAGCGAGATATAAGGCGTGGTTTTCCACGGTTTCCAACAAGGATGGTGATTGCTTTTCGTGCATATTCACCAACCCTGTGCGGACTTATCCAGCTAGCGAAAAACGCCCCACTTTCACATCATCATTATTATTTGAAATTCATATATTTACCAAAAGAAATCGGCTAGCTGGACGAATAAGCTCATCCAGCTAGCCGCTCATGGGGAGGGTCTATAACCGCCTGCCCTCCTACCTGTGCCTTTCCGGCTTCCTTTCAAGCGAAAGCATCAGTTCCAAAGGACGGATATAAGATTTACAGGGCACTACCTGGAACCGGCGGTACATGCCCTGCCTTGACTTCCCCCTTTTCTTGGCAAACGGGTCCCTTTCCGCCAGCTGGGGCAGCCTTTCCACAAGAACTTTTCTCAAATCCGACCTGGCTTCCGCCTCATTCCCTATCCCGGCCCTTTTTAGAAGTTCCTTGTCCAAACAGGCTTTATCCGGATTCATTACGTACAAAAACAGCATCTTATAAGCCGGCTTCGTGGAATCCTGGCCCGCCGCCGCCCGTTGCCTGCTGAAAAAACGTTTTTCCTCCCGATAGGAAAACCTCATGAATTCCTTCACTTCTCCACCGCCCCGTGAACAGGAAAAGACTATTTCCCGCTCATCGGTCACGGAAATCCACAGATCCTCCCACATGGCGCCGGTTGGAAGGCTTTCCCCCGTGCGCGCATGCACAGGCATGCCCTGCCTGAGCCACTCCCAGGAATAGCCGTATGCCCAGGCAAATCCATCTTTCGTCGTCACCATGACGTCGGGAATGGAAACAACGATGCCTTTGTACTTCTCAACAATTGCAGCCTCCATGGCGGCAGTCCGCCAACGCTTCCCCATCACCAAGAGAAGAAAGGGCCTTTCCGGCTGTGCCTGCCGGATGACGCGCAGGCATCTGGAAACCAGCCGCTCATCAAAAGCAAAAGCAAAATAGGCGGTTACGGGAAAATCAAAAAGCCTGATCAGGCACTCCGGAATCAGCTCCGTTCCGCTGATTTCCCTCTCCGTCTTTCCGCAGGAACGGGCAATATTCAAAGCAATCTTCCTGAACACCAGGGCATGCACGAAAAGCTCGCTCCTCTCAACAGGCTCCCGGCAGCAGGGTTCCTTCAATACATAAAAACGCCTGCGGTCTTCTTCCCCGGGGTTCCCTCCGTACTCGTAAAAAGGCTCTTCTTCCGGAGGCAGAGCCACCACTTTCAAAGGATTGCCGATATCGTCGGGGTTGTAATAGTCACCGGATATTCCGGCAAGTTTACAGCCGCATACCCAGTGCCCCGGATAAAAATCCCCGCCCACCCTGGCCTTCCATATCCAATCGGGAGACTCCAGGCTCTCACTTTCAATAATGATATTGAGGATATTGCCGTAATTAAGCTCCATGAATCCTATTGTACAACTGGTCAAAACCAGCCTGTTCAAAATACATATCAATGAGCCTGTATTGCTCGCTTTCCAATTCCAGGCCATTGGAATCGGGAGTCAAAGAAACGGTTTTCGGGTCTCCTTCTTCAAACTCAAAATAAAAAAACGCCTTGTCCACATGGAACCCGCTGGGGACGACAATCAGGGGGCCGTCTTCATCGCCAAGCTCGGAAAGGCTTTTGTAAGTGCCTGTAAATCCCCTCATCAACACCTCTTTCTCCGTCCTCTTCCTTGCATGGAGAGGCCTGGACATGACAAGCTTATAAACAGCAACCCTTCGCAGACCCGGAATATTATTGAACACCTCAATGTCGGCGATGGACTTCTTATTAAACACGCTCAGGGTGTAGCGGTTTCTTAATTCCCAAATATCCGAGCCGAACAGCATGCGGCCAGCAATGACGGCATAGGCCCGCATCATCCATTGGATTCTGGCGCTGACCTGTAAATTGATGTACAGGCATTTCGAACTCCCCCTGTAGATGACAATGTCCGTATTCCCGGGAGTACGTATGCTGCTGACTATCTCTTTGGCCGACGTGTCAACCTCATCAACGGTTTCCTGATAATGCCCCCGTTTGATGGTAAACCAGTAATCAGAGGAAATCCGGTCACAGCTGATAACGCATACGTCAGTCATCCCCTTCTGCGACAAAATTCGGGACAGATATTGACGGCAGCCTTCTTTTTCCTTCTCCCTTTCTTTCTCCGTAATCATGGGAAAAGGAAGCGCATCTTTCATGGGGGGAAGAATACGATACGATTTCCTCTTTTTAATGGAATGCAATTCCTCAATCTGCCTGAGCAAGCTGATATTGCCGTCCAGAAAATGCAGAACGGCGAGTTCAATTCCATTGGAAAAATCTCTGTTGACGGAAACGCCCAACGATTCGGCGTATTCCCGCAAATCCGCAGTAGCTTCACCGGAACTGCACGTTTGCAAAAGGTGGAAAATACGGTAAATCCTGTCCGTCTCCTTTTTAAGGCCGTACATCCGGTAACAAATGCCGGAAATAATAGTTTGCCCGAGAGCCCTGCGGTATGCCTCCAGCTGTTGGCGGTCGGAAAAAGGTTCAGGAGGAATTACAGTAGGAAAACCAGTTACCTCTTTTCTGAGGTACGCTTCCAATTCCCTGAGATATTCATACCGGAGAAATGGTAGAAATCTGCGGATAATAAACGATGTTAAACGGTTATTCATAATGGCGTTGGTTGGCGCATTATGGTATCTTCATGAATAAAAGACAAGTATCGTTTCCTGTGACGGATTTTGCCGATTAGGGCAAGCAATAAAAGTATCCGCGGAATCTTTGCAAATCGCGGCAGCAACCTCAGAGCAACTTGTGCGGAGAACTGATGCCCCCCTTTCCCCATTGGCGGAGAGGATTCGGAAAAACCTTTTCCCCATCCTTTGGCATTCCCGGAAAGGCGGGTTCCTCCTTCTCCCACAGAGGGACTTTTCAATACCAACCGACCATCACATGTTCAAATACATTCTCAATCGACTGACGGAACGTTCCACATGGCTGGGCCTCCTTGCCCTGGCCACAGCCTGCGGAGCCACTATCGAACAAGCTCTTGCCGACCAGATTATCGCCGCAGGCATGGCGGTGGCAGGCCTCATCGGCATTGTCACCAAAGACCGGAAAAAGGAACAGGAAAACCACGACAATGGCTGACAGCATTTCCGACCTGCAGAAAGATACCTTCTACTGGCAAAGGCTCTTGCGCCTGGCCGGGTACTATCACGGAGCCATTGACGGCATTCCCGGCAACGGCACGCGGAACGGAACGGAACGCTGGAGCACGGACGCCGACCGGTACAAAATGGAGACCGGATGCTTTGACGAACGCACCGAACGGAACATCTCCACCCTTCTTCCGGAAGCGCAAAAAGCCGCCCGGCAGTGGTTCAAACTGGCCCGGAATGAAGCCGTCAACCAGGGATATGAAGCAAAAATTATCTGCGGAACGCGCACGTATGCCGAACAGAATGACCTCTACAGGCAACGCCCTAAAGTAACGAATGCCCGCGGCGGCCAGAGCTGGCACAACTTCGGCCTGGCCTGGGATTTTGGAATTTTCCAGGACCGCAACTACCTGCCCAATCACCCTCTTTACACCACTCTTGGCAAACTTTACGCAAAAATTGACGGCCTGGAGTGGGGAGGAACATGGAAATCCTTTACAGATCCGCCGCATTTGCAGCTCCATCAATTCGGAAGCATTTCCGAAGCGCGCAGAAGTTTCGAAACATGACCTTTCCAGCCCCATGACCCAGACTGCCGTTACTACAAGTGTCGTTTTAGCCAACACCCTTGCGGTTGTTTGCATGGCGACTTCAGAACTCAATCCCCTGCTTGAATACGTTCAAAACGGCGCCTCCGTGGCAGCCGTGATGGGCATCTTCCTCTGGAGGGAAATGAAACGCGCCGAACGCTACGAGAAACTTTACGACCAGGAGCGCAGACAACGCATTACCGCTGAAAGGAAATGTTCCTCCTGCATGTTCATGAAGCTGGCGCATGAACAATTCGCAGGCATCCACTCCCAAAAAGGCAACGCCCCCTCCCCTGAAAACCACAGGCGTTCCTTAACAACGGAGCAATAATCCTTATCCAGCCCCTTCACCAATCTTCCGGCGTTGCGTCAAAGCCAATGCACGAATACATCATAAAACCAGTAAGGCCCTGCAAGCAGTTAACTTGCAGGGCCTTGTTTGGTGCGCCCGAAAGGACTCGAACCTTCACGGGGGAACCCCCACTAGAACCTGAATCTAGCGCGTCTACCAATTCCGCCACGAGCGCACATGGTTTGGTAAGAACGGGGCTTATTATGCACGGCGGCGCCGGATTGGCAACTATTTTCCTTCACATGAAAAAAATTTTTTCCCAAGGCGCCTTCCTGCCTTCAGCCGGGGCCGCCTGGAAACGATATAAGGGCTTCTCAAATCTTTCCGTATGCAGTAGTCTCCCCCCAGCATCAGAGGCATCACCATTGCAGGCTTGTGAATGAGACGAATGAAAAACCGCTATTGAACCGTTTTGAGGTCATGGAAATGGGGTTCGGCCTGTGCACACTGGCCGCATTGATGTGGCTGCTGTGGTGGAACGGCTTCGGGGAAATTCATGAAGACCAGCTTTCCCTGCGCTATTTCCGCGAAATTCTCTCCTTCCTGGTGCTGGGCCAGCTCACGGGCGTCATCGGCATTTTGCGGGAAAAATGGCTTGCCAGGGCCATCCGCAACCCCCGGTGGGTAGAACTGGGGCTGGGGCTGGTGATTCTGGTCATGCTGGCAGGCGACTTTTTCCATTCCACCTTTATCTCCAAAATAGAGCTTCAGAACATTTTCCGCGCGCTCTGCCTCTGCTACGGAGCCGCCCCTCTGCTGAACCTCAAGGAATATTTTTTCCGCATCGCCCGCCGGAACAGGGGCTTCCACCTCCCGCGCATTCGTCCCGCCCTTCTTTTCCTGCTTACCCTGATTGCCTTCATTGCGCTGGGAGGAACTCTTCTCATGTCGCCGGGAGCTACCAAGGACGGCATCGTCCTTTCCGCCACGGACGCCTATTTCATCAGCACCAGCGCCGTCTGCGTCACGGGGCTGGTCCCCCTGAATGTTCATGAACACTTCACCAATTACGGACAGACCATTTTGCTGGTGCTTTTCCAAGTGGGAGCTTTCGGCATCATGACGTTCACTTATTTCGTCTCCCTGATGGTTGGCCAGGGGTTGAGCCTGCGTTCCAAGGTAACCATCAGCAACCTGCTGGATGAAGAAGGCATTGCCCAGGTAGACCGGTTCATCAAGAATATTATTGCCGTCACGTTCGGAGTGGAAGCGCTGGGAGCCATAGGCCTCTATTTTTCCTGGAGACATGTTCCGGGGCTGGAGGGAGACACGCTCTGGTGGTACGCCGTCTTCCATTCCGTTTCCGGTTTCTGCAATGCGGGATTCAGCCTGTTTGCGGATAACCTGGCCACACCGGGCGTAGCCTACAATATGGGCGGCCAGATTATCATTATGGTCATGGTGCTTTGCGGCAGCCTGGGATTCGCCATGTATCTGGAAATCGTCCGCCGGGCCAGAGTCGCACTGGGCTGGGATGCCCGGAACACCGTCAGCCGCCACTGGTCCACATACAGCTGGCTGGTCGTACGCATGACCGCCGCTCTGGTGCTTGGCGGCGGGCTGATCCTGTTCCTGATTAAAATAATTGACGGCAGCCTGTTCACGTCTGCCGATCCGTGGTACTGGATTTTGTGGGAGAGCCTGTTCAATGCAACGGCCCGCACAGCAGGATTCAACATTTCGGACATGGCGCTCAACAGCGCTCCATACGCCCTGTTTCTGGGAGCTCTCATGTTCATCGGAGGCAATCCCGGTTCCACCACGGGAGGAGTCCATACCACCGCATTTGCCGTTTCCTGCGGGGAGGTGGCGCGCATTTTACAGGGCAAGAAAGACGTGGTCATGCACAAGCGCCGGATTGCCCGCAATGTGGTGGAACGGGCCGTCATCACCGTCATTCTGGCCGGAGCCTGGGTAGGTATGATGACTACGGTCATGTGTTTTGCAGAACCGCGGTTGAGTCTGGAACGCCTGTTTTTCGAGGTAGTCAGCTCTTTCGCCACGGTAGGCTTTTCATGGAACGTCACTCCGGAACTCAGTGATGCCGGCAAATGGATCATCGTGTTCAACATGATTGTGGGCCGTGTGGGCATGGTGGCTTTCGTGCTGGCCTTCATGAAACAACCAACCAAATCCCCCCTGCGGTATCCGGAAACCAGACTGCCGCTCAGCTGACCCGGGGCATTACCCCCATTTTCATGACATGTGCGGAAGCAAACGCATTTCTTTCTTGCAAGAAAACATTTTAATTCAAGAATATTTGGCCTTTAGCGCCTGCCCTTGGCGGATCATGCCCGCAGGCTGCCCCCGCTATGAATAATCCTTCTTTTACTTCCTATCAAAAGATATGGCTCATGTCATACCCCCTCATGATCAGCCTGATCATTGAGCATATGATCGGCCTGACGGATGCCGTCTTCCTGGGGCGCGTGGGAGACGTGGCGCTGGGAGCATGCGCTCTGGGCGGCGTGTATTACATGGCCATGTTCATGCTGGCATTCGGCTTCGGCTTTGGCGCACAAATCATCATTGCGCGCCGCAACGGGGAACGCCGTTACAACAGGATTGCCCCCACCATGGTTCAGGGCTGTTATTTCATGCTGGTCCTGGCGGTAGCCCTTTTTGCCGCATCCCAATATTTTTCCCCCATCATCCTGCGGGACATCATTGAATCCCCACAGGTGTACGGGGCCACGGCGGATTACCTGCACTGGCGCACCTACGGTATCTTTTTCTCTTTCCTCTGCGTCATGTTCCGAGCCTATTACGTGGGGATTACCCAGACGAAGATTCTGACGGTCAATTCCATTGTCATGCTCCTGAGCAATGTCGCGTTAAATTACTGCCTCATTTTCGGGAAAGGCGGCTTTCCCGCCGCAGGCATAGCAGGGGCGGCCATTGCCTCCAGCGTATCGGAAGCAGTCTCCCTTCTCTTTTTCATCATCTACACAAGCATGACGGCGGATAAACGGAAGTACGGCTTCCGCCGGGCATTCACACTCCGCCCCCATCTGCTGAAGGGAATGCTGTCCATTTCCGGATGGACCATGGTGCAATCTTTTATTTCCGTCTCCATCTGGTTTATTTTTTTCCTGGCGATTGAACATTTGGGGGAACGCCCGCTGGCCGTTACCAACATCGTCCGCAATATTTCCGCCCTGCTGATCATGGTGATCAGCGCTTTTGCCACCACGGCAGGAGCTCTCATCAGCAACCAGATTGGAGCGGGAGAACAGCGCTGCCTGTTCAAAACCTGCGGCATGACTCTCAAACTGACATACGCCATCCTGATCCCCCTGCTCATCATACTGTGCCTGTTTCCGGAGTCCGTCCTCCGTGCCTTCACGGATAGTCCGTCCCTGATTGCCGCCAGCGTCAATTCCGTGTATGTGATGGCTTCTTCCACACTGATCATGGCTCCGTCATTCATCCTGTTCAATGCCGTATCCGGCACAGGCAATACCAGGGCGGGATTCATCATGGAAATGATTTCCCTGGCCGTTTACACGGCCGTCATTTATTACGGCATCATCAGGCTCAAGCCGGATGTGGCTCTCTGCTGGTTTTCCGAACACGTTTACGGCGTTACCCTGATCTTCCTGGCATGGTGGTACCTCAAGAGCGGGAAATGGAGAGGCAAAAAGGTTTAGGAGGAACAAGAACGGGGAACGGCACGAAATAAAGTCCGCTTTCATCCAAGCGGCTCCAACGCTCTCCCATTCTCAAAAAGTGCCCTGGTTGGAGAAAAGGCTGCTTTTTGCCCCCAGGTGGCAAAGGGCGGCGCATGCTGCTTCCCAATGCACCGGATAAAACACGGCCATTCAAACTCCGGAAAATAAGCCCGGAGGATACAAAAACGCCCTGCGGCATCCGCCGCAGGGCAAAAACATCAACACAGACAGGAATTATTCTTCGCCGGAATCCTCTTCGGAATCCCGTTCCTCTTCCGGAGAAGAAGTTTTCTCCTGCTGCTGGAGAGCTGCTTTCTGGGCATGCTTGCGGCGCGCTTCCTCCATCATGAAGAATTCCGCACAGCGGAAAGCGCGGCGGGCCGCCTCACGCGCCGTCTGGTCGTCCATCAGGGCAAGGCCTTCTTCAGACACTTCCGCCAGGAACATTTTCCAGGCTCGGGAAGCCACCTTCTTACAATCCAACTGCTTGAGAGAAGCGGCATCCTGCATGGGCTGGCGGTCTTCGGAACCGCCGCCTTTCTTATTGCGGCGGCGGCGCTTGCGCTTGTTAAAGGGCCCTTCGGAGGCGCCGCCCACCGTTTCCGGCTGGGCAAAGACATCTCCGCCATGCTGTTCATGGCGCTCCTGCTGTTCCGCATTGCGATTGGGGCGGAACGATTCCCGCTTGACCTTGACCGGAGCGGCAGCCTGGGGCTTCTGGGGAGCTTCGGGCATCATCTCCTTTTCCACGGGAGCGGAAGGAGCCGGGGCCTCGGAAGGGGCAACAACCGTTTCAGAGACAGGGGCCTTTTCATCAGCCGCCTTTTTGGCTGTTTTCGCGGTTTTTGTCTTCACCGCGGTTTTCGGGGCGGACTTGACCGTTTTGATTTTGGTTTTGGGTGCTTCTACGGAAGCGGCGTCAGCAACAGCTTTTTTTTCAGCTGCGGCGGCCTTTTTGGTAGTAGAGGCCGTCTTTTTGGCCGTCGTCTTGCGAGCAGCCGTTTTTTTAGCTGCGGACGCTTCCGGAGCACCTGTTTCTAATGGTTTTTTTGCCATAAAATTTCAAGTGAAAGAAAGGATTATGAATCAATTCCGGAGATTGTCGAGATTTATCACGGAGCCTCATCCGGAAGAGCCGGGAGATCTTTCAACAGCGCCTTGTACTTTCCCGAATCAAAGGAGCGGCCCCCCACCACCATCGCATTAATAGTAATGGCCAGAGCCTGCGCCATCAGTTCCAGAGCTTCCTGTTCTCCCAGTTTTTCCCGCCCCGTCAGGCGTTCCAGACAGTTTTTGACATAAGCGGTGTCCGGCGACTCCAGCTGCTCCCGAACGGCAGGCACCAGCGTTTCAATCATTTCCTCCGGTATTTCCATGATAGTCCTTTTGTTGCTTTTATTTTACTATGGAACCAAATGAACGCGCATTTTTTCCGGGCAGACATTCTCTCCCGAATGGCATGCGGACACGGCATTTTCCATTCCAGCCAAGGCTTTTATTGGAAATAACCGCCACCCGGCAAGTTCCTGCTTCCAGTCCATTTCAAGCGAAATATTTTCCGTTTCCCTCACATGGCTCCCATGCGGCTGCGAATGACGGATTGCAGTTCCGTTTCAAATTCCCTCAGGTCGTCTGCCGTAGGTTCTCCAAGCGTAACGTCCCAGTTGATACGGCCGGTACGGTCAATATCCCATGCGCCCTGGGCGCCGCTCTTGAATAAAACCTTGCCGGCCATCAGGGCGTGGGGAGGCGTTATTTCATCCACAGTTACCTGGGTTTTTCCCAGCAGGGAGGCAGGGGGAGGCATTGTTCCGGGAAGCTCTCCGGGCTGCTCGGCTTCGGGTTCCGGCTCCGGCTGGCTGATGCGGATATCCAGATCCTGAAGAAGGAATCTTGTATCCATGAACGTCAGCTTGATGTTCAAGTCCTCATGCAGCCTTTTCTGGATGGCGTTTAAATCCAGTCCTTCTTCCGCCCAGGTCCGGATGGACTGGATCTGTTCCGGAGATAATTGATCAGGGTTTATCATGATATGTATTTGAGTTAGAATGATTTTTTCTATTCGCGACCAGCCATGCATTCCAGCAGGGAATGAACGCAGGCGAGAAATCCTGCGGACGGCGTTCCACCCACGCCTGGATTTGCTCCGGCGTGAACCACTGCACGCTGTCCACCTCCGCCGCCGGAAAACGAACCTTCCCGGAATACCGCCCTTCATAGAGGGAGATGAATTCCCAGCCGTTATTTTCTCCGGCGTCAAAATCCGCGATTTTCTGCAGCCCGCAGCCGGACACCCCCAGTTCTTCCTTCAGCTCCCGCACCGCAGCTTCCTCATAACTTTCCCCGGCATCCAGATGCCCGGCTGCGGAGGAATCCCATTTGCCCGGCTGCCTGTCTTTCCACAGGGACCTTTTCTGGAGAAGCACAGCTCCATGCTTATTGACCAGGAACATATGTACGGCGCGATGACGAAGGCTGCCTTCATGTATTTCCCGGCGCGTGCCCTGCCCCGTCACCTGATTGAGTTCGTCCACGATGTCAAACAATTCATCTCCGCTCTGCGCCACATCCTTGAGAGGATTGGTATCATAAACGCGCGCCAATTCCACCCATTGGGACAAATTCAATTCCTCAGCCCTGGCGGAAGGGGAAAGTCCCAGGGAAGCAGCCACGCCCTCCCACGGAGGAGAAGCGGGGAGCTGTTTTTTCAATTGTTTGCGCCGCTGGGAAAAAGCCTTGCGCATCAGTTCATCCATCAGGCGGTCGTCATATGGAGGCAGCTCGCGGGCAGGGCGGGGAGTAAGCAGCATCACGGTGGAATCAATACGCGGACGGGGATGAAACGCTTCCGGCGGAATGGTTTTAAGGGCACGGGGAATCCAGTTTTTCTGGATGCGCAGGGACAACAGCCCGAAGGCATCATCATCCGGCGTCGCCAGAATGCGATCGATAAACTCCTTCTGGAGCATCACCACGGCACGTTCCACAGCACTGGGCCTGGACAGGAAATTCTGGAGGATGGCTCCCCCCGCGGAATAGGGAAGATTGCCAAGGAATTTGACAGGGGCCTCCGCAAACAGCCCCCGCGGATCCCAGGAAGCGCCGTCTGCATGGTGAACCTCCACATGGGGATCACCGGCCCAGCGCTCTTTCTGGTACTCCGCCAGACGGGAATCAAATTCCACCAGAACCAGTTTGCGGCAAAGGGGTGCGGCATGTTCCGTCAGGGAGCCGGTTCCAGGCCCTACCTCCACCACGCAATCCTGCGGCCGGATTTCGAGCTGCTCCACAATCCAGCGGGCCACATTTTCATCCGTCAGGAAATTCTGCCCCAGGGACTTGCTGGGGCGCACTTCATGGTCTTCCAGAACATTCCTGATCTCGGACGGTTTCATAATGAAGTGATGTTCGCAAAAATGCCTGTCAGGAGCCAGTAAAAAGCGGGGCAGTTTCCGGCATGAAAACGGAGAAGCTCCAACCGCCGCAGGCAAAGAACGGAGAGACGGCGGCAAGATATATCGCAAATTGACAAAAAGGGGAAAACATGTCACTTTTACAGGCGTCTGGAACAGGGATTCAGCCTGCAGTGAACCGGAAGGTTCCGCAGACTCCAAAATGTCCGGACGCCTTTGCCGGAGAAAAAGTTAAACCGGCTCAACAGCAAATTTGATAAAATCATGAAAGTACTTGTAACCGGCGGAGCCGGATATATTGGTTCCCACACGGTACGCCAGCTCGTCAAAACCGGCGCAGACGTGACCGTGCTGGACAACATGGTGTACGGCCACGCGGGAGCCCTCGTGGACCCGGAAGTGAAACTGGTCAAAGGGGATTTGGGAGATGCCTCCGTGGTATATCCTCTCCTGATGAAGGGCAACTTTGACGCCGTGATTCACTTTGCCGCCTTCATCAATGTGGGGGAATCCGTCCAGAACCCCCTCAAGTACTACATGAACAACATCGCCAGGCCCCTCGTCCTTCTGGGCGCCATGCAAGCCGCCGGCGTCAAGCGCTTTGTTTTCTCCTCCACCTGCGCCACGTATGGCGTTCCCACCCAGATTCCTATCCCGGAAACGGAAAAGCAGGATCCTATCAATCCTTACGGGAGTTCCAAGTACATGCTGGAAAAAGTTTGCAGGGACTGCGACCGCGCCTGGGGTCTCAAAAGCGTTTTTCTGCGCTATTTTAATGCCTCAGGTTGCAGCGAGGACGGCTTGATCGGTGAAGACCACGAACCGGAAACCCACCTTATCCCCAACATCCTGCTCACGCTCACCGGGGAAAAGGAATACATCGAAGTCTTCGGAACGGATTACGACACGCCGGACGGCACCTGCATCCGCGACTACATCCACGTCAACGACCTGGCGGACGCCCACTTGAAAGCGGTGGACTACCTGATGAAAGGCGGGGCCACAGAATGCTTCAACCTCGGAACCGGCCTGGGACTTTCCGTCCGGGAAATCCTGGAAACGGCTGAAAAAGTCACCGGCAAAAAAATTCCCGTCCGCTACGGCCCGCGCCGCGAAGGCGACCCGCCCCGCCTGATTGCCAATCCGAAGAAAGCCAAGGAAATCCTCGGCTGGGAAGCCAGGTGCAAGGATGCCGGGGCCATTGTGGAAACCGCATGGAAGTGGATGACTGGCCCGCGCCGCGGCCACTATTAATGCCTCTGCCCGCAAAAGGCCACCCTCTTTTCCGTCCTGCCATGCCCTCCATGGCAGGGCTTGTTTTTTCAAATTTCTTCGTACGCTCCTCTCCCGGAACCGCTCTTTCTTCCTCTGCCGGCCACAGCTAAAAACATTCAAAGGCAAACGGTTCCCGGCGTGCTGCTTCTCCTTCCCGGCTTCAAAAAGCCTTTTCCATTCCTCTCCGGCAAACCAGAAACACAGCCCATGTCCCGGCAGACGCCCCCGTCGGGTATATGATGCAACCAATATAAGCCGTTCATTATAAAATTCCATTTTGTTCATATCTGGTCATTTACCACCCTATAGACCATCAAAATTTTTGAACTCGCCTCAACCGGAAAAACATTCTATTATTTTCAGGAAGCTTCACATACTGTATGAGCCTGCATATTGAAAGTACTGAAAATGCCCTTGCGGAATTGAAGAAGCAGCGGACCAAGACACTGACCGCCGCCATTTCCGTCTCCTTCCTCGGCATCGCCCTCATGGGCCTCCTCCTCTACCTGGTGCACATCATCGTGGCCGTTCCGGAAGATCCCCCCATGGTCGCCTACGCCACCCAGGAAGGCGACAACCCGGACATCGACACACCGGAAGTCACCCAGACCACCCAGCGCCCCAGCAGTTCCTCCACCTCCGCGCAGGTGAAGGTCATCGCCGCCGTCGCCACGGCGGACGTCGCGGTGGTCAACCCGGATATTGAGGTGGACGTCCCCTCGGAAGAACTCTCCATGGGCATTGACATCGGCGACGGCTTCGGCACCGGCACGGGCGACGGAGACGGGGGAGGCATTCCCGGCATCATCTCCAAGCGCTGCGATTTGAACGACCGCATGAAGCGCATCACGGAAAACGGGGGCACTCCGCAGTGTGAGGAAGCTGTAGTCAAATCCCTCCGCTGGCTGAAAAAACAGCAGAATAAAGACGGTTCCTGGGGCGGGGCTCCTCATAATTACAAATGCGCCATGACGGGCATGGCTCTCCTCTCCTACCTTGCCCACTGCGAAACGCCTCTTTCCGAAGAATTCGGGGAAACTGTCCTGAAGGGCATCTCTTTCCTGGTGGATCAGGGCATGAAAAATCCCGTTCTCTCCCTGGTTCCCCAGAGGAACGAAGTCAGCTATGACCACGCGGTAGCCACCTATGCCTTATGCGAAGCCTACACCTTCTGCAAGCAGATGGACATCCCCTCCATCTCCAATCTGGAAAAGGTCGTCATAAAAGCCGTTGATAAGATTGTGGACAATCAAAATACCGACGGCGGCTGGGCCTACAATTACAACACGAAGGCGGGCGCTCATACGGACCTTTCCGTCACCGGATGGAACGTGCAGGCCCTCAAGGCCGCCGAACACGGCGGCATCCGCCCCTCCAAAGGCGAAATACGCACGGCCCTGCGCAAAGCCGCGGCCTATTGCCAGAAATGCGGCAAGCCCGACGGCCTCTTCACCTACATGCAGAAAGGCAGGGAAGATGCCGCAGCACGTCCCTCCCTGGTGGGCGTAGGCGTTCTTTCCCTTCAAATGTGCGGCAACGGTTCGGACAGCGCCGCCCGCAAGGGACTGGACTGGATGCTCAAGAACACCAACCAGCCGTTCAACTGGAAGGCGAACAATACTTCCTCCAACCTCTACCAGCACTATTACGGGGTACAGGCCGCCATGAACCGAGGAGGGGATGTATGGAAAGCGTACAACAAGGCCTTCCGTGATTCCACCCTCGGAGCCCAGGCCACCGATGGAAGCTTCACCCCGAACGGATTCCCGGGACCGGGGGGGCTCGTGAACAGCAATGGAGGTTCCATCAACGACAAGATTTACCGCCAGTGCCTCGCTACTCTGATGCTGGAGGTATATTACCGCTTCCTTCCCGGCACGGGGGAAGGCACCAGGAATTCCTAATCTGATTGACAGACAGGCGTGTCTGGCTTTAGTACGCTGCCAGCCTTGTAAACAGGCAGGCCAGCAATACATACCTGTACAGGGCAATTCTCCCCATTTTTCAGAAATGCGGGAGTTTTTGCCTTGATGCCAACCAGACACCTCCCTCTATGAGTCTCCACATTGAAAGTACTGAAGATGCCCTTGCGGAATTGAAGAAGCAGCGGACCAAAACCCTGACCGCCGCCATTTCCGTCTCTTTCCTTGGCGTCGCCCTCATGGGCCTCCTCCTCTACCTGGTACATATCATCGTGGCTGTCCCGGAAGATCCACCCATGGTCGCCTACGCCACCCAGGAAGGAGATAACCCGGACATTGACACGCCGGAAGTCACCCAGACCACCCAGCGCCCCAGCAGTTCCTCCTCCTCCGCTCAGGTGAAGGTCATCGCCGCCGTCGCCACGGCGGACGTCGCGGTAGTCAATCCGGATATTGAGGTGGACGTCCCCTCGGAAGAGCTTTCCATGGGCATCGACATCGGCGACGGCTTCGGCACCGGCACGGGCGACGGAGACGGGGGAGGCATTCCCGGCATCATCTCCAAGCGCTGCGATTTGAACGACCGCATGAAGCGCATCACGGAAAACGGGGGCACCCCGCAGTGCGAGGAAGCCGTAGTCAAATCCCTCCGCTGGCTGAAAAAACAGCAGAACGGCAACGGCTCCTGGGGTGAAGGGCAATTCCGCGCTTCCATGACCGGCATTTCCCTGCTGGCCTACCTGGCCCACTGTGAAACCCCTCTTTCCGAGGAATTCGGAGAAAACGTCCTGAAAGGCATTTCCTTCCTGGTGGACTTAGGCATGAAAAACCCCGTCCTTTCGGAACAGCCCGCCCTGAAGGAAATCTGTTATGACCACGCGGTAGCCACCTATGCCCTGTGCGAAGCCTATACCTTCTGCAAACAGATGGACATCCCCTCCATCTCCAATCTGGAAAAGGTCGTCGTAAAAGCCGTGGACAGGATTATTGACGCCCAGTGTCCCAACGGGGGCTGGGGCTACAGCTACAACAACAAGATTAATCCGGACATCGACCTTTCCGTCACCGGGTGGAACGTGCAGGCTCTCAAGGCTGCCGAACACGGCGGCATCAAGCCTACCAAAGGGGAAATCCGCTCTACGCTGCGCAAGGCCTCAAGCTACGTGCGCAAGAACGTCATGCCGGACGGCAAATTTTCCTATAAGGAAAACGGTAATATGCCCCGTTCCTCCCTGGTAGGCGTAGGCGTGCTTTCTCTGCAAATGACGGGCGACGGCTCCGGCGGTGCAGCCCGCAAGGGATTGGACTGGATTAAGAACAACGTCAAGACCCTCCAGTGGGGCCAGGGAAGCGGCACGGAAAATGTCAAGAGCAATCTCTACATGCATTACTACTGCGTGCAGGCTGCCATGAACCGCGGAGGAGACGTATGGACCTCTTACAACAAAGCATTCCGGGACGCCGTGCTCAGCGGCCAGAATGCGGACGGCAGTTTCCGGAAAAATGACGTAGGATACGTTTCCGGCATGAGCAATAAATCTGAAAACATCTACCGCCAGTGCCTGGCAACGCTGATGCTGGAAACCTATTACCGTTTCCTGCCCGGTACGGGGGAAGGCACCAAGAACTCCTGAGGCATCCCTCCGAATAACGAAAAGAGCGCCGCGGGAAAAGGTTCTGCATGCGAGAAAACGAACCTTCTTCCGGCGGCGCGCAAATTAAATCCTGACTTGACCGCAGAGGTTTCTCTTGTTATTCATATGGTTTCCATTTTCTAACGACGTGAATAACAATTCTTCCATCCTTTTCGGCCTTTTTGATGAATTTCTTTGGGTCCGGTGTTCCGGACGCGGAAGTTTTGCCAATAGTCCGACTGTCAAATCCCTGGGGGACGATTACATCGCTTCCGGAGGGCGTCTGATCGTCATTGATCTGGAAACTTGCTCCGGCATTGACTCCACCTTCATGGGCACTCTTGCGGGCCTGTCCCGACGGCTGCTTCCCATCGGGGGATCCGTCCAAATCGCTTCCCCGAGCGAACGCTGCCTGAGCGCCCTGGAAAGCCTGGGGCTGGACGCCCTGCTCAGCATTGAACCGCCCACAGCCCCCTGGAGGGGAAAAGTAGAGCAGATACGTGCCGCCCTGGGTACTGAAAATGCCCCTTCCGTTCACTTGGATGCCAAGGAGCAAACTCTCCACGTTCTCAACTCCCATTTGACCCTGAGCGAAATGAGCGAAGAGAACGAAGAAAAATTCCGCAACGTAACCGACTGCCTGAAAGAAGAATTGGAACGGCAGAAAGATCAATAAAAATACCTCCCCTCCACATGGACCTGCGCTCCATGGCCTCCCTGTATGAGGAAGCCCTTTCCGCAGCAAGGGAAGAAGGGCCGTCCGCCGTCAGGGAACATTCCGTTTCCAATCATTCCGCCCTTCCGGACGAGCGGACTCTTCAGCTTCTTCTTCTGGAAGGAGTATTTGGAACCTCTTTTACGGATGATTCAGGCAGGGACGTTCACATTCTGGATTTCGGGAACTGGAATAAATCCGCCGGACCGGACTTTCTAAACGCCAGGATATGCATTAATGGCGTCCCGCAATCGGGAGATATCGAACTGGATCCCACGCCGGAAGACTGGGAACGCCACGGGCACGGTTCCAACCCGGGGTTTAACGGCGTCATCCTGCACCTTGCCTGCGCGCCCAGCCGTAGGAAATGGTTCACCCGCAATGCCAGGCATGAACGCGTTCCTCTGGCTGTCATTCCCCCCGCTGCGCTGGCGCGGTCAGGAACATCCCCTTCCGGCAGCGCCCCGGTACGCCACTGCCGCCACTCCGGACTGCTGGCATCCATGGCTCCGGAGTTTCTGGAAATACTCCTCCAATCAGCGGCAGCCTACAGGTTCCGGAACAAGCACCGCCGCCATGCGGAACGCGCCAAATACGCAGGAGAGGAACAGGCCCTTTTTGAAAACCTGGCGGAAACGCTGGGCTATCACGCCAACAAAACCGCCATGCGCCACCTGGCCCTGCGGGCGCCCCTGCGTTCCATCCGGAACTGTCCGGAAGCCCTGCTTTTCGGTACGGCGGGCTTCCTCCTTCCCGTTCTTCCGGCCTCCTGCACACCGGAAGCCGTAGAACTCCACAAAAAACTCTGGGCTCAATGGTGGCCCCTGCGGGCGCAATTTGAACTGGCGCCGGACCGCTCCTTTCCCTGGACGTATTCCGGCAACAGGCCGGCCAACCATCCGCAGAGGCGCGTAGGGGCTCTGGCCGTCATCGCAGCAGATTTTGATGCGTTTAAGCGCCTTTGCCTTGCCGGATATACGGAAGAGCTGACGAAGTACCTCTCCTCCCTTACACACCCCTACTGGAGCACCCATGTAACGCTTCCTTCCTCACCCTCTCCCCGCCCCATGGCCCTGATGGGCCGGGATAGAATCTTGGACTTTATCATCAACCACCTTCTTCCGATGAAAGATGACGCACATGCATGGAAACATTATCTTTCCCTTCGGGCCGGACAGGCGGGAACAAAAGTTCTCTCCGTCCACCAATCCCTGCTGGGCGGCAGGCCGGATGCACAAGCCTTTCTTACGAAAGCCTGGCACCACCAGGCTTTGCTTCAAATCCACGATGACCTGTGCTCTCTCCATTCCTGCGCCATTTGCTCCCTGCTCAGGCAGATGGAAAAGAAATGAGAGCGCAGCCCTTCTTTCCTTAAGACGGGGCGAAGAACCGCCCCCTGCGAAAACCCTTCCCAATCTTTACATCCCGAGAGGAATTCCTTCTTTCGGAACGCGCCATTCAGCAAGCTCCTCCTTTGAAACAAATAACGTCCCTTCCGCAAAGGTCCGGGATAAAAAAGGCTCCCAGCCCTAACGAAAGGACCGGAAGCCATGACTATTTTTAGTTCCCGAACTAAAACTGGATTATGGATTTCCTTTTTTACCTGGCCGCGGGCTGCGAAGATTCCGCTTCCGATTTCAGCGGCAGGGTTTTCATGCGGGTCATCTTCCCGTTGACGCGCACGGGCAACACCTTGGGTTGGGCGGAATACAACTTCACATTGCTTACCTTGCCGTCCTTCCAGGAAAAATCCACCGTGACGTTGCCCCGGGCTTTCAGCCCCTTCACGGAGCCTTCCGGCCACGCTTCCACGGGAGAGGGCATGATGTCCAGGCCCCCGGCATGGGATTGCACCAACATTTCACAAATGCCGCCTACAATGCCGAAATTGCCGTCCATCTGCATAGGGGGATGAGTAGTCAGCATATTCGGCAAAGTGTTGAATTTCAAGAGACCTTGAACCATTTCATGAGCCTTGTCCCCCTCGCCCAGGCGGGCCCACAAAGCCGTGCGCCACGGCCACGTCCAGGAACGGCGGCTGTCTCCGGTCGTGCCGCGCCATTCCAGGGAAAGGCGGGCGGCTTCCGCCAGCTTGGGCGTCTTGAGTTTGCTGATCTGGTTTCCGGGGAAAACGGCAAAGAGATGGGACGTATGGCGGTGGTCCGTCTTGGGAATGCGGTCAATCATCCATTCCTGAAGATTCCCTTCCTTGCCTATCTTGTTGCCGGCCAGCCTTTTCAGCTTGCCCTCCAGGCTCTTGGCCCAGGCGGCGTCCTTGCCCAGAATGCGGGCGGCTTTGATGGTATTGGAGAAAAGCTCCGCAATGAGCTGCTGGTCATGCATCACACCATCCTCACGCGGCCCATGTTCAGGAGACCATCCATTGGGAGCCACCAGAGTTCCGGCTTTCACATCGGCCAGATCCTTCTTCTCCTCTTCGCTCGGATCCTTGCCGTTTGTCTTGAACCCTTCGCCCCCGGCACCCAGTTCCTTCAAATGGTCTTCCCAGAAATGACAGATTTCCTTCATCAGGGGATACGCCTGTTTTTCCAGATACTTTCTATCACCGGTAAATGCATAATGTTCCCATATATGCAGCGCATACCAGGCCGCACCGGGAATGTTCCACTGCCAGCCGTTGCCGCCGAAGATATTCTGGGAGGTGCGCACCGTCCAGCCGCGCACGGGTTTGCCGTCCCTGGTATTGAACTCCTTGTTTGCCTGGGAAGCGTCCCGGCAGCCGGGAGCCATTGCTTCCACATAATTGACCAGGGCCTCATGGCATTCGGAAAGATTGGCGGGTTCCGCCCCCCAATACGCCATCTGGACGTTGATGTTGTTATGGTAGTCGCAGGCCCACGGCGGTTTGACATAATCATTCCACAACCCCTGCAGATTGGCCGGGAGCGTGCCGGGCCGGGAACTGGACAGCAGCAGATAGCGGCCGAACTGGAACATGGTTTCCTCCAGATTGGGATCTGCCGGATTTTTCTTATAGGCTTCCAGACGCTTCGGCGTAGGCAGCTTGGCTACATCCTCCTCCGTTTTTCCGAAGTTGACCTTCACCCGGTCAAACATGGACTTGTACTGGGAAATGTGGGCCTGTTTCAGGGCGGCATAATCCGCAGAAGCAGCTTTGGCCGCATAACGGTCCAGCTTCCTGGCGGGAGATTCCCCCTTCCAGTCCTTTTTATAATCCATCAGGTAATCCGTCTCCATGGCGATGACGACCATGCAGGAATCCGCATTTTTCACGGAAATTTTATCTCCTGCGGCGGAAAGCGTACCGCCTTTGGGACGGATCAAAACGCGGCCTTCATAATTCATGCCGTTTTTCAAAATCCCCTTCCAGGTGATGACGGGGCCTTTGGCGGAAATATCTGCTCCAAGCTGGCTGTTAACGGAAAAATCCGCGCTGAACTGGCCGGGCTTGCTGGCTTTATAGTTCAGCACCAATACGTTGGCAGGCGTGCTGGAGAATGCTTCCCGGTCATACGTTACGCCGTCCGCCTTGTAATTCACTTTATGAATGCCGTCCCGGAGATCCAGGGCGCGCGTAAAATCTTCCACAGACAGGGAAGCCGGCTGGTCGCCTTTTTTAAAGTCCACAAACAAATCCCCGAAAGGAAGATAGTTGCCGAACTGGTTCGTCCCGGCATCAGGCCCGTAACCGTACCCTCCCCCCGGATTGGCGCCTCCGGACCAAAGGCTGATTTCATTCAGGGCCAGCCGCTCGCGGCCGGGAGCGCTGAAAATCATGGCTCCAACGCGGCCATTGCCAATGGGATACCCCTCCGCTTCCCAAACAGAGGCTGGCTTCCTGTACTTGCCAAAACTGCCCTGGGAATTCTTGTCTTCCTGCGGATAGACAACTACGGCCGGTTCATCAGACCAGATCAAATTGGAGGCGGAAGGCTTATCCAGAGCCCCCCACCCGAAAGAAACGGCACTTACCGCCACGGCAGATAAATATAGAGATTGGAAATGCATGCTTTAATAAACAATGTCACATATTTACTGCCTTCGCAACCTCTATCTTTCAGCCATTCCGAACTTATCGGCCGCCACATGACGGATTCTTTCCCCCATTATTTCCCTCCCGGCCCAGGGACGCTTCCTCCAATGGCGGCGAGAACAGTAAATTTCCTTGTCTTTAAAAATGACGCCCCTACTTTGGCATGTATGTTGAAACGACTTCTCTCCGCATTTTTTTCTCTGTTCTTTCTGGGAGCGGCCTCCGGTACATCCTTTGCGGAAGTCACCGTTCCGGACGCCCTGAAAGACCGGATTGCCCTGAAAAAAACGGCCCGTCAGCTCAATATCGTTTATTTTCTGGGCAGTGATACGGAACCCGTTCCGGATTATGAACGGCGCCTCAGCGAACTGCTCCTTTACCTCCAGCAGTTTTACGGCAAGGAAATGCAGCGGCATGGCTATGGCGCGCGTTCCTTCGGCCTGGACATCAAATCCCCAGGCCGCGTGAACATCATTGAATACAAGGCCAAAAATCCGGCGGCCCATTATCCTTATGAAAACGGAGGCGGCTGGAAAGCGGCCCAGGAACTTGACGAATTTTTCAAAGCCCATCCGGACAGGAAAAAAAGCCAGCACACGCTCATCATCATGCCCACCTGGAATGACGAAAAGAACGGCCCCGACAATCCCGGCGGAGTTCCCTTTTACGGCATGGGGCGCAACTGTTTCGCCCTGGATTATCCGGCCTTCGACATCAAACACCTGGGGCAGAAAACAAGGGAAGGAAGGCTGCTGACCAAATGGTATGGAGGCATGGCCCACGAATTGGGGCACGGCCTTAATCTGCCGCACAACCATCAGACCGCCTCGGACGGTAAAAAATACGGCACAGCCCTGATGGGTTCGGGCAATTACACGTTCGGGACCAGTCCCACGTTCCTGACCCCGGCCAGCTGCGCCCTGCTGGATGCCTGTGAAGTGTTTTCCGTCACCCCGGCCCAGCAATTCTACGAAGGCAAGCCGGAAGTGGAGGTCGGGGACGTAGCCATTTCTTTTAAAGGAGACCAGATTCTGGTTTCCGGCAATTATAAAAGCCCCCAGACCGTCAAAGCTCTGAATGTTTACATCCAGGATCCTCCTTATGCGGTCAACCAGGACTATGACGCCGTTTCCTTCTCCCGGCGCCTTGGAAAAAAGAGCGGGAAATTCTCCATGAAAATTGACAAAAAAGAGCTGGAAGGATTGAACAATAACGAATTCCGCATTTCCCTCATGTTCATTCTCGCCAACGGGCTGCACATGCAGAAGCACTTCACGTTCCATTGGGACGCACTCCAGGATTACAGGGACGGAAGCAAATCCTGAACGCATTTTCCGTGCGCGGGCGGAGGCCGCCAAAATCACGGCCTCCGCACCTTGCGGGGGCCTTATTCCTTCAAACTGGTGCGCCAGCCGGAAGCGTGCTGATAGTAATAAACCGCTTCCCTTTCCAGCTCTTTCATCCGCCCGTCCGGCTCAACGGCCTCTCCGTCCCGGAAAAATTCCACTCCGCGCTGGGGTTTGAGCACTACCATGTCTTTCCCCTTCAAATAGCCGATATATTGGTAATTGCTCACAAAATACCGGGATTGATAGGAAGGCTTCAAGGCATCCTTCCCATAAAAGGCCGCATCATACGGCCAGTTCAACAGCCCCAGCAGGGTGGGCAGCACGTCAATCTGGCTCACGGGAGTGTCCCGCCGTTCCGGCTTCAGCAAAGCCGGAGCGTAGAAAATGGAAAAAATGCGGTGCGTTTCCGGATTGAGGGCCTGCTTTCCCGCGCTCCCGGCGCCGTGGTCTCCTACGAACACGAACAGCGTGTTGTCAAACCAGGGTCTGGTTCTGGCCTCCTCCACAAAGGCGCCTACCGCATAATCCGCGTATTTCACAGCCCCCATGCGCCCCGTGTGGGAAGGAATGTCAATGCGCCCTTCCGGATACGTGTAGGGGCGGTGGTTGGACGTGGTAAACACCACCTGCAAAAACGGCTTGCCGCGTCCGCAGGATTCATCCGCCTCCCGTACGGCGCGGCGGAACAAATCTTCATCGCAAACGCCCCAAATAGTGGAATGGGTCACCTCGGAATCATCCATGGAATTACGGTCCAGAACCTGAAACCCGTTGTTCCCGAAAAAATAATTCATGTTGTCAAAATACCCGTAGCCGCCGTAAATCCATTTGAGATCATATCCCTTGTCCCTGAATATGGAACCTATGGTCTGCAAATGCTCATTTCCTTCCTGGCGAAGGATGGACATGCCGGGAAGCGGCGGCAGGGATGTGCTGATTGCTTCCAGCCCGCGTACGGAACGGGTGCCCGTGGCATAAGTATTCGGGAAAAAAATGCCTTCCTTTCCCAGACGGCTCAGACACGGAGTGACGTCAGCCCCGTCTTCCCGGCACTCGTTCAAAAATTCCGCTCCCATACTCTCCATGACCACAACCACGACATTCGGGCGGATAGCCCCCCCGGAAGGACGCACCTGCCTCTTTACGCTGCCGGACGAAGCCTCCGGCACGGACGTGTCATCCGCCGTGAACTCCCGGGCCAGAAACGCCGCCGCTTCCGCATCCGGCAGCGTCCGGTAATAAGCGCGGTAATCCAGTTCATTCCTGAGAAAGGCGCTGAACAGGCTGTAAAGGCCATCCTTGGCCATTTCCGAATTATAACGGTTGTTCACGGCATCCGCATCCTTGATATCCACCAGCCAATATCCCCCCGTGACGCAGGCCAGCAGGAACAGCACCACACAGCCTCGTTTCCATCCGGCGGGAACCGCCCCGTTCCTGGGAAGCAGGAACCTCTTCATTCCCCAGACGGCCAGAACGGACGCCGCCAGAATGCCGCCCAGAATAGGAATGATGGGATAGGACTCGTAAATATTCCCGATAACCTCCTTGGTGTAAACCAGGTAATCCACCGCAATGAAATTGAAGCTGGCTTCAAACTCGTTCCAGAAAAAAGCTTCCGCCACATCTTCAAACAGATTGGCGAGCACAAACAGGAAAAACCATGCGGAGGTGAGCCACCTGTCCGCCTTCCCTCCTGCTTTCCCGCGCGGCAGAATCCACAAATAAACGGCATAGGGAATAAGCCAGTAGCACATGGTGACGGCAAACTCCGTCACAAAAACGTACGCCGTTTTCAGGAGGGGAAGCAACCCGAAATCCATGTTGCGGTATTCGAACAATACCGTAAACAGATTTTCCACCGCCTCAATGCCGAACGCAAACAGGAGGAACGGCCAAAACCTCCCCCAATAATAACGAATCATCGCTACCGGAAATATGACAGCCGGAGCATGCCGTCAATGCTCCATCACAACATCACGGTGATATGGATGTCATTCCAAGGAAATGAGACGTGAGAAGGTTCCCTACACCACATCCAGAGCGGCATCCCAGTCTTTCCAGACAGGCTCCAGCCCGGCATTCCGTATGGCTCCGACCACCTGCTCCGGTGTGCGCTGGTCGGAAATCTCAAACTGTTCCGTCGCCTTGCAATGCCCTTTCCGGTCATCGGGAAGATCCACCCGGTTGCCCCGCACCGTCAAATGGGCGGCAGCCGTTCCCACGCCCGTGTAGCCCCCCGGTTCCGTGCGCGCAATGGCGGACATGTGGGTCATGCCCAAATGCATCAGGGCATTCCTCATCGGCGCGGGCTCACGGGTGCTGATGGACATGCCTATCCTGGGGAAACAGATGCGCAGGGCGGCCATAAGCTGGACAAAATGGCGGTCATCCAGCATCAAGTCCGGATCAGGTTCATACTCGTAATTCCCGGCGTAGGGACGCATGCGCGGAAACGCCACGGAAAGCGCGGATTTCCAGCAATGCTTCTGCAGGTAATCCAGATGGACGGCAAGAGCCATGGCCTCCCGCCGCCATGGCGAAAGCCCGAACAAGGCTCCTATCTGAATGCGGCGGAAACCGCCCTGGTAGGCGCGTTCCGGGCAGTCCAGCCTCCAGTTGAAATTTTTCTTCATCCCTGCCGTATGCAGGGTTTCATACACTTTCCGGTTATAGGTTTCCTGATACACGGCCAATTGTTCCGCCCCGTGGCGGACGATCTCCGCATAACGGTCGTCCGGCAACGGCCCTATCTCCAGCCCCAGGGATGGAATAAAGGAATGCAGGGCGTCCAGGCATTCCTGCATATACCCGTCGGAAACAAACTTGGGATGCTCCCCGGCCACCAGCAGGATGCTGCGCAGCCCCAGGCCGTGCAGGTAACGGGCCTCCTGCACCACTTCATCCACCGTAAGCGTGGTGCGGATAATGGGATTGTCCCGCGAAAAACCGCAGTACTTGCAATTATTGATGCATTCGTTGGACAGGTAAATGGGGGCGAACAGGCGGATGGTCCGGCCGAAATGCAGCCGCGTCAGGCGCCGGCTCTCCTGCGCCATCGCCTCCAGGCGGGCGTCGTCAACCGGTTCCAGCAACGCCATGAAACGGCGCACCAGAGGAGAAGGGCAATCCATCAAATCGTTTAATTCTTCAGAAAAAGACATACGTGAACTAAGTAAAATTTTGAGAGAGCCGGCTGCATTTCCATTCCTGAACCGGAAAGCCCCAATTTGCTACCTCCCTTGCAAAAGATACCATCTTTTACCGTGTCATTTCCCGGAGAGGCGCGTTCCATGAAGGCCGGGAAGCCTGCGAATCGTCGTGACAGACGGCCTCTTATGGACTAATCTGGCTTTATCCTCCCATGAGCGCTACACCGAACAGCCTTTTCCGCCATTATCTTGATTCCCTGATCCAGCAGGGAACAACGCGAACGAGCCTGACGGATGAAGCCAGAAACGTTCTCAGAACATGGTACGTGGCTTCCAGACAGGGAGGCCGTCCCGCCGCATCAGCGTCCGCTTCTCCAAAACCGCCGCCCCTGCAGACGTCCGCTCCTGCTCCCGCACCTGCTGAAATGCCGGAACCACCGGAACTGCTTCCGCAAAGCGGGGAACCGGCCTCCTCCATCACCCTCCCGGAAGGGACTATGGAAGACAAGCTGCAATACCTCCGCCATCTGGCGCAAAACTGGAAACCGGCGCGGGAACTCAACTCCCTGCGGGACACCATGGTCTTTGCCACGGGCAATCCCCATACGAAACTCATGCTCATCGGAGAAGCTCCCGGATATTATGAAGAAGTGCAGCAGGAGCCCTTCGTGGGCCGTGCCGGGGAAAAACTCAACCAGATATTAAGGGCCATGGGGCTCTCCAGAGACATGGTCTATATTTCCAATATCGTCAAATTCCGCCCGGCCCTCCCCAACCAGCGGACCAATAACCGTGCACCCACGCCGGAAGAAATTGAAGCATGTCTGCCCATCATCATGCATGAAATCCGGGTCATCCAGCCGAAAATGATTGTAGCCCTGGGCGGTACCGCCGCCGTAGGCCTGTTGGGGGAACAGGGATCCGTCAGTTCCATGCGCGGCAGGTTCCACGACCTTAACGGCATTCCCGTACGCGTCACTTACCATCCCAGTTACCTGCTCAGATCGGACAGCCCGCGGGAAAAACGCAAGGTATGGGAAGACATGCTGGCCGTTATGGAACGCCTGGACATGCCCATCTCAGAAAAACAGCGCGGCTACTTCCTGCCCAAGGCATAACCATGGGGACTCCCTCATGCCGCCCTTTTCCGGCTGCGGCAGTCAAACAGCCGTCCCTTCATAGAAAGTCCGTTCCTGCAATGCGGGTTTTGTTGTTCCAGCCATGTTCCGGCGCTTCCCAGAAAAGGCGTGCCCTATCGCGGCTCACCCCTTCCATGTTCAGGTACCGCTCCCGCAACAGGGAGGAGGAACGATGCCCCATCTCCAGCTGAAGCAGGGAAAAATCCCTGAACCATTTGGCGTGATAGGAAGCATAAGTATGCCTCAGCGCATCCGCACTCCATTCTCCAAAGCGGTTGTGCAGCCCCCATCCGGCTTTTTTCCGGAGCAGCCTCCAGCGCACCGGCCAATTGGGAGGACATAACAGTCCGGCTGCCCCCCCTGCTCCGTATCCCGCCAGAAGCCGCCAGAGCACAGTATGAATGGTGACATGCCTGATTCCCCCCGTTTTACTGGTTCGGGACCTTACGGAAATGACCCTCTCCTCCAAATCCACATCACGCCAATGGAGGCGCACCACCTCCCCCGGCCTGATTCCGGCGTACAACATTACCCAAACAGCCGGAGCGCAGTCACGAAATTCCGGAGCTTCCACCACCGTCCGAAGGCTTCCTATCTCTTCCGGAGCCAAAATGGCAATCGTCCGTTCACGAAACGAAGGAGAGTCCACACGGGCGACAGGATTTTCCCCGCACCATCCGCGCCGCAGGGAAAAGGACAAAACGCCGCTCATCACCGCCCGGCCCTTGTAACGCTGCCTGTGGGATGTAAAAGCAGCCTCCAGAAAATGGGCACAATGCTCCGGCGTCAGCTTCCGGACCGGAAAACCTTTCAATTCCGGACACCTCCGCATCAAAGCTCCGGTGAAATACCTGATATCGCGCAACGTCGTAGGGCGAAGATTACGCTTCGCCTTCAGCATTTCTTCCACGGCGGCGGAAAAGGAAACCGTCCTTTCCCCTTTCCTCAATTCCTCAGCACCCAGAAAAATTGCCTTTCTGGCCCGGCGCATGCTGCGGCTGCCTCCGCACAGGCTCAGCAGCTCTACTGCGAGGCTGGCAGCATCCAGCATATTCAATCCGCTACCTTTCAATAACAATTCCGCTGCCAGATATTCCTTCTGGTTTTTTCCATGTCTCGCCATTCCGAATATCATGTTTTTTATATTAATACCTGATACATCACAGGATTGTTAATCCTGTTATCAAGAAAAAATTACAATCTTTTTATCCATTAATCTCTTTTTACGGACAATTCTTTATGTACAACCACAATTCTATTTGTTAGACAAACCGTTGATTCAATCTTCCGAGGCACCATGAGCATTTATGTGCCCAAAGCGGAAAAAACGAATGGGATATATTCAGAAACACAGGATTAACAATCCTGTATACATAAACAGCAGGGAAAAGTCATTCATCTCCACTTTTCCCTGAATTAATCTGAATATAACAAACCATGAACCTTCGTTTACCCCTCCCGTTGCGCCGGGTCCTTCTGGCAGCCATGTGCGTCCTTGGAAGCCAAACCTTCGCCGCCGAATATACAGCTTCCACCCTGGAAGAATTTCAAACAGCCTGGAACCAGATGGCTGATGGAGACACGTTGACCATTACCGGCTCCATTGACTTTGAAGGAGTAGAATTGGGCTCCCTGCCCGCAGACGCCTCCATTGTCCTCAAATCAGACGGGAAAGGAAGCATCTCCAACTTCAACTACAAGGACATGTCTGCCGTGAACATGCAGCATCTTAACGTGAGCGGCCGTGGAACCGTTCACGTGGGCAACATGACGGAAGGCATGCTCAGCGGATGGGACGAAGAAGGAAACACCCTTTCCATAGAAAACGCTTCCACGCTGGAAGGAACCTGGCTTGTGCTGGAAAACAACAAGCTGGTGGCCGGAGACGGAGCCGTTCTCAGCCGGAATGAGGTCACTACCGGGCATTCCGCCTCCATAGAAACCAGAATTGATCCCGAAACAGGAGCCCTCATCTCCACGGTAGTCACCTCTACACCGGGAGAAATTGCCATGGATCTGGGAAAAAACGTCCGTATCCATGAAATGGATTTATCCATGAATGATGGAGTCCGCGGCCAAATTGTCTCCCATGGAGATATTTCCTTATCTGATTCCACGCTCATCTCTACAGGCGCCGTCAATACGACATCCGTTTATGAAAATGAAAATTCCGGCGTCCTGATCGGTCAGTCGGAAACCGTCGGCGCTCACGGAGGGATCGACTTCAGCGCGGGAGCCGTGACGATGCAGGATACAAACCTGAGCACCGTGGGCGACGACAGCCAATCCACTGGGGGTGAAATACTGCTGGGAGATAACAGTACGCTGACAGCCGCGGAGAGGGCGGAAATCACGACAGGAACCCTTGTCCTTTCCCAGGGCATTGCCAGACAAGGTGAAGACGGAACCTACCTTCCCGGAACCAGCATGGAGGAAACCATGGGGCTGTTCGGAGACATCACCGTCGGCAACGGCAGTTCCATTGAAAACTATGACATGGATGCGCAAGGTTCCATCTTCATCGGCGAAGGGGCAAAACTGACATCCGTCACACTGGATGCCGTATCCGTGGAACTGGATTCCCTGTCCATAACCGAAGGAGAAGACGGAATCCGCACCGTGCGCATGACCACCGTAGCGGGAGACCAGGCCACCGTCTCCATTGGAGCAAACTCTACGCTGGACGATGTGGATATTTACGCGGAAGGAGGGAATATCTATATCGGAAGCAATACTGAAATTACAGGCGACAACGATCTTTCCGGCAGCCAGACGGCCGATATCTGGGCAGGGGACACGGTTGGCTCCATTGGAGACGACGGCGCTTCCACCCGTGGAACCGTCTCCTTTGAAGGGACGCTCAAGCAAAACGCGGAAGGAGACTATGTGCTGGCCTCCGGAGAATATGCGGAAGGGACTTATGGCGGGAACGTAGTCATTGGAGACAATGTTACGCTGACCATGACCACCGTAGCTGCGGAAAATACCATCACGCTGGGGGACAATGTAACTTATCAGGGAACGGAAGAAGCTCCCGTTTACCACATGAGCGCCTTCAGCGATGCGGACAACAGCCTTATCCGCGCCAGCATCATTGATACGGATGAAAACGGGAATATTCTCAACGGAACAGTTACCGTCACGGAACGCGAAAACAAAATCACCACGGGCCGCGGCAATACATTCATGAACAGCAAGGCCCCGGGCAGGTCCGCTGCCATGGATATCTCCAGGGGAGGCGCCCTCTATGCACATGGAGACATCGTTATTGGAGAAAACAACAGCTTCATCAGCAATACGGCAGCGGGATCCGGCGGAGCCGTCTTCGCCCAGAACAATATTGCCGAATCCATAACCTATACGGACGGGGAACGCACCTCCAAACTGACCACGGAAGTGCTGGATATCACGGTAGGAAACGGAACTGTCTTCTCCGGCAACACGGCTGGAGCCAATGGCGGGGCCATCGCTTCCGAACTGACGAGCAACCTCGCGCAGCAGGATGGCGACAATGTGGAGGACCTCTTTGAAAATGAAGGGGCCAATATCTGGCTCGGCAGGGACGTCACCTTCACGGATAATGCCGCCTCCGGGCTGGGAGGCGCCATCCACCTGATGGAGAACCGCATTCTTCTGATTGGCTCCGGAGCCTTCTTTGACGGCAACACGGCCGGGGAAGAAGCTAACGACATCTTTGCGGAAGACGGCTCCGTCATTCTGGCGGACACGGACGCGAACGATATCACCATCATCAACAGCGGCATTTCCGACGCAGACTATTACTCCCTTGACGACGGTCCGTGGACGCGTGGCGCCGCCACGCTGATTCAGGCAGGCGGCGGCGACCTGCTTTACGGAGGCCGGGATACGGAGGATAACGGATTCGGCGGAACATTGATCCAGCAATCCGGAGCCGGCTCCCTGATCGTGGGCCACCTGGCCGAAGTGGATGACATCATGGTCATGGAAGGAGCTCAATTGGGAGTTGAAGACCTGACGGACTACGAAATGAATGGCGCAGGCGTCATTCTGACGGAAGATTCCGTACTGGCTGGAGACACGTTGGAAATTAACGGAAACGCCGTGATTGAAATGGGGGAAGGTTCCTCCCTGCTCCTCAATGACATCGCGTTCAACGGCCACTCCTCCATCAAGCTCTGGAATGTCGATGAAGCGGGCAACGACCGCGACCTCACACACACCGCCGCCGGAACTTCTTCCGTGGACAACGTCACCATCACCGGAGCCGAAGTAAGCGAACTGCCTCTGTTCAACACCGCTTTCGTCTCCACAAGCGCAACGCCCCATGAAAACGGAACTATCCGCCTGACACAAAATATGCACGGAGTCGCCGCCCCCATGCAGGGATATTCCGGGAACATATCCGGCGCCGCAGCCGGCATGGAACAGGTCCGGACGGGCGTCCGGGACGGTTCAGCCGCACACAGGTTCTTCGAAACCCTTCTGGGAACCTCCAGCGCAGACGCGGCGGCAGCCATGATTCAATCCGTCAGTGGGGAAACCGTGATCAATGCGGCCTGGGCTTCCAACGATGCTCTCAAGGGTTTTGCCGCCCTGGGCAGGACGCAGGGAGGCATTTCCGCCGCACAGGGACTGAATATTACGGCAGCGAAGCCCGTCCAGTCTGCAGACGCCAAGGGTTCCCCCATCGCCATGGCGCCGGTGGCTTCAGGCCGCGGCTCCGTATGGGTGGGCGGCCTGGGTTCCTGGACGGATCAACATTCGCGCAGCGGCATTGACGGCTACAAATACGACGCAGGCGGCTATGCCGTGGGCGCGGATTGCAAGCTCTCCTCCTCCGTCCTGGCAGGAGTGGCCATCGGCCAATCTTACGGAACTTTCCAGGACAAGGGAGGACTGTCCAGCTATGATGCGGATTCTTTCATGGCCATGCTCTACGGCCGCTACACGCCCGCCGGAACCTCCAAATTGTCTCTGGACGGGTATGCAGCCTTCGGAACCACATCCTTTGACGGGAAAGCCCGCCTGGCGGACACCTCCGCTGCCGGGAAATTTGACTCTGACTCTTTCGGAGCCGCCATCTACGCCACCTGGACGGAACAATTCCGCAACAAACTGGTCATCGCACCATTTGCCGGGCTGGAATTCATGACCGGGAAAACGGACAGCTTCTCCGAACACGGAGACCTGGCCCGGACCTTCAGCGGAGCGCGCGCCCAGAACTGGACTCTGCCCGTAGGCATCACCCTCTCCCGCACCTACGCGGCAGGAACCAATGCCACGCTGACGCCCAGCGTGACAGTTGCCGTAACGCAGGATCTCAGCCGCCTCAATCCCAAAGGGACTGTCAGCAGTGACCTGGGCGCCTGGACGGCGCGCGGCGTCAACGTAGGCCGCACCGCTCTGCGCGTCAACGCAGGGATAAGCGCCGCCTTCGGCAACAGGTGGGGGGCCCGCATCGGATACTCTCTGGAAAGCAGGGCCGGACTGACGGCCCAGGGAATCAACGGCTCCGTCAGTTACTCATTCTAACGGATGTCCATTCCGGCCTTCCCGGTTCCGCAGGGAACCGGGAAGGCAATCTCCAACGCTTCCTTCAACAAGGAACGCCATGTCCTGGTCCCGGCCTGCGTCATTCCGCAGCCTTCCTGCAACATCAGTTCCGGTAAACCAGGCTTATCAAGATCGCCCTCCTGCGAATACTGAAAACGGGTTACATCATCAGCATAACGGACAGCAACGGAATTTTTTACAAAATCATTTCCCTCTCTGCGCAGGAAGAGGCTATTTTCCCGAAATGTACGCGCCGCTCAAACCCGTTTCCACCCTATTATCCATAATTCCGGCAAACGGGACGAGACGGAAGGGACGCTCCCTTTCCATCACCAACTCCGGGAAAACGACTTTCACCATCGGAAATAAAGAAACGCTATCCATCCACTCAAAATGAACTAATTGTCCTTTCCCTGAAAAAAATGAGCGACCGCCTCAGAATTTCCAAATAAAACATTTCTTGGAAAAACATGAATTGTTGATTAGGAACCGCTTCCCTTCACAGGAAGCGGTTCCGCTTTACCCAGGCAGTTTTTTCAATGCCGGATGCGGGCAATCTGACCATGCAGCCAGCCAGACTACAGAGCAAGGAAAACAGGCATAAAAAACCGCTTCCCGGCTATCACGGGAAGCGGCTGCTGTTAAAAGGGAAACTATTATTCCCCGCGCCGGAGGACTGCCCCCTTGCTGGCATTCGTGGCAAGCTGGCGGTAACGGCTCAGCCAGGAGGAGGAAACCCTGTTATAGGTAGGTTTCCAATCCGCACGGCGGCGTGCGATTTCCTCCTCGCTCAAACAGGCGTTCAGCGTGCGGTCCGGAATGGAATACTCAATCATATCCCCGTTTCTCAGCAGGCCGATCAGGCCGCCTTCCGCCGCTTCCGGAGAAATATGGCCAATACAGGCTCCGTGTGTGGCTCCGGAAAAACGGCCGTCCGTAATAAGCGCCACTTCCGCGCCAAGGCCCTGCCCCATAATATAGGAAGTGGGAGCCAGCATTTCCTGCATGCCGGGGCCGCCCTTGGGTCCTTCATTGCGTATGACAACCACATCGCCGGACTTTACCTTCCCGGCAAGGATGCCTTCACAGGCCTCTTCCTGAGACTCGAAAATCACGGCGGGCCCGCGGAAACTCATCATATCCGGATGCACACCCGCCTTTTTCACCACAGCGCCCTCCTCAGCCAGATTGCCGAACAGAATCGCCAGGCCGCCATCACGGGAATAGGCATTTTCCAACGGATGGATCACGGTTTCATCCGCAATGCCGCATCCCTCCACTGTTTCACCCAGCGTTTTCCCGCTGACGGTCATGGCGTCCAGATGAAGGGCTCCGGGAATTCTGGCAATTTCATGAATGATGGCACTCACCCCGCCTGCACGCAAAACATCCTGCATGTGGAAGCGGGAGGAAGGAGCCACCTTGCAAATATTCGGGGTTCGCCTGGAAATATCATTGATGCGCTGGAGGTCATACTCCACACCGGCTTCCCTGGCGATAGCCAGCGTATGAAGCACGGTATTGGAACTGCCGCCCATGGCCATATCAATTGTGAAAGCATTGTCGATAGCGTCACGGGTTACGATGTCTCGCGGCAGGGGGCCGTCCGCCTTCGCCATCTCCACGGCGCGGCGGGCAGTCTGCTTCCAGAACTCCTTTCGTTCCTCTGAAGTAGCCAGCAGGGAACCGTTGCCGGGAAGGGCCAGGCCGATCACCTCGCTCAGGCAATTCATGGAATTGGCCGTAAACATGCCGGAGCAGGAACCGGCGCCGGGGCAGGCGCGGCATTCCAGGGAATGAAGTTCCTCCTCATTAATCTTGCCTGCCTTAAAGCGGGCGACAGCCTCAAACACGCTGTTCAGGTCCAGCACCGTGCCGTCCTCCGCCATGCCGGCGGCCATCGGACCGCCGCTGCAGAAAATAGTGGGAATATTGCAGCGCAGGGCGCCCATAATCATGCCGGGAACAATCTTGTCGCAATTAGGGATGCAGATCATGGCATCAAACGCATGGGCGCTCAGCATCGTCTCTACGCTGTCCGCGATCAGCTCACGGCTGGCCAGGGAAAACTTCATGCCGCCGTGGCCCATGGCAATGCCGTCACAAACGCCGGGAAGGTTGAATTCCACGGGAGTTCCTCCGGCCTTGCGTACCTCCTCCTTGATGAGGGCGGCCACCCTGTTCAGGTGGACATGGCCCGGAATCACTTCATTAAAAGAATTGCAAATGGCAATGAAAGGACGGCCTAAATCCTCATCCGTCATTCCGGTGGCACGCATCAAACTGCGGTGCGGCGCACGCTCGAACCCTGCTTTAACTCTATCGCTTCGCATAACAATACAACTGTTGCGGGGCAAGTGTATCACATGACGCAGGGAAGAGAAGTTGAATCTGGGCCAGCCTTGCAAAACGGAAACGCTTCCGTTACAGTATGTTTGCATAAGAAGAGGCTTTAACTGTCCGGAACCGCCTCCCGGGCGGGGAAATGTGAACGAATCGTCACATCTAATATCGGGACACCGCCCTTTCTTTCATCGTAAAAAACAGACATGGCAACCATTCTTATCGCTGAAGACGACCACGCCATTTCAAATCTTGTGGCTTATAATCTGGAACGTGCGGGCCATACGCCCCTGGCGGCCTATGACGGCCTGACCGCGCTGGAAGTGGCGCGCCGGGACAAGCCGGAACTGATCCTGCTGGACCAGATGATGCCGGGCATGGACGGACACGGCGTACTGAGAGAACTGCGCCGGGACAGCCGCACCCAGAACATTCCCGTCATCTTCCTGACAGCCAAGGCCCAGGCGGAAGACCGCATCCAGGGGTTGGAACTGGGAGCGGACGACTATGTGACCAAACCGTTCAGCCCCAAGGAACTTGTCCTGCGCGTGGCCAGCGTGCTGAAACGGTGTGAGCACACGCCGGGCAGCGTCATTGCGGAATACGGCCCCTTCACTTTTGACAAAAACGCCCTCAAATTCTATATCGACAAGGAGGAAGTAGATCTGACGGCCACGGAATTCAAGCTCATGATCCATATGGTTGAACGGGAAGGCCAGACCCTGAACCGCAACGACCTGCTCAGTTGCGTATGGGGGTACAGCCACCAGGCCCAGAGCCGTACGCTGGACACGCACATGAAGCGGCTGCGCCAGAAACTGGCTCCCTATGCGGACTGCATTGAAACCGTCCGCAGCATCGGCTACCGCTTTACCCTGCCGGGACGCCGCATCCCGGAGGAAAAGGCTTAACACTCCGGTTCCATGTCGGCCATCGACTACATCCTAACCATCCTTATTCTGGCCTCCCTGTACCTGAACTGGCATCTGGTCCAGGTATGCCGGTCCGCCATGAAAGCCCGGAAAAAAGCCTTGCGGGACGCTCAGCGCCTGCTGAAGCGCGGGGAAGAAGCGCAGGAACAGGCCATCGCGGACAAACGGCGCTTCCTGGAAGCTCTGGGAGAGGCCTTCCTGCTCATCGGTCCATCCGGACACATCGTGCTGGCTAATACGCTGGCCAAAGAACTCTTTCAGGAAGAAAAGCTGGAAGGGCGCAAAGTGGGGGCCCTGGTCTGCAACCAGGAATTGCTGGGGCATGTTCAGGAAGCATTCGATACGGACGGCCCCGTCACCAAGGAATTCACGCTGAGCGCCGCCAATTCCCCCGGCGGCGTGCAAAACGGCATCACGGCGTGGCATCTGGACAGCGCCATCACGGACGCCCCAATCAGAGAAAAGCGCATCCTGCTGCGCAACATCACGCAGAACTACCTCACCAACCAGATGCGCCGGGACTTCGTGGCAAACGCCTCCCACGAGCTGCGTACGCCCCTCACCATCATCGTGGGATATCTGGAAAACCTGATGGAGGACGATCTGGTGGAGGAAAGTCCCGGACTGGCCCGCAAATTCATCGGAGTCATGCACCAGAACAGCCAGAGGCTGATGAACATTATTGAAGACATGCTCATGATCTCCAAACTCGAATCAGGCCACAAGGCGATTCTGAAGGAGCAGTGGTTCCGCCTCACCTCCTGCGCGGACGACGTCTTCTCCCGTCTGGATTCCATCCGGGAGAAAAAACAGGCCGTCCTGCACATGGACATTCCCACGGAGTGGGAACTTTATGGAGACCCCTTTTACTGGACGCAAATTCTGTTCAATTTGGTGGAAAACGCCCTCAAGCAAAACACGGAGCCGGGACTTTCCATTACCGTAGCCGCCGCCAAAACACAGGACGCCTGCGTCATCACCGTCACGGATACGGGCGTGGGCATTCCTGCGGAAAGCATCCCCTTCCTCTTCAACCGCTTTTACCGGGTGGAAACCCACCACTCCTCGGAAATCAAGGGAACGGGCCTGGGCCTCTCCATTGTGAAACGCGCCGTGGAAGCCCACGACGGCGCCATCACCGTCTCCAGCATCCCCCACCGGGAAACTGTTTTTACCATCACCATTCCCCTGAAAAGATTCCGGGAAGAAAAGAGGATACGGCAACTATCACAGGTATCGATTGAAACATCTGCTAACAAATCGACATAATGGAATATAACACTGAAACGCCTTTAAATAGAAGGTTTGCTCGTTGCGCAAATTTTCCTTTCTGGAAATCATTATTAAATACTTGAGCCGATTCTCCATCTTCTGTATTACAACAACATCCTTGATCTTCAGACAACCCTGTTCAATGTTCTTCCTGAGCCTCCGCATAACGGACAAGCGCCCTTTTGTCTTCTAAATGAGTGGCTACTTTCAGCCCTATTTCTGCCACCTTTTTGCGTACAGGCGCCTTGTCTGCCTCCTTCAACCATGCAGTCAAGCAAGCATCGGCCCGCGCAGACAGCTGTTTGTCTTTCCACAAGTCAAGTATCTGACCATAAAATCCGAGAAATTGAAGAGCCGTTTTTTCGTGGGTCAACAACGGGGGCAATGCCTTTTCCAAGACGGCACAGGTCTGAACTCTCACCTTCCGATCTACTTTATTCTGCTGGTAAAATTTCAGCCAGTTTTTGAAAAAGATTCTCTTGGTTTTCACTTCATAAGACAACTTTCCGGCCATGTCGGGAATATCCCTCCGGGCTAAAGCGCAAAAATTACGCATGTAGGCATCCACGGAATCCCACGATTCATTTTCAGCCAGCAATCCGGGATAAACGGCATAACCATTCGCTTTTTTCCAATCAAGCCCCAGTTCTTTTTTCAGAAAGTATTCCCACATGGTGGGATTTCCGGAGAAAGCTTCCTTGAACTGTTCTAGCAAAACCAGTTTTTCTTTCTCGGACCGCTTTGCATTTCTCTTCGTCAAAGCCTGCCACGCAGGATAATTGGAAGCATTCCGTTTCAACGCTTCTTTCAGTAATGTGCCCGCCTTCTGTGGATCGGCAGCCAGCAGGGATAAATAATAACAGAGATTGGATGCAGCGGCATTCTTCTTCCAAAAACGGGGAAGCTCTGTAATCGTGGAAACGGCTCCCTTCCAAGGCCCTCCAGAACCGCCCTCCGACCACACCCATCCATAAATGTTATTTCCTATCTTCCATTCTCCGTCTATCCCTTTCCACACAAAGGCGCAATGCCCTGGCTGGCCAATCGTATAGGAAGGAATTCCCTTCGCTTTCACAAAACCGGCTGCCCCTTTGGAAACGGCGCCGCACACGCCTCCATATTCCACGTAAATCTGTAAGGAAACCGGTTTGTGATCGTAAAACGCTCCACCCACATGCACACTGATTCCCTGTTTATTCTTCATCCGGTATGGAATCAATCCGCAACAGGCATACCCGGCGTTCCCCGCCTGGATCTTCTTTTTGTCGGCTAGATAATCCTGCGCCCAGGCAAGTTCCTCAATACTTTCCCGCCCCCGGAAAAGAATTCCGAATTCCCACGGCTCCAACGTAAGGAACTGCGGAAACAGTTTTTTCTCCATAAAAGACTTTTTGTAAAAATCATACCGCGCTTCGCATGCCTCCGGCTCCCGAGATGAAGAAACCAACGCCGCCCCCAATGCCATGTTAAGGCCAACCCCGGAAAGTTCCTTCCCTTCCTTCAGCCAAATGTTGCGCAGGACTGCCAGAGTATCCTTTCCCGAAGCCTTGGCAAATGACAACTTCTCAAACACTTCCGGATGATTCAACAGCCACAGAACATACTCCTTGTCCTTCAATTCATGAAGGATGTAAGTCCTATCCTTCCCCACCAACGCAAAGAAATGGGCCATATAGCAAGCCTGCGCCAGCTCCCGATCCTTCAACAGGGATTCCACGGAAAACGTTTTTTCCGCCTCCAACTTCTTTTGTACATATTGGCGACACAGTCCGGCAATACTCCGTACATCCCCTCCCTCCATCTGCCATGCCAGACGCTGATAGGATAAATTTTCAGCAGCAACCACTGATAAAAAATACAGAGAAAAGAACAGAAATTTAAACACAGAAACGTTAAAAATAACAATTATGCATCTCAATTTAAAATATGGAACATTTAATTTATTATATTCTATTTATAATTAATCAGTTAATTTATATTTTAATAAATATTCTATAGGCAAAAAACTTCTAAAATTTACTCATCAATCCTATCTCATATACACAAAAATAAAAATCAAGCATTGGCGCAACAAATACTTCTCTAAAATAGTTTCTTACTATTAAAATTCATTTTTGCACACTAATCATACCAGGAGCGATTTCTTTCAAATTAATCTCATGGGTCTTTCTGTATTCATTAATATGAGCCGATACATCAAACATCAAAACTCTAGTATCATCCTCTTTTTCCAACCGGACTCGATCAATAAACTTTTTCCCAAATACCCATGTTGCTCTTGAAATTACTTGATAACCAGGAAAATTTTTCTCCAAATAATTCTTCTGTGCTTCCAAAACTTCCTTCTCAGTTTTAGCATCTTTCAATTCAATGGGAAAATCATAAGAACTTCCTGGTTCCTTATCTTCTTTTACACGTTCTTTTTGTTTCCGGAGATCTCTAGAAATTTTAATAATTTCTTTTTTATGAAGCTCGTTAAATTTCTTTCGATAATCCGTAATATCAAAACACACTTCTATTACATTTCCCTGTTCGTTTTTTAAATACACAGTTTCAATGATTGATTTCTTACTGGAAAGATCCACTTCCCTGTCACCTATATTATAACCAGGATAATTTGTTTCCACATAATTTTCAATCCAGCTATCCAGTTCTCCACGGTTTTTTACACCTTCTACAACGACAGGGGAAGAAGAGTCATTCTTTTCCAAATTGACTTTGCTATCCCTAGGAACTTTATTCATCATATCCTTTTCATGTGCATAAAGAAACCCTGTAGAAAGTAAAATGAGGTTTATTAATATAATTTTTTTCATAATATTTTATCAATGATGTTTTTCACATTCTTCTTTAAGTTCCTTTTCAAATTTCTTAAGAAGATCTCTTTTTGCTGTAGACACGGCACTTTGAGCACTTTTTTTCCCTTCAATATTCGGATCAAAAAAATCCTTCATCCCATCAGCTAAATGTGTTTTCATCCCCGTTTTCCATGGAGTTTTAAATTTATGATTATGAACAAATCTGTAGGCATACCATAGATGAACATGATAAGTATGTTTCATGGAGGCCCCTACTAGATGATCCATATCCACTATCCCTGTTTCTGCGCCTAGAGCTTCAGTAAGAATAGATTCCACCATATCACCCAATGCCTCCTCAACAATGTCAGGCGGAGTAGGAGGCTCTTTACCTCAAGGAGTAAAGAAGGCAAGATATCTTCTTTCTACACGGCATCTTGGCTGATCAGCAGCCAAAACATTTCCCTGAAAAAACAGTAATATAGAGATTATCAAAATAAACACACGCCTCATAACTTACTTCCTAATCTATTGAAAAAAAAGAAAACATCAATATCTATTTCAACATGAAATCAAATTAATATTTTTTGGCTCATTCAAATACATAAAAAACGGCGTCCTTCCGTGATAAGGAGGACGCCGGAATTTTCCGGAAATCGGACAGACTGCCAGTTTGAGCAGCGAAGCGCACAAACCTTAGGACTTGTAACGCAAACGCTTCTTGTGACGGTTCTGACGCATGCGCTTGCTGCGCTTATGCTTGTTGATTTTTGCTTTACGGCGTTTTTTGAGCGATCCCATGATTGTGGTTCGTTTGTTGTTTTACTGTGGTGAGAAAAAAATCTAGTAAACCAGCTTGTTAAGCGGGTATTCAATGATGCCTTCCGCTCCCAGGGCCTTGAGCTGGGGAATGATATCCCTCACAACGGATTCGTCAATGACCGTTTCCACGGCCAGCCAGCCTTCTTCCGCCAAATGGGAAATAGTGGGACGGCGCAGAGACGGAAGGGCCTCTACCAGGCCGTTCAGGGAAGCAGCAGGAAGGTTCATTTTCAGACCCACTTTCCGGCGCGCTTCCAGAGCGCCCTTGAGCATCATGACCAGGCGTTCCAGCTTCTGTTTTTTCCACTCGTCCTGCATGGTTTCCCGGTTCGCGATAAACTGGGGATAGGAGGTCATCAGGGTGTCCACGATGCGGAGCTTGTTGGCCTTGATGGAGCTTCCCGTTTCCGTGATGTCCACGATGGCGTCCACCAGTTCCGGCACCTTCACTTCCGTAGCTCCCCAGGAGAATTCCACGTGGGCTTCAATACCCTTTTCCTGAAGCCAGCGTTCCGTGATGCCCACGCCTTCCGTGGCGATGCGCTTGCCCTGAAGGTCTTCCGCACAGGTAATGGGGGAATTTTCCGGGACTACCAGCACCCAGCGGGTAGGCTTGGAGGTAGCCTTGGAGTATTGAAGATCCGTCAGCACTTCCACGTCCGCCCTGTTTTCATAAATCCAGTCGCGCCCGGTAATGCCGCAGTCGATGAAACCGTCATTGACATAACGGCCTATTTCCTGGGCACGGATCAGGAAGAGCTCCAGATCGTCGTCGTCGCAGGCCGGGCGGTATCCGCGGCTGGACACATACACATTGTAGCCGGCCTTGCGGAACAATTCCACGGTGGAATCCTGCAAACTGCCTTTGGGAAGAGCTATTTTGAGTTTCTTCGACATGATGGGACGGGAATGAAAACCCACACGGGCCCCATTGTCAAGTTCAGAACCGTATCCGGCCCATTTTACCGGGCCATGAGCCGTTCAATGTCATCAGGCAGCAAAGGCACGTCTCCCAGCAGGTCGATGTTTTCTGTTTCCCCGATCAGGACATCGTTTTCCAAACGGATGCCTATGCCTTCTTCCGCAATATAGATGCCCGGTTCCACGGTGAAAACCATACCCGGCAACACAACGGGGTTGGCTTCGCCTACATCGTGCACATCCAGCCCCAGGAAGTGGGAACACCCGTGCATGTAATATTTCCGGACAATGGGAGGATCGGACGGTTTTTCCGCCACCTGCGCGGGTGTGATGAGCCCCAGCTTGACGAGTTCCCCGGCGGCAAAAACGCGCACCAGGCGTTCGTACTCCGATTTCAGGATTCCGGGTTTCAGAATCTTTTTGGCGTAGGTCATCATATTCAGCACGCTTTCATACACAGCGCGCTGGCGGGGGGTGAATTTTCCGTTCACGGGAACGGTGCGGGTCATGTCGGAGTTGTAATTCCCGTATTCCGTGCCTATATCCATAAGCACCAGATCGCCGTCTTCGCACCGTTTGTCGTTTTGGATATAATGCAGCACGCAGGTATCCTTTCCGGAAGCGATGATGGGCAGGAAGGAGAATTTGCGCGGACCGCGGCTGATGAATTCGTTGGCCAGGAATCCCTCAATCTGCCATTCGCCCACCCCCGGCCTGATGAATCGGAGCAATTCCCGGAAGCCTTCATTGGTGATGTCGCAGGCTTTTTTGAGAGCCTTGATTTCTTCCGGCTTTTTGATTTGCCGCATATCCGCCATGATTTCATAGACATTCTTCAAAACAGCGTCCGGGAATTTTTCCTTCAGCTCCTTGGTCATGCGGGCATTGCGCGTTTCCACCGGGCATGTGCATCGCGGATGCTGGTTGGCTTCCACAAAGACCATGGATGCGGACGGCACCAGGGCCTCCAGCAACGCATCATATTCATCGGTCCAGCGCACGTCCTGGATGCCGCTCAGCTCTCTCGCCTGTTCCTGCGAGAGCCGGGCACCTTCCCAGATGGCAATCTGTTCATTTGTCTCACGCAACAGCAGAATCTCATCCCAGCCGTCCTCCCGGATGGTCATGACCAGGACGGTTTCTTCCTGGTCAACTCCCGTAAGATAAAAGAGGTTGGCATTCTGATGCAGGGCAAAAGTGCCGTCCGCATTCGTAGGAAATACGTCGTTGGCGTGCAGAATCAGCATACTGCCGGCAGGCAGGCGGGAAGCAAGTTCTTCACGGTTGCCGGCAAAAAAGGAAGAAGGAAGCGGCTCGTATCTCATATCAACAGCATGCCCCGCTTTTCCGGCTTGTCAATCATGCATCCGGACACGGGGCAACCTTGCGCGTCTCCTTGTCGTCCGGAGTTCTTCTGACCGTGCCGTTTCCCCGCTCCGGCCTATTCTTATGCGATTGTCCATTTCCTGCCGTCCCGCTACCCGTCCGTTCATCATGCATACCGTTGAAGGAAGCACGGAACCGCCCCGGAATTTCCGGAGACACCCCCTCCGGAAAAAACTCCCGGAGCCAATCGGGTCATGACTCGAACACCACCCGGGCGGATGCCGTCTTATCCTGCATGCACGGCGCTATTCCACGGCTATTCCTGGCGCTGGGAACAGGTTTGGTTTTTTCCTGTTCCAGTTCCCGGACAATGCCCGTTTCCTCTTTGATTACCCATCCCCTTCACACGGACTCCAGGCAGAGTTGTTTTGGAGGCGTCTGGTATAATCCCTCGGAACAGGCCGTCTGGAATTCCCCAAGGCTAAAAGTATATGTAGCCCCCGTCAATATTGACTACATCAAAGCCAGATTCCCCAAGGAATCCCCGGCGCTGGCGGCACAATTCAGGGCCGGGCTGCAAAAAGACATCCGCAACGTGCTGGAAAACAAATCCAAACAGACAGGCGGGAGGATGAAATGGCAGTTGGTTGACCGCCCCGTTCCGGGATCCGTAACTCTCCGCCTCGCCATAGTCAAGCTGAAGCCTACGGACGTGGGCGGCAACATCATGTCCGATCTTGTTTCCCTGGTCTCCCCCCTTCCGGGAACCTCCCTGATCCTGGGGCGCTTCATGAGCGGGGACGTAGGCATTGAGGGACGCCTGTCAAATACGAATACGGACGCCGGCATCATGGAATTCAAAGCTTACAACACGGACCCCATCACCCTGTTTTCCGTCAAGGAATTTGAACGTTTTGCCTTCGACCAACGGAATTTGCGGCTTTTTTCCAGCTGCATTGCAGATATTTTCAAAGCTGGTCCCGCCAGCAGTATTCCCAAAACAGGGGAATTTGACCTGGACCCGTTTTAAACGGCCTTTCCGGACGATTCTTTCCCGTCTTTCTTTTCAGGTTCATAGAAAGCGCATTCCTGAACCGTCTGCCTGGTCTTGAAGGCATATACAAAAAAAGCGGCGCCCACCAGCACGAGGAAAACGGAGAGGAACTGCCCGCGGGTCAATCCCATGGAGAAGGGGGAATCCGGCTCCCGGTACTCTTCGCAAATAATTCTGCCCGCAGCATAAAGAACGGCAAAAATACCGCAGAACAAACCGTTCCACGCACGAGGAAACCTTACCCGTACAAACCACAGCACGGCAAAGAGAAGCACACCTTCCGCAAACGCTTCATACAGCTGGGAGGGGTAGCGTGCATGATCCTGCATCATCTGCCCCACGATTTCCCTGATGGCGGGTGTATCCCTCACCCGGTCGGTCACCCAGGCGGCAGTCATTCGTTCCGGCACAGCTATGCCGGAAAGGGACAGTTTGTCCAGCAATCCGGGCGTTTCATAAATACGGGAGGCCACCCGCACGAACAAGTCCGGATCCTGGGAAAGCTCCGCCGGAAAAATCATTCCCTGGGAAGAGCCGGGCGGGACAATGCGCCCATACAGTTCCCCGTTGATAAAATTGGCCATGCGCCCGAAAAACAGCCCAACGGGAGCTACAATGGCCAGGCCGTCCAGAAGCGCCACCCACTTGACGCGGTGCTTCCACGCATAATAAAATGTGTACAGCCCCACTCCAATCATTCCCCCGTGGCTGGCCATGCCCCCTTCCCACACCCTCAGTACCATGAGCGGATCCGCCAGAAACTGGGACCAGCCGTGATTGGGAATCTGGTAAAAGAGCACATATCCCAGCCTTCCACCGATCAGAACACCAAAAATAGCCACATAAGTAACAAAATCCGCCATTCTGTCCTGAGGGACAGGATACAGCTTCCGGCGGGAAAGCCAGGAAAGCAGATAATACCCGCCGATGAAGCCCATTAAATAGGCCAGGCCATACCAGCGCAGGGCAATTGAGTCCGTTATCTGCCAGATGACAGGGTCCAGATCATGTACGTAAACGGTCGGATTCATGAGCGTTTCTTTCAGGGCAGGTAATGGGTAAGGGCTTCCACGGCCTCCTGGTCCAGGGAACGGGCCAGAGCCACCGTCAATTCCACCGCGGCGCGGTAGTCCCGCAGATCCAGCACGCCGTTATGGGCATGAATGTACCGGGTGGGAATTCCCAGCACAATAGTGGGAACTCCCTTTCCGGAGAGATGCAGGGCTGCCGCGTCCGTTCCGCCGGAACGGCGCACCGTCAACTGGAATGGGATGCCCGCATCCAAAGCCGTTTTTTCGGCCAGGGCGGCCAGCCGGGGATTGGTGATGGCCGTGGGGTCAAACAGCCTGATTTGCACGCCTCCACCCAAGGCCCCTTGGGAATCCGTCACGGCAAACCCGGGGGTGTCGTCTGCCGGCGGCCCTTCCAGAACAATCACGCAATCCGGTTGCATGGCGACGCCGGCCGTCCTGGCGCCCCGCGTGCCTACCTCCTCCTGAACCGTCGCGGCGGCAATCAGGGTGTTGGGATGCCCTTCCCGGCATAATTTCTTGAATGCCTCTATCATCACAGAAAGACCGGCGCGGTTGTCAAAGGCTTTCCCCATGACCCGGAACGGATTTTCCAACGGGGAGAATTTCACGTCCGGCACCACGGGATCCCCCAGGTGAATACCGAATTCATTCTTCACCTGTTCCGCGCTTTCAGCGCCCACGTCCACAAACAGGGCTTCCATGCTCATGACGCTGTTGCGCTGGCCTTCCGGCAGAAAATGGGGAGGCTTGGAACCAATCACACCCCGGATGCCGCGGCCCGAGCGGGTTTTTACCAGGACACGCTGGCTTAACAGGGTATGTGGCCACCAGCCGCCTATCCCCACCAACTGAAGGAAACCGTTCGACGCTATATTCTGCACCAGGAAACCTATTTCATCCATGTGGGCGGCCAGCATCACGCGGGGGCCGGCCCCGCCGCCGGTGCAAAACAGGCTGCCGGAACCATCGGAAGAAAATTCTCCATATCCTTCAAGTTCCTGAGCCACCAGGCTTCGCACTTCATCCTCATGCCCCGAAATACCGTGGGCCTCTGAAAACTTTTTCAGCAGATCAGTATCAATCGCCATGGGCCGAGCATGTGGAAACACCTCTGCCAGGTCAAGCCCGCAGCCATGCCGCATGTTTTTTTCTTGACCGCCCGGGTAGAACCGCCGGACGGAGCCGTGTCATGCCCACACTCGCTACATGGAAAGAAACAAGAGATTTTTGCTAGCCACAGTTCGGTTTTTGGTGTAACTAATCAGGGAATCGAATTGTGCTATGAAATCCATCCTTAACACTATCACGGCCATGCTGGCTGCGGTGCTTTTCGTCCCTGCGGCATCGGCGCAGACCACCAGCAATCCCAGAATGCAGGTGCGGGTCTCCCTGGAAAAGCTGTCCCTGTATATGCGCCAGTCCCCCAACGTCCTGACGCAGGACGATCCCCGGCCGCTGCCGAAACCGAAGAAATGGGCGGATTTTGAAATTCCCTTCAAGGTGGAAGCCGCTCCCACCCCCAAATCCGGCTATATTGATGCCCTGACGTTCAAATTTTACATCGCGGTAGTTAATCCGGACCGCGCCCGCCAGTACCTGAAACTGTATAAGGAGGTCAAATACGTCAATGTTCCGGTGGGAGAAAACACGTACGCTTCCGTGTATCTCTCCCCGTCCTCCGTCAAGCGCATTACCGGTGTGGAAGGAGGAAGAGGAAAATGGGTGAAGTACCAGGGCGTAGTGGTGGAATACAACGGCAAGATTGTCGCCACTTATTCCTCCGAACGCGGCAAGATGGAAAAATGGTGGACCATCCAGTCCCCCAGTATCGTGGAGACCTCTTATTACCCCCTGCTGAACAAGGATGAAACGCCTTTCTCCGTGTTCTGGTACGACCGTTATCCGGAAATTATGAGGCCCAACAGCCAGCAGGCGGCTTCCGGTTCCGTCCCCGCCCCGTTCGGTACTCCTGTGATCCCCCCGGCGGACGGCGAATAACGTTCCATTAATGCTATCATTTCATCTTATTTAACAGAAATCACCCATGGCTAATTCACGACCAATCGTCGCATTAAACGTAGGTTCCCAGAGAGTTTCAATGGGCGTCTTTTCCAAGACTTCCAAAGACGCCCTTATCCTGGACCGCTATGCTACGCGCCTCGTAGTGCTGGACCCGTCAGCAGAAGGCTTGCGCCTGACGAAAATAGGGGAAGCCATCGCCGACCTCGTCCAGGAACTCAACGTCAAAGGAAGCGTCGTCAACTATTCCGTTTCCGGACAATCCGTTTTCATCCGCTTCGTCAAGCTTCCGGCTCTGGACGATACCGATGTGGAACAGCTCATCCGCTTTGAAGCCCAGCAGCACGTCCCTTTCCCGCTGGACGAAGTCGTGTGGGACTACCATCTGCTTCCCGCCAAAGGTCTGGAACGGGAAGCCATCCTGGTTGCCATCAAGGCGGAAGACCTGGACTCCCTGAATGATGAAATCGTCTCCCACGGCCTTTCCACCGGCAAAGTGGACTGCGCGCTTACCTCTCTGTACAATGCGTATGTGGACAGTTATCCGGATGAGAAAGAACCGGTCATGCTCATCGACATCGGTGCCAAATCCACGGATTTGATTTACAGCGAACAGGGACGTTTCTTCACCCGCAGCATTTCCGCGGGGGGAATCTTCGTAACCTCCGCTATCGCCCGTGAATTCAATATTTCCTTCATGGAAGCGGAACGCTTGAAAACCACCAGCGGGCTCGTTTCCATGAGCAACGGGCAAACGGAAGGACTGGATCCCGCCACGGCCAATCTGGCTACCGTCATCCGTACGGCCATGACCAGGCTCGCCTCAGAAATCCAGCGGACCACCAACCATTACCGCGCCCAGATGAGCGGAAGCGCTCCCGTCAAGGCATACCTGTGCGGCGGCGGAGCTTCCCTGCCCTATACCAAGGAATTCCTGGAAGATAAACTGGGCATTCCGATCTCCTTCTTCAACCCCATGCACAACGTAGGCGTGGGTTCCGGCGTGGACGTGAACACCATCTCCCGCGAAGCCTTCATCCTGGGCGGATTGATCGGCACCGCCATTCACTCCATCGGCAGGGCCTCTCTCAATATTGACCTGGAACCCACCGCAGTTGCCAAAAAGCGGGCCAACCAGAAAAAAATGCCCGCCATCATCGTCGGGGCAGCCATTGCCGTTCTTGGTGCCGCAGCTTATGCCGTCACAGGATATATGGGAGAGAAAAAGGCGGAGGAAATCCTCGCCGGCGTCCAGCCCACCGTTACTTCCATCAAATCGGCACAATCCGCCCTGCGCCAGAAAGAACAGGAGCTGAAAAAACTGGACTCCACCCTGGCTTCCTACCAGCAGCTCACGCTTCAGCGCTACGGCTACGCGGACATCATCAGGCACCTGCTGGAACAGTCGGAACACAAGGATTATCCCTACTGGTTTACGGATTTTGAACCGCTGGCCCACTTCAATCCGGAGGATACCACCCAAATCACGGGATACTCCGTCATCAAGGATTCCTTCACATCGGACAAAAATACATCCCTGGTGGATGACATCAGGACGGAGGCCTCCGCCAACGCATCCAGCGAGGATGAAGCGGATGTTTACAGCGTCAACGCCATCCGCCTGACCGGATTCGTCCGGCGCAGCCTGGGCGGCCAGAGAATCATCCAGGACCTCCAGGCAAAAATAGACGGGAACAAGGAATCCCTGTTCACTTTCAAACCCGGAGACGTCAAGCTGGAAGCCCGCCAGATCATGGAACTGGGAGCCAAGGACGCCAAGGTGGACGCGGCGGCAGGGGCCTTTGTACCCTTCAAGCTGGTGCTTCCGTTAAAAACGCCCATTCCCGTGAACTTTAACAAATAAGATTACCCAACCCGAACAAGACATATTTTATGAGCAATTGGATTACAGACAACAAGCCCGCCGCCATGGTCGCGGGCGTGGGGCTTCTCTTATTCCTGGGGTTATCCGCGACAGGGTATATCGTCAATTCCAAACGCAGTGAACTGGACAAAAAAATCAGCATCGCCGCCAAGGAAATCAAGTCCGCCAATGCTGCGGAAATCACTCCGAGCCGCTCATCCAACGAAGAGCTGGAAAAAGAACTGAATCGCTATGCCAAGGCCGTGGGCAACCTGGAAACGGCCTACAAGCCCTTCCTTGCCTCCTCCGCGCTGGCCCCCACCACGCCCACGGCATTCCAGAATGAACTGAAAACATTCAGGGATTCCCTGATCTCCTCCTGCAAGAAAAAAAACATTCTCATAACGGACACATCTTCCTGGCTCGGCTTCCAGGTTTACAGCACCCAGGCTCCCTCCGTTCAGGCGGCCTCCACGCTGGGTTTTGAATTGAAAGCCATCAACAGCCTGGTCAACAAACTGGCGGAATGCGGCCTGTCCAAATTCATCAAGGTATACCGCCCCCAGCTCCCCATTGAAGCCCCGGCAAACAATCCGGAAGAATCGGACGAAGCCGACCAGGCTCCATGGACTCCCATGCCTCTGGAAATAGCCTTCCAGGGCGACCGGGAAAGTGTATTGAAGGCCATGAACGCCATAACCGGCATGCAGGACTATCTGTTCACGGTCAACTCCATCCGTATCCGCAACGAACGGATAATGCCCCCTCCCATCGCCAATCCGGCAGCCGCCAAGCCTGCCGCTGCCCAACCCGCCACGGGTGCGGCTTCCCTGACTCCGGCGGATGAGGCGGCCACACCTGCAGCCCCGGCCATCCAGCAAGTAATCAAGCCTTACATGGGCAAGGAGCAGGTCTTTGTCCAGGTCTCCCTGAATCTGGTCCACTTCAACCAGCCCAAAGCTCAGGAACCGTCTGAAGATTAACCAAGGCAATACCAACCGCAGCAAATACTTTCAACATGTCTGAAAAACAAAATTACGACAAAATCCTGTTGGCATCCGGAATCGTCCTGGGCCTGGGAGTGGCCGCCTATGGTACGCTGACCTTTCTGGGACTGAATGACAAATACAAATTCACCACGCAGGTTTCTGAAAAAGCCATCGAACCGCCTCCCGGCATCAAGAAAGCCGCAGAAGTAGGCCAGGAACTTTCCGCCTCCCACGAACTCAAGCCGATTGCCCAGGAAACACAGAAGTATGTGGGCTTCGTCGCCCCCAATCTTTGGATTAAGGAGGGGGGAATGGAACCCTTTGACATCATCTCCGGTCCGCCTATCCACGGCAACATTCCGAACAAATGGTTCCTGGACAACGGACTGGAAAATGAATTCGTTTACTCGGACGTCCTGACCCGGGACCCGGACAACGATGGATTTACGGTGCAGGAAGAATATGCGGCCAAAACCCATCCCAACGACCCCAACAGCCATCCTCCCCTCGTCAGCAAGCTTTTTGTCGACGAAATCAAGCAGTTCGGCTTCTATCTGGCTTTCACCCAGGCGGATGGCAATGACTTTACCTTTAAGGGCATGAACCGCGCCAAACAGGAAATTTGGAAAAACATCGTCCAGACCAACGGCAAGTTCGGCGCCCGTAAGAATACAAAAGACGAGCCCAGGTTCGAGCTTGTCAGCGTTGTTAAAAAGGAATTCAAAAATCCCAGCCTGGACATGGTGGAAACGGACGAGGAAGCCGTCGTCAAGGACTTGAAGCCGACCAAGAACGGACAAACCTACACCATCAGGCGCGGAACAAAATACGTCATTCCAATCATTGATAAGAAAGTAAACCTTACTATCACCGCCGGCCCCGAACGGGATACCAGCTTTGAAGTAGAGGAAGGTTCCGACTTCCGGATTCCGGGAGACGCCAAACAGATCTACACGCTGAAAACCGTTGATAATGCTACACAGACCGTAACCATTGCCAACAAAACCACTGGAGAACAAACAACACTGAGCAAGAAAAAATAGAGCCGGATTTAAACTTTTCTGAAAAAAAAGCTTCACAAATCCGAAAAACATGTAAAAAGAAGAACCTAACTATGGACCACGCACCACTTTATCAACCGAAGCGTTCCCTGATCGCGCTGATGGCCATTGCTGCCTCCTGCCCGTTTGCGCAGGCTGGTGATGGCGGCGCCGTCGGAACCTCCAGTGCCTTGGGATCGTCCTACGCCGGACCGGGCAGTTACCAATACCAGTCCAGTGCAGCGCGCACAGCCATGGCCCGCCGCGAAGCGCAAACCCAGGAAGCCATGCAGCTCCTTGCGGAAGGCCGCAACCTGTACCGCGAAGGCAAGTACAAGGAAGCCCTGGACAAATACAACGCCGCTTACAACATGCTGCCTTCCGCGCCGATCAACGACCAGCGCAAGGAAGCTATCGCCAACCATATTGGCGACGCCAGCATCGCCGTTGCTCAGGAATACATCAAAGTGGGGCGCTATGACGAAGCCGACAAGCTTCTGCAGGATGCCATCAAGCTCAATCCCCGGAGCGCCAAGCTTGCCAAACAGACGCTCGAATACATGAAGGACCCGATTCGCACGAATCCGGCGCTCACCCCCGAACACGTGAAAAACGTGGAAAAGGTGAACACCCTCCTTCACATGGCCTATGGTTACTATGACCTCGGCGACTACGACAAAGCCATCGCCGAATTCAACAAGGTTCTCTCCATCGACCCGTACAACGTGGCGGCCCGCCGCGGACAGGAAACGGTCAACCGCCGCAGAATGGCTTACTATGCAGCCGCTTACGACGAAACCCGCAGCACCATGCTGGCGGAAGTGGACAAGATGTGGGAACGCCCCATCCCGATGGAAGTCCCGACCGGAGCCGACGGCACTGACAACGCACCGATCACGGACATCAACGGCGCCACGGCCAATCTGATGAAGCTCAAGAGCATCATCATCCCCTCCGTCTCTTTTGAAGACACCACCGTGGAAGACGCCATTGACTATCTGCGCAAAAAGTCCATTGAACTGGACCGCACGGTAGGCCCGAACGGTGAACGCGGCATCAACTTTGTCATCAATGATTCCCAGCCCGCTGCCGTCGCCCCCGCCGTTCCCGCAACTGATGAAGACGGCTTTGGCGAAGAAACTGCGGAAGTCACGGAAGCTGCTCCGGCAGCAGCCCCGCAGGAAAGCATCCGCACCCGCAAAATCGGCCAGTTGAAGCTGACTAATGTTCCCATGCTGGAAGTGCTCCGTTTCATCTGCAGCAATGCCGGCCTGCGCCAGAAGGTGGAAGACTATGCAGTGACCATCCTTCCTGCCGGCGGTAATGACGTGGATCTGTACCAGCGCACCTTCTCCGTGCCCCCGGGCTTCCAGTCCGCTCTCCGCACCACCGTCGGCGACGGCGGCGGCGAAGTCAGTGACGACCCCTTTGGCGGCGGTGGCGAAAGCTCCTCCGGCCTTAAACCCATGCCCTCCATCCGCAGCCTGCTGCAAAAGAGCGGCATCAGCTTCCCGGAAGGCGCCACGGCATTCCTTGTCAACGGCAATTCCTCCTTGGTCGTCCGCAACACTTCCGGCAACCTGGACCTGATCGAACAGCTCATTGAAAACACCCGCGGCGAATCCCAGCAGGTGCGCATCATGACCAAGTTCGTGGAAGTAACCCAGGAAAACACGGAAGAACTCGGCTTTGACTGGATTGTCACCCCGTTCTCCGTAAGCAATGACCGCAGCACCTTCCTGGGCGGCGGCACGAACTACGGCACCGGTTCCACTTCCGACAGCTTTACCCAGTCTCCCGGCGGCGTGACCGGCTGGCCTGTAAACAGCGGCAGCGACACCATCAACGGCCTCGTTACCGGCGGCAACCGCACGGGTGACTACGCCATCACCAAGAACTCCGTGGACAATCTGCTGAACAGCACCAACCGCTCTGAAGCCTCCCAGAAAAACGCCGCTCCCGGCATCATGTCCCTGACGGGCATTTATGACGAAGGCTCCTTCCAGATGCTGATGCGCGGCCTGTCCCAGAAAAAAGGGTCTGACGTTCTCACTGCCCCCAGCGTGACCGCCAAGTCCGGTGAAACCGCCAAGATTGAAATCATCCGCGAATTCTGGTATCCCACCGAATACGAACCGCCGGAACTCCCCAACTCCGTAGGCAGCGGCTATAGCAATGGTTACGGTTATGGGAACAACGGTAACACTCTGAACGGTCTGTTGGGCAATCAGATCCAACCCCAGATATCCAGCTTCCCTGTCACTCCCGCCACTCCCGGCGTGTTTGAAATGAAGCCCGTCGGCGTAACTCTGGAAGTGGTGCCTACCATTGGAGACAACAAGTACATCATCGACCTGAACTTCAAGCCCAGCATCGTGGAATTTGAAGGCTTCGTGAACTACGGCAGCCCGATCCAGTCCACCGGCGTTGGTTCCGACGGCAAGCCGATGTCCCTGACGCTGACGGAAAACCGCATCGAGCAGCCGATCTTCTCCAAGAGGTCCGTTGAAACGTCCCTGTTCATCTACGACGGCCATACCGTGGCAATCGGTGGTTTGATCACGGAAAACGTGCAGACGGTGGAAGACAAAGTGCCGATCTTCGGTGACCTGCCTCTCATCGGCCGCTTCTTCCGCAGCAACTCCGACAACCACATCAAGAAGAATCTGATGATCTTCGTAACGGGACAGATCATTGACGCCACGGGCCAGCCCGTACGCGGCAATGCCCTTCCCACTGCGGCCGCTCCGGAAAGCGCCCTTCCCGCCTCCGAAGGCCTGCTGCCTCCCATGTAGGCTGCGTGCATAACGTCCATATTGGAGCGGGTGAAAGGGTAACCCTTTCACCCGCTCTTTATATCCCAGAAGCGCCTTACTTTCCCTTCCCCCCATGAAAACCCTGATTGTTACCGGAGGAATAGCCACCGGGAAATCTACATTCATCCGTCTGCTGATGGAGGCGGGAGGCGCGCGCCTGCGCCTGTTTGACTGTGATGCGGAGGCGGGCAGATTGCTGGATGGCGGTACGCTGAAAGCCCCCCTCTCCAGCGTCTTCGGCCCAGCCAGCGTAGACTCCTCCGGAAAGGCTGACAGGCATTTTCTGCGGGAGCTTGTTTTCCGGAATCCGGAAAGCCGCAGAACGCTGGAAGGGATCATTCACCCCCTGCTGCATCAAGAATGTCTTGCGCAAATGCTGGCGGCGCGTCAGAATACGGAGGTGGACGGGTTTGTCATTGACGTGCCCCTGTTTTTTGAAACTTCGGCGCGCTATTGCCAAGATGCCGTGTGCGTGGTGGCTGTTTCCAGGGGAACGCAGAAAACCCGCCTGGCTATCAGGAATGGATTCCGGGAGGATATGATTGAAGCCATTCTGGCGGCCCAGCGGCCTATCATGGAAAAAGTGGCTGCGGCCGACTTCGTCATCTGGAATGAAGGCCCCCCGGACCTGCTCCGCCAGCAAACCCAAAGACTTTACCAACATTTTTTCATGACTGAAGAACTCGACAACACCCCTTCCCCCGCCGGAGATATTCCGCAGGAAACCCTCCCCAAGCCCCTGCCCGCGCCGGAAGAAACCGCCGGGGAACAGCCGGCTGCCGCTCCGGAGGAAAACAGTGGAAACGCAGTCCGGGAGGAGGAGGAAGCAGCCCCTGTTCTGGAGCAGATTGACATCAATGAACTGCGGAAACGCCCCCTGAACGATCTTCAGGAAATGGCGGAAGGGCTGCCCATCCGGAACGCGGCCTCCCTCACCAAGTCCCAGCTGGTTTTTGAATTGGGGAAACAGCTTCTGGCAAAGGGCCATGAAGTCGTAGTTTCCGGGGTCATGGAACAAGCCAAGGATAATTACGCCATGCTGAGGGATCCGGTGAAAAGTTTCCGCACCTCTCCGGATGATATTTATCTGGGCGGCAATCTCATCAAACCCCTGCATCTCCGCGTAGGCCAGCAGATCAAGGTCAGGCTGCGCAAATTGCGGCCTCATGACAAGTACCTTTCTGCAGCCTCCGTCATCAGCGTGGAGGACATCCCTGCGGAAGACTACCGGGCGCGCAGCGATTTTGAACGCCTCACCCCCCTCTTCCCCAAGGAACGCCTCCTTCTGGAAAACAAGGGGGTCAATTCCGCCGCCATGCGCGTACTGGACCTCATGACGCCCTTCGGCAAAGGGCAGCGCGGCCTGATTGTGGCCCCCCCGCGCGGAGGAAAAACCGTTCTTCTGAAAACAATCGCCCGTTCCATCAGGGCCAATTATCCGGAAGTGGAACTGATTGTGCTGTTGCTGGACGAACGTCCGGAGGAAGTAACGGATTTTGAAGAAACCGTGGATGCTCCGGTATTCGCCTCCACTTTTGACGAACCTTCCCGGCGCCATGCCCAGGTTTCCGATCTGGTTATCGAACGGGCCAAACGCCTGGTGGAAATGGGCAGAGACGTCGTCATCCTGCTGGATTCCCTCACCAGGCTGGCCCGCGGCTACAATGCCAACCAGACGGGAGGACGCATCATGTCCGGCGGCCTGGGGTCCAATGCATTGGAAAAACCGCGCAAATTCTTTTCCGCGGCGCGCAATGTGGAAGAAGGAGGCAGCCTGACCATCATCGCCACATGCCTGGTAGACACGGAATCAAGAATGGACGAAGTGATTTTTGAAGAATTCAAGGGAACGGGCAATCTGGAAATCCGCCTGGACCGGGAACTTTCCGAACGGCGCATTTATCCGGCCATTTCCCTTTCCCAGAGCGGCACCCGCAATGACGACAGGCTGTATAACGAACAGGAATTCGTCAAAATCATGCAATTGCGCCGCCAGCTCGCCATGAAACCGGGATGGGAAGGCCTTCAGGCTCTCCTGCAAAATATCTCCAAGACACAGAATAACGCGGAACTTCTGCTGACGGGGCTGCGGTAAGATTTTCTGCCCGGCCTGTTTTTCCCCCGTCCTCCGTTCCGCCCGCCGGCACGGAGGTTTTTTTATCAGGATATCTTCCGCTGTTCCAAGATTCCGCGGCAGCATCCGGATATCGGGATGGGGGCATCCTCCCATAAACAGGGGGAGGAAGAGAGTTCCCTTTCGTCACATGTCCAGCTTCACCCGGAAAATACGCATGGAGTTGCCCACCGCAAGCAGGCAGACGCCCACATCCGCCATCACGGCGGCCCACATCCCCGCCAGCCCCAGAATACCCAGCACCATGACCAGAATTTTGACGCCCAAAATAAGAACGATGTTCTGCACAATGATGCGCTCTGTGGCTTGGGAAAGCATCATCCCCAGCGGAACGGCCAAAGGATCTCCCTTCATCACCACTACATCAGCCGCCTGAAGAGCCGTATCGGACCCTACACCGCCCATGGCAATGCCGATGTCGGCAGCAGCGAGGGAAGGGGCGTCATTCATACCGTCCCCCACAAAGGCAAGCAGCCCCGTTTCAGGTTTCAGCCGGCGCACATGCTCCAGCTTGCCGGCAGGCATCAGCCCGCAGAATACCCCGTCCATCCCCAGCTTAAGCCCCACTTCCGTTCCGGCGGAAGAAGAATCCCCCGTCAGCATGACCAGGTTGGAAACGCCCAGTTCCCTCAATTTCCGCACCGCACGCTCCGCTCCCGGCTTGACGCGGTCAGACAGGCGGAGGCATCCCAGAAGTATGCCGTCCAACGCCGCATAAACGGTCACGCCATGGTCTTCTCCCTCCTCCGTCCTTACGCCGGCCTCTTGAAGAAAAGACTTTTTCCCCACCAGAACCGGTCTCCCTTCCACGCGGGCTGAAACGCCGCCGCCCGTCACCTCTACCAGTTCCGCCACGCGGTCCGGAAACAGAGTCCCTTCATATGCCTTCACAATGGAACGCCCCAGCGGATGGGAGGCAGAGAGTTCCGCATGGGCCGCCCAGTACAGCAGTTCCTCCGGGGAAACGCCGTCACGGGGAAGCACTTCATCCACGGAAAAAACGCCTTCCGTCAAGGTTCCGGTTTTGTCAAACACCACCGTCTTCACCTTCCGCAGGGCATCCAGATAGTTGCTCCCTTTCAGCAAAATCCCCTGCCGCGCCGCTCTCCCTATTCCGGCAAAAAAGCCCAGCGGGATGGACAGTACCAGCGCGCAGGGGCAGGAAATCACCAGCAGGACCAGGGCGCGGAACAGACCGTCCGCCCAGCTTCCGCCCGTCACAAGGGGATAAAGCAAAAATACCAGAGCGGCTATGGAAATCACCAGCGGCGTATAAATGCGGGAAAATGAGGACAGCCTCCCCTCCAGAGGGGATTTGCGGCCTGATGCGGCTTCCACCAGTTCCTGGACCCGCGCCAGGGCGGAATGCCGCCAGTCCCGCTCCGTACGCACTTCCAGCACACCCTGCCCGTTGATGTACCCCGCCAGCACGGGGCTTCCGGATCCGGCTTCCACCGGCAGGGATTCCCCGGTCATGGCGGAGGTATCCAGCACGGAGAAACCTCCCGTTACCACACCGTCCAACGGAACGCGTTCTCCGGGGCGCACTTCAATCAGGGAGCCGGGCAGAACCTCGGAAGGAGGAACGTCATCTACGGCTCCGGCTTTTTTCACATGGACGGCCTCAGGCCTCAGACTCATCAGTTCGCTTACGGACCGACGGGAGCTGCCCACCGCACGTTCCTGAAGGTACTCTCCCACGCGGTAGAACAGCATCACCCCCACCGCCTCGGAATAATCCCCCAGGAACATCGCCCCCAGGGAAGCAATACTCATCAGAAAATTTTCATTGATGGCGCGGCCGCGCATCATCCCCAGAAAGGCGGCCTTCAGTACATCCCAGCCTATCAGCAGGTAGGAGCCCACGTAGGCGGCCATACCGGCCAGGGAATCGCCGCCCGCCGCCAGCGCACTGATGAACAGGGCAATGCCCAGCACGGCGGGAACAGGCCCGATGGCGTCTCCGGAGCAGCAACAGCTTCCAGAACCGCAGCTTCCGGAACAACAGGAAGCACCTTCCGGAAAATGTTCGTGGGAATGTTCCGTGCTCATGACCTGTTCCTCTTGTACGCCTGCCTCTCCGGCATGGCAAGCCCTATATTAGCCCAAACTAACAAAAAGTCTGCGTTGATTTCTGATTCTTAAACCGTTCCAAAATCCCCATCCCCATGAATTCATCCATCGCCATGGCTCCCGCTCCCAGCAACCCCGCCTCCGCTCCAAATCTGGCAGGCAGAATTTTCAAATCCTCCATCAGGAGAGGAAACAACTGTTTCCTGAGGTTCTCCAGCAGTGGCTTCATCAACAAATCCCCTGCCTTGGCCACACCGCCCCCGATGATGAAGGCGTCCGGCACCAGCGTATACATCAGGTTCATGATCAGGCAGCCCAGCATTTCCGCCGTATCTTCCCATAATTGAAGGGCTATAGGACATCCGGACCGGGCAGCCTCGTCCAGATGCCTGGGCGTGCATTCATCCACCGTCTTGATGATTCCCGCCCCGGCATACCGTTTAACCGCCTCCGCCGCCAGTTCGTTGTTGCCGATGTATTCCTCAATGGCTCCCCGGCTGCCGAACGGTCCCGTTTTCCCCTGGTAATGAATGCTGGTCTGGCCCAGTTCCGCAGCGGAAAGCCGCCTTCCCCGCAGCATGCGGTCATGCACCACGATTCCCCCGCCTATCCCCGTTCCCATCGTCAGGCACACCAGGCTGGACATGCCGCGCCCGGCGCCCATCTTCCATTCCGCATAAGCCATGCAGTTGGCGTCATTATCCAGCACGACGGGGAGGCCCAGGGCCTGCTCCATCATCTCTTTCACCGGAATTTCCCTATCCCAGACCCTCACATTGGTAAGCTGGTAAAGCACTCCCCGCTGGTAATCACACCATCCCGGCATTCCCATGCCCATCACACAGGCGGAGGGGAATTGTCCGCGCAGGGTGCGGGCGGACGCAATCATGGCATCAATGATTGCCTGCGGGCTTTCGAACATGGCAGTAGGGATGCGGTCGGCCGTCGCCAGAATACGCTCCCCCGCCGTTACGCCCATTTTGATGCTCGTGCCGCCGAAATCAACGGCCAAGGCACAGGGTTCTGAAAAGCTCATAGTCCATACTTATGCCACCCATTCTCCGGAATCAACGTAAAAACGCATTCATCCCCACCCCTTTCCGCGGCATGGCGCACTTATCGTATAAAACACAATAAGAATCTTCCAGAAAGAGCTTGCCAGAACCGCGCCGCCCGGTCCATGATAACCTCCGTAATGATGGAAATGCCCGGTTCGGACGAATGGTTCATGCGCCAAGCCATGAAAGAATCCAGAAAGGCCCTCGTGAAAGGGGAAGTGCCTGTTGGAGCCATTGTGGTGAAGGATGGCTGCGTGATCGGCCGGGGCTGGAACCAGGTGGAGACGCTCAAGGATGCTACGGCCCATGCGGAGATGATTGCCCTGACGGCGGCCCAGGAGGCTTTGGGCGACTGGCGGCTGGAAGGCTGCACCCTGTATGTCACCAAGGAGCCGTGCCCCATGTGCGCAGGAGCTATCGTCCACTGCCGTCCGGACCGCGTCGTTTTCGGCTGCCCGGATGCAAAAACCGGGGCTGCGGGGGGCTGGATCAATCTGCTGGATTCCAATCCGCCCCTGAACCATAAGTGCGAGGTGCGTCCCGGCGTACTGGGAGACGAGTGCCTGCTTCATCTCCAGGAGTTTTTCCGTGCGGCGCGTCTGGCGGCAAAAGAACGGAAAAAATTGTCTGCGCGTCTTTCTTCCCCTCCGGATGAAAACGGGGAATGAAGTCCGGAATAAAACACTTTGCATTTGCCAAAGCAGCAGAGTCACGGCAAGCTAGCGGGACTATGGAACGCCGGAACGACAATGAGACTGCGGAAGGAACGGAACGCAAACCGTCGTGGATCAAGGTTCGTCTGCCCAACGGCCGGGAATTCTGGGACGTCAAGCAGCTTGTGGAAGGCAAAAACCTCTTCACCGTCTGTGAAGAAGCACACTGCCCCAACCGTTATGAATGTTGGAACCAGGGTACGGCCACGTTCATGATTGCCGGAGAACGGTGCACGCGCGCCTGCGGATTCTGCGCCACCCGCACGGCCAAGCCCGGCCCGCTGGATCCTGAAGAATCGCAGCACGTGGCGGAAGCCGTCGTGCACATGAAGCTGCGCCACGCCGTAATTACCATGGTCACCCGGGATGATTTGCCGGACGGCGCCGCCGCGCATTTCGCCCAGGTAATTAGGGCCGTCAGAAAAGCCAGCCCTTCCACGATCATTGAAGTGCTTGCCTCGGACTTGAATGAGAAGCCCTCCTCCATCCAGACGCTGATGGCGGCCCGTCCGCATATTTTCGGACACAATCTGGAGACGGTGGAACGCCTCACGCCCATTGTCCGCTTCCGCGCCCAGTACCGGCGGTCCCTGCGCGTTCTCCGGATGGCTCTGGAGTGCGTGGACGGCAAAGTGTCTACCAAGAGCGGCATCATGCTGGGCCTGGGGGAAACGGAAGAAGAGCTTTTCCGCTCCATGGACGATTTGCTGGAGCACGGCGTCACGGTCCTGACGTTGGGGCAATACCTGCGCCCCTCCCGCAACCATCTTCCGGTGGTCAAATACGTCCATCCGGATGATTTCGCCCGGTATGAGGAAGTTGCGCGCTCCAAAGGCTTCAGGCACGTGGCATCCGGGCCGTTGGTCCGCAGCTCCTACCACGCCGCCAATTTCACCCCGGAAGCGGATGTTCTGGAAGCCATTAACGAAGACCTGAGAAAGGCTGGCGAACTTTAGAATAAATCTTGATTTTTTATCCCTCCCCTTTTACCATCCGGGCAATTCCACGTCATTGAAAATCTCATGAGCAAAACATGTTCCTTCATCAAGGCAGGAGCCATTCTGGGCGGCACGGTCATCGTGACGGCGGCTGTCGCCCCCCTGTTCCTGCCGAACCAGAATGTCAAGCCACTGACGTCCGCCCAGGCGGCGGAAATTACCGCACAGACCATGAATTCCAAATGTGCGGACTGCCACAAGCCCGGCACTCACATTTCCGAACTGGTCAATACTCTTTCCGGAGGCCTGCTGGCGCGCCATATCAGGGACGGGCAGCGCAGCTACAATATGGAAGAACCTCCCACTGCCGTTACCCTTTCCAAGCTGGAACATGTGCTTCAAATCAATTCCATGCCCCCCACTTCCTACACCATGGTGCACTGGGGCAGCACGCTCACTCTCCGGGAGAAAAACGCCATGCTCCAGTGGATCAAGGATGAGCGCCTGAAAATTTTCGGCGATATGGTAGGAGAGGAATACGCCCTTTCCCCTCTTGCCCCCATTCCGGACGCCCTCCCCACGGATCCGGCCAAAGTGGCCCTGGGCTACAAGCTTTTTCATGACGTGCGCCTTTCCACGGACAATACCGTCTCCTGCGCTTCCTGTCATTCCCTGGAAAAAGCCGGGACGGACAACCTGCCCACTTCCACTGGAGTCCGCAGCCAGAAAGGCGGCATCAATGCCCCCACCGTTTTCAATGCCGCTTTCCATGCCAAGCAATTTTGGGACGGACGCGCAGCCAACCTCCAGGAACAGGCCGGCGGACCACCCCTGAATCCGGTGGAAATGGGGTACGAACATCCGGATGACTGGAAGAAGATCGCTGCCAAACTGGACCAAGACACCGCTTTTGCCGCAGAATTCAAAAAGGTTTACCCCCAGGGATTCACCGGAGAGACCATCACGAATGCCATCGCGGAATATGAAAAAACTCTTATCACGCCGAACAGCCCGTTTGACCGCTACCTGAAAGGGGATGAAAACGCCATCAGCGAGAACGCCAAAAAAGGTTACAAGCTTTTCCTGAAGCTTGGTTGCCAGACCTGCCACACCGGTCCCGCCATGGGAGGCCAGTCCTTTGAATACGCCGACCTCAAAGGCGATTTCTTTGCCGGACGCGCCAAGACCAATGACGATAACGGCCTGATGAATTTCTCCAAAAAGGAATCGGACAGGCACCGCTTCCGCGTTCCGACCCTCCGCAACGTGGAACTCACCTGGCCGTATATGCATGACGCCTCCGCACAGACGCTGGAGGAAGCCATTACGAAAATGTACCATTACCAGCTCGGTTACGATAAACTGGACAAGAAGGAAGTGAGACTGCTGGTGGCTTTCCTGAAAACGCTTACCGGAGAATACAACGGCAAACCCGTCCAGGGCGAAGTTTGCCCTGCCTCCTGAATCTGAAGAAAAGCTCTTTTTCCAGCCGCGCCAATGAACATTCATTGGCGCGGCTTTTTTGCATTTCCCTTCCAGTTCCTACGGCAGGCACTGCCGGGAAACTTCCATTCCCCGCCTCTTCCCCGCCTCTTCCCCGCTGGCCATACTTAGATTAAACTAATACGCAAACAATTTATATTAAACGCATTTTACATTGATTGAAAATATATCCTAATAATATCATTGACTTATCAGTTTGATAAAACTAACTTCTTTCCGGATTTGATTCATACACGCACCATGCCACTCTCCATGCTCAACATCGGCGATATTCGCCAAGTCAACAAAATCCATGGCAAGGATGAAACCCGGCGTTTTCTGGAAAGCCTGGGCTTCGTTGCCGGGAGCACGGTCTCCATCGTTTCCGAAAACGGCGGTAATTTCATTATCAACGTCAAAGGCTCCAGGATTGCGCTCAGCAAGGCGCTTGCCAGCAAAATATTCGTTGCCTGAGTTATTCCATCCAACAACCAACCATTATTCTATGACCAAACATCGTACATTGAGAGATGCCCTCATCGGGGAAACCGTCACCGTCGGCAAACTGGCGGGGGAAGGCCCGGTCAGAAGACGCATCATGGACATGGGGGTTACCAAGGGAACGCAGATATTCATCCGCAAAGTCGCCCCTCTGGGAGATCCCATTGAAGTTACTGTCCGCGGGTACGAACTCTCCATTCGCAAATCGGAAGCGGAGAACATCCATATCCATTGATTCCGCCTCTATTACCGCACGTTTCCTGATTTTACAGCAAGACGGGCACCCATATATCAAGACAAGGAAACCATTCATGAGCAACATTACCATCGCCCTGGCGGGCAACCCCAACTGCGGGAAAACCACGCTCTTTAACGCCCTGACAGGCGCCAACCAATACGTCGGGAACTGGCCCGGCGTCACCGTGGAAAAAAAGGAAGGCCGCCTGAAAGGCCATAAAAATATCATCATTGAAGACCTTCCGGGCATTTATTCCCTTTCCCCCTATACCCTGGAGGAAGTCGTCAGCCGGAATTACCTGGTCACGGACCATCCCTCCCTCATCCTGAACCTGGTTGACGGCAGCAACCTGGAACGCAATCTTTACCTCACCACCCAGCTTTGCGAACTGGGCGTTCCCGTCATTATAGCGCTGAACATGATGGACATTGTCCGGAAGCGCGGCGACAGGATCGACACGGAAAAACTTTCACGCAACCTCGGTTGCCAGGTGCTGGAAATCAGCGCTCTCAAGGGGACCGGCATCCGTGAACTGATAGACGCCGTAGTAACGACGACTGCGTCGGACGACGCCCGGACCCCGCAGGCCGTCCACTTTCCGGACCATCTGGAAAAAGCCATCGGAGAAATTGGGGAAATCATCACCGGAAAATGCCTGGATCAGCAGAAAAAATGGTTTGCCGTTAAAGTTTTCGAAAGAGACCAGAAAGTCGCGGACCAGCTCGCGCTCAATCCCGAGGAACAATCCCGCATCAACGGGATTATTGAAACCATGGAACGGGAAATGGATGACGACAGTGAATCCATTATCACCAATGAACGCTATAATTCCATTTCCCGCATCATCAAAGACGCCGTCGTTAAAGCCAGCCCCGGCAGCCTGACGGGCAGCGACAGGATTGATCGCATCATCACCAACCGCTGGCTGGGCCTCCCCATTTTTGCCGTCGTCATGTGGGCTGTATATTACATCTCCATTCAGACGATAGGCGCATGGGGCACGGACTGGGCCAATGATACTTTCTTCGGGGAATGGGTTCCGGAATGGGTAGGAAACCTGCTGGAAAACGCCGGCTGCGCCCCATGGCTGGAAAGCCTGATCCAGGACGGCGTGATTGCCGGCGTAGGAGCCGTTCTGGGATTCCTCCCGCAAATGGCGGTTCTGTTCCTGTGCCTGGGCATATTGGAGGATTGCGGCTACATGGCCCGCGTAGCGTTCATCATGGACCGCATTTTCCGCAAATTCGGCCTTTCCGGGAAATCCTTTATTCCCATGCTCGTTTCCATGGGGTGCGGCGTTCCTGGAGTCATGGCGACCCGCACCATTGAGAACGAAAAGGACAGGCGCATGACTATCATGACCACCACGTTCATCCCCTGCGGGGCCAAAACTCCCATCATTGCCCTGATTGCCGGAGCCTTCTTCCCGGAAAATTCCTGGGTGGCTCCGGGGGCCTATTTCATCGGGGTGGGCGCCATCATCCTTTCCGGCCTTATTCTGAAAAAGACTGCCATGTTCGCCGGGGATCCCACTCCCTTCGTCATGGAACTTCCCATTTACCACATCCCGGCCTGGAAGAACGTCATCATTCATGCATGGGACCGCTGCAAGGCTTTCGTGCAAAAAGCCGGGACCGTCATCTTTGTGTCCAGCGCCCTGATCTGGTTCCTCTCCAGCTACAACTGGAAGGTGGATTCCGTAGAGCAGAATGACAGCATGCTGGCCTCCATCGGCAATGTGGCCGCGCCTGTCTTCCAGCCTCTGGGCTGGGGTGAATGGAAACCCACCATGGCTACCATTACCGGATTGATTGCCAAGGAAAACGTGGTAGGCACCTTCGGCGTCCTGTATGCGGACGGCAGTTCCGGGGAAGATGAAGCGGAAAAAACGGAGGACTCCCCCGAAACGCAGGAAATGGCCCCCGCCGGCCGGGAGCTCCAGGCATCCCTGGAGGAAGGTTCCGGAGAATCCGCTGCTGAAGCGGAAGAAGAGGAAGATGAAGATGAGGAAATCAGGGAAACCGGGGACCGCCTGGTCCAAGCGGGAGCCTTCACCTTCCTGAGCGCTTTCTCCTTCATGATTTTCAATCTTCTCTGCGCCCCCTGCTTCGCGGCCATGGGCGCTATCAGAAGGGAAATGAACAGCGCCAAATGGACCTTCTTCGCCATCGGCTACATGTGCGCCTTGGCGTACTGCCTGGCCTTCCTGATTTACCAGCTGGGAGCATGGCTTTATGCGGAAGCTTCCTTCGGCATCGGGCAGGGCATTGCCCTATTGCTCCTGCTGGGGCTCGTTTACCTGGTGGCAAAGAAACCTTATACAGCCTCCAAATAACTTCTAAACCAACCCCTTAACTCTACTGAACAATATGGGAACATATATCATCGCCACCCTTCTTTTCCTGGCCCTAGCCTACGCATTATACAAAATTTTCAGCAAGCGCGGCAAGTGCTGCGGCAACTGCGGATGTTGCGGCAACGACAGCGACGGCTGTTGCGGTGGCGGCGGAAATTGCTGCGGCGGCCACCATCACGACCACGAAAAACAGGATTAAATCCCGGCCCCGGTTATCCCATTCAGAACCTGCAAACCATTTTCTGCGGTTTGCAGGTTCTTCTGCTACGGCGCCTGCCGCAGCCAGCCTCTACCCTGTCACTCAATCCAACCGTGCTGATATGCCGCCATGGCCGCAATTACCAGCGCAATGAACAGGAAGATGAACCACATCACATTGTGGCGATGGCGGTATTCCACGGCCATCAGAGGTTCCCATTCCTTTTCCACAAAGGAAAAATCGTCCCCATTGGCAAAACGATCGTAAAGCATTTCCAGCTCCTTTCCCGTCACCCCTTCCGGGGCGGCGAATACCGGCGGGCAGCAGGAATCCGTCTTGAATACAATTTCGCAATGGTACACGCCATCCGCTTCCTTATAAGACTGGAGGCACGCGCCGTCGCGGGCGCACACCACGTGGCCGGTCGTTCCTTCCTGCAAGCGGCGCAGAGCAGTATCACGGTCGGTCACTTCATCATTTGAAATTTCCCATTGAACCTTACTCATTCTGTCAGTTTAAGATAATTCCCGTTTAAGTCAATATGGTTTTAAACGCTTCGGCCCCCGGAAACGTTGCGGCTCCCATCCATCTTCCGGCGTGGCAAAAAGCCTTCTTTTCCGTTTTTTCCGGGAACGGAGACAGGGGTGGGAAAGCCCATTTTCAGGCGGCTTTTATTTTTCCCTGGGATAAAAATTCTACGGAATAGCCTTGGGGAAGCCTCCTACCTTCAACAGTCAGTATTTGACGGTAGATAAGGAAAGGCTGAAGGCCATTCCATGACCCGGCATACATTGCCGGTCCAAGCTCCGCCAGCAGGCATCAATAAAGGAGGGTAAATGGCTCCGTAATCAAATAAGCAACGCCGCATCCTCTACCTGATCGAGAATGCGGCGTTGCCGCCAGGTCATGCAGACCCCTTCTATATCTTTCTCACGCAGGATTCCGCTCACTGCATGGAGACAGACAAGGAAGATTTTATGTTATTATACTTTCATGAAACTCCGGCCATGCCTGATTTAAGAGAAAAGGCGGCCATGTCCAGGATCAGCTGATCAGAAAGAAAAGACTGCCTGAACGCCCCAGAGAATGTTTTCGCTGGAAGTGCTGTAAGCCGGATTCGCGATGTACTGGAAGTGAGGAACAACTTTGAAATAATCATTCACCTGGAAGCTGTACATGACTTCCAGCACCTGTTCGCGGTTATGCTCAGCGCGCTCTCCGTCACAGGGGGTCTGCCCCTTGAACACACCGTAGGAAATGCCCAGGAAGTCATCTTCACGGGAAGGGAAGAGCTTAATGTTGGCGCCCACGGAGAATTCAGCGGAGTTGCTCAAGTATTGTTTGGCGGCAAATCCGGCGCGAGAGTAAATGGTCAGAGGATCGCAGGGAGTATATTCGATGCTCGCGACAAGCCCGGCATTTTGGCGGCGGCGTTCCCCGGTCCCGTCGTCCATGTCCACATCCGTGCTGGTATAGAACGGATTGATGCGGAGAGTCGCAGCGCCGTCGGCAAAGATATGGCCGTATTCGCCAACCACGGCATAACCATCGCAATAATCGGAATTAAAAGGATTGTATCCGGAATCGCATCCCGTGCGGGAAACGGCAACCATCATGTAATTATTGCGGTTGAGTTCAACTTGCAGAATACCGCCAATATTGCTGTCCACCAAAGGCAGGATAGTGGAGTTCACAAACCCGTCATTGGTGAAAGAGGAGAAGGAGTCATTGGCAATGCTGACAGCATCAAAGTAGTTGGTGAGATTCACCATACCTGCGATGAGGCAAGCGCGCTTCCCTGCAAAGTATTGCATCAGCGCCACTTCAGGGAATATTCCTTCATGAGGCCCCATCGCGTCAGCATGCAAGCCGGAAGCCGTGGCATAGGCTTCAGTGAAAAACGTATCGCTCTGAGCGGATTCACGATCCAGCCCCCATGAACCGGAAAATTCCACACGCAACCAGGTTCCCCCGTTGGCCTTGTCTTCAATAAGGCGCTGATTAAGCTGGGCATGAAGAAGAGCCAGGTTGTTATGGCGCTTAACATCGGAAACCTTTTCCGTATTCCAAAGTCCGTAGGCCATATCCACACCCCATTGGGTGCCGTATTTCTCATTGGCCTTCACCTTGTAGGCAGGATCGCCTTCTTCCGGAGTGAACATATTGATGCCCTGCAAAATATCACCAACAGCAGGGGTGCTGTCTTGAGCGATTACAGGAAGCGCCATGAGGCTCGTCAACGCCATTGCTATTATGTTATGCTTCTTCATAGAAAACGGTTAGTCTTATCGTTGGATGTTTGTGGTATAATACTTATATGATTGATCCAGAGGTGGAGAGGGGCGCTTTCCTTTTACAGGGAAAGAGCTCCGCTTCCGTTCTCCCGGGCTTGCTCTTTCACAGCTCTGCCGCATGCCCCCATACAGAACCCACAGTCTCCGCAGAGCAGACGGTATCTGGGACGCCGGATGAGCAGCCCGGCCAGTTTCCTGTACCGGCAGACCCGGCGGAAGAAACGGTGAAGTCCTGTATGGGTCAAGTTCATGCAACGCGGCAAAGTTAGATTAAACTAACTATTCAGTCAACACTTTTTCTTCCCAATGCCCTTGCCCTGCTCAGTACAACATTATGTTGGTTCATTATATTTTATTTGTTTTCAACGTATTAAAAATATCGCAAAAATATTTTCATGTCTGCTAAAAATTAGTTTCAGCTAATTCATCTTGACCAGAATACGGGGGCACGCTAAAAAAATGCAGGCTGGATTGGATATAATCCAATCCTTCCGGAAAAGAAGCGGCTGCATGCCGCCAAGGCCGGATGAACCCAATCAAAACATTACCATGAGTTACATGAACAACAAAGGCCTCTGGGGCTTCGTCGGAGGAATGATCGCCGCCGCCATCGGAGCGAAAGTAGTAAAAAGTCCCGTTGCCAGGAAATTGGCCGTCCAGGGCCTTTCCAAGGCCATGCTCATCCAGCAGAAGGCCATGGAACAACTGGCAAACATCCGGGAAGAAGCCCAAGACCTGTGCCATGAGGCCGCCGCGAAAAACAGCAGGCCGGAACAGTAGCAATCTCATTGTCCATCACCAAACAGCGGGGTGCCCGTTTCCTTCTCCGCCAGCGGAATGGACCGCCCCCAACGGGGGAAACGCACGGAGAAGGGCGTTTCCCCCTTTTCTTTTTCCTTATCCATGCATTACCAGGTTATCCATCATACGCCCGGCAGGCTCCGTGTACGCAGCGGCCGCTGCGCATTCAATCATGATCAGGCTTACGGCATCGAATGCAGGCTCCTGAAACAGAAAGGCGTATACTCCGTCAAGGCCACCCCCTGCAACGGAGGTGTGTTCATCCTGTATGAAGGAACCAGCCCCCAGGCCATTTTCCGCACGCTGGACAGGCTCAGGCCGGAAACACTCCGCAGCCACGAACCGGAAGAGCGCGCGGAGGCCAGGAAACTGGCCCGGTCCTTTTTTCTCCGCATAGCGGGGAAAGCTTCCTCTTTCCTGTTTTGCAAGGTGTTTCTGCCGCCCCCGCTCAGAATGGCCAAAGTATTCTGGAATTACAGTTCCTATTTACGGCGCGGAATGGCCGGCCTGGGAAGCGGACGGCTCAACGTAGCCGTTCTGGACGCCGTCTCCATCGGGGTTTCCATAGGCACGAAGGCTTACGGAACGGCCAATTCCATCATGTTCCTTCTTTCCATTTCAGACCTGCTGGAAAATTACACTCGGAAAAAGACCCGGGCGGCGCTTGCGGCCAGCCTGAGCATAAATATAGACCGCGTCTGGCGGGTGGAAGAAGGAGGCATGTGCCAGGTTCCCATGGAGCAAATCCGCCCGGGGGAGAAAATCCGCGTGGACGCGGGGAACGTCATCCCTGTGGACGGTACCGTGCTGTCCGGAGAAGCGGAAGTCAACCAGGCCGCCATGACGGGGGAATCGGAAGCGGCTTCCAAACGGGAAGGGTCCGTCGTCTTTGCCGGAACCACGCTGGAAACGGGTTCCCTCGTCATCCGGGTGGACGCCGCAGGAGACCAGTCCCGCATTAACAATATCATCGCCCTGATCGACCATTCGGAGGAACTGAAAGCGCGCATCCAAAGCCGGGCGGAAAAGCTGGCGGATTCTATCGTTCCCTATACCCTGCTCACGGCAGGGGCGCTGTTTCTGTTCACCAGGAATATCTCCAAGGCTCTCTCCGTGCTGATGGTGGATTATTCCTGCGCCATCAAGCTCGCCACCCCCATCTCCGTCATCTCCGCCATGAAAGAGGCCGCAGCGCGCAAGATCATGATCAAGGGCGGGAAATTCATGGAGCTGTTCGCCAAAACGGACACCATCGTTTTTGACAAGACGGGCACGCTGACCTCCGCCTGCCCTCAGGTAACGCAGATCATCCCTTTGAGCGACTGCAGCAGGGAATATATCCTGAAAACGGCAGCATGCCTGGAAGAACACTTCCCCCACAGCGTGGCGCGGGCCGTTGTGCGCAAAGCGCTGGAGGAGGGCCTGCACCATGAAGAAGAACACGCGGAGGTGGAATACATCGTGGCCCACGGCATTTCCTCCCGCCTTCATGGGAAAAAGGTTCTTGTGGGCAGCTACCATTTTCTCTTTGAAGATGAACGCATCCCCCTCACGGAAGAGCAAAGGCAGACCATACGCAATCACGCCAGAGGCAAATCCAACATCTTTCTCGCTATAGGCCGCAGAGCGATCGGCATGATCGGCGTCAGCGACCCGCCCAGGCCGGAAGCCGCAGAGACGATCGCCCGGCTGAAACGGCAGGGCATTTCCTCCATCATCATGCTCACGGGGGACAGCGAATCCGCAGCCCGCGCCATCAGCCGCCAGTTGGGCATCACGGAATACCGTTCCCAGGTTCTGCCTGAAGATAAGGCCCGCTTTATCCAGCAATTGAAGAAATCCGGCAAAACAGTGTGCATGGTGGGAGACGGCATCAACGATTCCCCAGCTCTTTCCTGTGCAGACGTTTCCGTCTCCATGAAGGATTCTTCCGATATCGCCCGTGAAGTGGCGGATATTTCCCTGTTGTCCAGCTCTCTGGCAGAACTGGTTGTTTTAAGGGAACTGAGCTGTGCCGTCCTTGAAAAAATAGAACGCAACTACCGCTTTATCGTCGGGTTCAACTCTTCTCTGATACTGCTGGGCATGTTCGGGCTGATTACCCCGGCCTTTTCCGCGTTCCTCCACAACGCTTCCACAGTGTACGTCAGTGCGCGCAGCACACGCCGATGCCTTCCTCTGGTCCGGGGTTCGAAGTAAAAAAGAGAGGGATGAGCCATTCCCTCATGAACCGTCCCCCCCGGAAAATCATGCGGGAGACATTCTATTCTCCTCTCTCCCTGCAACGCTCCGTCAGAAGCTGGAAACGGGAGATTTCCTCCAGAGTCATGATATGTTCAATGCAACAGGCCACTTCATCGGCGCGTTTTTCCTCCATCTTCAGCACCGTAATGAGGAACTCCTTCACCATGGTATGGCAGGAAATGACCCGGTCCGCGTAATAACGGCCTTCCCTGGTCAGGACAATGGGAGAATACTGCGTGTATTCCACCAGGCCGCGTTCCTTCAACTGCTTCATGGCCAGTGAGGCGGAAGGTTTTTTCACGTTCAGGGATTCCGCAATCTCCCCTACGGTGGCGCATCCCTTTTCCAACTCAATGTTGCGGACGGCCTCAATATAATCCTCCAGGCTGTTGCTCAACTCCGGAGTGGAAAATTTTTCATGTATCATGATTGATGCTTATTAGGTTTAACTAACAAAAAACAATAACCAAGGCTCTGTCCAAGTCAACCTCTTCTTGAAAAAGATTAGGTGAGACAAACTTTTTTCTTGCAACATAAGTTAGTTTTCGCTAACTTTGCTTCATGGTCAGTCCCAATTCGGAAAGAAACGGTGAAAGAAAGTGCTCCGGCGGCGCACCCGTCAGAATGGAGTCCTTCTTCTCCAAGTTTTTTTCCTCCTCACGCCCCTGCTGCTGCCGGGGCTGCGCCCTGAAAAGCTCCGGGAAAAACTGTCCCGCCGGCTACCAGGGAAAACAGGCACGGCCAAATTCTATGGGGAACGCGTCCACAAACTGTATGGACTAGTCATCCGGTGCTCTAACACATTATCGCCTAAACACGGACGCGTTCCCCTCACTTTTTTCCCGTGGGCATTAATCAGCGGAGAATTGCCTCCGGGCCATCATATCCTCCGGGCGTATAACTGCGGATGGAGACTCCTCTTTCCGGCGTTACGTCCGCCGCCCAGCATCTGGCATGGCGGAAACAGGCGCCCAGGTTGACGTACAGCCGCCGCCCCTTTTTCCCGCTCACCGCCCGCCGGTGAAGATGTCCAAAAATGACGACTTCCGCTTCCGGGAAAAAACGGTCTGCAAATTTCCCCATGCGCCACATCATCGTCAGCCATGCCAGAAGAATCCGCACGGGCCGTTCCGGCGGCCAGGCAGAATGAGCTAAAAAACGCACCAGTTTATTTTGATGTGTTCCGGAACGCGTGTAAACAGGCGGCACCAGCACACTCATGGCACGGGCCAGCTCCAGCCGCCGCAGCAAATCTGCCTCCGCCTCCGGGAACGCAGCGATCAGTTCGCGGGAAATCTGCTTGTTTTTCAAATATTCCCATCCCCACGGAGCCACCTCCCTGAACAGCGCATGGCCGTGCAAAGCGCAGATGCGGCCACCCTGCAATTTCAGCAGTCCGGCTTTCTCGTCCGGATCATGGTTGCCGGCCAGCAGAACGGGCTGCACCCCGGCATCCCGGCACATCCGCAGAAAACGAGCCCGTTTTTCCAATCCTTCCTCCCGGCAGGGGCTTTCACGGGTTTCACTGAGGTCCCCGCACACCACCAGATGGGAGCACCCCTCCAGAAGAAACCCCAGCTCTTCCGGCTCCCGGGTCAGCGCCTTGGCATGGCCGAAATGGATGTCTGAAATAAACCTGGCGCGTTCCCCCGAAGCAAGATCAAGTTCCTGAATCATAAAGACGAGGGAAGGAGAAAAACAGTCATGGAATCAGGAACGCTGCCGCACCATTTCATACAGGCATACGCCCGTAGCCACAGATACGTTCAGGCACGGAATGCTTCCCTTCATGGGAATCCTCAGCAGGAAATCGCAGTTCTCTTCCGTCAATCTTCTCATCCCTTCCCCTTCCGCCCCCATCACCAGTGCGGCCGGTCCCGTGAAGTCCGTTTCATACAGGCCGCGGTCTCCTTTGTCCGACGTGCCGAATATCCAGATGCCGCGGCTCTGGAGCTGCTTCATGGTGCGCGCCAGATTGGTCACCTGAATAAAAGGCACCTTTTCCGCAGCGCCGACAGAAACGCGCAGCACCGTCTCCGTAATGCCCACGGATTTGTCCCGGGGGGCGATGACGGCATCCACTCCCGCACCGTCCGCCGTCCGCAGGATGGCTCCCAGGTTGTGGGGATCCTGCACGCAGTCCAGAATCAGCAACAGAGGATTGGGGGATTTGTCCAGAATCCCGTCCAGCACCTCCTCTCCCAGCGCCTTCACGGCAATTTTGGACGGCGCGCTGCGCACATGCTTGTTCCGGCGCGCTTCCTGTTCGTTCCCTTGAGGTCTCATGCCCATGAATTAGCGTGTTTCACACTTCTTTTCCAGACAAATATGCCCTTCCGCCCCATCATTGGGCGTGACTTGGCAGCCCGCGTCATGGTACAATTCCGTACCATTCAAGATGAAGACGAGCGACTTTTTAGTCATTGGGGCAGGTGTTGCCGGATTGAGTTTCGCCTTGAGAGCGGCGAAACACGGCAAGGTTGCAGTCATTACAAAAGGCAAATTTCTGGATTGCAGTTCCGCCAAGGCACAGGGAGGCATCGCCGCCGTATGGGACCGCAACGATTCCTTTGAAGACCATGTTGCGGATACGCTGGACGCCGGAGCGGGCCTCTGCAACGAACAGGCCGTGCGCACTATCGTGGAGGAAGGCCCGGACGCTATCCGGGAACTGCTGGAATGGGGAGTAAACTTTGACCCCGGCAACCAGGGAGAGGATTATGAACTGGCCAGGGAGGGCGGCCACACCAAGCGGCGCATCCTCCACGCCAAAGACGCAACCGGACTGGAAATTACCTCCAAACTTCTGGAGGCGGCCAAGCTTCACCCCAACATTGAATTGCTGGAAGACCATTTCGCCATTGACCTGATTACGACCACCAAACTGGGCCTCGTCACGGAAGACCGCGTTCTGGGAGCCTACGTGCTGGACCGCGTCTCCGGGGAAGTGGAAATCTTCCGGTCAGACCGCGTGCTGCTCGCCACCGGCGGCTGTGGGCGCGTATATCTGTACACTACCAATAATGATTCCGCCACGGGAGACGGCGTAGCCATGGCCTGGCGGGCGGGGGCCACCATCGCCAACATGGAATTCGTGCAGTTCCATCCCACCTGTTTCTTCAACACCCGCGCGGAAGGCGCGGAAGCGCGCTCCTTCCTCATCTCCGAAGCCGTACGCGGGGAAGGCGGCGTGCTGATAGGCGCGGACGGGAAGGAATTCATGCACAAATACGATCCCCGCAAATCTCTGGCCCCACGCGACATCACCGCCCGCGCCGTAGATTCGGAAATGAAGAGGACGGGCAGCATGTGCGTTTATCTGGATATCTCCCACAAGCCGGAAGGGTTCGTCCAGGAACGTTTTCCCCTGATTTACGAGACATGCAACCGCTACGGCGTCAATCCCGCCAGGGAGCCTATTCCCGTTGTTCCCGCAGCGCATTTCCAGTGCGGCGGCGTGCTGACGGACGTCAACGGCCAGACCAGCCTGGATGGCCTTTACGCCGCAGGGGAAACCGGCTGTACCGGCCTTCACGGCGCCAACCGGTTGGCTTCCAACTCCCTTCTGGAATGCGTGGTGGTCGCCAAGAGGGCGCTGAACTCCATGCTCTCCCTGCATCCCCTGAGAAAGGACTCCCCCACTCCTTACGACATCCCCGCCTGGCACCACGGAGATACAGCCCTGCCTGACGAACTTTCCGTCATCTATCATAATTGGGATGAAATCCGCCGCCTGATGTGGGATTACGTCTCCATTGTGCGGACCAATAAAAGGCTGGACCGCGCAGCCACGCGGCTCCGGATGCTGCACCGGGAGGTAAAGGACTTCTACTGGGGATACCGCATTACGCCGGACATTCTGGAATTGCGCAACCTGGTGGCGGTGGCCTCCCTGATCGTAGACTGCGCCATGCGCCGCAATGAAAGCCGCGGCCTTCATTTCAATACGGATTATCCCGGCAAGCTGGACCACCGCTTCGTCACCCAACTGCACCGATGGTAAACTACCGGCAGCGTCAACAGGCATTACGGAAGGGGCTCTTCGGGAGCCCCCTCCTGTCCGCATGCCTGCTCACGCTGCCGATTCTGGTTTCCGCAGAAACCGCCAGGGCGGACATCCAGACAGGCCGGAGCGCCACCCGCGCCCTGACGAACAGTTCCGGACGGCCCAAAGGCCCCGTCATCGTCACCCCAACGCAACGGGACCCCCTGCCCCGGGTCATCGTCAAATCACCTGTTGCTGCAGAGGCAGGGAAGCGGCCCGCGCCCCGCATCCTTCCCAGGACGTCCAGGCAAAGCCCCGGCACCTATCCCTGGCGTCTCAACATTACCGCCACGGTCTTCTGGGTGGGGGAAGAACCCACGGAACGCAATCCGGTAGCCAACCACAAAAGTTCGTGGGATTCCGCATGGCGGGAAAACTTCGGCGGCTTCGACAACCCGGATCCCGTTTGCCGCACGATGGACTTCCGCCCGAAAACATTCATCCCCCGGCAAAACCCCTTTTACGTGGCGCTCCCTTATAATGACGTTTCCAGAGGGGAGCATAAGGCGGAGGCGTCACGGGTCATCCCGTGGTTCCGCCGCGAATACGCGGGAAAGGGACAATCCGTCTGCAAGGGCAGATGGGTGCAAATCGTTTACAACAAGCGTTCCTGTTTTGCCCAATGGGAAGACTGCGGCCCCTTCACTACGGAAGACTGGCCCTACGTCTTTGGAGACAAGCCTCCCGTCAATACCCAGAACAAAGGGGCGGGCATTGACATCTCCCCTGCCGTACGCGACTATCTGGGCATTACGGGAGGAACAGCCATTGTCCACTGGCGCTTTGTGGAATTTTACCGCATTCCCCGCGGCCCGTGGTCCAAATACGGGGACAACAATCCTTTTGTCAATGCCGGGCTGGGAGCCGGGAAAAAATCCCTTCAGTCACGGGAAGACCGTCTGCGCCAGCAGCAGGAAGCCATTCAGCGGGAGCTATTGAAGGATCCCGCGAAACTCAGAAGGGAACTCCAGGGATAACCCCCTGTGCCGCCGCAGCCATGCAACGTCCACGCATTCTACATATTTTCAGCCGTTACGGCGAGGTTGGGGGGGAAGAAATCTGCTTCCATGCCATTACAGAGGCTTTGGGCGCCATAGCGGATGTCACGCCCTTTGTCTATTCAACGGAGGAGCTGTTCCATAGCCCCCACGGCGCCCTGACGAAAATGGGTTATTTGCTCCACAACAGAGATGTGGAGCAAAAACTGCGCAAATGCCTGCGTGAAAACCGCTATGACGCATGGATCATCCACAATACGTTCCCGGCCATGTCCCCCTGCGTCTATGAACTGGCCCTGCATCAACCCGCTCCCGTCATCCACTACATGCACAATTACCGCTCCGGCTGCCTCAACGGAGTATTTTACCGGGACGGAGCGCCCTGCTTTTCCTGCCAAGGCGGCAACTATTTTCCCGGCATCATGCACGCCTGTTGGAGGAAAAACGCCGCATACTCCTCCCTGGCCGCCGCCGTCCTGTATAAAACGCGCCGCATGGGAGCCTGGAGCCGCTTTTCCTCCTATATTGCCATCAGCCGGCGCCAGCGGGAACTTCTCATCCGAACCGGAATACCGGAGGATAAAATCAGGGTTATTCCACATTTCATCCGGCAAAATCCTGCTCCTGCAGCCGGCCAGCCCCGCCGGGACGTCCTTTACGCCGGACGCCTGACGCAGGAAAAAGGAGTCCTGCAACTGGTTCAGGCGTGGGAACTCCTATCCCCCCCCGGCCGCATTCTCTACCTGATGGGAGACGGCCCCCTGCGCGGGGAATTGGAACGTTATATCTCTTCCCGCCATCTTGAATCCATCCGCCTGACCGGATTCATTCCCCATGAGGAACAAGGAACCGTCCGCGCCGCCTGCGGCCTCTCCGTAGCGCCCTCCCTCTGGGAGGAAACCTTCGGTATGGTTGTCCTGGAATCATGGCTCCACGGCACGCCCGTCATCGTTACCCCGAACGGCGGTCTGCCGGAACTCATCACCCACGGCAGGAATGGCTGGATTGCACAGGAACCTTCCGCGGAATCCCTGGCGGAGACGCTGCATACTGCCCTGAAGCAAGAAGAGCGCTGGCCGTCCATGGGCGCACACGGGCAACAACTTTTGTCCTCCACCTACTCCCCCGCCGCATGGCTCCGGTCCATGGAAGCCCTTCTCGGCGAACTTCGCGTTTTCCATTCATCTTCCACCCCATCAGCATCATGAAATGGTATACATGCACGCCCGTTTCCTTCAAAGGGGACCATACTTTCTTTTCCCGTGATTCAGGCGCTTTCTGCAAGGCCTTTCAGAGAATCGGAGTGGAGAGCAGAGCCATCATGCCCACACCTGTCCAGGAAAACGATGAGCCCGATCTCATCCGCACGGAATACGCCAACCTGGAAGACCCCGTCTGGTGGAAATCCCTGGGTATTGACGGGTTGATCCTGTACGGCTGGGGAATGGGAAAATACCTTCCTATCGCCAGAGCCATCCATGAAGCGGGAATTTTTCTGGTAGTATACATGGATTCCTCCGGGCTGTTCTTCCCGTGGCAATACTGGCTTCCCATCGCGGAAAATATGTACACCAAAGACGTCTTCACCCACGGGAAAATCAAAGGTTCCGCTTTTTTTCTTCTGCGCCTTCTGAAACAGCATACATGGAACCTCGCCAGCAGGGGACGCAGAAAACACTTGGATTCAGGGGACATGGTCGCCTTCCCCATTCCGGCCGCCCTCCAATCCGTTGCAGACAGGCAATGGCTCTATGGGAAATCCATCGTCCGTAAACTGGCCCTGGTTCCCAACCCCATTTCTTCCACCTGTCGCTTTGCCGGAGAAAAACGCAACATCATCCTGGCCGTAGGCCGCTGGGACGATCTTCTCTATAAAAGGCCCTACCTGCTGATGGCCACGCTGCAACAGGCTCTGCCCCACGCCCCGCACTGGGAGGCGGAAATTTACGGCAATATTCCTGCCTTTCTCCGGGAATGGCACGGTAATCTTCCGGAAGATCTTCGCAACCGGATTCACCTTGCCGGCTATATCCCAAACATTGAGCTGCAAAAAAACAATCCCTGGCCAGAATCAGTCTCTGCACATCCTTATCCGAAGGAACGCACCTTGCCTCCGCAGAAGCGTTGTGCGCCGGGGCCTCTGTCGTAGGGCCCCGCCTCACACCCCAGCTGAACTGCCTGCAATGGTACGTTTCCCATGATTCAGGCACACTTAGCCCGCAGGATTCTCCGGAAAGCCTCGCCGGGGCACTTTTGGAAGAAATCCGCGCCTGGGACTCAGGAAAACGCAATCCGCAGGAAATATCCCGCTATTGGTGCTCCCTGCTGCATGCGGAAAATTCCTGTAAACGCATTATTGCCGCCTATGAAGCCGCCCTAAGCGGAAAAACCGGCATCTAACTCCCCAACAGGGCATGCGCCTCAATCCACACGTCCTCCCATTTCCTGTCCGCCAGCGCCCCATAGAGCGGATGGCCCCACAACCGGGCGCGCATGGCCGCAGGAGAAGCCAGTCCCAGCAAAAAGCGCGCCAATTGGGAAGGGCGGGCCAGTGCGGGCTTCCTCTGCCCCGCCAGCTCCATGACGGCGGAGCGCAGTTCTTCCGGTAACGGGGAGGGAGCCTCTTCTTCCATGGCCGCAGGCACCATCCCGCAGCATGCAGGGCAATGCCCGCAAGGCCCGGACGGGTCCCGAAAACCGAAATAGGCATCCAGGCTTCTATTCAGGCAGGCGGGAGAAGTCAGCGTGGCAACGCAGGTTTTCCAGCGCTCCAGCCCGTTTAACCGGGATCTGGAAAAATACTGCGCAAATTCCTCCACAATCCCTTCCGCGTCAAATCCTTCCGAACAAAGATGAAGGGCTGCCTGGCGCATCTCCACTTTCCATTCCCCGGAAAGGGCCAGGTCACCAAGCCAGGCGGCAGCCTCTTCCCATGAAATTCCCCATTCCACAGCCAGATCCTCCACCTCCCCCTGCCGTCGCATATCCATCCATTGCAGCCGGGCGCATTCCTCTCCCCCGCGGCCGCACAGGATTTCCTCCATCTGGAATAGAGGACGCACCCTGTAGTACTTATACCCCGTCCCCTGCTCCCGTACGGAGCCGGAACGCTTCAGGTCAAACAGTATCCGGTCCACCGCCACATCCGGCAAATCATAAACGGAGGAAGCCTCATACAGGGAAACAATGTGCTCCCCCCTGCGGGACAACAGGGATACCAGCCCTTTTATGCCGTGCCGGTCCGGCTCCGCCGCATGCTGCCGGTTGACTGCGGCCACGCTGTCGCGGGCGGACAACATCACCAGGCTGAAGGAAGGAAGGCCGTCGCGGCCCGCACGGCCGGATTCCTGAACATACGCCTCCAGGCTGGCGGGGGGATGGTAATGCACCACGGAACGCACGTCCGGCTTGTCAATCCCCATGCCGAAGGCAATTGTCGCCACCAGCACGTCCGCCGCACCCGCCAGAAACTCGTCCTGAACCAGCCCCCTCGTTTCCGGAGGCATGCCCGCATGGTAGGACTTGACGGAAAAACCGGCTTTCCCCAATTCATAGGAAAGCTTTTCCGCATCTTTGCGGGTCCGCGTGTACACCACGGCGGGACGGCGGCCACCCTCTTTCAACAATTCAACCAGCCGCGCGGTTTTATCCTGATCCTTCAACGTTTCCACCTGGCGGAAGATATTCGCACGGTACGGCGCAGCCCGGAAAATACATTCATCGCGCACGCCAAACAGGCCGGCCAGATCGCGGCACACCCGCTCCGTAGCCGTGGCCGTCAACGCCATAACGCTGCGGAACCCGTGCTTTCTGAAAAAAGCGGGCAGCCCCAGATAATCCGGACGGAAACTGTGCCCCCATTCCGAAAGGCAATGCGCCTCATCCACCACGAACAAACCGGGATGGACAAGCTTCATGGCCTGCTGAATCCACGGGGATTCCAGAGACTCCGGAGCGGCAAACAGAAGGCGGACGCCTCCGGATTTCAATCTGTCCGTCAGGGCGGCCCTATCTTCCTCCGCCAGGGTCGAATCATACCTGGCGGCGGCCACGCCCAGTTTTTCCAGCCCCGCCACCTGGTCGCGCATCAGGGCAATCAACGGAGAAACCACAACCGTCAGCCCGTTTCCCAGCACCGCCGGAATCTGGTAGCAAAGGCTCTTGCCGGAACCCGTAGGCAAAATACCGATGCAGGAACGGCCTTCCAGCGCGCACTCCACCAGCTCCCTCTGCATGGGACGGAACCGCTCTTTGCCGAACAAACGCAGCGTGTCTTCCAGAGTAGAGGAAAGCATGAGGCAAGAATACCATAACGCAGAATCCCGGCAAAAGGAATCCTATGACATTGACACGGCGCCGCCATTCTATATCCTCCAGACAATATGAGACCCTTGAAAACCATCATCTCCGGAGCTCTGGCCCTGCTGGCGGCAGTTCCCCTATCGGCCCAAACCAAGGCTGCGGAAAACAAGAAACCGAACATCCTCTTTATCATTACGGACGACCACTCCTACCAGACACTGGGCACCGGCAAAAACGATTCTCCCATCGCCCTGCCCAACTTCAACAAACTGGGACGCCAGGGCATGGTTTTTGACCGCAGCTACTGTGCCAACTCCCTGTGCGGCCCCTCCCGCGCGTGCATCCTGACCGGCAGGCATTCCCACATGAACGGCTTCGTCTTCAACGGGCAGAGACCGCTGGACGGCTCCCAGCCCACTTACCCGAAAATGCTGCAGAAAGCCGGATACCAGACGGGCCTTTTCGGCAAATGGCATCTGGAATCGGATCCCACCGGATTCGACACGTGGGAAATCTTCCCCGGCCAGGGCAGCTACTACAATCCGGACTTTATCAGCCTCAAGCCGGACGGCAAACGCCAGACAAAGCGTTTTCCCGGCTATGCCACAGACGTGGTCACGGACAAATCCATCCAGTGGCTGGAAAACCGGGACAAGAACAAGCCTTTCCTGCTCGTTGTGGGCCACAAGGCTCCCCACCGCGCCTGGTGCCCTGCTCCGCGCCACCTGGGCAAGGTGGACACCTCCAGCATGACGCCGCCCTCCAACTTCCATGACGACTACGCCAACCGTCCGGAATTCCTGAAGAAAAACCAGCAGACCGTCGCCAATCACATGGCGATTTATTCCGACCTCAAAGTGCTTAAGGACCAGGTTCCGGAAGAGATGCGCAAAAGCATCGTTTCCCCCGGTTACGGCTGGGATCTGGGCGAGTTGAACCGCATGACGCCGGAAGAAAGGAAAACCTGGACGGACTATTACGCCAAGCGCACCAAATCCCTGGTGGACGGCATGAAATCCGGAAAACTGAAGGATCCGAAAGCGTTTGCGGAATGGAAGTGGCATGCCTACATGGAGGATTATCTGGGATGCCTTCTGTCCGTGGACGAAAGCATCGGCCGTCTTATGGAATATCTGGACAAAGAGGGAATTGCAAAAGACACGCTGGTCATCTACTGCGGCGATCAGGGATTCTACATGGGAGAACACGGCATGTACGACAAGCGCTGGATTTTTGAAGAATCCCTCCGCATGCCCCTCATCATGAGGTGGCCCGGAAAAATTCCCGCGGGCATTCGCAACAACACCATGGTGCAAAACATCGACTACGCTCCCACCATCATCTCCGCGGCAGGGGCGGACACCCCGGAAAACATGAATACTTTCCAGGGCGTATCCCTGCTTCCCACCGCTTTCACGGGCAAAACTCCCGACAACTGGAGGGATGCCATTTACTACTGTTTTTACGAAAATCCCGGCGAACACAACGCCCCGCGCCACGACGGCATCCGGACGGACCGCTACACGCTTTCCTACATCTGGACCAGCGGCGAATGGATGCTCTTTGATATGAAAAAGGATCCCATGCAGATGAAAAACGTCATTGACGATCCCGCCTACAAGACTACGGTGGAACAGCTCAAGAAGCGTTACCACGAACTGCGCAAAACCTATAAAGTTCCGGAAAACAGCCCCGGAGGAAAAGGAACGCCTATCCCCAAATTCGACGCTTCCTGGTAAAAGCCTCCCAAGAAACCACTTTTCCAAGCGCCGGTTTTTCCGGCGCTTTTTTATTTTCGTCCATAGCAGGCCGGAGAGATCCGTCACGGAGGCCGAAACAGGCAAACTCCCCTTCCGCACACAACCGTCCATCAACCGTAAAACCCGCGGAGGGGTCTCAAGCCCGCCAGCTTCATCAATTTATTCATGGCTTTTTCATACAGGAAAAACGCCTGTTGCATGCAGCAAAGCACGGGCATTAAGGGATGCTCCGCTTTCTTTGCGCCAAGCTCTTCCAAAAACCAGTCCGGGTCTTTGTCGTCAAAACCGGGATGCCGCTCAAACGCCCGGCGGCCTTCCAGATGAATGACGCCCTTCCCGGAATACAGGCAGTCCAGATGATGTTGCGCCGCCACGAGAGACAGCAGCGTCTGATCGTGCGTATGAGCTACAAAATTATCGCGGCAACGGCTCTCTTCTTCCGTAGTGGCAGAAGACACCAATTTGAACTGACGGCACAAATCCATCCATTCACGGAGAATTCGGAGGCTTTGTTCCGATTTTTTCAAGAAAAGGAAGGAGCCCTGAATCAGGGGAGCCTGTTCAAAAGACCCGCTATCCAGCTTCAATTCATCAAAAACGCTCTGCTTGCACCACCGCGTAAGGCCTCCCGTATAATAGGAAATATTCACGCCCGGCATCATATCCTGCCCCTTCTCCCGGAGCCATTGGACAAACGGCTCCAAGGAATGATGGAAAAGCCTCCCCGGCGGGCGCCCCGCATCCGTATAAAGCAGGTAATCCCCTTCCTCCAAATGTTCCAGCTCCTTGAGAATGATGAAGGGTTTCCATACCCAAAACCCGGCACCCTGTAAATTCGGGTCAAACCATGGAATAGCCTCCCTGATTCCTTCCCTTTCCAGGCGATTAAGATTCCAACAGGACAACTCCACTGAGGAATCCGCCAGCCTCAGGCTCATCATCTGCATCCATTGCCGCAAATGATAGCCGCGGGTCGCGAAAGAACAATAACGGATAGCCATACTCCCAGATTCCGGTGGAAACCATGTCCCTAAAAACGGGAACACATCTTCTGCGTCCGTACCTATAACGAGTTGTAAATCCGCCTGTTTTTAAAAAAGTTTGGATATAGTTATAAAAAAATAACTATAAATAACTTATCGTGTTGAATGGTTTTTTGGTAATTAAAAAAATCCTGTTTCAATCCGTGGTTCCATGCACGGAGATGATTCTCCGTTAAAGTTTTCCATTGACAGCGGATTTACAATCCCCCGTTCAAATACACCACAATGTCCAGAATTTGACTTATCCCCGTGTCATCTGCTCCGCAGCCAGCCTTTTATCCAAATCAAGGGCCGCCCCCATGGCCGCATCCATATTGTAGTATTCCCACTCCGCAAAACGGCCTAATAAATAAATGCCTTTCGGTTCCAGGCGCTCCTTTAGTTCCCGTATGAGGGTTCGGCTGGAAACATCCTGAACGGGATAGGTATATTCTTCCCAGTGATGGGCCAGATACACAGGGGAAAAGGGAATAAGCTCCAGCTGGCGCCTGATTTCCCCTTCCGTCATTTGCTCGGAAAATTCAATAGTCGCGGTGGTGATGTCCCCGTTATTATTATTTCTGGAAAAATTCCCCGTGCAAATGATCCGGTGAGAACGGTGGGATGGAGAGGGCATGTAAATCCAGCTGTAATCATTGGGGGAAATCCGGCAAAGCACGGAAGTGGTTCCGTGAAAGCGCAATTCTGAAATCCGGGGGAAAAACGGGCGCAATTCATCCATGCAGGGAAAACAATCCCCAAGCTGCCTGACATTCCCCGTAAAGACAACTCTGTCAAACAATTCTCCCTGTACGAGCCATTTCCCGTCCTTCGGGAGGATATTTACAGCTTCCTGCCGATACCTGACCTTGAGGCCGCGAGCCAGCGTATCCGCCAGAAACTGGGAACCGCCGTTTTTCGCATAAAAGAAAGAACTGTGCACCATGGCGCTTTCATTGATGTGCCCAATATTGTTCAACAGGATTTCCGCCACGCTCGGCATGGGAAGCTTGTCTTCCAGCCAATCCATGGCAATTTGGCTGATATCCTGCCTCCACACTTTGTTATTGTACGGCGTAAAATAAAGGCTGTTCAGGGTTTTTCCGAAACGGTTCAGAAAAAACTCACCCAGGGAGCGGGGCTCCGCGGGAGGATTCCTGTAAAGTTCCAGCAGCTCATGGACGATGGAGGAACGGACGGCCTCGGGAAACTGGTCGAGGTGGTTCTCAATGGGATAATCCACCACAGCCCCGCCCTCCAGGGAAATAACAGCCCGTCTCCGGGCGGAAACAAAATCGCGCTCCTTGTCAAACCGGGACCAAAACCAGTCCAGCACTTCCTGCCGCCGGGAATTGAACACATGGCCTCCCACACGATGATACAGGTTCCCCTGTACTTCCGTGCATTTAATCAGGCCGCCGGGCCGGGAGTCCCTCTCATAAACGACTACCTCATGCCCTTTCTTCAGCAACATTCCGGCCATGGACAATCCGGAAACCCCGGCTCCGATCACAGCATATTTCATCATGGGATAAAAAACAATTTATGAACGCCACTATCTGGCGAAACGGGACAATTTCACGGGATGGAGATACAGGTATTCCTCCGGAAAGGAGGCAAGCAGCTCGCTGAGGTCTCCTCCGGAAGAGGACACGAGCCCGTCAATGACGGCATTCATGGCTTCAAAGTGTTCCGGATCCTGGGGAAACCAGACGTTTCCCGACTTGTACTGCGTGTCCTCCAGCGTAGACAGCTTTGTTCCGGGAAGAAGCTGCAACGCCGTGGGAATGGCCAGCTCCACAAACATGTTCCATGCGGAGAACACTTCAAGGATACGACAGAAATCGTCTAATTTCCCTTTCGGAATGCAGACAATGTCCGAATATCCGAAAACGACAGGATAGGAATACTGGTATTTTTTAATCCGGTGCTTCCAGTAATTCAGCAGATGCCATACCCTGCCCTTCAACACTTTCCAATTCGCATGAATCCCCCCGGGGCTCCATTTGGGCAGAAACATGCGTACGCGCGACAATTCATCATGCCGCATGAGGTTCCTGGATTTTAAAATCCGCCTGGCCTCCTCATAGGACGGAACGTTCCTGTTGACGCTTTCCGCATCAATACCGGGAGGGGTTATGGAAAAATGGTGGGCTTCCGCCGTTCCCCGGTAACACACCGGCAGAGAAACGTCCACAAAACCGTCAAGGTAACACGTATCCTCCCCATGGATTCCCAGCAGGGACGGCGTTGAAAATTCGTCAAACCTGGGATTTAAAAGAAGATCGTCTCCGATAATAAGAAAATAATCGCCCTCCAACTGCCTGATTCTTTCCCTGGACTGCAAAATATAATTATAGAACTGGAAAGAATTCCCGAAGACGGAACATACGTCAGGGGCATCTCCCTTGTAGTAGGGCATTAATTGAAGCAACCCGGAAAAGCGTCTTGAATAAAGCTCTCTGATTACCGGAATGTTACGTTCATACTGATGGTTGAACAATACAACAAGAGACGTTTTCCGGGAAGAAGTATCCATGGCCGTTTGATGTTGAGAAACAAACCGTACCCTTCAACATAAATTATTGAAAAAAAGGGATTTGCTCTCTGAGTGCACGCACAGTAAAAAGAGTGCGGGGCATATTACACGGATTCCAAATTCGATTGGGGAATTCCAAATCCGGAGTCAAGGTTAAATTTTGAAAGAAAGGAACTTCTGAAAATAAGCTTCCCCAATGACCGGAATCTTCCGTCTTCATGATTCCATCCGGGTAACCCCATCAATTCCCATTCCGGCAGAAACATCCATACCTGCCGGAAAGTCCGTATTTCAAAGAAAATTATTGATCATCAGTTTTATTTCCTTTCTACGAAGAGGCTCTCCTGTCATGCAGAAACAACCGCACGCAATCTCTTTTTAATTACAGCGGATTTGGAATTCGTTATTTTTAGACAGTTTAAAAAAACTTAAACTGTTTATTCGATTTCATGATTTCAGCCATTCTTCTTTGTTACAATCAGAAACGTTTTATCAAGGAACAGTTCCGGGCTATTTTAAAACAGGATTATCCAGGAGAATGGGAAATAATTATTTCGGACGATTTTTCTCAGGACGGTTCTTTTGAATGCCTGGAAGAAATGGTGGAAAAAGAGGGAGAAGGACGGCGTATTATTCTCCACCGTAACGAAAGCAACCGGGGAATTGCAGGGAATTTGCAATGTGCCGTTCATTTGTCCGGGGGGGAATGGATTATCAAGTTTGACGGCGATGACATCGCACGGGAAGACAGGATCTCCTCGTTGGCATCTCTGGCGGAAAAATATCCCGGTCATCTGGTTTACTGCCATTCTTATAATGAAATCGATGAAGATGGACAACCCGCTTATGGACGCATGTTGCCAGATTCAGATTCCGTCGTCGTCAAACCCTACAGGGAATGTATTTTTGACATTTCCCATGTTTACAGCTGTTTTGGCGGAAATGCCATGTACCACAGGTCTTTGTTCAGCGACTTCGAGTATTTGCCTTCAGGTCCCGGCATTGCGGACGATACGATGCTGTCCATGCGCGCCTATTTGAAAAAATCAGGCATGATCGCATCCGGCAAACGGTGTTCGTACTATCGGAGACACAACAGCAATATCTGCAATTTTAAGAGCGGGAACCCCAGGACAACCCTGATCAAGAGATCGGAATTCCTGATAACAACCTGGATAATGATTATGAAAGAGGTATACGGAAAGCATAAGTCCGGGGAAATAACATACCAGGCCGCCGATCGCCTGATGAGGCTGATTCAGGCGGAACAGAGAAGGCTCCTGCTCTTCCCCTATGCTTCATTCGATAACAGCCTTCTTACCAAACTCAAATGGTTTTGGAACATTCTGCAATGCAGGCCGAGGCTCTGGCTGGTCAGCATTCCAAGATTGCTCCCGTTTTGCCTGCTGCAAAGGTATTTGAACATTAAAGACCGGATAAAAAGTCTTCCTTTTTTTCACTAACAGCAGGGAACCTGCATAAAAAACAGGAAAAAAAATAAACGTACCGTCATCCTGCTTCCCTCCATCATCGGGAAAACAAAAAAGCCGTTCCGCCGGACAGGCCTGCGCGGAACGGCCAGGAAAAGAAAACCTTGACAAGGTTAATACCTGTAAAAGTCCGGCTTGTAAGGACCTTCCACCGGAACGCCGATGTAGTCCGCCTGCTCCGGACGCAGGACAGTCAGCTTGCACCCTATCTTGGCGAGGTGCAGCCGCGCCACTTCCTCATCCAGCACCTTGGGCAGCACTTCCACGCCCACGGAACGGTCTTTACGGGTATTCCACAATTCCAGCTGGGCCAGCACCTGGTTGGCGAAGCTGTTGGACATCACGAAGCTGGGATGGCCCGTAGCGCAGCCCAGGTTGACCAGCCTGCCTTCCGCCAGCAGGTACAGGCTGTTGCCGGACGGGAACGTGTAGCGGTCCACCTGGGGTTTGATGTTAAGATGCCTGATGCCGGGATACGTCTGGAGCTTGTGTACCTGGATTTCATTGTCGAAATGGCCGATGTTGCAGACAATAGCCTGGTCCTTCATCTTTTCCATGTGTTCGATGCGGATGATGTTGCAGTTTCCCGTGGTGGTCACGTAAATATCCGCCCAGCCCAGCGTGTCTTCCACCGTCAGCACGCGGTAGCCTTCCATAGCTGCCTGAAGGGCGCAGATGGGGTCTATTTCCGTCACGACCACCTGGGCTCCCATGCCGCGCAGGGACTGGGCGCAGCCCTTGCCCACGTCCCCGTAGCCGCAGACGACGGCCACTTTGCCGGCAACCATCACGTCCGTGGCGCGCTTGATGCCGTCCACAAGGGACTCACGGCAACCGTACAGGTTGTCAAACTTGGACTTGGTTACGGAATCGTTTACGTTGATGGCCGGAATCAGCAGACGGCCGGCTGCCTGCATCTGGTACAGGCGGTGCACGCCGGTGGTCGTTTCCTCGGAAACGCCTTTCAGCTCGGGAAGCCAGCGATGAAAAATGCCCGGAGTCGCCTCGGCAATTTTTTTCAACAGAGCCTTGATGACTTCCTCTTCTTCCGATTCCGACGGGGTATCCACCCAGTCGGAGCCTTCTTCCATTTCATACCCGCGGTGGATAAGCAGGGTGGCGTCTCCGCCGTCGTCCACAATCAGCTGCGGCCCCAGCCCGTCCGAAAAGTTCATGGCCTTCCACGTACAGTCCCAGTATTCCCGCAGCGTTTCCCCCTTCCAGGCGAAGACGGGGGTGCCGGATTTGGCGATGGCGGCGGCGGCGTGGTCCTGGGTGGAGAAAATGTTGCAGCTCGCCCAGCGGACGGAAGCGCCCAGAGCCGTCAGCGTTTCTATCAGCACGGCCGTCTGCACCGTCATGTGCAGGGAGCCCATGATGCGCACGCCCTCCAGGGGTCTGGCGGCAGCGTACTTTTCGCGCACGGCCATCAGGCCGGGCATCTCATGCTCCGCAATATCCAGTTCCTTGCGTCCGAAATCCGCCAGGCCGATATCGCGCACCTTGTATTGTTCCGTTTCTGAAAACATGTCTGTAAGCGTTGTCGTAGGATTAATGAAGAAGTTGTTTCAGGAAGGCCAGGCGCGTTTCGTCCAGCTGTTCCCAAGGCAGTTCCGGATTAGTGAAATGCCCGTAGTGCGTCGTCTTCCGGTAAATAGGCTGAAGCAGATTCAGCTGTTTCACCATATCCGCGGGCTTGAAGGAAAAGATGTTTTCCAGCGCATTTTCAATGGATATTTCCTCCACTTTCCCGGTACCGAACGTATCCACCCGGATGGAAACCGGAGCGGGGTAGCCAATGGCGTAAGCCACCTGCAATTCACATTTGTCCGCCAGTCCGGCAGCCACAATGTGCTTGGCAACCCAGCGGCACATATACGCGGCGGAACGGTCCACCTTGGACGGGTCTTTCCCGGAAAAGGCTCCGCCGCCGTGGCGCCCCATGCCGCCGTATGTGTCCACAATAATTTTGCGACCCGTCAGGCCGGAATCCCCGTGGGGACCGCCCACGACGAATTTCCCGGTGGGGTTGATGAAATATTCCGTCCTCTCATCCAGAAGCTCCGCAGGAAGCACATTTTTAATGAGTTTGACGCAATATGAGTAAATCGTGTCATGGTCCACGTCTTCCGTGTGCTGGGTGGAAATAACTACGTTTTCAATATGCGCGGGACGCCCGCCTTCGTCATAGGCCACAGCCACCTGGGACTTGCAGTCCGGGCGCAGCCAGTCCACATGCCCGCGCTTGCGCCTCCTGGCCAGCTCAATGAGCAGTTTATGCGCAAACACGATGGGGGCCGGAAGCAACTCCGGCGTCTCATTCGTTGCGAAGCCGAACATAATGCCCTGGTCTCCGGCGCCCTGCTCCGCATGGCCCTTGCCCTCCGCCTCCCGGGCGTCCACTCCCTGGGCAATATCCGGGGACTGTTCCGTGAGCAAATTCGTGAAAAAGACGGTATCCGCATGGAAAACGTCGTCGTCCTGCCTGTTGCAGTACCCGATCTCCCGAATGGCCTGGCGGGCGATTTTTTCCGGATCGATCACCGCTTTGGTCGTCAGCTCTCCGGCAATGATGACCATATTGCTCTTCACCAACGTTTCACATGCAACGCGGCTAGTTTTGTCTTGAGCCAGGCAGGCGTCTAAAATAGAGTCGGAAATGTAGTCGGCCACCTTGTCCGGATGGCCTTCTCCAACGGATTCCGACGTAAAGATGTGAGGGGTGTTTCTACTCATATCGATAAATCTCGATGTGTTGATATATTATTCCGCTATGAAGTCAACCCTAAAAACGCTCAAACTCCTGGCAGATCCCACCCGCCTGCGCATCATCAACGTTCTGAATGAAGAATCCCTGAGCGTCGCGGAACTTCAGGAAATTCTCGGCATGGGGCAAAGCCGCATTTCCACCCAGCTGGCCCAGCTCCGGCAGGAAGGGGTGGTGGAGGACGCCCGTTCCGGCAAAAACGTCTTTTACACTCTTTCCCTGGCAGGTGATCTGCACAATGTAGCCCTGAAAGCCTGCGAGGAATTGCCGGAGGCGGAAACGGACAAAAAAGCCCTTCAGGTTATCCTGGACAAGCGCAAAAACCGCACCCAGGCCTATTTTGACGAAGTAGTGTGCCGTCTGGGCAAGAACTACGCGCCCGGCCGTTCCTGGAAAGCGCTGGCCGGTGCTCTGCTCCGCATTCTGAACTATGACGTAGTGGCGGACCTGGGAGCCGGGGAAGGTTTCGTTTCCCAGCTCATCTCCCCCAGCGCCAAACAGGTGATCGCCGTAGACAACTCCCCCAGCATGGTGGAGCTGGGGCAGGAGCTGGCGCGCAAACACGGGCTGGACAATCTGGAATACCGCCTGGGCGATATCGAAGCGCCGCCCATTAAACCCGACACGGTGGATCTGGCCCTGCTCAGCCAGGCCCTGCACCATGCGCAAAAGCCGTCCAGAGCGCTGGAAGCTGCGTGGGATATCCTGAAATCCGGCGGTTGCCTGGTGGTGCTGGATCTGCTCCAGCATGGACAGGAGGAAGCCCGTGAACTTTACGCGGACCGCTGGCTGGGCTTCACGCCCGCCGCCCTGGAAAGCATGCTGAAGGAAGCGGGATTCCGGAACATCCACACGGATATTGTGGACAGGGAGCCGGACCCGCCCCATTTCCAGACTCTGATGGCCGCCGCCTGGAAACCGTGACGTACAGCCGTCTTAATCCATTTTCCTTCCGGAATAGCCGGAGCGGACTTTCCGGCATGCCTCCACAAGATTCCTCACGGTACCGGCATGCCATCCATGAAAAGCCGCTACATCCCGGAAACCCTGTCTTCCGGAGGCCTTTCCGCCGGAAAGGGGCGGCTTCCGGATTGCAGGGCTTCCCGCATTCCCCGGACAATATCCATCATCTGTCCTGCAGACAGCTCCTCCTTACCCTCAATTTCCTCATCCACCAGCGCTTTCATTTCCTCCAGCAGATGCTCCGGCTCCAGACGGTAAGTAAGTAGCACCCGGAACAGCTCTCTTCCGGCAGCCTGCAGAGGGACCGCAGGAAAATCCGCGACACTATTCAAATCTTTTTCTTCAAAGGAATTCAGGAGCTTTGCATACCGCAGGAAAGCGCACTTGAATTCCCCCGGGCATCCGCCCATATCCACTGAAGCCAAATACCGGCGGAAGGAAATCTCCGCCGCCAGATGCACGGCCTCATCCCCCGTGGATTCCGCCAGCCACGTTTCCTTTTGCTTCAGATGCACAAGCAGGAGGACCTTCCTCATGGCTTCCCTCTGTCTGCCCTTGGGGCCACTTTTCAGTTTGACCAGGTCCAAATCCAGATCCGCGGCATCGGGGCTCGCTACATCCTGGGCGGGAGACACACCCAGGGAGGCCGCCATTATGACAAACGGCAGCCACCTCCTCATGCATTCCCGAATATGGACCATTGCGGTCAGCCATTACATGAAAAACGCCGGAAAATCAACCCAAATCCAGCGCCTCCGGCATGAAGAAAATCCATGTCGGAATGTTGTGCCCGCCCAGAGGAACACCCGGAACTGCAGATCATTCCGACATAAGCTCCATCCCTCCGTTTTCCAAGCGTTCCGGGCGGGAAAAGAAGGAAAAAACGATGTCCGCACCCGTACCCGGCTGCTGGCCGGGAAGGACGGCTTCATGCCAGCCGGAGAGATTGACGGACACACGGGCATATGAGAAAAAACCGTCTATGCTATTCGCAGTAGTGATTTTCCTTTCCGTGGTCGTGCTCGGTGTCATTGCCGCGCTGCGTTTCACCAAAGGCATCATTCCCCTGCGCACCTACGAATCCCGGGAACTGCCCGGCTTCCCCGGCCCGGCGGGATTAATCCACCGCCTGGACGGTGCGGAAAAACGCCAGCGGAAACTGGAGAAAGCCCGGTTTCCCGGAGTGGATGAAAACGGATTCATCAGCCTTCCTCCGTCATGGGAAGGCAAGGTGACCGCAGGCCGGCTGGCCTGCGTAGCCCATACCTGGGCCATGAGCAGCCTGGTCCGGGAAGACCCGGAGGCGGCAAAAGCCCGCAAAACCGCCTCTGCGCGCGCCACGATGATTCCTTTTTTCACAGCTCTTATCCTGCTGGGAATGCTGACGGCCGGACTGTTGAAATTCCAGATCGCGCTGGCCATCGGGCTGGCCTGCTGGGCCTTTTTCACTTTCTCCGCCCTTCCCTCCCAGTTCCGCGAATGGAAAGCGGCGGAAATAGCCAAATCAGGGCTGAAGGAAGCCGGGCTGTGGCCCGTGCTGCCTTCGGACGCCATGGCTGTGGAACAATGCCTGAAAGCGTTGTCATGGTGCCACGTGGCAGGCTTCCGACGCATTCTGCCCAGATAGCGGTTTCCCCGGCGATGAAGCGCATTTTTCCGGTCAAACCGGCCTTTGGGAGAAAAAAATCTTGAAACGGGGATGCGTGTAACCCACTCTTTCATCGTCGTCAACTTTTCCTTACCGTTTCCATCTCTCCATGAATGAGTCCGCAAACCCCATCCTCAAATATTTTTCGGAATTCAAGATCCTGAAAACCGTATCCAAGGATTTCTGGCTTACCAACGTCGTCCAGTTCTTCGACGGAATGGCCTATTTTTCCATGATTACGGTATTCGTTCTCTACCTGACGGACTATTGCAGCTTCAACGATGCGGACGCCGCCCTCTGGGTAGGCCTGTACACCCTTTTCATCTCCGCCTTCGTCTTCGCGGTGGGTTCCATCTGCGACATCATCGGCATACGGCGCACTTACCTAATCGGCTTCATCATCCTCATTGCCGGGCGCCTTATCATGGGCTTCGGTCCGGACCTCAGCCCAACCGTGGACTCCGGAAGGCTGGCCGTCATGACGGGCATTCTGATTATGTCCTTCGGCACGGCGTTCATGTCCCCCGTCATCCAGACTTCCATCCGGCGCTTCACTCCGCTGAAAGCGCGTTCCACGGGCTTCAATATCTACTACCTGCTGATGAACATTTCCGCCGTCATCGCGAACGTGTTCCTGATTGAATTTTTCCGCAAGCACTTCGGCGCCGTGGACGGCGGATACTGGATTATCAACTTCGGAACGCTGATGGTGCTGCTGGGCTGCATCACCACCCGTTTTATTAATGAAGACAACTACTCGGAACCCAGCGAACGGGAGGCGAACATCAATGCCCCCCTCCGCAGACCTCTCCAGCTCTTCATGGAGGTGTGGAAGGAATCCGCCTTCCGCAAACTTATCCTCTTCCTTGTGCTGACCATGGGCGTGCGCATCGTTTTCACGCTGCAATTCCTGGTGATGCCCAAATACTACGTGCGTACGCTATATGACGACTTTGCCATAGGCTCCATCAATGCCGTCAACCCGGCCATCATCGTCTCCGGCCTCATCCTGCTCATTCCGGTGCTGGGCCGCTTCTCTACCGTTGGCCTCATGATTGCGGGCATGTCCATCTCCGCTTTCTCTCTCGTTTTCATGGCCATTCCCATTGAATGGTACTACCTGGTGCCCGGCATTGAAACGCGCTCTCAGGCGTATCTGGTAGCCATTGTGGCGCAGATCCTGGTATTCGCATTCGGGGAACTGCTCTTCTCCCCCCGCTTCTCCGAATATGTGGCGCGGGTAGCTCCGAAAGACAAAGTGGCCTCCTACATGTCTCTGGCGGCGCTTCCCATGTTCATCGCCAAACCCATCAATGGCATCATCGGCGGCCTGCTCGTCGCCTACCTCTGCTATGACGGCATCTGCGCCAAGATGGATACCGGGCACATCGGCTTCTGGGACTCCCCGGAATTCATGTGGACCATTTACCTGGCCATGGCCGTAATCAGCCCCATCGCCATTATCATGACCCGCAGGACCATCACCTCGGACCATCCCGAGGAAGACGCGGCATCGCCACCCATCAGCGCCATTGAAGCGGAAACGGATCCCGCCCTGACGGCGGAAGAATTTACGGAAGCCAACTCCTGAACTTACGAGACCATGAACCAGCACACGCGCAACATCATTGTGGATTCCCTCATCCTGGTAGCTTTCAGCTCCCTCCTCGGCGGTCTCAGCCTGTTGGTCTCCAAATCTTTCTCCGGAGATCCCAACCCGGCCCTGGACCTTATCACCGTAATGAAGAAAGCGGAGGCCAAAGAAGTCAACGCTTCCTCCGAACAGGAGGAGAAGGAAGCCCGAGTCAAGGGGATGAAGGAATTCGAACAAACCCTGAAGGAAGGGGAAGAACTGGCTGCGGCAGAAGGAAAGGCTTTTGTCAACATGACGGATCCCCATGGCAGAACTCCTGTCATGTGGGTATGCTACGCCAACTACAACAACATTGAGACCACGCTGAAGCTGGAAGCCACTCGGGCCCCCTATCTGGACCGGCTTCTGGAAGACCCCCGCGTGGAAATCGACCGAAAGGACAAGGACGGGTGGACCGCGCTGCACTGGGCTTCCTGGAGCGGGCTGGACCGCCTGTCCGACATGCTGATTGAAAGGAAAGCAGACATCAACAACCGGGAGGGCAACGGCTTTACGCCCCTCATGCTGGCAGCCATGCGCGGTAATTTCCAGGTGGCGGCCCTGCTGCTGGAAAAAGGAGCGGATATGACTGCCGTCAACAAATTCGGGAAAAACGCCCTTCAACTGGCGGAAGAAGGAGCTCTCGCTTATCAATCCAGCTTTGACCTCACTAAGACGGAAGTTTCCAAAGCCCCGGTGGATTCCTTCATCCGCGCTTATGAAAAGGCCGTGGCCGGCCTGCCGCCCGAACACGCCCCGGAATTCATGGAAGCCATGAAAAAAGCCGTGGGACGCCAGTCTTTCGTGGAAACAGGGTACGTCCTCCAGCTCATCACGCGCTCCCTGAGTTCCAAAAACCTGCTCACGGAAGAACAGTCCGGAAAATTCCGGGAGGAAATCACCGGAGCAATCGCGGAAAACTCCCGGATCATTGATGTCCGCGGCGTGGCTTTTGAACACACCGTGGACCTGCTCCGCAAAGCGGCGGAAAAATAACGGCCTTTCCTTCAGGGTTCAGACATCCGCCACTTTTGCTCTTGACGCTTTCACGGCTCCTTTCTAGGATTCGCGGCATACCATGGTTAGAGCATTGCGCACCGGCATCATGCTGCTCACCCTTCTGCTGGTCGTCGTAGGCGGAACGGGTATGGTTTCCGTGTGCCCGTGTCATGAAGAAATTTTCATTTTTTCCTGTTCCTGCCATCAGGATGCCGCCCCCTGCGAATGCCACGGGGACGATGTGCCCCGCACCGGCTCTTCCAGCCCTCTGGCCGGGCACCTCTGCGAACACCGGCAGCTGGAGATTAATGATCTGACGGTTCCCGTTCCTCATGCACCTCTGCCCCAGCCTTACGTCATCTGGCAGACATTGCCGGATTTCCACCATCTGGCCCGGCCTCTTCTTTTAATAAGCCAAACATCGGATTCCGCAACACCGGTTCCCCCTGACCCCTTCAGGAATACCGGCCCGACGCATGAAGGCTTTCAACTTCCCCTGCTGATTTAACGGCTCTTTTTAGAAACGTCCTTAAGGGCGTTTCCTGCGGTACGCTGTCTTTAATACGGCGGCCGCTTTTATTTGTTTCCGCGGAATTATTCGCCGCATTGTCCAAACCTGATTGGACCGAACTGTTTTTATTATCTTTTCCATCATGAAATCCACACCATTCTTCGCCGGAATAGGCCTGGCAGCCCTGCTCAGCTCATGCAGCGTCTACCACAGCGCGCCTATCGACCTGAACGCGGAGGAAGCCTCCTGGAAAGAGGCGTCCAGCGTAGATTCCCCTACCTCAATCACTCAGAACCAGGCTCGCCAGATCGGCCTGGTCATGAATCCGGATCTGAACAAAGCCCGGCTGAAACTGGCTTCCAGCAATGAAGTAGCCAGGCAATCGGGCTGGTGGAACGATCCCTCCTTTTCCTGGGATATTGAACAAGTCCTCCAGGAAAATACGGTCAACATGTCCGGCAGCCTGGGCTTCACCATTCCCGTAACCGGCCTCCCCGCCCTGGAAAAAAAGGTGGCGGAACAATACAAGGAGGCCGACTTCTGGACCCTCCGCCAGGCTGAACTGGATTTTCTCAGTTCCCTGGACCAGGCATGGAGCAAACTGGCCGTTACCCAGCGCCGCAAGACGGTCATCCGGGAACGGCTGAATGCCATCCGGCGGGAAAACGGCATGATTGAACAGCTTATCGGCGCGGGGGAAGTGGATTTTTCCTCTCGGCAGGTAGCCTCCCAGCGGATGAATGACGCTATCCGGGAACTCCAAACCGTGACGGAAACGGAATTGGAGCAAAAAATGGAACTCGTCAAGCTGATGGGCCTGCATCCTTCTGCGGTACGGAAACTCGGTTTCCTGACGAAACAGAATTTCCAGCTTCCCGCCGCCGTACCGGCTCCCGGCCCTTCAGCCTTGACCGCCTCTCCAAAAATCAAGGCACAACTGGCGACCTACGCCACCACGGAGACATTATTCAAAACGGAAATCCGCCGGCAGTACCCGGAACTGGAGCTCGGCCCCTCCTTCACCCGCGACGAAGGAGAAAAGGAAGTAGGCGGAGAAATAGGGTTCAATCTTCCCCTTTGGAACCGCAATCGCAAGGCCATTGCGGAAGCCCGAGGCACACGGGACTTGTCCAGACAGGAAACCATCCAGCTTTGGAAAACGGAATTATTCAACGCCCGCCAGCTTGACGCCAGCCAGCAGATGGCACTCCGCCACTGCCGCACGGAACTCCAGCGCATGGAATCCTTCGCCGCCTCCGTCCGGACCATGGAAAAGCTGCACGGCATTGGGGAAGCATCCCTGCTGGAACTGGCGGAAAACCGCCACCAGCTTTACGAAAGCCGCCTGGCTTTCCTGGACAATCTGGACAAGCTTCTGGCCGTTCAGGCCCAGCTCCGCTACCTCACCCACGCCAACCTTTAATCCACATCAATCTTCCACCATCTTTAATGAATATGAAACATCTTTATTTTTCCATCATGCTGGGACTGGCTCCTGCTTTCTGTCTCCATTCCGCACGCGGAGAACAGCCTGCCCCTGCGGAACACAAACATGAGGACGGTTCCGCCTGCACGGCGGACCACGGCCATGACGACCATCAGCACAAGGCTGGGGAAACCTGTACTCAGGGCCACGCCCATGAAGAACACAGGCATGCGGACGGGGCCGTCTGCACAGGCGACCATGAACTGGAAGGTCACCAGCACGCGGAAGGGGAAGCCTGCACGGGCAACCATGAACGCGAGGAGTCTGCGGAAAAAAATTCCGGCCAACCGGGAGACATGATTCCCGTGCATGTGGATGAAAAAGCGCGCCATTCTCTGGACATGCGCTTTGAGAAAGTGGAGGAAACATCCCACGGAGCGGCGAAAACCCTTCACGGGCAGATGGTCATTCCTCCCCATGCGGTAACCACATACGCCCTTCCCGCCGCAGGGCGCGTGACATTCAACGTCAAATCCGCACAACAAGTGCGCAAAGGAGAACTGCTGTATACACTGGCATCCCCGGATATTGTGGAAATGGAAGGAAACGCTTCCCAGGCCAGGGCCGCGCTGGACCGCGCCGCAGCAGAACTCGGAACCCTCAGGGAACGCCGGGCCCAGTTGGAAAAAATCGGTACCCGCAACAGCGAACTGAATACTTCCATCCAATTCAAAGAGGCGGAAATCCACAGCCTCCGGGCTGCCCTGAACGCCAGCAACAATAAATTGAAACTGGTGATGGAGTCCGGCGTATTGAAAAATAACCTTCTTTACATATACGCAGCGGCGGATGGTTCCGTTCAGTCCGTGAACATGACCCAGGGCGCCTGGGGAGAACAGGGCGCGCCTGCCCTCGTCATGACCAATAAAGGGGATCTGGAATTTACCACGACCATTTATGGGACGGATCCCGTCCATTATGCAAAAGCCCGGCTGGCCCTGACCAGCGGTAAAAACACGGAACTGCTGAACGGCTCCCTGAGGGTGGCCGAACAGGTAGATCCCGCCACCCAGTCCCGGGCCCTGTATTTTACCCCGGACCGCATACCGGAAGGGACGCATGCCGGCCAGCTGGCCCGGCTGGACCTGTACTCCCATGACGCCGCTGCGGAGGGCTTCATTCCCGTCCCCAATAGTGCCGTCGTTAAGGTAGGGGTGAACGACGTGGTTTTCATCAAGGCGGGAAACGACACATTTGTCATGAAAAAGGTGGAAACACTGCCTTCCCGGCAGGGAAAAACGCCCGTCAAGGGGTTGATGCCGGGACAGACCATCGTCACCAAGGGCGGGTATGAATTGAAATACATCCTGCCCACCGGAGAGGCCGGAAGCAAAAAAGCAGCCGGGCACTTCCACGCGGACGGCCAGTTCCACGAAGGAGAACACTAAACGATGTACAAAATAAAAGATTAAGGAACAAATATCCCGGATTTCCTTGGAATAAACCTTTGAATCTTAGGTATTCAGCAATCAGAATCCATGAACTTTCTCATTTCATTCTGCCTGAACAACAGGATCACTGTGATCCTGCTGACGATTGCGCTGGCCATCATCAGCATTTTCGTGGTGAAGAACATTCCCGTGGACGTATTCCCGGAACTGAAGGTCCCGCGTGTCACCATCCAGACGGAAGCCCCCGGCCTTACTGCGGAAGAAGTGGAACAATACATCACCATTCCCATTGAGTCCGCCATGAACGGAACCGCCGGAGTCAAAGGCGTCCGCTCCTCCTCCGGCAGCGGGCTTTCCTTCGTATGGGTGGATTTCGACTGGAACAAAGATATCTACCAGGCCCGGCAGATTGTAACGGAACGTCTTGGAGCAGTCCGGGAATCCCTGCCGGAAGGGACATCCCCGGAGCTGGCCCCCATCGTCTCCATAACGGGGGAAATCATGCTCATCGCCCTGACTGGAGACAAGGATACCTCCCAGCTGGACATGAGGCAACTGGCGGAATACAAGCTGCGCACGCGCCTGCTGGCCATTCCCGGGGTGGGGCAGGTCACGGTGCTGGGCGGGCGTCTGCCGGAATACCAGGTGATTTATGATCCCAACAAACTCAAACTGGCCGGGGTGGACCTTTCCAGCCTGAAAACGGCTATTCAGGAATCCCAATCTTCCGTCCCCGCAGGGTATCTGGAGGATGTAGCCGGGCAGGAACTCCCCATCCAGCAGGATACCCGCACCGCCAATATTGAACAGCTCAACCGCGCCCTGGTTCCGGACCATGCCTCCGGAATACTCCGGCTCCAGGATGTGACGGAAGTCAAGATAGACGGTGCGCCGCGGCGGGGAGATGCCGGATTTATGGGGGAAGACGCCGTAGTGCTTTCCGTGCAGAAGGTGCCGGGAGCCAATACTCTGGCCCTGACACAGGCCGTGGATGCAGCCGTCAGGGAATTCAGTCAAAGCCAGCTTCCCAAGGGAATGAAACTGCACACCGCAGCCTATCGGCAGGCGGATTTTATTGAAATGTCCCTGGATAACGGCACGGAAACCCTCCTCATTGCCGGAGCGGTGGTCATGATCGTCATCTTCCTGACGCTGCTGAACCTTCGCACGGCCATCATCACGCTGATTTCCATGCCCCTGTCCATCCTGTTCGGGATGATGATGTTCCCCGCCTTCGGGCTGGCCATCAACATCATGACCCTGGGCGGCCTTGCCGTAGCCGTGGGAGACGTGGTGGACAACGCCATTATCTTCGTGGAAATAGCCTGGAGGCACCTGAACAGGAACGCCGCCCTGCCGAAAGATAAGCGCAAGAGCAAGTATGAGGTTCTGATGAAAGCCAAGAGCGAAATCGTAGGCTCCATTTCCTTCTCCTCCGTCATCATCCTGCTGGTATTCACTCCGGTGCTCTTCCTCTCCGGTCTGGAAGGCCAGTTTTTCCGGCCCCTGGGGATCTCCTACATGCTGGCCCTGCTTTCTTCTCTTATTGTAGCTGTCACCATTACTCCGGTTCTCTGTTACATATGGTTCAAGAAAAGCAAAAACGCCGCTACTCTGGAAAGCGGGGATTCCTTCAGCTCCCGCCTCATTAAACGCATTTATGCCCCCATCCTGGAATTCTGCCTGCGCTTTTCCAAAACGGTCTGCGCCATCATGACGGCCATTACGCTGCTGGCCCTGTGGCTGGGTTCCACGTTCGGAACCAGTTTCCTGCCGCCGTTCAACGAGGATTGCTACACAGTCTTCGTCAGCACGGTGCCGGGAACTTCCCTGGATGAAACGGAGCGCATCTCCCGGAAAGTGATGAAAGATATTGAACAGATTCCGGGGGTTCTCAGTGTCACCCAGCGCACGGGACGCGCGGAAAACGACGAACACGCAGAACCCGTCAGCGCCTCCGAGCTGCTCGTGCGCGTGGATCTGAAGAAAGACCAGAAAGAATTGCGCGCCGCCATCAAGAAATGCATTGACGGCATCCCCGGCACCAGCTCCATGATCGGCTATCCGCTGGCCCATCGCATCAGTTCCGCTCTGTCCGGCTCCAACTCGGAAATCGCCATCAACATTTACGGCACAGAGCTGCCCCAGCTCCGCCTGGCGGCCCGGAAAGCCAAGGAAATTCTGGAGAACATGCCGGAAGTGGCGGATGCACGCGCCAACCGGGAAATTATGGTGGATACCATTCGCGTGCAATACAATCAGGAAGCCCTGGCTTCCTACGGCCTGACCATGGCGAATGCTGCGGAACAGGTTTCCACGGCCATGAACGGACAAAAACTGGGAGAAGTCATCAAAAACCAGGACCATTGGAACATTGTCCTGCGCATTGACCCCAGACTTAAAACGTCCATGGAAGATGTCAAAAACCTGGAACTCATTTCCCCCAATAAAAAAACCGTGCGCCTGGACGACGTGGCACAGGTATACCGGGAGGAAGTTTCCAACCTCATCCTGAGGGACAACACCATGCGGAAAGCCATGATTTCCTGCAATCCCTCCCCCAATTCCAACCTGGGAGACCTTGCGAAAGCCTGTCGGGAACAATTGGACCCGGTAATGAACGCCATGGGCTGTACCGTGGACTATGACGGCACTATCAAAGCACGGGAATCCGCATCACAACGGCTTTACGTCCTGGGCGCCATCGTCATGGTGCTCATCGTGCTGCTCCTTTCCTCCGCACTGGGAAGCGTCCGGCGCGCCATGCTGACCCTGGTGAACATACCGCTGTGCCTGGTGGGCGGCATCGTAGCCGTCTTCCTTGCCTCCCCCGGTACGCTGTCCTCCCTGTTTGGAGGAACTTACATTCCTCCCATTCTTTCCGTGGCTTCCATTGTGGGATTCGTGACCGTCATCGGCTTCGCCATCCGCAGCGGCCTGATTCTGCTCAACAGGTACCGGGCCCTGGAACATCAGGGGATGGAACCCGCGGAAGCCATACGGGAGGGTTCTCTGGAACGCGTGGTCCCCATCATCATGACTTCCCTGACTACCGTGCTGGGGCTGCTCCCGCTGATCTGGGCCATTGACCAGCCCGGAGGCGAACTGCTCGGCCCCCTGGCCATCGTCCAGTTCGGCGGGCTGGTGACAGCCACCATCCTGAACCTGCTTATCATTCCGGCCACGGCCAAACTCTTCTCCCGCTGGATTGCCTCCCGGCGGAAGGAATTGAAAGCAACCTCCTGATTCATTCAGGACTCCGGCGGCGGAACCGGGGAGAGGATGAGCCCCGGTTCCGCTTTTTACAGCAACAGACATAACGAGTCCTTGCCTTGCAGGCCGATAAGGGGCACACATGGAGGTTCAAGCTTCACCTTCATGCCCAAACGGAAATCCACCAGAGAGCACCTGCTCAATACGGGTGCCATGATTGTCGGGGAATCCGGGCTGCGCGCCCTTACCGTTCGCGGCCTGTCCCTGCGGGCCGGCACCAATACAGGGAGCTTTGTCTATCACTTCGGCAACCGGGAAGCTTTTCTGACCGAGCTTCTGGAACGCTGGTACGAACCTCTGTTCACCGGCATCAGGACCCATGCCAACATTCATCTTCCGGCCTTTGAAAAACTGGAAGCCATCCTGGGAGACGTCATGGAGTTCCTGCTGCGTCACGGCCAATTCATTGCCCAGCTGGTTCTGGACGCCCTGGCAGGGGAACAGGCGGCCATCCGTTTCATTTCAGGAATCCATACGCGCCATCCCCTTGTGCTGCTGGAAACCATACGGGAAGCCCAGCAGGAAGGATCCGTGCTCATGGGAGACCCCATGAACATCCTCATTTACCTTGTCTGCTGCGGGGGAGCCCCCTTTATCCTTTCCGGACAGCTCCAAGTGCACGACCCCAAAGCAGCTCGGCCCGTTCTCGACTTGCTGGGTTCTATCCTCAATGATCCGGAAAGCGCCAGACAACGCATGACCTGGGCGCTCCGCGGCATACGGCGGGTCTGAGATTTCAGCAAAGGGGCAGACCGGAAAAACGCGTCGCCTCCCGGCCCCCTGCCGAACCAAAATATCGCCGCCCTTACACGCACGCTCCCTTCTTACCTCCGCCATTGGGGTCGATGAGGCGGACGGGGAGGCGGAGGAGGAGGATTATGGTGACGCCAGTCATTGCGGTACCTGTCCTTGTCGCGGTCATGCTGGACAGCCGCCCCAATAGCGGCGCCGGCAGCCAGCGCCCCCACACCGATGGCGGCGGCTCCGCCGGGCGTTACGGAACTGTTCCCGTAGCTGTCCGTCGTGCAGGACGGCATGAAAGAAAGCGTCATTCCCGCCAGGGGAAGAAGCCAGAATGATTTAATATGCCTGTTCATGAGATAAAAAATAAGGATTAACACCGGCAGCCCGGTTACATCCGGTAAGCGCGGAATCCCTTGATGATTTGTTTAAATATGTCACAGTCCTGAACGGAATTCCCGGAATCATAACAGCTACGCGCGCAGCAGGCTTTTCATTACCCCCCTGTTCCGGCGTTCCTGAATACGGAAATCCGCATGCACTGTAAAAAAACAGACATGCGGATGGAAAAAGCGTTCATCTTCCGGAAAACTTCGGAAACGCCCGCATGGATTATTTCTGTTCTACTGCGGGCTCAATACGAACGGGACTCTGAATATCAAACAGGCTCTTGCGCAGCAGGTAGCCTCCGCTCTGCAAGGCAAATGCACTGGACGGAAATTTCTCCGCCAGTTCACGGTAAAAGGCGCCTGCGGCGGCATTGTCTTTCTTAGCCCGGGCAATGTCCCCCAGGCACATGGTGGCAAAACCGGAAAAAGTAGGATCTCCCGCATCCACCACGGAACGGAACAACCCTTCCGCCTCATCCGCTTTCCCCCGGTTCATCAGACGGCAGGCCAGGGTAACGGAAGCCTGGGCTTTCCATTCCTCCGTGGGAGCGGAATCAATAAAAGCTTTCATTTTGGCCACGCCTTCATCCTCCTTGCCGGCGTTCCACAAGGCAATGGCCTGAAGGTAAGAGGCGGTGACGGCGGCGCGGGAACTGTCAAAGTCAGCCACTACCTGCTGAAGCCCCTGTTCGTCCAGGGAAATTTCCCCGGTTGCCGGGGATTCCGGCATAGCGGCCACCAGAGCGGCGCCTGCCTTTCTTTCCATGGAATCCTGCACGCCATTATAAATAATCCATCCGGCAGCCCCAAGGACGCATAGCAACACAACCAGCGCAACCTTGCCGTAATGTTCATCCAAAAACTGTTCATGCTTGGCCGGGCCGACGGAAATTTCCGCAAACGCACTTCCGTCGCCCATCGGCATATTGTCCATGGCCCGTTTAATATCCTTGATATCCATAATATGTTGAAGAGGGTTCTACCGTGTTGTCCCAACCAAATCAATCAGCTTTTTACTTATCTTCGCCATGTTCCAAAAGCTGCAGGGAATCCTTCAGTCCCAGATTCCTGTAAATTTCCCGCGTTGCCCGGCTCTGGTTAAGCGTATAAAAATGAATGCCGTCCACATCGGAATCCAACAGTTCGGCGCACTGGCTGGAGGCGTATTGGATGCCTACCTCCTGAATAGCGTCCGGATTGGAACCCGCACGCTTCAGCGCCTTAAGCAGCCTGGCCGGAAAACAGGTGCCTCCGGAAAGCTCTGCCATGCGGTTCATGCCGGACAGGCTGGTCACAGGCATGATTCCCGCCAGGATAGGCACCTTGATGCCGGCCAGCAGACAGCGTTCCCGGTAATCCAAAAAAGAATGATTGTCAAAAAACAGCTGGGTGCAGATATAATCCGCGCCGGCATCCACCTTGGCTTTCAGGAAATCCATCTCGCGCAGACGGTTGGGAGTGGCCGGATGACCTTCCGGGAAGCCGGCCACGCCTATGGCGAATCCATCCGGATCCGGGTGACGGCCGGATTCATTATATTCACGGATAAACGTCACCAGATCCGCCGCATGGCGAAAAACATCCGCATCGCGGTTGTAATCCTTCGCTCCCCGGGGAGGATCTCCCCGAAGTGCAAGAACGGCCCGCACTCCAGCCCGGGCGTATTGGTCCAGGATATTCCATACCTCCTCCCGGCTATGCCCTACGCAAGTAAGGTGGGGCACCGTAGGAATACGGGATTCATGCTGGATGCGCAACACCACTTCGCGGGTAAGCTCGCGGGTGGAGCCCCCTGCACCATACGTCACGCTGACGAAACTGGGGCGGTAAGGCTCCAGTTCACGGATAGTCTGGTACAAGGCCGATGCTGCCTGCTCGTTTTTGGGCGGGAAAAATTCAAAGGACAGGCTGGGACCGGCGCCCGATTGCAATCTTTCTCTCAGGTGCACTTCTCTTTACTTGGCTTGGCTAAATACGGATCCGCATCACGGCTCCATGGGAATCATCACCGGTTTGGGAGCTTCCACGGGGACGGGGGTGGAGGGAGAAGCCATACCGGACTTGTCTTCTTCCGTCATGTTTTCCTGCCAGCTCGCAGGCGGAACAATGACTTCATCCCCCGGCTTGATGGGTTCCTTGTCATTATTATCAAAAAGCGTATTACGCTTCACGTAAGACTGGAACACCTTCCCGTCCGGGTCAACTCCGTCGATAATCAGGGATACAAAAATGCTCCCGCGTCTGCGGATTCCCAGTTCCTGCCCCACTTTCAAGTCAGGCTGGCCGATGGACTGGAACAGGACCAGGTTGGCGTCACGGTAGTATTCCGTCACACGGCCCACCTGCTCCGCATCCTTGATTTCATTAAGCCATTGCAGCCGGGGATCTCCCTTTTCCATATTCTGGCGTTCCAACAGATCGCGTTCTTCCTCCGCTAGGGCATGGCGCTTCTTCAGTTCTTCATTCTCCTTCTTCATCCGTTCCAGCTCCGCCGAAACATGAGCCAGTTCCTCGCTCACTACAGGATCCGCCACCACCACCGGCTGAACGGCGGAAGCAGGAGCCTGCGTGGGCATCGGAAGATACGGGGAGGGATTGACAGGTGCCGGAGTGGAGGCCATCTGCTGCTGTTGCTGAATCACATCCATTCTTGAAGAAATATTCACATAAATCATTCCCAGAACAGCCAGCACCACCACCAGAAACGCCAGGATAAGAATGCGGAAATTACTCATGTCGTCAAACGGTAGAGAAATTATCAAACGTAATTAATAGGAATAATTGAGATAGAACTGGAATTGTCCTCCGCGGTCAATGGCGTTGTTCTTCTGAATCGGAATGGCATAGTCCACTGCCAGCGGACCGATGGGCAGGTTCAGGCGCAGGCCGATCCCGTAGTCGGAAACTATTTTGGACGTGCTGAAGTCAAAAGAATCTCCGTTGACAAAACCGATGTCATAAAACACCGCGACGCGCACTTCTTCAATCACAGGAATGGAATATTCAAACTGGCAGAAGAAGGAGGAACGGCCGCCCATCGTCTCATCACCGCTCAGGGCGGGATTGTACGGCGCCACGTCCCGGAAACGGAAACCGCGCATGTTGTATGGCCCGCCGAGGTAGAGGCGCTCAAAAATGGGCACATCGTGGTTGCCATAGGAATCCACGGTAGCCGCACCGGCATTGATGCTGAAAATGGTGTCTCCGCGCAAATTCCAGTAATAGGAGCCATTCACGCCGAAATTGTATGTATGCACATCGCCGCCCAGGCCGGAATAACCGGCCAGCACTTCAAATTTGCCTCCCTTGCGGGGAAAAATCTGCGCGTCGCGGGTATCAATGGTGTAGGAAAGTTCCACATGGCTGCGCAGGTAGTCTCCGTCCTGTTGCCAGAAGAAGATAGGGGCGTTCCCTTCGGCGTCAATACGGTACTGTTCCAGGCGGTATTCCAGTTTCACGTAATCCAGTTCCCCGATCGGCTTGCGGAGAGAAATGGCAAAGCCATAGTTCTGCTGGTCGTAATAATCGGAAAAATATGTGGAATTGCTGTAGAAGATTTCCGTCCCGAAGGCCAGCTTGCGGTGCAGGAACCACGGATCCACCCAGGAAATACTGGCATCCTGCGTTTCAAAACCGACACGGGCGTTAATCGCGAAACGCTGGCCGCCGCCCACGAAAGAGGACCAGTCATACATGTCAAAATTGGACTGGGTGATGCCTGCGAACAGGTAAACGCTTTCAATAGAGGAAAATGCCACGCCGATATTCAGGGACCCCGTACGTTTTTCCGCCACCTCGATATTGATATCACGGTAGCCGGGCCGCGTGGATCCCACCTGGGCTACGTCCACCATGTCAAAATAGTTCAGGTTCTGGAGGCGCTTCTGGGCGGTATCCAAATCCACGGCGTTCATGGGGTCATTGGACTGGAGGGGAAGTTCCTGGCGGATGACGTAATCCTTCGTGCGGTTATTCCCGGTCAGGCGGATATTGCCTACGCGGTAGGGATTGCCTTCCGTCACATGGTACACGATGTTGATTTGTCCGTAACCTGTCTTGGGATCAACGCCCACTTCCTGAATGTCCGGACGCACGGAGGCGTCCGCATACCCCCGGGAACCGTAATAACGGCGGATCATCGTCACGTCGTCGGCCACTTTCTGGGCGGAATAGGTATCCCCGTTGTACATGCTCAGGCCGGGAATCAGTTCCTGGGCCGTAAACACCTTGGTGGGGCCGAAGGCAACCTGGTTGACCTTGTAGCGGCGCCCCTCGGTAAGGGTAATTCTCATCGTCAGCTTCTGCTCATTGCCTTTGCCGGCGTCAAAATATTCCACCTTGTCCAGCTTGACGCGCAGATAACCTTTATTACGGTAATAAGTCACCAATTCCGCCAGATCGTCCTCCACTTGTTCACGGTCAATGCGTCCGGATTTGGTAATCCAGGTCAACCAGCCCTTCTCCTTGGTTTTCATCACCTGTCGGAGATCCTTGGCGCTGATGTGTTCATTGCCCACAAAGTCAATCTTGATAATATTGGCCTTTTTTCCTTCGTTAATGTCGAAGACCACATCCACAAAGCCGGGCCGTTCCGTTTTCTGGTAAAAATAGGAAACACGTACATCCGGATACCGAGCTTCCTGGTAATAAGTGCGCAACTTGGCAATAGCGCTGCTCAGGGCCTTGTCGCTGAGAGCTTCCCCCCCCTTCAGCCCGCATTCCTCGGAGAGGTCCCTGTTGTCGAACGCGGTATTGCCGCGGAACCCCACGCCGCCCAGCAGATTCTGGGCCGCCATTTCAAACACCACCGCCACGCCGTCGCCGGAAGGCTCCACGGCTACTGTTGTATTGCCGCCTACCAGACCGCTTTCCAACAACCGTTCCAAGTCCTTGTTGACCACTTCCGGGGAATAACTGGTGCCCGGCTGCGTAGCCAGCAAATTTTTCAGACGGTCTTCGGACACGGTCTTGCCGGTGCTTCTGTACCGCACGGAAACGCTCTTCACAGGCCGCCCCTCATACGCCTGGTCACCGGGAAGAAGCCCCGTGCCCGGCCCCAGTTCCCGCATTACCTGTTCCGGAGTCATCACGGAACCATAGGCGCCTCTGTTAAGGGAAGTTTCATCCTGGGCCAAAACAGCCGAACATGCTATCAAGGGAAAGGAAACACACAAAAAAACGGGACGAATCATGAGCGCTGAACTTAATGCTTGGGATATAAAGGACTTTTCCTCTTGCATAGTCAAGACGTGATTCCGCGTAGAACACAGTTGCCCCGTATTCTATTACATCGCGTGCGCGTGCGCGCTTAGGAGGGCAATTGTGTCATTCCTGTGCAATAGCTTGCACTCCAGATACCCTCTCATTAAAGTTATCGCCGCTCGTGTTTTGACCGCTGCCGCCATCCCGGAGCTGAAACAGAACCACTTTCAATTAACACTGACCGTATTATTTATGGAAATCAACGTTGATATTCAACCGGACTGCACAGCCACGCTGAAAGCTTCCATCCCTGCAGAAACCACGGCTGCGCGCCGCGCCTCCATTGTAGATTCCTATGCCGCCAAAGCCAAGCATCCCGGCTTCCGCCCCGGCAAAACACCCAAGTCCATCATTGAAAAGCGCTTCAAGAAAGAAATTGAAGAAGAACTGCTGGACACCCTTTTTGAAACGGCCTGCTCCACCGCTCTGGAAGAAAACCCCAAATTGAAAGTGCTCAACTTCGGAAAGCCGGAACAATCTCTGGATGACCAGGGCAACTACACCGCTACCAGCACGATGACCGTAGTTCCCGAATTTGAATTACCGGAATACAAAGGCATCGAAGTCAAGGTTCCCTCTTCCGAAGTAACGGAAGCAGACGTAGAGGAAGCTCTGAACTCCCTGGCTGAACAAATCGCGGAATTCACCCCTGTGGACCGCGCCGCCCAAAAAGACGACGTGGCGATTATCGACTTCAAAACCACGTTGGACGGCAAGCCCGTAGCGGAAGCCGTAGGCAAACCCGTAGGCTTCCTGGAAGGCCGTGACGGCCAGTGGATGAAGGTGGAAGACGATCAATTCCTGCCCGGCTTCGCCTCCGCCCTGGAAGGCCTGAATGCCGGTGACAGCAAGGATATCACCGTCACCATTCCGGATACCTTCCCAATTACGGAACTGCGCGGCAAGGAACTCGTATTCCATGCCACTGTGAAAGAAGTACGGGAAAAACAGCTTCCGGCCATGGATGATGCTTTTGCGGAAAAAGTTCTTCCCGGCAAAAACCTGGAAGAATTGAAAACCGCCCTGAAGGAAAACCTGGCCCAGCGCAAAGCCATGCAAATTGATGAGGCCAAGGCCGATCAGATCACGGAAAAGCTGGCGGACATGCTTGACTTCAACCTTCCGGAAGCTGTCGTAGAACGTGAAGTGTACGGCATCCTCCAGCAGAAAATGCAGCAGGCCATGTACAGCGGAAACGCCCCGGCGGACATGGATAAGTTTGTGGAGGAAGCCCGGGAAGAAGCCAAACAGGAGGCCAAGCGCAACCTTAAGGTCTTCTTCATGCTTCAGGAAGTGGCGCAGGTGGAAAAAATTGCCGTCACGGAAATGGAGCTTTACAACGAAGTGGCCCGCCAGGCCCGCCAGCAGAAAAAGAACCTCAAATCCTACATTCGCGAACTCCAGCGCGAAGGCCGCGTGCATGGCATCAGAATGAGCCTGCTGACAGCCAAGGTTCTGGACTTCCTGACAAAAGAGGCCAAAGTAACGGTAGACGAGCAGTAACCCCTCCTCTGCACAAAACACCTTACCAGGGGGAGTTGGCGCACACATGCCCGACTCCCCCGTTTTGCATCTTTTGGACGGGTAACGTACATTGAAAAAACAACATCCAATCTTCCATAAACATGTTTCAAGACCAATCTTCCAAATCAACCCCCGCAAACTCCTACTATGTGCCCATGGTAGTGGAGCAGGACGGCCGCGGCGAACGTGCCTTTGACATTTACTCCCGTCTCCTGAAAGACCGCGTTATCTTCATCGGCTCCGCTATTGACGACGATGTGGCGAATTCCGTCATTGCCCAGCTTCTGTTCCTTCAGATGGCTGACCCGAAAAAAGACATCCACGTCTACATCAACTCCCCCGGAGGATCCGTCACGGCGGGTCTCGCGATTTACGATACGATGCAATTCGTCTCTTGTGACGTAAATACATATTGCCTGGGCATAGCGGCCTCCATGGGTTCCGTCCTTCTGGCTGCGGGAACTCCCGGCAAACGCTTCTGCCTGCCGAACTCCCACGTAATGATTCACCAGGTTTCCGGAGGTGCCCAGGGAACCGCTTCAGATGTGGAACGCACCATCGGCTTCATGTTCAACCTCAAAAAACGCCTCAACGGCATTCTGGCCAAACATACCGGTAAAACGGAAAAGCAAATTGAAAAGGATGCTGACCGCGACAACTACATGACTGCCGAGGAAGCCGTGGCCTACGGCCTGGTGGATAAAGTTCTGGCGCATCACTCTGATGACCAGGGCGACAAGAAAAAAACCAAGGCCTGACCCTTTCCCTCCGCCATTTCTCTCTCTACCTGAAAAACCATGTCCGGTTCCACCCCTCATCTTCCTGCCTGTTCCTGCTGCGGCAAGCCCGGGAACAAGGTGGACAAACTCATCCAGATTGCGGAAGACTTTTACATCTGCAACAATTGCGTTGAAATTTGCGTCAACATGATTGTGAAGGACACAGGCCTTCCGATGGCGACCCGCTTCATCCGCGGCATCCTGAACATGGAACCCTCCGCCTACGCCATGTGCCAGGCGGAGGCCCGCAAAGCGGCAGCCGCGGACATGCTCAGGGAAACGGCGGCCGGACCGGCCTCCTATGAAGGCCCGCTGCCCACACCGGAAGAAATGTGCGCTACGCTCAACCAGTATGTCATCGGTCAGGACTACGCCAAAAAAGTGCTTTCCGTAGCCGTGTACAACCACTACATGCGCCTGCGCCAAAGTGCTGTCATGCTGGACGACAAGTCCCTGGACGATGTGGAAATTGAAAAATCCAACATTCTGCTGGCCGGCCCCACCGGCTCAGGAAAAACCCTGCTGGCGAAAACGCTGGCGAAAATGCTCAACGTCCCATTCTGCATTGTGGACGCCACCACGCTGACGGAAGCCGGTTACGTAGGGGAAGATGTGGAAAACATCATCCTGCGCCTGCTCCAGGCTGCCAACTTTGACGTAGCGAAAGCGGAACAAGGCATCATCTACGTAGATGAAATCGACAAAATCGGACGCAAAACACAGAATGTCTCCGTCACGAGGGACGTCTCCGGGGAAGGCGTGCAGCAGGCTCTGCTGAAAATCATTGAAGGCACCATCTGCAATGTTCCTCCCACCGGAGGCCGCAAGCACCCGCAACAGGAATACATCCGCGTCAATACGGAAAAAATCCTCTTCATTGTGGGCGGCGCTTTCGTCGGGCTGGAAGACATCATCCGCAAACGCCTCGGCGCCACCCAGATGGGATTCGGAGCCATCACGGAACAACGTGACCGCAAGGAATACTCGGAAGAGGAAATACTGGCACAGGCCATGCCGGAAGACCTCTTCTCCTTCGGCATGATTCCGGAATTCGTGGGACGCCTGCCCATCTTCTGTCCGCTCTCCAAGCTGGATGAAAGCCAGCTCGTCCGCCTTCTTACGGAACCCAAAAATGCCCTGGTCAAGCAATATTCCAAACTGCTCGCCATGTACGGCGCCAAACTGGACGTGCTGCCGGACGCCCTGAAAGCCATGGCCGCCGAAGCCATGAAACGCGGCACGGGAGCCCGCGCTCTGCGTTCCATCTTTGAAACCCTCATGCTGGACGTCATGTACACAGTGCCCAGCATGAAAAATGCGGACACCGTTACCATTACCAGGGAAACGGTTACCGGCAACAAGCCGGCCCAAATCCACCAGGCATCCTAACCTCCCCTCCCTGTTCTTCCTCCATGCCGGAATCCCTTACCGTTCTGGGAATAGAATCCTCCTGTGATGAAACGGCAGTCGCCATCCTGCGTTCTGCCGGAGAGGAAAAAGCTCCGGAAATACTCTCCTCCGTCATCTCCTCCCAAATTGCCATTCACCGCCAGCACGGCGGCGTAGTGCCGGAACTGGCTTCCCGCAACCATTCAGCGGATCTTCCCGGAATCATCCGGACCGCGTGCCGCGAAGCCGGAACAGCTCCTGCGGACATTGACGTCTTCGGCGCTACGGGAGGCCCCGGCCTGGTAGCTGCGCTTCTGGTAGGCAACAGCACGGCCAAGGCTCTGGCTCTGGCGGCGGGCAGGCCCTTCGTCTCCGTCAATCATCTGGAAGGCCATCTGCTTTCCCCCTTCCTCAAACGCCCCGGCGGTCCCGTTCCCCATCTGGGCATGGTCGTTTCCGGAGGCCACACCCTTTTTGTGGATGTGCGCGGCGTAGGGAACTACCGCCTGCTGGGCCGCTCTCTGGACGACGCAGCAGGGGAAGCCTTTGACAAGGTAGGCAAAATGCTAGGCCTTCCCTATCCCGGAGGGCCGGAAATCGACCGCTTGGCGGCGGAAGGCGACCCGGAAGCCTTTTCTTTCCCCCGTGCCCTGATGAAAGAGCATACAGCCAACGTATCTTTCTCCGGCCTGAAAACGGCCGTTCTCTATACACTGCCCAAAATTACGAAAAACGGCGATCCTCACGGCCTGACCCGGCAAACTCTGCGCGACCTCTGCGCTTCTTTCCAGCGGGCCGTGACGGACGTCCTGATTCACAAGGCGCTGAAAGCTTTGCGCGCCTCCGGTCACCGCACCCTTTCCATCTCCGGGGGCGTCTCCTGCAACAGAGAGTTGCGTTCCCGCCTGAAAACCGCCTGTGACCGTGAAAAAGTGGAACTGGTTCTCCCGGACTTCGACCTGACGACGGATAATGCCGCCATGATCGCTTATGTCACCTGTCTCAAAGCCCGCAGGGGACTGTTCCACTCTCTGGATGAAGACGTTGACCCCAATCTTAAATTGACGGAGGATTTAAACAGATCCAAACATTCAACACATTCCTGATAAATATATTATACATGAACCCCCTGTATTTGCGGCATAAAGCTGAAAAAATGTTCATGTTTTCATTGACATCCCGCATCTAAAAACGTAACATAGCGTCCGCTTTTCGTCAGGCAACACGGGAGGATGCTATTTATCCGCTAGAACCGCAGGTTTGGGCGGATTTACGACTTCTCTAGGAGCAGCGAAAGGCGGAAGAAGTCTATGCTTCTGTAGCTCAGGGGTAGAGCGCATCCTTGGTAAGGATGAGGTCGCGGGTTCAATTCCCGCCAGAAGCTCCATCTTCAAGCTAGACCCATAGCAGCCCAAACCTAAACATAATATTATGGCTAAAGAGCAATTCCAGCGCAACAAGCCCCACGTGAACGTGGGCACCATCGGTCACGTTGACCACGGCAAAACCTCCCTTACCGCCGCCATTACTTCAGTGCTCGCTAAGAAGGGTTTCGCCGAAGCACGCGGCTATGACCAGATTGACGCCGCCCCCGAAGAACGCGAACGCGGCATCACCATCTCCACGGCTCACGTTGAATACGAAACGGAAAACCGTCACTATGCCCACGTTGACTGCCCCGGACACGCCGACTATGTGAAAAACATGATCACCGGCGCTGCCCAGATGGACGGCGCCATCCTTGTGGTTGCCGCCTCCGACGGCCCGATGCCGCAGACCCGCGAACACATCCTCCTTGCCCGCCAGGTGGGCGTTCCCGCCATTGTCGTTTACATGAACAAGTGCGACCTGGTTGACGATCCCGACCTGCTTGAACTCGTGGAAATGGAAATCCGCGAACTTCTCAACGAATACGAATTCCCGGGCGACGACACCCCCATTATTAAGGGTTCCGCCGTTAAGGCTCTGGAAGGCGACGCCGCTGCCGAAGAATCCATCATGGAACTTATGGCCGCTGTTGACTCCTACATCCCGCAGCCCGAACGTCCTGTAGACCAGCCCTTCCTCATGCCTGTGGAAGACGTATTCTCCATCTCCGGCCGCGGCACCGTGGCTACCGGCCGTATCGAACGCGGCGTCATCAAGAAGATGGAAGAAGTGGAAATCATCGGCATCAAGGACACCCAGAAAACCGCCGTTACGGACATCGAAATGTTCCGTAAGTTGCTTGACGAAGGCCAGGCCGGCGACAACGTTGGTCTGCTCCTCCGCGGCCTGAAGAAGGAAGATATCGAACGCGGCCAGGTAATCATCAAGCCCGGCACCGTGAAGCCCCACAAAAACTTCAAGGCAGAAGTTTACGTCCTGACCAAGGAAGAAGGCGGCCGTCACACTCCGTTCTTCAACAACTACCGCCCGCAGTTCTACTTCCGTACAACGGACGTGACCGGTTGCTGCACCCTTCCCGAAGGTGTGGAAATGGTGATGCCCGGCGACAACGTCAACCTGGAAGTCCAGCTCATCACTCCGATCGCCATGGAAAAAGCCATGCGATTCGCTATCCGCGAAGGCGGCCGCACCGTGGGTGCCGGTCGTATCAGCGAAATCCTTGACTAAGTTCCTCAGGAACTTGTAGAGGAATCTACATCAGGTTTAATGAGGGGGCCTCCCCGCAGGCCCCCTCATTTCCCACGAAAGAAGAGACTCCAACAGGTCAGTAGTTCAATTGGTAGAGCGTTGGTCTCCAAAACCAAAAGTTGGGGGTTCGAGTCCCTCCTGACCTGCCACTTCTTTCCAAATACACCACCCCACCTTGAAGCATGTTTCGCAAGATTTCTCAATTCATCGCCGAAGTTAAGGGCGAACTTAAGAAGACGACCTGGCCCTGGGAAAGCGACCCCAAGGTGAAAGGTTTCAAAAAATTCCGCGAACTCTGGGGTTCCACTCTCGTCGTACTGATTGCCATGGTATTCCTTGGCGCGTTTGTTGCATCGTTCGACATTTTTCTTCACAGCGTGGTCAACTATCTCATCCAGTTGGCAATCTAGTTTTACTCTCCCCACTTCTTTCTCCGATCATGCCCAGTACCCCAGAGCCTCACGAACAATGGTATGTCCTTCACGTCCTCTCCGGACAGGAAAACAGCGTTCGTGACCGCATCATCCGCAAGGCGAAGGACGCCGAGCTTTCCGACTTCATTTACCGGGTGGAAGTCCCCACGGAACTTATTTCCGAAGTGCGCAACGGCAAAAAAACGGAACGTCACAGCAAACTCTTTCCCGGGTACGTTTATGCCAACATGTACCTGCTGGAAGCGGACGGCACCCTGAACAAGGATCTTTGGTACTTTATCCAGCAAATTGACGGTGTCATCAGCATTGCCGGCTCCCGCAACGCCCCCCTCCCCATGCGCAAGCGCGAGGTGGAAGACCTTCTGCCCCTGTTGGATGCGGAAGCCGTTGCCGCTCGTCCCAAGGTGGAATTCGCCGTCGGCGACCCTGTGCGCGTGTGCGAAGGCCCGTTCCAGAGCCAGGAAGGCACCATCGAAGAAATCGACCCGGAAAAGGGCAAGCTTCGTGTCAGCGTCTCCATTTTTGGCCGTGCCACGCCTGTGGACCTGGAATACTGGCAGGTGGAAAAAGCCTGAATCTTCTTTGCGTCTCCCCCCCATCAGCCCCCTTCCCGTTTATTTTCTCCGCTAACAAAGCAAAACCATGGCAAAAGAAATAACCAAAATCATCAAGCTCCAGATCAATGCCGGAGCCGCTAACCCCTCCCCGCCCGTGGGTCCGGCACTTGGTCAGGCCGGTGTAAACATCATGGCATTCTGCAAGGAGTTCAACGCCGCCACGCAAAAGCAGGCCGGCGATCTCCTGCCGACCGTCATCACGGTTTACAAGGACAAGTCATTTTCTTTCATCACCAAGCAGCCCCCGGGCAGCGTACTTCTCAAGAAAGCCGCAGGCATCGCCTCCGGTTCCGGCGAACCGAACAAAAAGAAAGTCGCCACTCTTTCCAAGGCCAAGCTGATGGAAGTTGTCAACACCAAACTCCCTGACCTCAACACGAAAGACCCTGAACGCGCCGCCCGCATTCTTGCCGGCCAGGCTCGCCAGATGGGCATTGAAGTTGAAGGTATGTAACACTCACCGCAGGAGGATTAAACCAGTCCGAACGCACTGCCAAATACACACATGTCTACCAAACGCAGCAAGCGATATCAAGAAGCAGCCAAGCTTGTTATCCCTAACAAGAACTACAGCATCACGGAAGCCGTGGAAACCATGAAATCCTTCCCGGCACCGAAATTCGACCCGACCGTCACCGTCTCCTTCCACCTGACTGTGGACCCCCGCAAATCCGACCAGATGGTTCGCGGCAGCGTTTCCCTGCCTAACGGCACGGGTAAAAACGTCCGCGTCCTCGTCTTCGCTCAGGGCGATGCCGCCAAGGCCGCCCAGGAAGCCGGAGCCGAATTCGTGGGGTTTGAAGATCTCATCAAGAAAGTCCAGGGAGGATTTGTTGACTTTGATACGGCCATTGCCACCCCCGACGCCATGACGGAGGTTCGCAAGGTTGCCCGTGTACTGGGTCCGCGCGGCCTGATGCCCAACCCGAAAACCGGCACCGTCACGGACGATACGGCCAAGGCTGTGAAGGAAGTAAAGGCCGGCCGCGTTGACTACAAGGTTGACAAGAACGCCAATATCTCCGCTGCTGTAGGCAAGCTGTCTTTCTCCAACGAAAGCATCGCCGAAAACATCGCTGCCCTGATTGATTCCGTCGTCAAGGCCCGCCCGGCTTCCGCCAAGGGCGCCTACATCGAATCTGTCACCGTTTCATGCGCCATGTGCCCCGGTCTGCCGGTTGACACTGCTTCCATCGCCAAACTGTAACCCGAACCGATTTAGCACACCATGAATCCTGACAAGCGTATCATCATTGACGACCTGACCGCTCGCGTCAACGCCTCCCCGTTCCTGATCGTCGTGGACTACACCTCGATCACCGTGCCTGAGTTCACCAATCTGCGTTCCGCCCTGGCCGCCTGCGGCGCTCAGTGCCACGTAGCCAAGAACAACTTCATGCGCACGGCTCTGACGGATGCCGGCCTTCCCGACATTGGGGAACACCTCGTCGGCCAGACCGCTTTCGTGACCGGCGCATCCGACGTAGCAGGCGCCGCCAAGGCCATCAACACCTTTGCCAAGGCTTCCAAGAAAGCCGAATACAAGGTGGCGATCCTGGATGGAGCCATTCTTTCCGCGGATGAAATCCGCGCCATCGGCGAACTGCCTCCCCGCGACCAGTTGCTTGCCAAACTCCTTGGCACTATCAACGCGGCCGGTTCCGCTCTTGCCCGAGTTATTCAGGCATATGTGGACAAAGAAAACGGCGGCAGCGAAGAACCCGCCGCCTAATACCAACCCCTTGACCGGACGGTCCGGTTGCACTCTAGCCAAATGTGTGAAAATCGGACCCGACTCTCCTACAGGTTCCTTGTCGGAACTCCGGCCGGAGAACTGAAATGCCAAGTTGGCTCTTGGCGCGACTCGAAACCAAACTAGAAAACAATACAATGGCTGATATTAACAAAATCGCTGAAGAACTCGGCACCCTTACCATCCTGGAAGCTGCCGACCTCGTCAAGCTTCTGGAAGAAAAGTGGGGCGTTTCCGCCGCTGCTCCCGTAGCTGCCGCCGGCGCTGCCGCCGCTCCTGCCGAAGCTGAAGAAGAAAAGACCGAATTCAACGTCGTCCTGACGGAAGCCGGCGCCAACAAGATCGCCGTAATTAAAGCCGTCCGCGAAGTGAAGGCCGGCCTCGGCCTGGTGGACGCCAAGAAACTGGTTGAAGGCACTCCCGCCGTCATCCTGGAAGCTGTCTCCAAGGACGAAGCTAACGCCGCCAAGGCCAAGCTGGAAGAAGCTGGCGCCAAGGTAGACGTCAAGTAAGCTTTTTACTTCCCGCGCAACAGGAGAAAAGCCGTTTTTCTCCTGTTGCGCTTCCTCGTCTTCACATCCCGCGTGACCGACTAGAGGCCTTTTATTTCGTAAAACGCTTCCAGTCGGTTCCGTCCCCCAGGGAAAGAACCGCCCAACCCGGCATCCGGGTTTTTCAGGATGCAAACCATAACATCTCCGCCACAGCAGCCCATGTCAAAGCGACTCTACTTCGGGAATATCAAGGAAGTCATCGAACCTCCGAACCTTATTGAGATTCAACTTCAATCATACTTCGATTTTCTACAACAGGACACGCCGGCCGCGGCCAGGAAAAACATCGGGTTACAAGGCGTTCTGAAGGAAATCTTTCCTATCAAGAGCTATGACGAAAACATTGAGCTCGACTTCGTCTCCTATGACATTGAACAGCCGAAGATGAGCGATTACGAGGCCATCCGCGCGGGGGAAACCTACAGCGCCGCCCTTCAGGTCACCTTCAAGCTCAAATCCGACAACGAGTCCAAGGAAGAAACGGTCTATATGGGAGAACTCCCCATGATGACCAACCGCGGCACCTTTGTCATCAACGGCGCCGAACGCGTCATTGTGTCCCAGCTGCACCGTTCCCCGGGCATTTGCTTTGAAAGCGCCCAGCATCTGAACGGAAAACTGCTCCACTCCTTCCGCATCATCCCGGACCGGGGCTCCTGGCTGGAGGTCCAGTTTGACACCAACGACCTGCTTTACGTTTACCTTGACCGCCGCCGCCGCCGCCGCAAATTCCTTGCGACGACGTTTATGCGCTACCTGGGCTTCAAAACGGACCGTGACATCGTCAGCCAGTTCTACAACATCCGCACGCTTCCCCTGAGCGAAGACATGACGGAAGAAGATCTGCACAACCTTGTGGCTGTGGACACGATCAAGGACAAGGACCTGGTTCTTGCCAAGGCTTTCGAACAGCTCAATATGGGTGTGGTTCGCCAGCTCCTCCAGTTCGGCATCAAGAAAATCGACGTCATTGACCAGAGCGAGGACGACGTGCTGATCAAAACCCTGAAGAAGGATCCCGCTCACGACGAAGAATCCGCCCTCAAGGAAATCTACAAACGCCTGCGTCCCGGAGATCCTGCTACTGCCGCTCAGGCACGCACCCTGCTTAAGAGGCTTTTTGACGATCCCAAGAAATACGACCTCACCCGCGTGGGGCGCTACAAAATCAACCAGAAACTCGGGCTGGACACCAGCTTGGACCAGCGCCTGATGACGGCGGAAGATTTCCTGGCCGCCCTCAAATACCTCCTGCGCCTCAAGAAGGGCGAAGGCATGGTGGACGACATCGACCACCTGGGCAGCCGCCGCGTACGTGCCGTAGGCGAACTCATGGCCAATCAATGCCGCGTAGGCCTTGCCCGCACCGAGCGCTTGGTCAAGGAACGCATGACCCTCATTGACCAGAACATTGAAGGCGTCACGCCCAGCAAACTCATCAATCCGAAGGCCCTCAGCGCCGTCGTGCGCGACTTCTTCGGCCGCTCCCAGCTCTCCCAATTCATGGACCAGATCAACCCCCTCGCGGAATTGACGCACAAGCGCCGTCTTTCCGCCCTGGGGCCCGGCGGCCTGAACCGTGACCGGGCCGGATTCGAAGTCCGGGACGTACACCCCTCCCACTACGGGCGCATTTGCCCCATTGAAACGCCGGAAGGTCCCAACATCGGCCTGATCAACTCCATGTGTACCTACGCCCGCATCAATGAATTCGGATTCATTGAAACGCCTTACCGCAAGGTGGAAAATGGCAGGGTCACCAATACCATCGAATACGTCACCGCCGATCAGGAAGAAGGCTATCTCATCGCCCAGGCCAATAACCCGCTGGACGAACAGGGCAACTTCACGACCTCCCGCGTAACCGCCCGTGAAAAAGGCGAATTCATCGAAGTGGATCCGGCAGACGTGCATTACATGGACGTTTCTCCCAAGCAGCTCGTTTCCATCGCCGCCGGTCTTATCCCCTTCCTGGAACATGACGATGCCAACCGCGCCCTGATGGGCTCCAACATGCAGCGCCAGGGCGTGCCTCTGATGGTAGCGGAATCTCCATACGTGGGAACCGGCATCGAAGGAAAGTGCGCCAGGGACTCCCGTTCCGTCGTTCTGGCGGAAGCGGACGGCATCGTGGCCTCCGCCACGGCTGAAGTCATTATCACCACGAAAGACGGGGAACTGCCCGTGCGTCCGGAAGTATTCCTGTCCGATCCCGACAGTGTGCGCACGGACCGCGACAATGGCGTTTACGTCTATCCCCTGCGCAAGTTCATGCGTTCCAATGCCGGAACCTGCATCAACCAGCGTCCGATCGTGCGCCGCGGCGACAAAATCAAAACCGGCGACGTGCTGGCGGACGGCCCGAACACGGACCAGGGCGAACTGGCTCTCGGCCGCAATGTTCTGGTGGCCTATATGCCGTGGAACGGTTACAACTTCGAAGACGCTATTGTTATCTCCGAAAAAACCGTGAAGGAAGACACCTTCACTTCCATTCATATCTCCGAGTTTGAAGTTCAGGCCCGTGACACCAAGCTGGGTCCGGAAGAAATCACCCGTGATATCCCGAACGCCGGTGATGAAGCCCTGAAAAACCTGGATCATGACGGCGTCATCCGCATCGGCGCGGAAGTGAAGCCCGGCGACATCCTCGTCGGCAAAATCACCCCCAAATCGGAAACGGAACTGGCTCCGGAAGAACGTCTCCTCCGCGCCATTTTCGGTGAAAAGGCCGCAGAAGTGAAAGATACCTCACTCCGTGTCCCCTCCGGCTGCACCGGCATCGTGATGGATGTGCGCATTTCTTCCACAGGCTCCGGCCACCACCGCGGCGACCTCGTCGTAGACAGCGCGGAAAAGAAAAAGCAGTTCAAGAAAATCAACGACGAACATAAAAAGAAGAAGGAGCAGCTCATTGACCAGTTGACCAAGAAGCTCTCCGATATTCTTCTGGGTGAAAAAATCCCGCTGGACGTCGTCAATGAACAGACCGGTGAAATCATCATCCCGGCCAACAGGAAAATCACCAAGACCCTGTTGCGTAAACTGGCCCTGGTTCACGACCACATCGAAATCGAACCCAGCCCGATTCGCAACAAGATTCTGGAAATCATCACTTCGTTTGAAGGCCGCTTTACGGAACTGGATGACGAACGGGAACACAGGCTGGATCAGATGGAATCCGGGGACGAATCCGAACCCGGCGGACTGAAGGAAGTTAAAGTATATATCGCCGCCAAGCGCAAGCTCGGCGTGGGTGACAAGATGGCCGGTCGCCACGGCAACAAAGGCGTCGTTGCCAAAATCGTCCCGGAACAGGATATGCCCTTCCTCGCGGACGGTACTCCGGTGGATATCGTTCTGAACCCCTTGGGCGTGCCTTCCCGAATGAATGTGGGGCAGGTGCTTGAAGCCCACCTCGGCATCGCTGCCAGGGCCCTTGGCTTCAAGGTGGCTACCCCGGTGTTCGACGGGATCAGTGAAGAAACCATCTGGAATTACATGTCCGAAGCCAAGAAGGTGGACGGTTTCACCTGGATCGGTGACGGCAAGGACGGCACCGTGGGAGGGAAGAGTACCCTTTATGACGGCCTGACCGGCGAACCTTTCCATAACCCGGTGGTGGTAGGCCAGACCTACATGCTCAAACTGAACCACCTGGTGGCGGACAAGATTCACGCCCGCGCCGTGGGTCCGTACAGCCTGGTCACGCAGCAGCCTCTGGGCGGCAAGGCCCAATACGGCGGTCAGCGTTTCGGGGAAATGGAAGTGTGGGCGCTGGAAGCCTATGGCGCCGCCTATACCCTCCAGGAACTTCTCACCGTCAAGTCCGACGACGTTCAGGGCCGTACCCGCATTTACGAATCCATCGTGAAGGGGGATAATACCCTGGAAGCCGGAACTCCGGAATCTTTCAACGTTCTGATGAAGGAAATGCAGTCCCTGGGGCTGAACGTACGCCCCGGCAGCAAGGATGAACAACCCTCCCTGCAACTCGGCGGCACGGATCTCACTCCTGTGGACGGCATGACGGAAGGCTTTGACAGCGACGACATGGCCGGCCTGGCGGACGTCGACTTCTCCGACCTCAAATTCTAATATCCACCGCATTCCGCCTCCGTGCCGCAAAACGCGGGGGCGGGCACCAAACATCCTTTAAACTTTCAATATATGTCTGACACCCCCACCATCAGGGAAATGCACGGCCTGAGCGACAAGCCCCGGACCTTTGACCAGGTTGCCATCACCGTGGCGGATCCGGATACCATCCGCAGCTGGTCATTCGGTGAAGTCGTCAACCCGGAAACCATCAACTACCGCACGTTCAAGCCGGAAAAAGGCGGCCTGTTCTGCGAACGCATCTTCGGGCCCACCCGAGACATGGAATGCGCCTGCGGCAAGTACAAGCGCATCAAGCATAAGGGCATCACCTGCGACCGCTGCGGCGTGGAAGTAACTAACGCGCGCGTGCGCCGCGAACGAATGGGCCACATTGAACTGGCCGTTCCGGTCTCCCACATCTGGTTTTACAAATGCATGCCCAGCCGCATCGGCCTTATGCTGGACATGACGGCCCGCCATTTGGAACGCGTGATTTACTATGAAGACTACATCGTGGTAGATCCCGGAAGTACCCCTCTGGAAAAGGGGGCCATCCTGACGGAAGAAGAATTCCGCAATGCGGAAGACGAATACGGCTATGACAGCTTTGAAGCCGGCATGGGCGCGGAAGCCATCCAGAAAATGCTGGCGGCCATTGATCTGCCCACCCTCGTCGCGGATCTTCAGGAACAGCTGGACAATACCAACTCCAAACAGAACAAGCGCAAGATTGCCAAGCGTCTGAAACTGGCCCAGGGGTTCCTTCAGTCCAACACGCGCCCGGAATGGATGATTTTGAACGTTCTGCCCGTCATTCCTCCGGACCTGCGCCCGCTGGTTCCCCTGGAAGGCGGCCGTTTCGCAACGTCTGACCTGAATGACCTGTACCGCCGCGTCATCAACCGCAACAACCGCCTGAAAACCCTCCTGAGCCTCAAAACTCCGGAAGTCATCATCCGTAATGAAAAACGCATGCTTCAGGAAGCCGTGGATGCCCTGTTTGACAACGGCCGCCACGGTCGTGCCGTCACCGGCGCCGGCAACCGCCCCCTCAAATCCCTCTCCGACATGCTGAAGGGCAAGGGAGGCCGTTTCCGCCAGAACCTGCTCGGCAAGCGCGTGGACTACTCCGGCCGCTCCGTTATCGTTATCGGTCCGGAATTGAAACTCAACCAGTGCGGTCTTCCCAAGAAGATGGCGCTCATTCTGTTTGAGCCCTTCATCATCCACCGTCTGAAAGAGCTGGGCTACGTGCACACGGTGCGCTCCGCCAAGAAGCTCATTGACCGCAAGACGCCGGAGGTGTGGGATATCCTGGAAGAAGTGACCAAGGGCCACCCGGTCATGCTCAACCGCGCGCCCACCCTGCACCGCCTCTCCATCCAGGCTTTTGAACCGGTTCTGATTGAAGGCTCCGCCATCCGTCTGCACCCGCTCGTCTGTAATGCGTACAACGCGGACTTCGACGGCGACCAGATGGCTGTGCACGTGCCTCTGTCCGTGGAAGCGCAGATGGAAGCCCGCCAGCTCATGCTGGCGCCCAATAATATTTTCTCGCCTGCCTCCGGCAAGCCCATTGCCACACCCACGCAGGACATCATTCTGGGCGCGTACTTCCTGACACACACCCGTGCTGCGGAAGTACAGAACAATCAGGATAATCATCACCATCTTCCCCTCTTCGAATCCATCGACGAGGTGGAATACGCCATTGCCGCCCGCAAGATCGGCTACCATGACTGGATCCGCCTGCACAACCCGGACTACGGCAAGAAGCCTTCCGAAGTGGTGTATGGGGATGTCACCAAGAAGGTTATCATCACTACTGCCGGACGCGTGCGTTTCAATGAAATCTGGCCCCGGGAACTCGGTTACATTAACCGTAACGTAGGCAAGAAACAGATGGGCGACATTATCTGGCGCTGCTACCAGACCGTCGGCAAGGAACGTACCGTGCAGACCCTGGACGCCCTGAAAAACCTGGGCTTCAAGGAAGCAACCCGTTCCGGCTGCTCCATCGGCATCGTGGACATGGTGGTTCCCTCCCAGAAAAAGACGGAAATTGAAAAAGCCTATGCAGAACTGGACAAGGTGACCCGCCAGTATAAGAACGGTATCATCACGGATGGGGAACGCTATCAGAAGGTGGTGGACATCTGGACTCAGACTACGGATGTCATCCAGGCGGCTCTGTACCGCAAGCTGGAACACAACGAAGGCTCCAAGATGGCCAGCCCGCTCTTCATGATGGTGGACTCCGGCGCCCGAGGCAACAAGGCGCAGATCAAGCAGCTCTCCGGCATGCGCGGTTTGATGGCGAAACCCAGCGGCGAAATTATCGAACGCCCCATCACGGCCAACTTCCGTGAAGGCCTTTCCGTGCTGGAATACTTCATCTCCACCCACGGCGCTCGCAAGGGTCTGGCGGATACCGCCCTGAAAACGGCGGACTCCGGCTACATGACCCGCAAACTCGTGGACGTGGCCCAGGATGTCATCGTCCATGCGGAAGACTGCGGCACCAGCAACGGCATCACCGTTCACGCCATTTATGACGGCGACGAAGAAGTGGCGTCCCTTGCCTCCCGTATCTACGGCCGGACTTCCTGCGAACGCATCGTTGACCCCGTCAGCGGCGAGGTTATCGTGGACATCAACGACCTCATTAACGAAAAGCAGGCGGAACAACTGGAAAAAATCGGCATTGAACGGCTGAAAATCCGTTCCGTGCTCACCTGCGAACTCAAGAAAGGCTGCTGCGCCAAGTGCTACGGCCTGAACCTGGCCACCGGACAGGAAGTGAAGATCGGGGAAGCGGTCGGCATTATTGCCGCCCAGTCCATCGGCGAACCCGGCACGCAGCTCACCATGCGTACGTTCCACGTGGGCGGAACGGCCACCACGGCGTTCAAGCAGCCCATTGTGAAAGCCAAGAACGACGGCCGCGTCATCTACACGGAAGATCTCCGCACGGTGGAAAACGCAGACGGCAACTTCGTCGTCCTGAATAAAAACTGCTCCGTCCGCATCGAAAACGAACAGGGCCGCGAACTGGAATCCTACCAGCCCGTCATCGGCACCATCCTGTACGTGCCCAACGGCGGCGCTATCAAGAAGGATGAAACCCTCGCCACCTGGGATCCGTACAACGTGCCCGTGATTGCAGAAAAGGGCGGCATCGTCGAATTCAAGGATATGATCGTCGGCATCACCGTTTCCAAGGAAACGGACCGGGAAACCGGCGCCTCCTCTCTTGTCGTGATGGAACACAAGCAGGAACTTCACCCGCAGGTGGTCATCCGCGATGCCAAGACCCGTGAAGTTCTGGCTCATCATGCCATTCCCGCAGGCGCCAACCTCACCGTGAAGGACGGGGAAACCATCTCCGCCGGCACGATGGTGGCCAAGACGCCCCGCAAGGTAGCCAAGACGAAGGACATCACCGGCGGTCTGCCCCGCGTGGCGGAATTGTTCGAAGCCCGCAAGCCCAAGGACGCCTGCACCATTGCACGCGTGGAGGGCATTGTGCGCCTCAGCAGCAAGAATACCTCCCGCGGCAAGAAGGTCATTACCATTGAAACACCCACGGGCGAACTGGTGGATCATCTGGTTCCGATGAACAAGCACGTTATCGTTCATGAAGACGACCATGTGCATCTGGGCGACCAGCTTACGGAAGGCCCCGTCTCTCCGGAAGAAATTCTGGATGTCTGCGGCAAGGAACGCCTTCAGGAACACCTCGTCAACGAAGTTCAGGAAGTGTACCGCCTCCAGGGTGTGGAAATCAACGACAAGCATGTGGAAATCATCGTGCGCCAGATGCTTCGCAAGGTAGTCATCACGGAACCCGGCAATACCGAATTCCTGTGGGGAGACCAGGTGGACAAGACTACGTTCGACCGCATCAATGAACAAACCGTAGCCCAGGGAGGCCAACCGGCCGCAGCCAAGCCCGTTCTGCTCGGCATCACGAAGGCCTCCCTGGAAACGGAATCCTTCATTTCCGCGGCATCCTTCCAGGATACCACGCGCGTTCTGACGGAAGCATCCACCCTCGGCAAGACCGATACGCTGGAAGGCTTCAAGGAAAACGTCATCATGGGCCACCTCATTCCCGCCGGCACCGGATTCTCCCGTTACAGCAAGATTGAAGTGGAACCCGCAGAGGGCGCAGAAGAAATCGCGTCGGCCAGCGAAGAAGAGGAAGCGGCGGAACTTGCCGAAAACATGTTGAACGATACCATCAACTTCGACAACGAACGCTAACCTGTTCTCTCCACCCACACTTCAAGGGCCGCTCCCCGTTTCCGGGGGGCGGTCTTTTTTATGTCTTCTCCGCGTTATTTCACGAAAAGAGGAAAAGCGGATTGAAAATTCGGCGATGATTCCAATATTGGCCCATGCAATATAAAATTTGATATTTTATATTCAAAATGAAAGTCTTATAGTATGCCTCCCCTTGCTTCAAGGGGGGAGGTAAATGAAAAGGTGAAAATCCCATTTTAGAAATTTAAAAAATCATAATGCACTTACAGTAAAAGTATGAGAATCCGGGAACTGGTATTTTCAACTTGACATCGAATTTTCAATCCGTTATATACATAAAAAATTAACATCTAATATTTTTGCAATGCGTCTCCATCTGCCTATTACCCTGCTGGCGGCTGTTCTGGCTTGTTACACCAGTGTTTCCCTGGCCGTCCCAACATCTGAATCCCCCGCATGGGGAGCGAACTCCACCTTTAATAACAATGAGCCCGCCAATGAGTATTCAGTTACTGGGAGCCAATCCGTCAACCTTGATGTAAATTCAGGAAACAACAATTATTCCACAGGACTTTATATCGGAGCAGGCTCCTCGTTTACCATTAATCAGAATGTGAACGGCGCCTGTACCATCAATTTGAACGGGGCATTTGCCGGAGAAGGAAATTTAATGCTGGTAGCGGCTAACGGCAATGCCGGCTATGCCTCCAAGTTTGTGCTTGGTTCCCAGGAAAGCAGTTTTTCCGGGAACATTATCCTTTCCCAGAAGGGGACGCAGCCCGGCGGCGCCATTCTCCAGATTACGGGAACGGCTCTCGCCAACGCAACGGTAGATTTGTCAGGCTCAATCAATCAAAGTTCCAGCGCCCTGACGTTGCAAATTTCCAATGCCGCCTCTCTGGCCGGTTTAAATGATGCCGACGGCTTCAACGGAACACATAAGGGGCGCGTCCAGTCGGCTAATTCCTCCAGAGCGAATCTTACCCTGACGGGCAACGGAAATTACGCGTATGGGGGAAGTATCGGGGCAACCACGCAGCATTCCGGAGTAAACGGCAACACTACTCCCACGGGAGGAATAAATCTGATTATGGCCGGAACAGGCACGCAAAACCTGACGGGAACCGTCATCAACGCGAATATTACGGCCCAAGGTGGCACCTTGAAAATCAACAATTCTTCCCTGGCCTATTCCGGAATAATCACCATGGCGGGAGGAACGCTGGATTTCACCTCCGCCACTCTGGGGGCAAATTCCGTTCTGAACATGAACGGCACCGGCATATTGAAAAACGCAGCCATTAACGGAGCCAAGCTAACCTATACGGAATCCGGTTCCTCCTTTACCAAGGAAAATGTAACTTTCACTTCAGGCACCATTGACATCGGCGGCGCGCTTGACAGCCTGGTAGAGGGAGAGCAGGGATACACGTTTGATTTAGGGAACAACCTTGATACGAATTTTACCGTATTGGGCTTAGAGAGAGGGCAATATAGTATAGAAGGCCGCGTGCTGATGATAAAAGACGTGGCGATATCCCGTGTGACGTGGGTATCTGCGGGAGCGGGAGGGGCATTGGAAGAAACGGTCAAGAATGCCTTTACGCTGGCTCTTGGGGAGGGAAGTGCGGTCAACGTCAGCCTGGGCTATCTGAACGGTACGCTGACGACGAGCGGGGACAAAGTCTATCAAATCACCAACACCATCGGAACCAAAATCAACCTGAACGGGGTATACAACAGAGGGGCGACGCTGCCGTCCGGCAACCTCAACTACCAGGGGGACATCTGGATGGACATCAACGGAGGAGCATTCGGCATCATCTCCGGAGGTGTCACCAATGAATGGAACACCAACCTCCAGACCAGCACGCTGACTGGGGACACCCATGTGCAGCTTTCCAGAAACGCCACGGCGGAATACGTCATCGGCGGGAACAACAAGGGAGCGTCTACAACATTAACGGGAAACACCAACGTTACCGTCAAGGATAACGCCATCGTGGCGGGAGCCATCATCGGCGGGAGCACCTCCGCCCACAACCTCGTCACCACCATCACGGGCAACACGAGCGTGCTGGTAACCAATGTCCAATATTCCAACACGGCCCAGAACCTGGATGGGGGACTCTCCAACTCATACATCATCGGAGGAAGCTCCTGGTCAAGCAATACCACTTCCGGAACAACGATTCAAGGCAGCACGTCGGCTACAATCAACCTGAACAGAATCACGCTTTCCGGAACAGAGGAACACAACAGCTTCGTCAAAACAATCATTGGCGGCAGTTATGGCAATGTAAACAACGCCGGAACGGTCAACAACATCAACGGAGACACCTCCGTTTCCATCATCGGCAGGGAAGGAATCACCTTCACGGGGGACATCATTGGGGGTTCCTTTGAAAATTCAGGCCAGGCCCAATACACGATTGGAGGAAAATCCTCCATCTCCATTAGCGGAGGCTCCACCTTCACCGGCAACATCTACGGTGGCTCCTACTCCAAAGTGCCAGGAAACACAGGCAGCACCATGACCACTGCAGGCAATATCACGGTAGAACTCGGAACAGGCACCTACCGGGGAAACATTTATGGAGCAGGAAATAAAGGCACGGCAGGAGGCGACGTCCTCGTCTCGCTGACGGGAGGAAGCGTCTTTGGGGCGGAAGGGGAACAAAGCGGCATCACCATCGGCGGAAGCGCCGGAGCGGCGGTAGAAGGAAACAGGACGCTGGAGCTCAAGGGAACCTTTGGAGACGGAGACTTCCAAAACGTCACCTTCACCCGGTTTGATGAAATCAATATCGCGCAGGAAGGATCCTCGGCCACCATCTGGGCGCTGACCGACAGCCCGTCCCTGACCAAAACGGGAGCGGGAACCCTGACGCTGGGGGCAGACGCGGCAGGAGCGGAAACCATCCTTGACGGAACCACGGAAGGAATCACCATCACGGAAGGCAGCCTGAACCTCTCCGGAGCCGGCGGCAGCCATATGAAAGGAACGTGGAACATCGCCTCCGGCTCCCGCCTCACCGGAGTCAGCGGAACCGTCACCGTGGGTGGGGAAAACGGTCTGGACAGTCTGTCCATTGCCCTGGGAACGGAAAACATCGGCCAGGACACGCAGGCGTCTGTCGCCGTCATCAGCAACGGCAGCGGAACGGGAAGCGACCCGAACCTGTCCATCGAGGGGAAAGGGCTGACGCTGGACCTGAGCAACGACGCCGTCGTCAACCTCCTGTTGGAACATAAAACCGACGACTCCTCCAGCTACCTGACCCTGACCAGCGGAACGCTGACCGTCGGCAACCTGGGCGACATCGCCTTCACTACCGACCTTCTGTCCAACTACGGCATCCGGATCACCGGAACGGACGGAGGCAGCCTGGTGCTCAGCGGAGCGGCCACCGGCCTCTACCGCGTGCAGGAGGAAGGAGGAAACGCCCATGAAGTCAACTCCTATCAAACGCTCTCCGGCTACGCCGGCGTCGTCATCGGCGGCGGCCAGACCCTGACGGTCAACCTGGCCGGAGCCCCGGGCGAAGCCGACGGACAGGGAGCTAAAATCAACAACCTGATGGGAGCCACGGGCAGCAGCCTGGCCGTCAACAACACCGGAGACGGCACGGCCGTCGTCATCCTCAACAACAAACAAATGACGACGGGAGAAGACGACATCGACCCGGCCGGCCAGGACACCGTCATGGGCGGCAGCATCACGGGCGGCAGCAACGTCACCTTCATCAAGGAAGGAACCGGGACGCTGACGGTCGGAGGAACGATGGACGTGGAAACCCTCGCCCTGCGAGAAGGAACCATCGTCCTCAACGGGGCGTCAAACACCCTGGACGCCCTCACTCTGGAAGGAGGCGGCCTGACCATTAACGGCAACGCCGAAGTCGGAACCATCACCGGCACGGAAGCCGGAGGAACCCTGGCCATCCAGGGAACTCTCAACCTGACCGGAACAAGCAGCATCAACAACGGAGCCATCACCGGAACCGGCTCCCTCCGCATCCGGGAAGGAGCGGAACTGGCCCTGGGCGGAGAAGCCCGGCTGGACGGAACCTCAGTCACCGCCGACGGCACGCTGACCCTCACCGGAACGGAATCCGGCGCCATCAGCGGCCTCTCCGGAAGCGGCACCCTGTCCATGAACGGAGGCAGCCTCTCCATCTCCTCGGCGACAACCTCCTCCGGAACCTTCTCCGGCACGCTGGCAGGCAGAGGCGCCCTGGACATCTCCGGGCAAGCCACCCAATACCTGCAAACCGGCAATAAGGACTACGACCTCGCCGTCCGTGACGGAGGCGTCCTGGTCCTGAAAGGCACCGCGGACGCCCCCACGCTGAACTACAACAGCATCACCGCCGGAAACAACGGCACCCTGCGTATTGAAGCCACCGGGGACGCCCAGGGCAGCGCCAACACCACGCTCAACGTGAAAAACATCACCTTCCAGAACGGCTCCACGACGGAACTGATCTACAACTTCAACCAGGACGCCCCCTTTGGCGCCCCCATGCTGACGGCGGGCACCATCACCGTGCAGGACGGAGCCGGCTTCCTCCTCTCCAACATGAAAGGAAACGCCGCCATGAACGCGGGGAGCGACCTCCATGACGTCGTCCTGATGAGCGCTACCGGCAGCATCAGCGGCCTGGAAGACGGGCAGAGCCTCGCCGCCCGGATATCCGGCCTCTTCGCCGTCTACTACCAGGACGCCACACTGAGCCGCGACGGAAACGACATCCTGCTCAATGCCACACTCCGGCAGGAAAACCTCTTCGCCTCCGCGGCCGACACGTGGAACTCCGCCGCCGGAGCCGGCCTGCTCTGGGAAGCCCGCAAAAACCTGGACCCCGACTCCCAGCTGGCCCAATTCATGAACGGCGTCAGCACCATGATCAATGACGGCAACCTCTCCGGAGCCTCCCGCGCCATGGCGGCGGCGGCTGGGAGCACGGTCAACGCGCTTGGGACGGCACAGAGGGACGCCCTGCGCGACCAGATGGGCTGGATCAGGAACCGGACCACCCTCATGGGCGTCAACCCGGCCTACGTCAACGACGACCTCCCCCGCTTCCACATGTGGATGGAAGGCACGGGCTCCTACGCCAAACTCGACACCCGCGGGGATGAAAGCGGCTACCAGCTCACCACCTGGGGAGGCACGGTAGGCGTGGACGCGGACCTCAGCGACCGCCTCACGGTGGGAGCGGCCTTCACGGCCGGCTACGGCGACCTGACGGCCGGCGCGGCGGACAGCGCCGACGGGCACCTGGACAGCTACTACGCCAGCCTCTTCGGGCGCTACCAGAACAAACGCTGGGCGCACACGCTCATCCTGACGGGAGGGTGGAACGACGCGAAACTCAACCGTACGGTCAACTACGGGGAAGGAAGCTACGGGACGCAGGGAAGCACCAGCGGGTGGGGCTTTGGAGCGATGTATGAACTCACCTACGACGTATACCTCAACGAAAACCGCAGCAGCGTGCTGCAGCCGCTGTTCAACGCCTCGGTGGTGACGACGCGGATGGACGGCTATGAGGAAACGGGTGCGGGCAACGCGGGCCTGAACGTCGGCAGGCAGGACTGGACGACGGGGACGCTGGCGTTGGGCGGCCGGTGGATGGGTCTGGTGGGCAGCAACATCTTCGGACGAGAAGCGCTGGCGGAAATCCGGGTCAACGCGGCGCAGGACCTGGGAGACCGGAGAGGGGAAACGAACGTCTCTCTGCTGGGCAACCCAGGCTTTGCGCAAAGCGTGAGGGGGGCGAAAGTGGGAACGACGGCGCTGCAGCTGGGAGCCGGACTGAGCGTGCCTGTAGGAACGAAGGGAACCATCTACGTGAACGGGAACGCGGACATCCGTGACGGGTCCAGCTCGGTCAACGGAAGCGTCGGCTACCGCTACGACTTCTAAAAGAAGGAAAACCCAAGGAGAGGGCACCCCTCCTACCCCCGAAAAGCCTTCCTCCTGGCCCTCCAGAGCCGTTCCGGAATAATTCCGGAACGGCTCTGAGTTTTTGTTTATCGGAAGATTATTCCTTTGGCCTGTTTCCAAAAAGGATGATTAATTCAAATGACGTTTTACAAGAACAAACGGCCAAGATATCAACATTTCTGTTGCGGAAACCATTGTATCCGGCAGATGATCAATTAGGAAACAATTTCTCATTCATTTCCAGAGGAAACCTGCTCTGTAAAAAAATTTCCAGAAACAAAGATAACATCCGGATGAAGAACAAAAACATCCCGGCCTCTCTATTTGGAAGAATAAACCTGAAGCATGGCGAAAAATAATTTTCCGGGCAGTTTTTCTTTCCATAGCCGGGAATACTCGATTCCCGGTACATTGCATTCTGTTATCCCCCTCCAGTAAAAATAAAAAAGACGGCCTCCATGCGGAGACCGTCCTATGATTAATTTGTCTGCCGGCAGGATGCCTTAAGACCGGCGACGGCGCATCATCAGTGCGACCAGTCCCAGCAGTCCCAGGGAAGCCGTGGCAGGTTCCGGCACTGAAGCCAATTCTCCCGTCATGGAAGCCGTGAATGTAGAATCATTACCCCTTCCCTGATTTGACTCAACGAATACATAAACGTTTTCAGAAGTCAGTTTGTTTCCGGAAAGATCTGCCGTCACAGTAATCGTGCCGGACGTCGCCTGCGACTCTACCGCCTGCCAGCCATTTTCCGTCTGGTAGGCCAGATAAACCCGATAAGTGCCGCCGGTGGAGGTAGCCAAATCCACTGTGAATGTCAGAGAAGAAAAAGCATCAGCAGAATACCCCGCAGCATCCAGGGAAACTTTGAGGCCTACGCCGGAACCGCCATATCCCTGCCTATTGGTATAGGTCACCGTTACAGAACCGTCTTCGTTCCCAACAGCGCTTTTAAAATAACTTGAGGTTTCAGAAGATGTATTGGCTTTAGATCCGCACCATCCGGAAGAATTCGCCAACCACTCATTCAAGTGATTCGCCATGGCGGAAGGATCGCCACGGTAGGCTTGGAAGGAAGAATTAACATCGCTTCCTGAATCATACCCTGACAGATCAATCTGGACGGTTGCGGCCGTTGCGGAAAGAGCGGCAGCCCCCAGCAATACAATTGTGGTTCCCAGTATTTTTTTCATCGTTTACTAATGTTAGTAACTATAAAACGGAGATAGCGGATTTTGAATCCGAATTTATCGATAAAATATTTATTGTTAAAAAATTACAATAAATAATATATCAAAAATTATAGATAGAATATCGGTAAGAACAAAATATTGATTTCTATAATTTTCTTACCACCAATTTTTTTTATTGATACCGGATTCAAAATCCTATTTGTTGAAGAATCAACGTCTCCCATCCGATCCGATTTTTCAAGACAGACGGGGTCATTAACAAATTCAAAACAGTTGTGCTGACGTTTCCCCTGTAAACAAATCGAAGTCCGTTAAAAAAGAATCCGCGGATTCCACTGGCACCAACAAACCCGTTAACATTGCAAATACCGGTATCAAGAAGAATGACGCCGCTATGAACGGCGCATTCCTTCCGCAACCTCAGGGAATGAATGCCGCTGCCGGTGCGCAGGATGCTCTGCTCTTTCGGCCATCCTGGCCGTGAAGCCGAAACGGCAGGCATCATTCATTGTCCATGAAATAGGCCTGCAAAATACAAATGATATGCAGGACAATAGGAACGAGTGCAAAGATGAACCAATACAGGAGGCCGTAAGCCGCACCTACCACCAGGAACCAGAGAATGGCCTGGACAAAGTGGCCCTTGTACAACTGGCCGAGGCCGGGAATAAATAGGCTTAAAATGGCTGCTAAAAAAGATTTCATATGCTGGCTGGGTAAGAAATGGCCGCACGGGAAAAGGTTCGCGTGCCTGTACCAGTTGAGAGCCTTCCTTCTTCCCTCACGTTCAATCTCCCGGCGCAGCCCCTGTCATGAATGACGGTTTTCCCGGAGCGAATGAAGCCGACGCGGCAGGGAACGGGAGGCAGTCATGTTCAAGTCTTGACCGCCGCATGGGCTATGTTACCCTCCCCGCGCACAGGGCACTCATGTTAGAAGGGTAGAGACCACCATGTCCATTGAACTGACTCGCAATTTCTCCATTATCGCTCACATCGACCACGGAAAGACCACCCTTTCCGACCGGCTGCTGGAAAAGACGAATACCATTTCCGAACGGGAGAAGCAGGATCAGCTTCTGGACGCCATGGATCTGGAGCGGGAAAAGGGCATCACCATCAAGTCCCACCCCGTTACCATTTTCTACAAGGCCGGGGACGGAAAGACTTACAAGCTCAATCTTCTGGATACGCCGGGCCATGTGGATTTCTCCTATGAAGTGTCCCGTTCCCTGGCGGCATGCGAGGGAGCCCTTCTTATTGTGGACGCGGCCCAGGGAGTGGAAGCCCAGACACTTGCCAACATGCACCTGGCCATGGATCTGAACCTGGCCATTATCCCCGTCATCAATAAGATTGACCTTCCCAGCGCCAACCTGCCCAAAGTATACCGCCAGCTGGAGGACATCGTCTGCATCCCCCATGAGGAAGCCATCCATGCCTCCGCCAAGATGGGCATCGGCATTGATGATATTCTGGAAGCCGTTGTTCAGCGCATCCCTCCGCCTGAAACGGAACAGGACGGCCTTCTGCGCGCCCTGGTGTTCGATTCCGTTTACGACGCCTACCGCGGCGTAGTCTCCTATGTGCGCGTCATTTCCGGCAGCGTGCACCGCGGCATGAAAGTCAAACTTTTCGCAACGGACGAAGTGTATGAAGTGAAGGAAGTGGGTATCTTCACCCCCAAAATGACCCGAACGGATTCCCTGGAAGCCGGCGACGTAGGCTACATCATCGCCAACATGAAATCCGCGGCGGATGTCAAGATCGGGGACACGTATACGGATTACATGCGCCCCTGCCCATCCCCCCTGCCCGGTTTCAAGGAAATCCGCCCCATGGTCTTTTCCGGCATTTATCCGGTGGATTCCTCCGATTTTGAAGCCCTGAAAGCGGCCATGGCGAAGCTTCAGATTAATGACGCCGCTTTCTCCTTCCAGGCGGAATCTTCCGTAGCTCTGGGCTTCGGGTTCCGTTGCGGCTTCCTTGGCCTGCTCCATATGGAAATCATCCAGGAGCGTCTGCGCCGGGAATTCAACATGGATATCATCTCCACCTACCCCTCCGTGATTTATGAGGTCACCAAGACCAATGGAGAGGAAATCAATGTGGACAATCCCAGCCTGCTCCCGGAACCGCAGGAAATTCAGGAAATCCGGGAACCTATCGTCAAGGTGTTCATTATGCTTCCTGGGGAATACATCGGGGATATCATGCAGCTTGTCCTGGAAAAACGCGGCAGCGTGGACAATACGGAGACCATTGACGATATGCGCGTAATGCTCACCTGCACCGTTCCTCTGGCGGAAATTCTGGTGGATTTCAACGACAAGCTCAAATCCATGACGCGAGGCTACGGCTCCATGGATTATGAATACGCCGGCTATCAGGCCGCCAAGCTCATTAAAATGGACATGCTCATCGCCGGGGAACCGGTGGATGCCTTCTCCATGATTGTTCACCAGGACAAGGCAGCCTCCCGCGGCAGGGAACTGGCGGAACGCCTGAAAAACGTCATTCCCCGCCAGCTCTTCACCGTCGCCATTCAGGCCTGCATTGGCGGAAAAATCATTGCCCGGGAAAGCATCTCCCCCATGCGCAAGGACGTGACGGCCAAATGCTACGGCGGGGACGTCACCCGCAAGCGCAAACTTCTGGAAAAGCAGAAGGAAGGCAAAAAGCGCATGAAGGCCATCGGAAAAATCAACATTCCGCAGGAAGCGTTCATCAAGGTGCTGAAAACGGGGGATTAACCCATTTTCTTTCCACAGGGCCGCTAAACGGGTGCTTTCCCTCTTCCTCCCGGTTTTATATCAGTTCTCCGTTTGAACATGGAGAGACTGTTTTCCCGGGGTTCTCTCGGCCTGTGTTTTGGCGAGCATTCATGCCCCTGCCAGCGGGGAGGATGAGGTCAGGATGGGTATTTACGAGCAGATCTTTCTTTTTGACGGCAAAACAACCGGAGACGTCACGCGCGTGGTAACACGCCGTCAGCAAATTATCGCCATACGGAACCGGAAGCAGAAGGAACAGGACGCCAAGAAACACTGAAACCGCCGCAGTCGTTGAACAATTCCCGGTTGCGCATTTTTTCCTGTTATGCTATCAGGTCAGTCATGAGTCTGCCAAGGCTGTCCATGCTCTTTCTTGCTTCCGCCGCCCTCTGCTCCTGCGTAGGGACCTCTCCGGAACAGGAAGAACCGAAGGTAAAAAAAAGCCTTTCGGAATACATGCAGGACAATAAGGCCAATTCCATCGCCAATGTTCCGACGGGGCTGTTGAGCACTACTCCGAATCAGCAACAGGCCACCCATCTTACCGCCACCACACAGGAGGAAATGACCAAGGCAGACAGTGGGGCCATCTATTACACGGACGCTCATGACCCGGACGCCCCCATCCCCGGGCTGGAAGAGGCTTTCGCCCAGCGTAAGGAAAACGAACGCTGGATTCAAAGCTATCCCACCGCCCTCCGGGAAGCCCAGAGTTCCGGAAAACCCATTCTCATCTGGTTCCACCATTCCGTGGGCAGCCCTCCCAGCAAAAAACTTGGAACCGAACTTCTCCATACGAAGGAATTTGAAGACTGGGCAAAAAAGAATGTCGTCCGCGTCTGTTACGACCAGGCGGAAAAATTTGAAAGCGAACCTGTTTACAGGAAGCGCCAGAAGATGCTGGAGTATGTGAAAAAGGCTCCCTCCCTGTTTGGCGTGAGAGGAACGCCCGTGCTTCTGGTCATGTCTCCGGACGGCTCCAAAGTGGATACGCTGCGCGGTTACTACACCGGACAAAACGCCCTTTACTTTGACCAGATCAAGAACAGCGTCAAACTGGCGAAGCAACAATATGAAGAGTTTAAAAAAACGCTGATTCCCAAAGGCTACCGGGTCTGGACAGGAGTCAACGGAAATACCGTCTTCGCCAAGCTTTCCCGTTATTCGGAAAAGACCCAGACCCTCTGGCTTCAGGAGCTGGACGGACACCAGAGCAGAACATCCCTGAAAAGGCTCAGCCTTGAAGACAGAACATGGCTCCTGGAACAGAAAGAATCCCATGAAAACAACGGTCGGAACAAGCGCTCCGGCCCACGTGGCACCTGAACGGCTTTTCCCCTGCCGTCCGGCTGCGGAACGGTTTATTCATGGGCTTCCGCTCCATCCCCATTTTTGTATTGAAATATGAAACTGATGTTTTATTTTTCCTAAAACTCTCTTCCAGCATTTTTTCTTTCGGGGATGTGGTCTTTTCCGTACCGGCAGGAATGCCCTTGCGGACAAATTCCGCCGCTTCCCCCTCTCCAACCATTGCCTGTTTAATTCATGATTTTAACAATGAACCGTCATGCCGCCATCGCCCTGATGCTTGCGGCCTGTCCCCTGTCCGCTTCCGCGGACCAGCCTCAAAAGCAGACGCCGGACCAGCGCCCCAACATCGTGGTCATTGTCACCGACGACCATTCCTACCAGACCCTGGGCACCTGTGAAAAGGATTCTCCCATGCCTTATCCAAACTTCCGCAAACTGGCGGACGAAGGCATGGTCTTTGACCGGAGCTACTGCGCCAACTCCCTGTGCGGACCTTCGCGGGCTTGTATTTACACTGGCCGCCACTCCCATATGAACGGGTACCTCTTCAACGAACATGCGGCTCCCTTTGACGGTTCCCAGCCCACTTTCCCGAAAATGCTCCAAAAGGCCGGTTACCAGACAGCCATTGTCGGCAAGTGGCACCTGGAAGCCATTCCGCCGGGCGCCAAGGGAGATACGTCCAAATATGAATCCGACCCCACCGGATTCGATTACTGGGAAATTTTCCCCGGCCAGGGCAACTATTTCAATCCGGATTTCATCACTCCCGGCAAGGACGGCAAACGCGTGGTGAAAACGGAACCCGGCTATGCCACGGAACTGGTCACGCAAAAAAGCCTCAAATGGCTGGACCAGAGGGACAAGGACAAACCCTTCATGCTCGTCGTGGGCCACAAGGCACCCCACCGTTGCTGGTGCCCCTCCATTCAGAATCTGGGCCGCGCCAAACAGTATGCGGACGCCATTGACCCGCCCGCCAATCTGGAAGACGATTTTGCAGACCGCCCGGAATTCCTGAAAATGACGGAACAAACCCTGCTCAACCATTTCAACGTATGGTCTGACGAGCACCTGATCAAGGAGGTGGTCCCGGAAGACATCCAGAAAATGCTTTCCTGCCCGGAATCCAAGACCCTGCATACTCAGTATGACTGGGAAATGCCGGAATGGGTGCGCATGGACCCGCAGCAGAAGGAAGCCTGGTACAACTATCACAAGGCCCGTACTGTACAGCTTGTCAAAGATATTAAAAACGGGAAAATCAAAACGCAGCGCGACATTTTGCTGCGCCGCTGGCGCCATTATATGGAAGACTATCTGGGCACCGTTCTTTCCGTGGACGAAAGCGTCGGCCAGATCATGGACTATCTGAAACAGAACGGCCTGGACAGGAATACGCTGGTGCTCTACTGCGGAGACCAGGGATTCTACATGGGCGAACACGGCCTGTACGACAAGCGCTGGATTTTTGAAGAATCCTTCCGCATGCCCCTCATCATGAGATGGCCGGGCCACATCAGGCCGGGCGTGCGCTCCTCCGCCATGGTGCAGGAACTGGATTATGCTCCCACTTTCTGCGACGTAGCCGGGGTAAATACCAAGGAAAATATGAATACCTTCCAGGGCCGCAGCCTCACTCCCCTGTTCAAGACCGGAGAACATCAGGATTTCAAAAACCGTTCTCTTTACTACGCTTTTTACGAAAATCCGGGTGAACACAACGCTCCGCGCCATGACGGCCTGCGCACGGACCGCTACACGCTGTCCTATATCTGGACCAGCGACGAATGGATGCTTTTTGACAACCAGAAGGACCCGGCCCAAATGCACAACGTCATCAACAAACCGGAATATGCGGAAACCGTGAAAGAACTCAAAACCCTGTACGGCAAGCTCCGCAAAGACTACCAGGTACCGGAAGGCTTCCCCGGGGCCACCGGCAAACTGGCCGTCAAGCCGCAGTGGGACTGCGCTCCCTCCAGAGATTGACGCCGCCATTCACCGTTCCTCCCGAAACACGGTTGTCCGGAACACGCCATTGACGACGGAGGGACAGGGTTTAAATCCTCACACAAACAACAACCATTACCATACGCGCCGCATGAAATCAATTTTGCTAGCCGCAGCGTTCCTGGGTTCCCTCTGCTGGGCCGGAACCAATCCCTACAACATTATTCCGGAGCCCGTCAACGTGACGACAACTTCCGGAACTACCAAAAACCTCAAAATCATCCATGAGCAAAAAGTCGCCGGACTGGGCAATGAAGGGTATGCCATGAAACTGACGCCCGGCGGCGTGGAACTCCGTTATACCACGCCCAACGGGAAGGCCATGGCCATGGCGACCCTGTTCCAGCTCCAGGACCAGCTTTCGGATACTCCTGAGGGCCTTCCCTGCGGCAGCATCCAGGATTCCCCCGACTTCGGCTGGCGCGGCATGATGGTAGACGTAGGCCGCTACCACTATCCCATGAAGGAGATATACAATTTTGTGGACGCCATGCATTATTACAAATACAACGTCCTGCATCTCCATCTGACGGAAGACCAGGGCTGGCGTCTCCCCGTGCCGGGCTACGACAAGCTCCGCACCATCGGCGCCGTCCGCCCCTCCGCTCCGGAAAGCCAGAACAACTCCCTGCTGGCCAATGAAGGCATGTATACCAAGAAGGAGCTCCAGGACCTGGTAGCCTACTGCAAAGCGCGCGGTATCCAGGTACTGCCGGAAGTGGAAATGCCGGGTCATAACATGGCCCTGGCCGCGTCCTATCCCGAATTCTGCTGCAACACCAAACGGGCCCAGGTATGGACGCACGGCGGTGTTTCCTCCAAGCTGATTTGCCCGCAGAAACCGGCCACTAAAAAGTTTCTTAAGGATACCTTCAATACCGTCCAGCAGATATTCCCTTTCCCGTACATCCACATCGGCGGTGACGAATGCCCCATGGGGGACTGGAAGAAGTGCCCGGACTGCCAGGCCGCCCGAGCCAAAAAGGGCCAGGGGGATAATGTGGAAGCCCAGATGAGCGATTTCACGAAAAGCCTGACGGCCATGCTCGCCAAGCACCGGAAAAAGCCCATCCTGTGGTATGACATCAACAAGAGCTATTACCACAAGGGGGAAACCGTCATGTCCTGGCTGCCGGGAGAATTCCCGCGTTGCATTGATAAGACGAAGGAACAGGGCATCGACCTCATCGTCACCCCCCAGTTCAAGTATTATCTGGCGCGTACCCAGATGAAATTCCCGGCGGACGACGTGCGCGCCCGGCCCGGCGGAGCTCCCATCCTGCTGAAAGACTGCTACAACTTCGATCCCCGCAACGGACGGGACAAGAATGATGTCAAGCACATCAAGGGAATCAACCTCTGCATGTGGGCGGAATGGATTCCCTCCGGCGAATTGCTGATGTACATGACCTACCCCCGCGCCATGGCTGTTTCCGAAACCGCGTGGGGCAGCCACAAGAACCGTCCAAGCCTGGAAGAGTTTGAAAAGAAAATGGAAACCCACAAGAAACATTTCCAGAAGCGTTTCGGCTATACTCTGGAACGCACTGTGGAAAACAAACCCTACCGGGAAAAATTCATCACCCAGGAGGAAATCGAACGTATTAACGAGAATTATAAAAAGGGCCAGCAAAACGCGGACAAATAGCGTTTCCCTTTCTCTCGCCATCCTCTGATTTCTTCAAAGCCGGGGACGCGGACAACCGCGGATCCCCGGCTTTCTTTTCCCGCTTGACCGGGAAGCCCTCTTCCCTTCTAATCGTTCCGCCATGTTACACCTTTACGATACCCGCACCAGAACGGCCCAGGACATTTCTCCCATGGATGGAAAAACACTGCGCTTTTACTGTTGCGGACCCACGGTGTACGGCCCGGCCCACATCGGCAATTTCCGCACTTTCGTGATGCAGGACGTCTTCCGCCGCGTCCTGGAACTGGGGGGGGTGCCCACCACGCATATCCGCAATCTGACGGATGTGGATGACAAAACTATCCGGGATTCTCAAAAGGCTGGCGTTTCTCTGGCGGAATTCACCGCAGGCTGGGCGGATCTGTTCCACCGGGACTGTGCCGCCCTTAATTGCCTGCCTCCCCATGCGGAACCCTCCGCCGTGGGCCATATTCCCGAACAAATACGGATGGTTCAAACACTGGTGGAAAAGGGCCATGCCTATGTATCGGAAGACGGTTCCGTGTATTTCAGAATTTCTTCCTTCCCGGAATACGGAAGGCTTTCCCACCTGGACGAACGTGAACTGGATTTAGGAAAAACCGCCAATACCCGGTCCAACGCGGACGAATATGAAAAGGATTCCGTGGCAGACTTCGTGCTATGGAAGAGCCGCAGGCCGGAAGACGGCGACAACTTCTGGCCCTCTCCCTGGGGAGAAGGCCGCCCCGGATGGCATCTGGAATGCTCCGCCATGATCCATAAATACTTCGGCAATGACTTTGATCTCCACTCCGGAGGCGTGGATCTGGTATTCCCCCACCATGAAAACGAAGTGGCCCAGTCCCGCTGCGCCTGCGGCGGAGGCTTCGCGCGCCTGTGGTTCCACATCACGCACCTGCTGGTGGACGGCGGCAAGATGTCCAAATCCCTGGGCAACATGTACACGCTGGCGGATTTGGACAAACTGGGCCACAAACCGTCTGCGGTCCGGTACGTGCTGGCGGGGGGTTATTACCGCCGTCCGTTGAATTTCACCCTTTCCTCTCTGGAAGACGCTAAAGCCGCGCTGAACCGCCTGTCCAAATTTGATATACAGCTCAGGAACGCCTCCGGAACGGATTCCGTTCCCTCCTATGAGGAATTCTGCGCGGCATTCCCGGAATTGGGAATTTTCCAGCCGGCATGGGACAGCCTGAACGATGACCTGAACACTCCGGAAGCCCTGGGCCATGTTTTCAGCGCCATCAAGAAGGCGGATATCCCCTCCCTTTCACCGGAGGAGGCGACCCGCCTGCGGAATGCCTTCCATTTTATTCTGGCCGCCTTCGGCATTATTCTGCCGGAGGAGGGACAGGAGAAAGCCCCGGAAGAAGTCCGCAACCTGGCGGATCAGCGCTGGCAGGCCAAGCAGAACCGGGACTGGACGGAAGCCGACCGCCTGAGGGCGGAAGTGGCAGCGCTGGGCTGGATCATCAAAGACCGCAAGGACGGATACGACCTGGCACGCAAATAAACGAATGGACTCCTTTTCCCCCATCCCCAATCATACGGGCTTCATGGCCAGGGACCTGTCTATGGACGGGCAGGGAACCCTGAAAGGCGGCGCCTTCGCCAAAATAAACCCCGGCGGCGGAGGCCCTCTTTCTCCGCACCGCCATGCCCACGCCCACTTATTCATTGTCACCCGTGGAACAGTCTCCGTCATGCTTGACGGAGAAGAAAGAACGGTTCACAAGTACGAATCCCAGCTCGTTCCCGGCGGCGTTCTCCATGCTGTCTGGAACAAAAATCCGGAACCGGCGGAAATCCTGGGCCTGACGCTGGAAACGCCCCCTTCCCCCACACCATAATTCAATGAGTTCCCGCCAGCGCACCCTGGGACATGCCGCCGCCCTCATGACCATCCTCATCTGGGGAACGACTTTCGTCTCCACCAAGGTGCTCTTGCGGGACTTCACACCCGTCACGGTACTCTTCACGCGCTTTGTAATAGGATATGCCTTTCTCTGGTGCCTGAAACCGCGGGTTCTTCCATTCTCCGGCTGGAAAAAGGAACTCCTGTTCGCCGGAGCGGGATTGACCGGGGTTACCCTGTATTTCCTGCTGGAAAATATCGCCCTGACTTACACTTTCGCCTCCAATGTGGGAATTATCGTGGCCGTGGTGCCTTTCTTCACAGCCCTTCTGGCCCATTTCCTGCTGAAAGGGGAAGGCTTTTCCCGCCGTTTCTTCCTGGGTTTTGCCGTCTCCTTCACGGGTATCTTCCTTATCATGGCAAACGGAGCAACAGTCGGCGGGAGCTGCGCTCTCGCTTCAAAGTGATGTTCTATGTAATCGGCTTTACAAATCAAAGTCGAGTTCTGTTCCCATACAGCTCCTGCCAACAGAACAAAGGGCGTGATGGAACAGTTCGGCACTTCCGGTGCGCCGATACCGTGTCAGATAAATCCGACCTCTAAAATATATACGGTAGAACAAATTATTTAGTTGTTAGCGGTCTTCAACCATTTTGAATCATTATACAAATTCCGACACCTGCTGTCAAGATTTTTGATGAAATTCCTGCCAGCAAATTGTATCTTTTTTATGAACAGGGGCGGCAGCACTTTTGCTGTCGCCTCTTGTCTACATACAGCGGAGTTGAGTGTCCATGTCAACGGCGGGCGAAGCCCGTTCATCTTGACCGTTGACATGACCGCTCGGCTCTGCTACCTAATGCAGAAAAGTTCTTTGTGATGTTTAGAACTGTAAATATGCATAAAAATGTGATGATTGTACCATAATGTCAACATAATTTCGCGAAAAGGTCTTGTAATTTTTTGATTGCAGCATATAATATTGTTGTGATTTTTTAACACCACAACTCCAATAAAAGTGTGAGGAGTGAATCTATGGAACGTTTTATTTTGAAAAAGTTGCTAGACTGGAAGAATTCTCCCTACCGAAAGCCCTTGATTTTGAAAGGTGTCCGTCAGGTGGGCAAGACTTGGATTCTGAAAGAGTTCGGCAAGCATTACTATGAAAATACCGCATATTTCAACTTTGATGAAAACGAGGAATACAAGCAGTTCTTTGAAACCACCAAAGACGTTGACCGCATCCTGCAGAACCTGATGCTGGCCAGCGGTCAGAAAATCGTGCCGGAAAAGACCCTCATCATTTTTGACGAGGTGCAGGATTGTCCCAAGGTCATCAATTCTATGAAATATTTCTGCGAGAACGCTCCGCAGTATCATATTGTCTGCGCCGGTTCTCTGCTGGGCATCGCCTTGGCCAAACCGTCTTCTTTTCCTGTCGGCAAGGTCAACTTCATGCAAATTGATCCTATGACTTTCTCGGAATTTCTAATCGCCAATGGTGATGAAAACCTCGCTGCATATCTGGAATGTTTAGATTCAATTGAGCCTATCCTTGATGCGTTCTTCAATCCTCTATATGAGAAATTGAAGATGTACTATGTTACTGGCGGAATGCCTGAATCCGTAAAGATGTGGACGGAAGCTCGCGATGTTTCCGCTATGCAGGAAGCTTTGTCTGGTATTATTGGTGCTTATGAACGTGATTTCGCAAAGCATCCTAACATCAGTGAGTTCCCGAAAATCTCCATGATCTGGAAATCCATCCCCTCTCAGTTGGCAAGAGAGAACAAAAAATTTATCTATAAGGTTGTCAAAGAAGGCGCAAGAGCTCGTGAATATGAGGATGCTCTGCAATGGCTGGTAGATGCCCGCCTGGTGCATAAGATCTACCGCAGCAGCGCTCCCGGTCTTCCTGTAGCAGCTTATGATGATCTGTCTGCGTTCAAACTCTATTTGGTGGACGTAGGGCTGCTTCGCCGTCTGGCGCAGCTGGCTCCTACGGCTTTTGGCGAAGGGAACCGCCTGTTCACCGAGTACAAGGGAGCCTTAACCGAAAACTATGTATTACAAACTTTGATTACGCAGTTTGAGGTGCTACCTCGTTATTGGTCACAGAATAATCCTCCCTATGAAGTGGATTTCCTGATTCAGCGAGATAATGATATTTTCCCTGTTGAAGTAAAATCCGAAGCGAATTTAGCAAGCAAGAGCCTCAGAAAATTCAAAGAATTGTTCTCGGATAACGTAAAGCTCCGTGTTCGGTTCTCGCTTGATAATCTGAAGCTAGACGATGATGTGCTTAACATTCCGCTGTTTATGGCTGATCAAGCAGACCGACTGATTGGATTGGCGTTGAAACAGCTCAATCCATAAGAGATACAGATTAGGAGTTATGCTATGTCAAATACCACGATATTTGATTCCAGATATACAAAGCTAAAAACGATTGACTGGAATTTCCAGGATGTCTCCCAAGACGCCTTGGCAAACATTCATCCATATCCAGCTAGGTTTATTCCAGACATTCCAAGAGAACTCATATCGGCATTAGGGTGTGCTAAAGGCTCTGTCGTCTTAGATCCTTTTTGCGGGAGTGGAACAACTCTTGTTGAAGCTCAGCGAGCAGGATTTGATGCTGTTGGTATCGACTTGAACCCGATTGCTTGCCTGATTTCAAGCGTCAAAACACAGCCTTTACCCGAAAAATATTTATGCACGGCCAAGGAAATTTATAAAGATGCCAAAGAAACATTCAGTGGGCCTGTAGAGATACCTTCGATTCCCAACCTTGACCATTGGTTTAAGTCAGATATTCAGAAAGCGTTATCTTCTATCTTAAATCACATCGAAGAAGAAAGTGACGCTGCTATGAGGAACGCATTAAAACTGGCACTATCCAGCATTATTGTTCGAGTATCAAATCAAGAAAGTGACACTCGTTATGCGGCTGTTGACAACAATTATACAGCGGATGATGTTTTCAATGCTTTTCTGAGTGCTTGTAAAAAAATCCATGATGCAAAAAAAGAGATTTGTGTAGATAGTGCATCCAATAAGATAATTAACCAAGATATTCTTACTGTAACATCTTCAGATTTTAACAAGAGTGTCGGTCTGGCTATTACTTCTCCACCGTACCCTAATGCTTACGAGTATTGGTTATATCATAAATACAGAATGTGGTGGCTTGGATTTGATCCAATTCAAGTGCGGACTTTTGAAATAGGTGCCCGTCCACATTATCAGAAAAAAAACGGACAAACTGAAGAAGATTTCAAGACACAAATGAATCGTGTTTTCAGCCTGCTGTCCGATGTTCTTATCTCTGGAGGTCATGTCTGCTTTGTTGTTGGCCGGTCTGTGATTAAATGGAAAGTAATCAATAATGCGGAACTTATTTGCAACATCGCCAGCGAACACGGAATGGTTTGTGTAGCAAATATTGAACGGGAAATTGCATCGACCAAAAAATCCTTTAACCTCAAGTATGGAAAGATAAAAACGGAGAATATTCTCGTTTTCAGGAAGGACTAATATAAAATGCAGATAGAATTACTAAAGTTCCCATACTCATATATGGAATATGAAAAAGAACTGCAAATAAGGGAATTGAAAGTGTTGCTGCCAGATGTTGAAATACTTTCCGACACAAAACACAGCACAATCATTTCAGGTGAAACAATAAGTGCGGATAACTTGAAGGAACTCACATACTACTGTGCATATATACTGGATGGAGTCCGTTCCCCTACACACCAAGGGTTGTACGAGCAGGACAATACAATGCGAGTTGTCAAACAGCACACACGGTATTCTACTCATGGATTGCATGAGTACAAGGGGAAGTTCAATCCTCAAATTGTTCATGCGATCGCTAATGTTTTTGGTGTTCAGAGAGGGCAAGCTGTACTGGATCCATTCAATGGAAGTGGGACAACACTTGTAGAATGTGCTCATGCAGGAATTGAAGCCTACGGAACAGATATAAATCCTTTAGCTTGCTTTATTTCAAATACCAAGGTTACTGCACTGAAGATGGATATGGTAAAAGCATCTTCTCGCTTGCAAGAATTAAAGAGGGTGTTGGCTCAGCCCGTTGCAATCGACTTCACAGAAGGAGATGAGCGGCTTAATTATTTGTACAGTTGGATTCCGAGAGAAACTTTGTGTATATTGGAATCTATCCGTCAAGAGGTTGAAAATGATGAACCAGCAATCCGAGATTTTTTCCTCGTAATTGCCAGCGATCTCATTCGTGACTATTCCTACCAAGAGCCTTCAGACTTGCGAATTAGGCGTCGAAAATCTCCATTTCCTGAGATAAAGTTTTCAGACGCATTTTTTCAAAATGCTTGTAAGTTTATGAAAAAGATTGAGCAAGTGCAATCTATTGAAAATAAATATTTTTTTCCAAATAATCATGCAGCGAATTGCGACATCAAACATGATAACCCTTTCAAAAAAATTCAGTTTGACGCTGCAATTACAAGCCCGCCATATGTAACTGCTTTGCCGTATATTGACACACAGCGAATTAGCTTAGTTTGGCTCGGACTATGCAATGCTGCTGAAATTGGGAAATTGGAGGCAAGCCTCATCGGCAGTCGTGAGTTGCTTAAAAGTGAAAAAAATGTATGGGCAAATGAGATTACTAAAAACTCCAGGGGATTACCGGAGGAGATATATTCTCTTGTCTGCTCTATGAATGATTCTCTGAACGAAAAAGATGGCTTTAGAAAGCAAGCGGTTCCGACGCTTGTCTATAAATACTTTGCAGAAATGAAAGCTATGTTTATCAATGTAAGGCCAATGATAAAAACAAATGGTTTGTACGGCTTAGTCGTAGGTCACAATAAAACGACTTTGGGCGGAACAGAATATAACATTGATATTCCTTATCTTCTTTCGATTTTGGCTCAGAACTGTGGCTGGTGTGTAGAAGAATTGTTTACATTGCAAACCTATAAGCGATACGGCTTAAACGCAAAAAATGCTATTAACAGAGAAACCTTAATCATTTTAAGGAATGTATAAGGAGGGAGCGTATGGAATTTTTATTGCAACCTGGAGTATACCGTACCGGTGATACTTCTACATTGCTTAAGCTTCTCGACAATATGTGGATAAAAGACCACACTGTTGGTGCAGGCACCCTTTACATTGTTTCTGGATTTGCTAATTACAACGGCGGTGTCCGGTTTTATCCCTATTTTACTCGTCATATCCAAAGTGGCGGAAAGATAGTTGCATACATTAGCGGCAGCACGACACAGAGATTGAGTAGCATCCAAGTTGTAGAAGCTCTCTTAGAATGCGGTGCAGAGGTTAATGTTGTTAATCGAAAGCGTCTCTTGCACGCAAAATGTTATGGTTATCAAACATCTGACGATGAAGAACTGGTAGTGACATCTGGCAATTTTACTGGTCCTGGCATGTCACAAAATGCAGAAGTTGCAATTAGAGTTGAAAAAGAACATATCCAAGAAATGAATTTCTCTTGGACAGAGTTTGTTGACAGCATTTCTTCGCAAAAATGGGACATTCATCAAATCAGTGCTGCAGATGTATCTGGCAAAAAAGATCCTGCGTGGACATTGCTATACGACGAGGTTCACGGTACAACCAAGATCGATGAATCTCAAGAAGTCACAATGGTAATCACTTTGAGCCATTCGGACACTGTACGTATTCAAGCCGACCCGGGAAGCAAGGCTGGTTTGGGAACGCAGTATTTTTGGTTGAGCAAGGGCACATTCGACTTTTTTCCCGCTTTGACTATAAAGAACAAACGAGGTCAAAAGGACACCTTTTCGTGTATCATCAATATGAATTATATTGATTTAGATTTGGTGCAAAAATCCAGAGTGACATTTGAAGCAGACAACAACCTTGATTTTAGGTTAGGAACAGGTGCTTTCAGGTATACAAAGAAAGCCAAGGAAAATGATCTTGCCCTAATAACAAGGCTTTCTGAATATGATTATGAAATGCGCATTGTTCCTACCGAAGCGGATGTCTACCCACAACTCTTATCTTATGCAACATCCTATATTGGAAATTATGGGAAGCGGTTCGGATATATCGGAAACACTGATTTGTTTAGAATACTCGACAAATAAATCAAACTGGCGATCAAATACATTCGACTCAGAAAAAACTAATTAGTAAAGGGGTGCAAATAATGAGACTTACAAAAGCACGAGTTCAAGGTTATCGAAGCGTTATCGATTCTGGATAGTTCGAGGTTGAAAACGGGAAAACCATTTTGGTCGGACCTAATGAAGCTGGCAAAACAGCCATTTTGCAGGCATTGCAAAAGCTCAATCCACCTAAGGACATTGAATTGTTTAATCCACTAAGAGATTATCCTCGCGCAAAATACGATGAGGATATCGAAAAAGGCGGGGTTGACCCCAAAACGTTCACCGTTGTAGAAGGCTATTTTTCTCTAGAAAGCGATGATGTTGAAGAAGTTCCAGAGGATTATAGAAATATCACTTATGTATATGGCAGGCATTTGGACAATTCAACCTGGCATAGATTAGATAACGCCTCGGAAAGACTGGCTTTCTCAGAGTTAGAAAAAGACCTTTTGAAGATGATTGTTCATTTTCAAGAAGCAGCTCGTTCCGAAGGAAGTGCAGATAGTTTAGTAGACGGAATACAAACCGAATATGACACTATTGTAAAAGGGCTCACCAAGTCCTCAATCATCACGCCCGAAAAAGCAAAACAGTTCCAAGCATGGCTGAAAAAACATCTGAAATATCTGGATGATGATAATGCCAAAGAAAATACTCGATATGAAAGAATCGAAGCGCAATTAGATAGACCAATAGACCGAGCATCTGTATTGACAGTCTGCAAGAAAATGTTGCCCAAGTTTATTCTATTCAGCAACTATTTTAGGATTAGGCCCGTATTACATTTGAGAAAGCTAGCAGACCGCATTGCAAACAATTCCTTAGATGACTCTCAATATGACTATGGCAATATTTGCTTACTTAAGTTTCTAGGTTTCACTCCTAAGGAATTGGCTGATGCGGGCGACACATCAAGATTTAATAACCTTAATGACCCAAAGCAGTATTAGCAATACAAGGCTCAACTTGATGAACGCGACTACAAACTGAACGCCGCCACAATTCGCCTAACTAATGCAATAAGAGAAGTGTGGAATCCGACACAAGATAGCCGAGATGCAAATAAGCTGAGAATTAAAGTGGACGGTCAATACTTAAAGGTTGTTGTCGAAGATGAACTTGGTGTGGAAGTGGAATTGGATCAACGCTCAGAGGGTTTCCAGTGGATGGTTTCCTTTTATGTGGTATTCTTTGCGGAGGCATCGGACAAGCACAAAAATGCAATCCTTTTGTTAGATGAGCCGGGGCAAAGTCTACATGCGTTGAAGCAAGCTGAGTTCCGTGAAACACTTTCTAAACTCAGCACAAAGAATCAGACAATTTATACGACTCATTCACCTTTCCTTGTAGGCACAAATGAATTAGATAAGGTGCGTGTTGTTGAAATGGTGGATAGAACTACCGGAACGAAAGTTCATTTGTCCCTTACAGCAACGGATGACGACGCCATTATTCCCCTTCAAGAAGCCCTGGGATATGATTTGGCTCAAAGTATGTTCTTCCACAAGAAGAATTTGGTTCTTGAAAGACTTTCTAATTTGCTAATGGCCGCAGGAAAAAACGGAATCAATGAGCAGATTGCGTTAATACCGGCCAATTGTGCCAGCAAAGTTGTATATTTTGCAACGATACTCCGTGCTCAAAATCTGAAGATAGCGGCACTTTTAGACTCTGATGCTGAAGGGGAACTGGCTGCTAAACAAGATACCTTGGTAAATGCTTTAGGAAGCAAGAGAATTCTGAGAACAAAAGACTCGTATGCTGGGCAAGTAGCTGCACCTGAAATCGAAGATATTCTCAGAGAAACCTTGCTGACCATTGCAAAAGAAGAATGCGGATGGGATGCCATCTCCCTTGCCCAAACACAAGTAAAGCGCCCTGTTGTAAATATTCTTGAAAGTGTTGCAAAGAAGGATTTTTCTAAGTACAAGCTATCCAAAGCGTTTATTCGCTGGTCTCGAGAACACGAGCTTAATGATCTCAAGACAGATGAGATTACACAGGCAGAAAAGCTTATTGAAAAAATTAATAAGGCCCTACAATAAAGAGAGCAGTGCCCATCGGTCAAAGAAAACCGATGGGCACTGAATTATGTATTCGATTACTTATCTTCCATAACCTCAACCATCATCCTGGCTCCCAGCCTAAAACTGCTCTGGAACAGCAGGCAATCCGCCATAGCTTGAAACTCTCGCACACAATCCACATATCGGGAGAACAGGCCTTTTTGCTCGTCTGTAAAAGTGGCTTGCAGCTTTTCCTCATTGCGGCAGATCAGTTGAAGCAGCTCTTTGTACTCTTTGGTCGGCGGCGTGTCATACTCTGTCTGCTCGATGTTGCCGTATCAAAATTCTTCTAAAATCTTCATACCGTAACCTCATCATAAATCAGTTATCTAAGAACAATTTCCTCCGCCCGATTACGGATACCGTTCATAGCACCTACCCATGCCATTTGGTCTGCTGCTTTCAAGTCCTCTGTCACGCCCTCAGCGGCTTTCATCTGTTCAACAATAACTTCCAGCCGGGTCTGTGCCTGCTCATTCAAATCAGCCAGATATATCCACAGTTCTCCGCTAAGACAAAGGTCATTGAAACGGCTGGGATGATTCTCCATCAGATAGTCTCCGTGCATCCGTCCCCACTTGCCAATCGGTCTGTTTTCCTCCGGTAAGCGAATATCAGGGATGTAGTAATCCCCACAACGAATATAAATAAGTTCCTGCATTGTATGTACCTCCAATAAGTGTTGTTTGTCGGGAGGTAAATCTACTGCTGAATACTGCGTTTTTTCATCATTCTTTATGAAAGCCATTCATTTGCGTATTCTTCAAATGGCGATGCGTTCTATGAGCATGACTTTTTGACTGGACAGGAACAGCAGATACTGGACAAGTTCCCAACACAGAACGAACTGGTGGCAAGGTACTATGCAGAGTTGAATGGCGGCAAGGGCGTTTCCGATGCGGAAAAGAAAATCGTATCTCAGCCCTACTATTCCTCTCAGAACACATATCCTCCGAGATACTATCAGCGAAATGCGGTAAACAGAACCGTTGAAGCAATCGCCAGAGGGCAGCAAAGATTGTTGCTTGTTATGGCTACGGGAACAGGCAAAACCTATACCGCTTTCCAGATTGTATATCGTCTGCTCCGTTCTGACCTCAAAAAGAGGATTTTATATCTGGCAGCAGGAATATCCTTGTTGACCGAGTATTTTACAGGACTTCGCACCGCTTGAAAAGACCATCTACAAAGTGGAATTTTCCGACAAGGAGTGTCTGAACAAGATTGCTTCCCATGAGGTAAACTTCGCCCTCTACCATCAGATGGTAGGACAAAACGATGAAGAACACTTTAAGCAGATACCGCCGGAATATTTTGACCTCATTATCGTGGATGAGTGTCATCGTGGCAGTGCCAAAGAAGACAGCAACTGGAGAAAGGTATTGGAGTATTTTTCTTCCGCTACCCAAATCGGCATGAAGGCCACACCAAAAGAAAGCGAAAAAGTATCGAACATAGATTACTTCGGAGACTCTGTTTACATTTACAGTTTGAAACAGGGCATCGAAGACGGCTTCCTTGCTCCGTTTAAGGTTATCAATATCACGACCAATATCGGAGACGGATGAAAACCGTATCATGGGCAGACCGACATCTACGGCAATATGATTGAAGACCGTATCTACAATAACAGGGATTATGATTACAACATCATCCTCAAAGACCGCATTGACGAGGTTGCAAGGGAAATTACGGAGTATCTGAAAAGCACAGACAGGATGCAAAAGACTATTGTGTTCTGCGCTTCCGAAGACCATGCAGAACGCATGAGAATTGCCCTTATCAACCACAACTCCGATATGGTTAAGGAAAACCCTGACTACTGTGTGCGCATTACCGGTTCGGATGTATATGGCAAGTCCAAACTTGATTATTTCATCTCTGTGTCCAGTCCGTACCCTGTTATTGCAACGACATCGGAGCTTCTTTCTACCGGTGCTGACTGCAAGATGACAAAGCTCATTGTTCTCGACAAAACCGTTGAGAGCATGACCACATTTAAACAGATTATCGGGCGTGGAACCCGCATCAGAGAAAAGGACGGCAAGACACACTTCATTGTCATGGACTTTAGAAATGTGACACGCCTGTTTACTGACCCCAATTGGGACGGTCCCGTTGAACAGGACGAGGGCTTCCAGCATGGAGGCAACAATCCGGAAGGCGACGGTGGACATGGCGGTGAAAGAAAAGAACCTCCTGTTGACGACGTAGAGACCCCGATTGTCGATAAAGACGGCTGCCGAGTAAAGATTATCAACAAGGCTGTTTCTGTCTATGATGCCAACGGTAAGCTGCTGAGGCAGGAAGACATTATCGACTACACGAGAACCAATATTAAGGGCGAGTACGCTTCCCTGGCCGACTTTATCCGCAAATGGAAGACTTCCGACAAGAAGAAAACCATCGAAGAATCCTTTATGGCTATGGGTATCGACATAGAGGCTTTGAAAGCAGACCAGGGCATGGAAGATGTGGACGACTTCGACTTCATCTGCTATGTGGCATACGGCACAAAGCCGCTGATCCGTAAAGAATGGGCCAACAATGTCAAGAAAAAGGACTTCTTCAGCAAGTATTCCGCCGATGCCCAGGCAGTCCTCGGCATACTGTTGGACAAGTACATGAACCAGGGCATTACAGAGGTTGAGGACATCAAGGTTCTTTCCCTTGCGGACTTTGCCAACTTCGGCAAGCCTGCCAAGATTGTCAAGCTGTTCGGCGGCAAAGCACAATATGAAGCTGCCATTAAGGAGCTTGAAGCAAATATTTATGAATTAGAGGTAAGTTAATATGGCGATGAAGTCGGGATTTATAAAAAGAACTAGAGATATTATGCGTATGGACGCAGGCATCAACGGCGATGCCCAGAGAATTGAGCAAATGGTATGGATGCTCTTTCTCAAAGTCTATGACGCGAAGGAAGATGATTGGGAACTGAATGAGGACGATTACGAATCCATCATTCCAGAGGAATGCAGATGGCGAAATTGGGCGAAAGCTGACGAAAACGAGCATGCTATGACTGGCGATAAGCTCCTTAACTTCGTCAACAACACCCTGTTTCCTGTTTTGAAAGGCAACGATGTTAAGGACGGAGACACGCTTATCTATGAGGGCATCAAGGTCACACCCAATACCCCGATGAAGAAAGCAATCGTGAAATCCACCTTTGAAGATGCCAACAATATATGAAGGACGGCGTTTATCTCCGTCAAGTAGTTGATATTATCGATGAAATCGAATTTGATGATGTCAAAGAAAGCCATGCTTTCGGTCTTGTCTATGAGGAAATCCTGCGGGAGTTGCAGTCTGCCGGTTCTTCCGGTGAATTCTACACGCCCAGAGCCATCACGGAGTTTATGGCTCTGATGATTAAGCCGCAGCTTGGCGAAAAGATGGCTGACTTCGCCTGCGGTACGGGTGGCTTCATCACTTCCTGGCTTGGACAGCTTTCCAAGTAAGTGACCGATACTTCAACGCAGAAACAGCTTGATGACAGCATTTACGGAATTGAGAAGAAGCCTTTCCCATATCTGCTCTGCGTGACCAATATGCTGCTGCATGATATTGAAGTGCCGAATACCTACCACACGAACTCGCTGAAACACAATCTGCTGGACTATACGGACGATGACAAGTTTGATGTTATCTTAATGAACCCTCCGTATGGTGGTCACGAGGATAAGTCCATCCAAGGCTTCTTCCCGGATAACCTGGCAAGCTCTGAGACCGCTGACCTCTTTATGTCAGTTATCATGTACCGTTTGAGGAAGAACGGCAGAGCCGCTGTTATTGTGCCGGACGGCTTCCTGTTCGGTCTGGATAACGCAAAAGTGAACATCAAGCGAAAACTCATTTCCGAGTTTAATCTGCATACGGTTATCAGATTACCTGGCTCTGTGTTCAGTCCCTACACATCCATCACCACGAACCTGCTGTTCTTTAAGAATACAAAACCGACAACAGAAACATGGTTTTACAGAGTGGATATTCCGGCGGACAGAAAGCACTTCTCCAAGACAAAGCCGATAGAGTTGAAGCATTTTGATGATTGTATCGCCTGGTGGAACGACAGAAAAGAAATTACCGATGGCGATTTCTTCAGGGCACAGAAATTTACGGCAGACTATCTACTGAATGAGCAAGGCTGCAATCTTGACCTATGCGGTTATCCGCACGAGGAAGAAGAAGTTCTTGCACTGCTGAACACGATTAGAGCATACTAGGAGAGAAGAACCACGCTCAACGCCGAGATTGACAAAGTGCTGGCAGAGCTTGAAACATTGTTGCCGGGAGGTGTAACCGAATGACTCCTGAACAGTTAGAGGCAAGTATTTTGCAGTACGCCATCCAAGGCAAACTTGTTGAGCAGAGAGTTGAAGAGGGAACTGCCGAGGCACTCTATCAGCAAATACAGGCTGAAAAGCAAAAACTGATTAAAGACGGAAAAATCAAAAAAGGAAAACCATTAACTGATATTGCTGATGATGAAATTCCTTTTGATATTCCAGACAGTTGGAAGTGGGTGAGGCTTGACGATGTGGTCATTAAAACCATCAAGAGAGGAAAGTCCCCCAAATACACGGAGAAAAGCAATGTCCTTGTCTTTGCTCAGAAATGTATACGAAGGCAGGATACATTGATTTATCATTGTCTTTGTGTTTGGATGAAACCATATTAAGCAAATATCCTGTCGATGAATTTATGGTGGACGGGGACATTGTTATCAATTTTACGGGCAATGGCACATTAGGCAGAGTGGGTGTTTATCATGACTATGATAACCCAAATAATTGCCCAATAGTGCCCGATTCCCATGTAACAGTTATCCGGTGCAATCGAAATGTATCTGGTAGCTTTGTATTCTATGTACTGAAGCATTACCAACCCTACATGGAAAAGTTAGGCTCCGGTTCTACAAATCAAACGGAATTAAGTGCTGGAATCCTCAAGACTCTACTCTTTCCACTTCCTCCACTTGAAGAACAAAAACGCATTGTAGCCAAGATAGAAGAACTGCTACCGTTGTGTGAAAGGTTGAAATAAGGCATGCGATGAAGAAATAGACAAAAAATCCTCTCAGCTTCCGGAAATGCTTCTTTCCGCCTCTTCTTGAATGCGGGCTTCCGTCTCTTCAATCTTTTCCGAAAGATCTGCCCATTGCGTAAAACAGGTTTCCAGCTGCCGGTCCGTCTGCTGGAAACGGGAGGTAAGCTCCATGACGGCCTCCGTATCAGCCGCCACTTCCGGACGTTCCAACTGAGTAGTAATTTCCGTTTTTTCCGTTTCCAGACACGCTATTTCTTCTTCCAGCAGCTCCAGTTTCTCCTGAAGCGGACGCAGCAGGCGCGTCTTCTTCTGGCGGATTTCCGCCTCCATGCGCCTGCGTGCCTTGCGGTCCAGCCCGGCTCCCGGTTCCGCCGCTCCGGAAGAAGGTGAGGAGGCGGCCAGGGCCTGGTCCCTCTCCACCTTTTCCAAATAATCAGAAACGTTGCCCAGGTAAACGCGGGGTTTCTCTCCCGGGACAAATTCCAGCACTTTCGTCACGATGGGATCCAAAAAACTGCGGTTGTGGGAAACGATGCAGTAGGAACCCGGATATTCGGACAGAGCCTGTTGAAGCACCTGCTGGGACTGGATGTCCAGATGATTGGTCGGTTCATCCAGAATCAGGAAATTGGCCGGATGCAACAGCATGCACACCAGCGCCACACGGGAACGCTCGCCTCCGGAAAGCACGCCAACGCGCTTGTGCACGTCATCCCCCCGGAACAGGAAACAGCCAAGCAGATTCCGGACCATGGGCGCAGATTCCCGCGTGGCGGCAGCTTCCACGCATTCCAGAATCGTTTTATCCGGATCCAGGTCATCAGCATGCGTCTGGGAGAAAAAAGCTACCTGCGTATGGCGTCCCATGGTCACGCTGCCGGAACTGGGGGCCTCTCCGCCGGAAATAAGGCGGGAAAATGTGGATTTCCCCGCCCCGTTTACTCCTACAATGGCAATGCGGTCTCCCTTGACAATTTCAAAATCCACATCCTCAAAAACGGAAACGAGGCCATAATGCTTGGAAACCTTTTCCAGCCTGACTACAGAATGGGCGCCGGCTGGAGGAGCAGGAAAGTGAAAGTTCATGACGGCGTCATCCTCTTCCACCTCAATCAGTTCCACTTTTTCCAGCTGCTTGATGCGGGACTGCACCAGAGAAGCCTTGGTGGCTTTATAACGGAAACGGTCGATAAATTCCCTCGTTTTGGCAATCTCCCGGTCCTGAGCCTTTTTCTGGCGCAGCAGAATTTCCTTCCGCAGCACGCTTTCCTTCAGGAAATAGGAAAAATTGCCCGCGTACTCCTCCGCCCGGCCGTGGTAAAAAGCAATCGTACGGGAAACCAGGGCATCCAGAAGTGCCACATCATGGGAAATAAGGATGATAGCACCCCGGTAGGAGCGCAGGTACTGTTCCATCCACCGTTGGGACTGGATGTCCAAATGGTTGGTAGGTTCGTCCAGAAGCAGCACTTCAGGCTCCCGGAGCAGCAGTTTGGCTAATGCGATGCGCATTTGCCAGCCGCCGGAAAATTCTCCGCAATCCCGGTCAAAATCCCTGTCTTTGAATCCCAAGCCGCGCAGGATGGATTCCGTCCGGGGACGCAGCCGGGCGGAATTATGGGCATGCAGCACCAGTTCCAATTCCCCGATTTCATTGAGAACTTCAGAGTAGGCGGCGGAACGGGGATCCAGTCCCGCCATTTCCCGCGTCAGGACATCAATGCGCTCCTGAAGATCCATCAGGTCCGCAAAGGCGGACATGGCTTCATCAATCAGCCTGCGCCCTCGGATATGAATTCCTTCCTGGGGCAGATAACCCACCTGGGAATGCCTGGATTTGATAATGGAGCCGGAATCCGGTTCATTCAAACCGGCGATGCACTTCATCAGCGTGGATTTCCCCGCGCCATTATGGCCCGCGAGGGCAATTCTTTCCCCATCCTCCACTGTAAAGGAAAGGTCATTGAACAGGACGCGCGCGCCATACTGCACACGCAGGTTTTGAACAGCCAGAACCATGTACTGAAAAAGCAGAGAGAGGAAAACAGCGGAACGGGCGCCCCCGCGCCGCGCTCCGCCGAGTAAATGCCGGAATGAGGTTACTTACCAAGCGCCTTGTTCCACGCGGCAATACGGTCGGCCTGTTCCGCAAACAGATCGTCCGCATTATCTTCAATCGTAATGCCAGAGATGGTATCTCCCTGCTCAATGGAATCCACCACGCTCTGGCCTTCCGTCACCTTGCCGAAGACGGTGTGCTTGCCATTCAGCCAGTCCGTGGGCACATGGGTGATGAAGAATTGGGAACCGTTGGTGCCGGGGCCTGCGTTTGCCATGGAAAGCACGCCGGGGCCGTCATGCCTGAGGTCCGGGCGGCACTCGTCTTCAAACCTGTAGCCGGGCCCCCCCATGCCTGTGCCGGTGGGATCGCCGCCCTGAATCATGAAATTCGGAATCACGCGGTGGAACTTGAGCCCGTCATAAAACCCCTTGGAAGCCAGATTCAGAAAGGAAGCCGCCGTCACGGGCGTCTTGGAAGCAAACACCGTCAGCTTGATGTCGCCCTTGGAAGTATGGATGGTAATGTTTTTGTCAGTTGCCATGGGTGTATGTTAAACGCGCGGAAAGGCATGGTAAAGGCTTATTGCGTACAGTCCCCGGGCCCCTCCGTCATTTCCCTCCAGCCACTCTTCCGCCTCTTTCCATGCCGGGAAAAAGAACGCCGCCGCGCCTACCTGTCATGATAGGCCCTAATGACAGGAGGAACGGTTGATTTTCCACAAAGGAAGACCGAACTTGAATGGCATGAGCGAAGAACTGGTAGAAGAATTCATTACAGTTGAATCCATCTTTGTCCGCGGACGCAATTGTCTGGCGCTCAGGTCAAAATTTTCTCCACTGTTTACGGACTACTACCTTCACCTCATGCAATACGGCCTGCGCAACGAAGAACTCTACGACAGCCTGCTGAAGGAACTCATGGCCTATTTCACCCTTTACATGGTCGCACGGCCCTGGGCGGAGCAACATGCGTGGACGGTCAATCTCCGGACGCCTGCCGTCGCCAACCTGTTTGTCACCGGTTCTTCCCTGACGGAATCCGTAGTGGGGCGCGTCTTCACACAGGACATTAAGGAACCTGAAGAAAACACGCTGTATTCCACCCTGCTCCGCAAGGGGTTTGACCCGCAATACTCCGTCGTACCCATTCCGGGAACGTCTCCGGCCCGGTGGGTGGAGGAATTCTACAGGCAAAGCGAACAGAGAAACGCCCGCTGCATTGAGCTCCCGGATGAATGCTACACCATGGTGACGGCCCAGCCTGACGCGGATGAAGAATGGCTTGCTTCCCTCACCCGGGAGAAAATGGCTCATCTGGAAGAAGATGAAAATACCCGAGTGCTGGAAACGCGCCGGTTCCGCTTTTACTGCGGCTGCACGCTGGACCGCATCCTGCCCACGCTCAAGACCCTTCAGGAAAACAAGGAAGACCTGTTCCAGGGAGAAGAGGAGCTGGAAGTCACGTGCCCCAGATGCGCCGCCATTTACCGTGTCACGAAAGAAAATCTGGAAGATTGAGACATACATGATTTCTTTCTGACAATTAGTCTTTTCGGCAACGAACTTCGTGCTTAAACTTTCCTTGTGCCGACTTGTCCGAAGTGTTTACATAATTTCCACCGTGGGGCGGAATCATTGTGCCCTCACTGCGGTTTTTCCCTGGAAAACCTGGACAAAAAATACGGCAAAGACGCCATACCCTACCGCCGCGTATGCGACAACGCCGGCGCTCTCCGGCAGCAGGACCGCATGAAGCTGAATGCCCTGCTGGAGAAACTGGAACGCCGCATTCCCCCCGTTCTCCTGTCCGTCTATTTCCCCAACATCCTGGAGCCCTTTTCCCTCATTCCGCACAGTTTCTGGACGATGAACCACCTGACGGTGGATGAGGCCGGCTTCCCCAACCACCAGGGACCGCTGGATCCCCAGTGGCTCCTGATTCTGGTGCTGGACGTGCGCACAGACACGGCCTGCTTCATGTGGGGCTATGAACTGGACCCTTATGTAGAGCCGGACCTGATCAACAAATCCATCATGAAAGCCCGCATTCCCCTGCGGGAAAGCATGCTGCTCCAGGCCGCGGGGTCCATCATGAAAAACGCCGTCCAGCTCGTAGCCAGGAAAGCGCGCTCCAAAGTCAGGCATCCCATGCGCTACGGATTAACGCCTCCCACCCCCGAGGATCGGAAAGGAGGAGGCGCATGAAACCCCTTTTGTTCCCATGCCTGCTGGCGGCGGCCATCTTTCCGGCTCCCGCCCAGGAATTACCCGCCCTGAAATGGACCAACCGCGACCAGCAATCCCTGATGAGAGGCGCGTGGTGGAATGCCAACCCTCCCTTGCTGCCCCCTGTGGATGCAGCAGCCGTTCCCTCCTCCCCCATGCCGGAACCCGCCGCCAATGCAGACTCCCCCGCCGTGGATCCCATTCCGGAGGACTTTACGGACGTCAATGAATATTTCCTGCCGGACTACATCCGCACCTCCACAGGCCTGATTGACCCCCAGAAGCTTCTCGCGGAAGTGGAAAGCAATGACGTCATCGAACTTATCAAGCTCATCAAATCCCGCTACAACGTCAACCTGTTCGTCAGCATTTTCGCGGCCGGGCAGAAGGTCCCCCCTTCCGTCAATGCTCCCACCATCGCCCGCCAGATATTCAGGAACAAGGAGCGCAACCTGCTGCTCCATTTCCACATGGGGGATATTAAAAGCGCCCAGATCGCACTGGATCCGGAGCTGAGTTCCCAGCTTGGGGATGCGGGACGGAGGGATCTCCTGTACCAGGTGAAGCAGGACGCTTCCCGATTCACCAATCCGCAGGACGAACTCATTGAGGCCATGATTTCCCTGGCCAGAAGAACGGAGGCGGACATGGCATCCGCCCCCAGGCCCACCCTTCCCGCGCTGGAGCCTGACAACCCTGCCAGCATCCCGGAAGCCAACATCACCATCCAGGAACCGGAGGAGGCGCAAGAATCCTCCCTCCATGCCATGATGAAAGCCTGGATGACCTTCGCCCTGGCCAATGTAGCCGGCATCATCCTGCACATCTCCGCACTGGCGGCCGTGGTGGTGCTCTGGCTGGTCTGGAAAAACAAGAGAGTGGTGCATCTGCTGCCGTCAGAGCCGGACAAGCGCCTGGGCGCCCCCCACGGAGCGTCCCAGAGCCGCCCCGTGAACTACTGCATACAGGACAGCCGCGGGCCGAACTCCATCGGACGCAGGCAAATGCGCCAGCACATGCGCGACGTCTCATGACAGAATCATCCCCATCCCCCGGAATCCGCGCCTCTCTGAATGAGGCGGGAGAACTGGTACTTACCGCGATGAACGCTCCTCCGGAAGCCGTCATCCGAATGGACGTGAATGCGGACTCTCCCCGCATGCTCTGCACGCAAGGCCGTTATCTGGCTCCGGTGCAGGCTCCGCCCGGCGCGCGCATCCGCTTCCGCCTGTTCCGGGGAAAGCGCGGCATTACGCCCCCGGAAACCTTCATCATGCCCGGACCTCCTCCCGCCCAGGCCGTCCCCTCCACGCTGATTCCCTGCACCCAGGACCGGGACTTCATGATTTACGACTGGGCGTCCCGGCATGAAGCCGCGTGCCGCATCGTGCGCGAAACACACCCGAACCTCCTCTTCATCGGAGACTCCATCACGCATTTCTGGGGAGGTGCGCCCGTGGACGAACCGCACCGGGACATTTTACAGAAATCCCCGGAAACATGGAACCTGTGCACGGCGGGAATGCGGGCGGTCAATCTGGGGTTCGGCTACGACCGGGTGGAAAACGCCCTGTGGCGGCTCCGCCACGGTGAACTGGACGGTGCGAAAGACAATGCCGTTTGCGTGGTGCTCCTAGGCACGAACAACCTTGCGGAAAACACGGACGGGGAAATCCTGGAAGGCATTCGTGCCGTCTGCCGGGAAATCACCGGCAAACTGGCAAAAGCCGTCATCATCCTCCAGGGATTTTACCCGCGCAACAGCGCCCGGGAAGGTACGGCGGAACGCATTGCCGGCATCAATCTCCTCCTGAACCGCCTGGCTGCAGAAGAAAATTTCATTTATACGGAACCGGGACGCGTCATGGCTAATAGCGACGGATACGTCCCGGAAGAGCTTTCCAGCGACGGACTGCACCCTTCTGCGGCCGGTTACGCACGCATCGCCGCCGTGCTGGCCCCCGTCATCAGACAGGCGGCAGAACGGGAAAAATGACGCCGGCAAGAAACCGGACCCATCTTCCGGTGTTTTTCTTCATAGAACCTTCAGCGGAACCACAACCATGAACGAACAGGACGATACAAAACTCTGGCAGATTCTGGGCCATGTCTCCCAACCTGCGCCGGGGGACGATTTTGCCCGCAAGGTCATGATGCGTATTGAAAGGGAAGAATGCGCTCCCGCCGTTCCGGTGGAATCTATTCATCACTTCAAGCGGCATTCCTTCCGCATTTGGGGAACTGCGGCGGCGGCCCTGGTGGCAGCCGTCATCGGCATTGCAACCCTGATGGAACCTTCTGCGCCGGAAACGGCGCCCCTTTCCATCGCCACCTTGAATATTGACGATGTGCTGGTGGAGGAAGCCGGGCTGGCTCTGGGGCAGGAAAACCTGGTGGACGCTCTCTGCGTACTGTCTTCCACGGAAACGGGAGTCATTTCCTCAGATAATATTCAGGATCTTCTTCTATAATCAGGAACCGGGGACGCTGGAACCAGCCGGACGCCAGGCGCGGCTCCCGTCTCCAGACAGATCGGGGGCCTTCCTATCTTTCCCCGATCATAGCCCGTTATCCCCTCTACCTGGGACCGGACCTTTCATCCTATTCCAAAGCCGGCGGGACAAACGGACGGACGGGAAAAATTGACGCTGCTGACGGTTCCCTTTGACGTACACGCCCGTATCGTTTACAACGGGGCATATCCCATGCAGGACTTCCTTTCCACTGTTATTCTTCTGTTCATCGTCATCGACCCGGTGGGTCTGGCGCCCATGATTCAGGGAATGCTGAAAAAATACTCGCCCGCTCAGCAGAAGGCTATTCTGACGCGGGAGCTTGTATTTGCGTTGAGCCTGTTGCTCCTTTTCTTCTTTTCCGGAAAATTCCTGCTGAACCTGCTGGGGCTGGAACCTTCCACCCTGAGCATTTCCGGAGGCATCCTGCTGTTTCTCGTAGCGCTGGGCATGGTCTTCCCCGCCAAGGATATGCTTTCTTCCTCCGGACGGGCGAACGGAAAAGACGAACCCTTCATTGTTCCCATCGCCATGCCCCTGATGGCCGGCCCCTCTTCCCTGTCCATCATTATGCTGCACGCCTCCCAGACTCCGGACAGCATTTCCCAGATGACTTATGCCGGAGCCATTGTGACCGCCTGGTTCCTCTCCGGAATGGTGCTTTTCATCGCCCAGAAGTTCCTGCGTCTGCTGGGAGAAAAAGGGACAATCGCCCTGGAACGGATGATGGGCATGGTGCTCATCATGATTTCCGTCCAGATGTTTATGAACGGCCTCGCCGGCTACGGCGTCAAATAGAAAGGCGGTTCCGACCATGCTTTGGCTTCTGCACGGCAATCTGGGTTCTCCGGCGGATTGGAAACCCGTCATGGAATTTCTTCGTGCCGGAGGAGTGGAGGCTCGCGCCCTGAACCTCTGGAGGTATCTGGAATGCTGCCCAAAAAGCCTGAAGGATATGGGTCGCGTGCTGTGTTCCGAAATAGCCTCCCAGGATCGCCACCCCCTCCTCTGCGGCTATTCCCTGGGAGGCAGGTTGGCCATGCAGGCCGTTTTGGCCCACCCCCCTCTCTGGAAAGGAGCCATATTCGTCAGCGCCAATCCCGGCCTGGAACATGAAGAGGAACGGGCGGCGCGGCGGGCGAAGGATGCGGAATGGGCCGTCCAATGCCTTTCCGCTTCCTGGGAAAGCTTTTTGAAGGAATGGGATGCCCAGGGCGTATTTAAAGGCAGTCCGCCGCCTCCGGACCGTTCTTCCCTGAAACCGTGGCGCAAATCCATCTCCCGCGCCTTTATTGACTGGTCTGTGGGCGCACAGGAAAACCTGGCTCCGCTTTTGAAGCAATCCCCTGTTCCCCAGCTGTGGATTGCCGGGCAGCGCGATGCCAAATTCAGCACCCTGGCGCGGCGCATGGCGGGAGAACAAGCTGTCATCATCCCTCATGCCGGCCACCGGCTTCCCCTGGAAACGCCGGAAAGGCTGGCGGAATGCCTGCAACCATTTATTCTGCAAAACCTATGAACGATCCTGAAATACCGGATGCGGAAGATTTGAGAAAACTGGTGGAGGAAATCGCGCAGACCCACATCCCTTTCGGCATGTACGGTCCTGCCAAATACCCGCCCAAGGGATGTCCGCTGATGGACGTCCCCCAGGAATATCTGGCCTGGTTCCAGGCCAAAGGGTTCCCGAAAGGAAAACTGGGCCGTCTGATGGAACAGTGCCTGCTGCTGAAAGGGAACGGACTGGACTCTCTTTTTGACCCCTTCCGGAAAGCCAACGGCGGGCGGACGAAAAAAAACGCCCGCCGCCGCGTGTGGGATTTTGAAAATGAATGACCTTCCTCCGCTGCAGAAATGCCCCCTCCGGCAAATCAGGAAGAAGGAACCATCTTCACTTCCAGGCTTACGCCCCCTTCTTCCTTAACAGCCAGCACGTAAAAAACCCCGTCCTCTTTCTTCCCTGGCGTGACCACAATGGTCAGGCTGCCGCAGGACAGCCTGACGCCGTCCGCCGGAACGGAAAAGATCCCCAGTTCCGCCAGGAGTTCAAGCGCTTGAATGCCGTCCCTCACACGGATGGTTTTCCCGTCGTCTGCCATCTGCTTCTTGACTTCCTGCCAGGCGGCGGCAAGCTGGCGGGGTTCCCGCTGCCGCATCTCCGCCGGGGACAAGGACGGCAGAACCATGCACAGCACGGCGGACAGGGTAATCAACAGTTTCTTCATGACAGGGAGGCGGAGGGAAGCTGCTTGTCTAATGCGTTCTGGAACTTTTCCAGGGCCAGCATGGCATGGCATGATGCTTTCCGGTCAATGGAAAGCGTCAGGCCGCAATAAGGGCACCTGATGGAACCGGACAGCAAGTCCGGAATGGTCGTAGGGAAATATACTCCGCATTTGGGGCAGTCAAGCCCCGGAGTGCGCTGGTAGGAATAAGTTGTTTTCTGGTCCATGTTATTTCTTTCTATTAATCATTCTTTTCCCGGGAAGGGACATCCTCATAATGCGGCCTGGAGGCCAGCTGGAGAAATTGGGACAGGCCGGAAGGCATGTCCGCCTGCTGCATGGAGACATGGATTTTCATGTTCGCCTGCAGGGAGGAAGAAGCCCCTCTCCCGGACTGCGGAGCCAGGGAAGCCCGAAAATTCAGCCCTTCATCCCGCTCTTTTCCGCGGGGGGACTCCACCTCTCCCCTGTTCAGGGAAAAATGTTCATTCGGCGCGGCGGCTACGGCGTCAATGATATTGATGTCAAAATCAAAATCCGCCTGCTTGATTTGCAGCAGCGGCAGCGTCACCAGGCTGACGAGCGGCACGCTGACCTTCTTTTCCGCGCCGCCGGAAGCGTCGCTGTCCGTAAAATTGAAGCTGATCAACCTCAACGCCCCGGTGGAACCGTCCACGGGATTGTAGGACTCAAAGGCCAGGGACATGAAATGCTTCATGTAGCGTTCCGCGGACATCGCATCCGCGTCAATCGTTGCGACCAGCGGCGCCGAAATCAGCTGCTGCAGGCTCATAATGTGCCCGCTCACCTTGTTATTATTTGTAGAATCACTCATCATCTATCACTATTGCGCGGACAAACCGGAAACATCATTCTGCTTCGCCAGAACGGAGGGAATGGAAGCAGGGGATATATTCAGGCGCAGGGTCTGCACGGCTTCCTCCGGCATCTTTTTCAGCTTGTCCGCCTCTACTTCCACATCCACCACCACACTGCTTTCCTGCCTGGTGAGGACGTACTTTTCCGCCAGAGCGGCCAAGAAAGAGGAAAGGCCTTCCCGGAGATTGGCGCGGCATTCCTGCCTGAGGGGGTCTCCCCGGGTTCCCTGGAACAGATCCTCCAGCTCCGGATTATCCATGAACTCCCTTTCCGCGACGCCTGCCAGAAGCTCCAGCAGCAATCCCCTGTCCAGCCCGGGTTCCGCCTTCAGGAGCGCACCCTCATGAGCGGAAACGGCTGCGGAAATTTTCTTCCCCAGGTAGGAGCAGAAATTCTTTTTCCACTGTTCCTCCCTGGCCAGCAGGCTTGAGAAGTCGCTTCTCGCTTCGTCATCCGGAAGGCTGGAATGCACTACGGCCATCACAATGGAACGGATGGCAAACGCTGGTACGCGCTCTTCCAGTTCCTGCCGGAACAGGCTCCACTGCTCCGTGTCCGCAACCTGTTTCTCCTCCATCCCGGAAGTTCCCGTCACCGCATATTTCAAATCGAATTCCAGGGAGCCTATCTGGGCGCTGGGCAGCGGGAAACCGCACGCACGGCCTCTCTTCCCATACTGGCGCGCCAGTGATGCCGCGTGGCAGTTTGCCGCATGCTGCGCTTCAATAATGTCCTTCAGCAGGGATTCCACGATGAGATTAAGACGGGACATGGCTCTGGAATGGAGGAGAAATCGCTATGGTTCGGTTATCAGGCGCCTACAGCCACCTTCCTCTTGAGTTCTCCAGCGCTCACCGTGCAGTTTCTGGCGTCTTCCCTGGAAAGTGTGTATTCCTTGCCGGAATCCGTTTTCACAATCCTGGCTTCATTCCCCGCACCGTTTTCAAATATTTCCGTCGCTTCACCTATCCGCAGGGTGATGGCTTCCGGGTCAAACAGACCCTCCCTGTTTTTGTAGGAGGTTATCAATTTCACGGTTCCGTCGTCCTGGATGGCATGCTGCACGTCCAGGAACCCTTCCGGAGAAACGACGGAAATGCTATTGTTCAGCATCTCCAGCACCTTGGCCATCCCGGCAGGCATACTGTCCTGTCCGGCATGGACGGCTACGTCCATGGTATATTCCACGCTGTATTTGGAATCCCTGGTCGCAGAGGAGTCCTTTTTGCTGGAATAGCTGGCATTCATGCTGCCGCGCGCCCAAAAGCACCTTGCAGAGGCGGAAACGCTGGTATCTACGGAACTGGAGGAATTTTCCGTCTCCGTACTGGCGGCGGACGCGCTGATATTCGCCTTGAAATTAATGTCGATGGAGTTAATGGCGATATAGGGAATGGGGACGATGGTCAGAAGGGGAACCGTAATCTGAGCCATGCGGCCGTCCTTGATGAACTGGAAGGAAACGTTCACCGTCTTCTTCTCTTCCCCATCCGCGTACAGGCCCACGTTCTGGATGAATTCCCAGGAAGTCCGGGCCGCCTGGGCCTGTGCTTCCACACAGGCGACCAGGGGACCGCCGATGATGTTGCCGAAAGGCAGCGACTGCAGGGAGGAAGTCGCCGCTTCTGCTGCTGATCTGTCAATTGCCATATATTTAATTTCTATTTCTGGTTTAGATTCATTGATATGCCGCCTTCCGGCGACGTCGTGAATGATGCGGCCATTCCGTTTCTGCTTCCATCCCGCCTTTCCGGCCGTTCCATTTCGCTTTCCCGGAACGCCGCAGGAGCCCGTGCGGAAGGCCGGAACTTATTTGGAAAACGACAGCATGTTCAAACTGCCCAGCACTTTTTTCTTCATGAATTTGCTGATGGGAATGGCAACGACGCCCACCTGGAGGAAGTTGCCCGCAATGGATTCTATATGCAGCTTGTTAACCAGGTAGGAACGGTGCACGCGGATAAAATATTCCCCATCCAGATGCTCGGATACCCGCGCCAGCGGAGCGGATACCAGGATAGCCGGCATGCCGTGCACGTGCAGCGTGCAATAACTTCCGCCCGCCTCCACATACAGGATATTCTTCATCAGGATGCGCTGGAATCCGTCATTCATTTTCACGAATACCATGGGATTCCTGGATAGGGAAATCCTTGCGTTTTTCCCTGCCGGCGGGAAAAGGGCTTCATCCTTCATTTCCATGATTTCCAGCTTATCCCCCTCTTCCAACGGCTCCGGCACCGGAGCATAGCAGACCCTATCTTTTTTAGTGACTTTAATAAATTGAACGGTCATTCAAAAATCATAACAAAAACTTTAAATCATCAATAAATCTCTCAATGAATAACAAAAATGACCTTCTGAAACCAAAATCCACTCTTTCGGATGGGAAGAGGGAACCATGCCGTTCCATGAATTCAGGGCCGTCCCCCTCCTGCACCGCTGCCTGAATCCCTCTGACGGCAGCCCTGAAAAAGCCTCCTAATGGACAGATGCCATCCATCCTCCGCAAAACGGATACTCCAGGGAGCAGAAATCTTTCATGGCAACATAAAATCAGATTCGAGCCGTGGCCAGGAAGACCACATGCATGACGGAAACCAGCGTTACAAAATACATATCCGCCCGCACGGACGGCACAGAGGAAAAGGGGCCGGCCATGCCGAGGCTCAAAGCGCCATGCGGACACCGGGAAATACAGTCGCGGCACAAGGTGCAGCGCCGGGAAATGCGGCAGGCCCCGCCCCCGCGCGAGATGGCGAGATCACGGCAGGCGGAGGCGCACCGCATGCACCCGGTGCATGTCTCCCTGACGCGCATGCGCCACGGGGACAGCCTGCCCAGCAAACTGGCGGTCAGCCCCATGGGGCAGAACTTGCTGCAATATTCCCGCACACCGTTTTCGGAACTTTTCTTCCAGGCAAATGGAGCCGTGAAAGCTACGGCGAACGCCGCCGCCAGGGCATACCCCAGCGGAACGCCCCACACGGACAAAAGGAGGGGAATCCCCACCGCCGCGGCAAGGGAAAACCACCTCCAGTCACAGGCTTTTTTCCCACCCGGCACCGGATGCCCCTTCCTGCGGGAAGAAGCGGCGGCCAGGCAGTCCCACACCCCGAAGTAGCACAAATGGCTGCACCAGGAACTCCCGGCCATAAGGACGGATACGCTGAACAATGCCAGCATGAAAAACCCTTCTTCCCGGTAAACCGGGCCGGAAATCATCATAAACGGCACGGGAATATGGAGCTTCCCCGTCATCAGCAGGGAGGAAGCCACCGTCACTCCCAGCAGAAACTGGAGAAAAAAAGCGGAGGCAAACACGGTCCACATCACCTGCCGCCTGCGTGGAGACGTCTGCGGATTCAACAAACCTTCCGCGCAATAGCCGCCCCACCAGGCCAGGAGAAGAATCGCCAGCCCATTGACCCCCTGCCACGGCAAGATGCGCTCCCCCATCAGCAAACGGAAAGGAACCAGCGCATCCAGCAAAAACAGAAGCAATACGGAAACGGAAAATACGCGGCTGCGGGCCAGCTCCGGAACGGGCAAATTCTTTTCTCCGCGCCTCCGCCATAGAATGGCCGCCGCATGAAGCAACAGCGCAGCAGCCGGAATGGAAGTCCAGAGCAGGAAAGGCCCCCCTTCCATCATCCACAGCCTGGCCAGACGCCAGGCTTCCGCCCCCCAGAAAAGCAGGGAAGCCTGCAGCAGAAACGTGACGCTCCTGCGAAGCCAGCCGCGACGGGAAAATGAAAAAAACGCCAGGCCCATGCACAAAACGGCGCCCGCACACATCCCGCCGCGCAAAAAATAGGCGGCCGTCATTAAAAAGCAGAACAAGGAGATGAGTCCGGGGCCGGTCATAGCATCGTGGGGCCTGTCTGGCGCCCCCAACATAAGGGAAAAGACCGGTCGCGCCAGAAAAAAACGGTTCATCCGCCTGTTAAGAGAGCCCCATTGCGTCACGCTCCGCCGGAAACGCGAGGCAGGAAAATATTTCCGCGTCGCCGCTCCGTCCGGATTCTCCAAAACACGCGGAAGAACACCGCTCCACAGCGATGAATACTGCGGAAATACTCCGCCGGAACGGCAGGCTCCATGCGCGGCCGCCATTTGGCCGGGCATGGAGCCGTATCAGGATGTTAAATTACAATTTTTTGGTGTTCAGCTTTTTATCCACCACCATGCCGTCCGTGAGCTTCGGCTGGAACTTCATATCGCGACGAGCCTTGAATTTCAGCACAAACAGTTCGGAGGTTCCTTCCACAGGCTCTTTGTCTCCGATGTTGACGAAGGTGGGGTACAGGGCCTTGGTCCCGTTCGTATGAAGCCTGTCGTTCGTCAGGTTCTCCATGTTCTTCATGTTCTTCACCTCCACGCCCACGAATTCCAAATCCTTGGGGTCATACGGAAGAGCGAAGCTCAGGGCATTCACCAGCCGGAGGTTCCGGCCCTTCACGGACACCTTGACGGCATCTCCCCTGGAATACCTTTTCTTATCCGCACTAAGCAAAAGCGTTCCGTCCACGCGGACTTTCTTCTTTGCCTCCTCGGCGGATTTTTTCTTCTCGTCGTCCCCTCCCGCCTTATCCTCTTCCTCATCTTTCTTGTCGGCTTCTTCCTGCGGCTGGTCGGCTTCGTCTTCCAGCTGGGTGGCTACCACGGAAATATCGTAAGCGTCAATAAGGCCATTCTTGTTGATGTCCCCGTTACTGATGTAGCCTTCAAAGTCGGAATCGCCTTTCCGCAGGCCCGTATAGTTGATGTAGGAAGTCAGGTCATTCCGGTCAATCTTGCCGTCGTTGTTGATATCGCCCGGCAAATAGCTTTCCGTACCCGGAACCTTGAAAACGTAGATTTCCCTGCCGGAGCCGTAATCACCCGCGCTTTCCGTGACATGAAGCTTGATATAGCGCGCCGTGGGAGCATCCTTGAAGCCGAATATCTTCACGTCTCCATTTTTATCCCACTGGAACGTTCCTGCCTTCGTCCAGTTCTCCCGGTCCATGCCGTAATAAACAGCGCCTTTCAGCAGCGTTCCGTTGCCGCCGTCCTCGCGGGGAACGTAATGAAACTTCTCAAGCCTGTTAATCGTTTTCAGGTCCATGACCAGGTCAAACGGAACAGCCTTCGCATCATGCTTCGTGTGCCACACATCCTTTTCCTTGAAATCAAACAGCTTCGCCAGGGAGCTGCCCTGGTTTTCCACGCTCGTTTCACCTTCGATTCCCGGAATGGCGAACTCAAGCGGATTGGCTTTCGTCTTCGCGCTGACGGCCGTCCACGCGGAATGGCCGTCCCGGTTGGCGGCCCGCACCTTGAAGGAATAAGGAGTCTCGGCCTCCAAATCCTCAAACAGGAATTCCGTTCCCTTGATGGTGGTGTACAGCATTCCTCCAAACTCGATTTCATAAAAATCGGCGTTCGGGACGGCGTCCCACGTGGGCTTCAGGGTATAGGCCGCCGCATTTTCCTCCGTCACCGCAGCATTGGCGGGAGCGGTCAGGGCTCCGGAAGAAAGGCGGTACTTTTCAGCCGGTTCAAACCGGAACCCTTCCACGGAAAGCACCGTAGGGGCCGCCGTGATATCTGCTGCGGCCAGCTTCACCAGCAATTGCGGATTCCCGGCGATCACCTTTTTTTCAAAATCGCTGCCTTTCGTTGCGAACCTGTTCAGGTTGGGAGCCCGGTCATAAAAATAAACATTCTCCCTGGATTTGAAATCCTCCAGGGAATTCGCTTCCGCCAGGTTGATGCTGTTTTCCCCGATTTTGGCGGAAACCCCGGACGGCTTCTGCGTCACATTGATGCGGAATTCCGTGGCCTTCTTTTTCTGGAAACCGTCGAAATCCCCCACCGCCGGATGAATAGTGACGGTCACGTTGTTTTTGCCGTCCACCCTGGACTCCACCAGAGTGCGGACGCCCCTGCCGGTTCTGTATTCCTCCGTCACGCCATCGTCGTCATACGTGGCAAAGGAGGTGCTGCCGTGCGGATAAAGTTCGTAAATGCGCAGATTGGGATTGATTTCCGAGACATTGTTGCTCGGGTTCGCCATAGGGATGATCGCGCCGTTTTTAACGAACACGGGCAGCTTCCACAAAGGAGCGTCAACATCATTGTAAATCTTGCCGCCCTCATACAAATCCCCGGTGAAATAATCAATCCACTGCCCTTCCGGCAGGTAAATGCCATGGCGGACGTCATTCCCCTCCTTATCCGCCCTGGTTTCCTGGTAAACGGGCGCCACCAGGAAGTAAGGGCCGTAGAGGAACTGGTACTGCGTCGCTTTCCCCAGCGTGTAGGGATTGGGATATTCCAGGAACATGGCCCGGATCATGGGCAGGCCGGAAACTGATTCCTCCGCAATGCTGTAAGCGTACGGAAGCAGTTCCGACTTGAGCTTGAGGTACCATCGGTTGATGGAGGTGTAAGGTTCCCCGAAGGCATGGGGATACTTCTCATTGGCTCCCCAGCCGTCCATGTTCAGTTCCATGGGGGTGAACGTTTTCCACTGGAAATCGCGGACGTTCACCAACGGGTTCTTTCCGCCGAAAATGCCGTCCATGTCCGAACAGATATTGGGCTGCCCGGAAAGGCCGGAGCCGATGTAGGTGGGAATATGGAAACGGATATACTCCCAGACGCCGCCCGTCTGGTCGCCCGACCAAATGCCGGCATACCGCTGGGTTCCGGCCCAGCCGTCCAGGGAAATAATGAACGGGCGGCTGTTATTCCCGTAGTAAGTCATGATCTGGGCTACGTCCGTAATACCGTTCAGACCGAAGGAATAGCCCGAGCCTACCCAGGCGACGTCCGTCTTCAGCACGCGCACTCCGGCGTCCCGCACTTCCTTCACGATATCGCGCTGGAGCAAAGCGCTGATTTCCGGCTTGGGATGCAGGTCGGACTGGGTCCACAAACCGATTTCCACGCCGTTTTTCCTGGCGTAGTCCGCCAGGCTCTTCAAATTCGCAATATTGCCGTCCAGGGTATCCGTCTGGCCGTACCCGGCTCCGTAGCCGTCGTTCGGCAGAAGCCATCCCAGCGGCATGTCATGGGCCTTGTAACGGTCCACGACGGCGCGGCCGGAAAACTGGTAATTATTCAATTCCCCGTTCAGGGATTCCTTAATGCCTCCGTTATCCTTCTGGCTTTCCTTGTACCGTTTCCCGTCCTCAAACAGGATGCCTTTTTCATCTTCCTTCCAGTAATCCCGGTTATAGGCGTTCAGATGGCCCTGGTAAAAGGCGAACTTGGGCAGCAGAACGGGAGCGCCAGTAAGCTGGTAGAAATCCCTCAAAAGGCTGACCGGCCCGTCGCTGACCATGAAAAAGACATCCAGATAATTTTCATCATGCGAGAGGTTCACCAGATTCTCTTCCCTGGAGCCGAAATCATACTGCCCTTTCTTGAAGGTATGCCACATGACGCCGTACCCACCGGTGGACCAGTAAAAGGGAGTGGGGGAAGCCACTCCGCCATCCGTCCAGCTGTTCTGGTTTTCTATGGAAATGACCTTTCCCTTGTGGGAAAAACGGCCGTTCTGTACGCCGCCGCCGTAAAAATATTCGTCCGGCTTCGCCTTCAGGGAAAAGCTGGTTTTGCCCTTTCCAAAAAGGACGGGGGACGCCTGCTCCACCACCACGGAATGATCCTTCAGATTGATCACCTTGAAAAGAGAGGTCTTTTTATTTATCTCAATCCTGACCTTCCCCGTAGTGATGACAACCGCATCGCCCTGCTGGTCCACATCCAGCCGGGAAACCGGCCTCCGGGGACTGTCCGCCAGAATGCGGGCTTCCGGTTCCGCCTTGGGATCTCGGATAATACCGCCTCTGTCATCCCGGAAAATCCGGAAAACATTGTCTCCGTAAAAATCGAGCGTCATCCGGCGGTTGTTGTCAAGCAACACTTCCACGGCGGCAGGATTGATTTTTCTGGCGCCTTCAACGGCCTGGGCCTGTTGCTCCGGAACCGGTTCTTCCGATGCGGCAAGCGCGAAGCCCGAGAAGGAAATGGACAATCCGAAAGCCAGCAGGACGGACTTCCGGAACATGCCATGGTCTATTGAGTTTCCCATTATTGTAGTGTTTTATATTATTCAGCGGAACGGCGTTGCGGGAAGGATGCAAACGGTCGTCTCCTGGCGGGCGGCAGACCGCTTTCATTCATCATGCCGTCCAATATCGCGGTTATCTTGCCGCACCATACCCTTTGTCCGCAACCGTAACAAGGCCAAAGACGGCAGTAATGGCACACAATCGCTCCACACGTTCATAAAATACCTGTTCATAAAAGGTTGCCTTTCCAGGATGACGTTATTTCTTCTCCACGGCAGAAAACCGTAATATGAATCCGGCAGGCTGAAGCCATTATTGTACCCCCCGGCAATACATTCCCCCGGCGCCGGAAACTGCCCGCATGCGCCAATAGGAATACCGCGGACAACAGAACAGCTGAAAAAAGATGCATTCCTGTTTATTGCCGTTCGGAACAGAAGATTATTTTCTGTATTCCCGGCCCGGCAATCAATCCGGAACGAACCGTTCCGCTCCGGACAGAATGCCGCAGGCCGTCCGGCGACAGGGAACGGGCGTCACGCCGACAACCTGAACTCGTTCGGGGAATATCCCGTATTCTTCTTGAACATGCGGCTCAGGTGATGGGGATACTTGAACCCCAGTTCATAGGCGATTTCACTAACGGATTTATTGGTGGCGCAAAGGAGCTCCTTGGCTTTGTCCACCAGCTTGATATGGATATGCTCCTGGGGAGTTTTTCCCGTCTCTTTCTTGACGAGATCACCGAAATAGTTGGCGGAGAGATGCAGTTCATCCGCGAAATACTGCACATAGGGCAGACCCCATTCCTGAGGCTTGTCTCCCTCGAAGTAGGAATCCAGCAGGCGTTCGAACTCCGTCAGCACATCCCTGTTCACATTCTCGCGGGTAATGAACTGGCGGTCGTAAAAACGCATGCAGTGGTTCAGGAGAACTTCGATGTTGGCCGTCACGATGGACTTGGTATGCCGGTCAACGCCCCGTTCCAGTTCCTCCCGGATCTCCGTCAGGCCGTTCAGGAATAAATTCCTTTCCCTCTACGACATATGGAGGGACTCGGAAGCGTCATAGGAAAAAAAGGTATAGTCCTTCATCCTGCGTCCCAGGGAGGTGCCGCGGAGCAAATCGGGATGGAACAGGAGGGCATAGCCCTCTACCCGGAAATATTCCCCGTTGTCATCATTGCCCAGCACCTGGCCGGGAGATACGAAGACAAGAGTTCCCTCCTGGTAATCATAATAATGCCTTCCGTACCGCAGGTCTCCGCATTTCAGGTCCTTCAGGAAAACGGCATAGAACCCGTAAGCCTTGCGGACATGCCGCAGCGGCGGGACCCTGGAAAAATCAACGACGCTGACCAGAGGGTGCAGCGTTTCCTGCCCCAAAAAGGAGTTGTAGTCCCCTACGGAATCCATGTTCAGAATAATGCCCATGCCCTTTCTCTGCTTTTTACCGGAGCATAGCAGGAAGGGAGCCGGCTATCCAGCTCATTCCGGGAACCTGTAATCATGGTAGCAAAACCTGTAATCCGTCTATCGGAAAAAATAGAAATCCTATGGTAGTTTTGCAGGCATGAAAACAATTAACGGGCAAAACATGACATGCAGGGAGCTGGGCAAAAGCGGCCTGAAGGTTTCAGCCATAGGCCTGGGCTGCATGGGAATGAGCCATGCCTACGGAGCGCCCGCAGACAAAAAGGAAATGGCGGAACTCCTTTCCCGGGCCGTGGATATGGGATATACATTCTTTGATACGGCGGAAGTGTACGGAACGCCCGGACACCCCCACGACAACGAAGAACTGCTGGGGAAAGCGCTGGCGCCCTACCGGGACAGGATCGTTATTGCGACCAAATTCGGAATCCGTTTCAGCGGCACGGCAGGCCCCGGACCATACCCGCTGATCACCGATTCCCGCCCCGGCACAATCCGCCAATCCGTGGAAAGTTCCCTTAAAAGGCTGGGAGTAGAACGCATCGGCCTGTATTACCAGCACCGCATGGATGATTCCGTACCGCCGGAGGAAGTGGCGGGCGTCATGCAGGAGTTGATCCGTGAAGGCAAAATCGCGCATTGGGGTATTTCCGAAGCAACGGAGGAAGCCATACGGCGCGCACACGTAACATGTCCGGTCACCGCCATCCAGAACCGTTATTCCATGATGGCGCGCTATCATGAATCCCTTCTTCCCGTACTGGAAGAACTGGGAATAGGCTTTGTAGCGTTCTCCCCCCTGGCCAACGGCCTGCTCTCCGGCCGCTACAACCTAAATTCCACGTTTGAGCCGGGGACGGACTACCGCAGCTCCATGCCTCAGTTCAGACCGGAAAGCTTTGACGCCAACAAGGATCTCTTCCTCCTGCTCCGCAATCTGGCGGAAGAAAAACAGGCCACTCCGGCACAAATTTCCCTGGCGTGGATGCTCTGCAAAAAGCCCTGGATCGTTCCCATTCCGGGGACACGAAAGTTCTCCAGACTGAAAGAAAACGCAGAGGCAGCCCATGTAATACTATCCGCGGATGAAGTCCGGCAGATCGACGCAGCTCTCTCCTTCATGAACATGTCCGACGTGTTTGGAGGAAGCCCCATCACAGAAAAATCATCAACCCATTAATCAACAAATCACGCTTTTCCTCCCTTGCAAAAGCATGACAACTCAGTCTCCTTCATGAAATGATGAAAAAAAAACGGTTAATCCTCCCTGCCTTTTTCTTATCGATATTCACGCCTCCGGCCATGATTCAGGCGGGAGGCATCCCCCCTGTTCCAGCTGCGGAACAAGCCCCCCTGCTTATTGCAAGGCAGGGCAGTTTTGCCGTGGGCGGGAACATTCTGCAACGCCCGGGAACATATGACAACAGCCGTTTTCCCGGCTGGGGGCAAGCAGTTGAAGCCGGCCAGAGTTACCATGCCGACCACGCCGCCGTGGACTTCCAGATACCGGCCGATGCCCGCATGCTTCCTCTAATCTTCATTCATGGCTATGGACAGTCCGCCCGGTGCTGGCAGACAACACCGGACGGACGGGAGGGCTTTAATGACATGTTCCTGCGCAAAAGATACGCCACCTACCTGGTTGACCTCCCAGGACGGGGACGGGCGGGCAGAACGACGGCGGAAACCGCCATCAGGCCACTTGCCGACGAGCAGTTCTGGTTCGACATCTTCCGGATCGGCGAATGGCCCGCATTCAACCCGGGAGTACAGTTCCCTACGGACAAGGATTCCCTGGACCAGTTTTTCCGACAAATGACACCCGATATCGGCACGCACGATATGACAAAAGAACTCGATGCCCTGAGCGCCCTCTTCAAGCGCGTGGGCAAGGGCATCCTGGTTACTCACTCCGCAGGGGGATTCCCCGGCTGGCTGACGGCCATCCGCAGCCCGGAAGTGCGCGGCATCATTTCCCTGGAACCGGGCACCTACGTCTTCCCGGAAGGGGAGGTTCCCGAAGACATGCCCAGCCTCACCGGCACGATGAAGGGAATCGCCGTTCCGCCGGAGGAATTCAACAAGCTCACCCAAATCCCCATCATCCTCTACTTCGGAGATTATATTCCTGAAAACGTCACCGATAAGCTTGGAGAGGAAAACTGGCGCGTACGTCTGCAAATGGGACGCAAATTTGTGGAGGCCGTCAACAGGCATGGCGGCCATGCTGCTCTGGTGGAACTGCCCAAAATCGGCATCCGGGGAAATACGCATTTTCTGATGTCCGATAAAAACAATAACATCATTGCCGACCATATGGCCGCCTGGCTCCGGCAGAACAAACTTGACAGGTGACAGGCACACTCCCCCGCACATTTACTTTCTGCGTCCGCCATCTGTAATCATGGTAGCAAAACCTGTAATCCGTCTATCGACGGGAAGAGAGCCTTTCATGATAGAATGGGAACTGTTTGAGGAAGCAAAGTACATGCCATGAAAACAAACGCCATTATTTCAATAGCCCTTTCCCTGATTTCCTTCAACCACCAGTTAAATGCGCAGCAAATGAACACAAATGATTCTCCGGCCGTTTCAACAGCCCCAGCCCGCCAAACCCAATTTACGGAAGCAAAAAGCATTAAAAGCCACAACGCCAATCCCTGGGGGCTGGTTTACCGGGGAGCCGTCACGGAAAACATGGGAGGCCGCGTCAACATCCATCCAATCACCTATACGCTGAACGGACTGCAAATTGCCGCCCATGTTTATACGCCCGCCGGATATGATGCCTCGAAAAAATACCCCGCCCTTGTCGTGGCGCATCCCAACGGCGGCGTGAAGGAGCAGGTGGCCGGACTTTACAGCCAGCGCATGGCGGAACAGGGCTACATCTGCCTGGCATTTGACGCGGCCTACCAGGGGGCCAGCGGAGGGACTCCCCGCAATACGGACAAACCCGCCAACCGCATGGAAGACATCCGCCGCGCCGCAGACATCCTGCTGCAATATCCCGGAGTGGACGCCTCCCGTCTGGGCATCCTGGGCATCCTGGGCATTTGCGGCGGAGGAGGCTACACCCTGAAAACCGCACAGACGGACAAGCGTTTCAAGGCAGTCGCCACGCTCAGCATGTTCAACACCGGCCTGGTCCGGCGCAACGGGTTTCTCGACTCGCAGATCAACAGCGTGCAGGAACGCCTTGCCGACGCCTGCGCCGCCCGCCAGCGCGAAGCGGAAGGCGGTCAGCCGGAATACGTGGGAGACATGAAAGGAGTAACGCCGGAACAGGCGGCCCAACTGCCCTTTGACCTCTACCAGGACGGCTACGACTATTATCTGCAAAGCCACGCCCACCCCAATTCCACCTTCCGCTATACCAAAAGCAGCCTGATGGACCTCTTTGCCTTTGACGCGAGCGAAGGTATGCACCTGATTAACCAGCCCCTGCTGATGATGGCGGGCAGCAGAGCCGACACCTTCTACATGACGGAACAATGCTACAGCCGCGCCACGGGAACCCTCAACAAGGAATTGTTCCTCATTCCGGGCGCCACGCATATCAAGACCTACTACGTGCCGGAATACGTGGATCAGGCTGTCGGAAAGCTGGCGGAATTCTTCGGGAAAAACCTGTAAAACTGCTCTCCCAGGTTCATGAATCTTTTATCGTCTGTCCTGTTCTGCCTGATGTCGTGCGTGCTGGCTCTGGCGGCAAATTCCGCCCTTTCCAGCCAGGAATTGACCTCCAGGCAGAAACACATCATCGCGATTGCCGCCTATACCGGCAGAGGGGATTTGCATCAGCTGCAGCCGGCCCTGAATGCCGCCTTGGACAGTGGATTGACGATAAATGAAATCCGGGAAGTTTTAGTGCATTCCTACGCCTATTGCGGGTTTCCACGAAGCCTGAGGGGATTGCAGACATTCATCTCCGTGCTGGATAAAAGAAAGTCCCGAGGCATAGCCGATGCCCCGGGACAAGATGCCTGCCCCACAAAGGACAAACGCAGCCGCTACGATCGCGGGTGCGCCATTCTTGCGGAAATCTCCGGCATTCCCGTCAATGCACCGAAAGCTGCCTATGCCGAATTTGCCCCGGTCATGGAACGTTTCCTGAAAGAACACCTTTTTGCAGATATTTTTGAACGGGACGTTCTGACCTATGATGAACGCGAATTGGCTACCGTATCCATCCTCGCGGCCATAGGCGGTGTGGAACCAATGGCCCGCTCTCACATGGGCATCTGCCTGAATCTGGGCATAACACCCGCACAGCTGCACCAGCTGCTTGATATCGTGTCCAGGAACATCGGCCCCGGGGAAGCAGACGCAGTCCGGAAAGAGCTGAACACGCTGTTGCAGGCAAAAGGGCTGCCTGTTGTCCGCAGAACCGGACAAGATGCGGGAAAACCGCTGGTTGTTTATTTCTCCGCAACGGGCAATACCAAAGCGGTGGCGGAACAAATTGCGAAACTGACCGGAGCGGATCTCTACCGGATTGAAGCCGCCGAGGCCTACAATGCCGACCCTTACCGCGACAGCGACCGTGTCAAAAAAGAAGCTTATGAGAACCTGCGCCCAAAGGTCGCCAACTTGCCTGAAGCCTCCCTGATGGGGAAATATGATACTATCTTCGTCGGCTCTCCAATCTGGTGGCATCAGCCTGCCATGGTGATTTGCACCTTTTTAGAGGCATTTGACCTGAAAGGGAAAACGCTCATTCCCTTCTTTACTTATGACGCGACTACTTATTTAAACGAATCCATGCAACAAATTTACAGGCTTACGCCCCATTCCCGGCACATTCCGTCAACTCTTCCAGAAGACCTTGACCCAGGAGATATTACAACTCCCGGACGTGCCGATGATGAGGGGATTGACATGCCGGGCAATGCCGCAGGCGTCAAAACATGGCTGAAAAGAATCGGCATGCTGTCATGACTTTTGCCTGGGTTCTTTCATCCCCCCCTCAGTTTTTCAATCCATATGACCCATTTTGCAATACCATCACCTATGGCCGTTTTTGCATTGCCCTTTTTGCGGGAGGGCCATACCGTCCGGCTAGAGGAACATAACATATGGCTAGGAATAAAAACCGGTCATTTCAACTGATTTCATAGCCCATGGAACAACGTCTATCCAAAAAAGTCATGATATTGACGGGAGCCGGGCAAATCGGCATGGCCATTGCCCGCAGAATAGGAAGCGGCATGAAAATCGTCATTGGCGACAAAAATATCGGGAACGCGCATGCCATTGCCCGGACGATGAATCAGGCCGGATTTGACACCATCCCCTTAGAGATGGATCTCTCTTCCCGGGACTCCATCCTGCATTTGATTGCAGAAGCACAGAGGTACGGCAATATTTCCATGCTCGTCAATGCAGCGGGGGTTTCCCCCAGCCAGGCATCCGTTGAAACCATTCTTAAAGTGGATCTCTACGGAACCGCCGTATTGCTGGAAGAGGTGGGGAAAGTTATTTGCCCCGGCGGCTCGGGAGTAACTATCTCCAGCCAATCCGGTCACCGCATGCCCGCTCTGACTGCCGAACAGGACGAACAACTGGCCATGACTCCAACAGAGGAATTGCTGAACCTCGAACTCCTCCAACCCGGGAATATCAAGGACACTCTGCATGCCTACCAGATGGCGAAACGCTGCAACGTCAAGCGTGTCATGGCGGAAGCCGTCAAATGGGGTGCCAAAGGCGCACGCATCAACTCCATTTCCCCGGGCATTATAGTCACCCCTCTGGCAATCGATGAATTCAACGGTCCCAGAGGTGATTTTTACAGAAACATGTTTGCGAAGTGCCCTGCAAGAAGACCCGGTACGGCGGATGAAATAGCCCATGTAGCGGAATTACTGATGGGCGGCAAGGGGGCTTTCATCACCGGCGCGGACTTCCTGATTGACGGGGGAGCCACCGCCTCCTATTTCTACGGTCCGTTGAAACCGCATGATTCAAAAGAGAAAACCTCTCAGACAATCGAAAACGGCAGGCAAAGCACAAAATGAAGCTTACTGAAATCAACGCAGCATCAAAAGGGAAACACCGTAGATCATAAGCACAAAACAACATGAAAAAAACGACCAGCCACATTGGTGGCGACGTTTCTCATGTTATCCGTTTATAATAAGGTCTAAAACGGATAACGGACCTCTGACCCTGACCGCACGGCTGTTCCGTCATCTTGGCATCCAGCCATGCAATATCCCCCCCCCCCGCGAAGTTATGATGGACTCCAAATTCCGGTCACCGAGATTAAATATACATTCCACATCCTGTATATCCCCATCCCGGGCATTTTCCTGAATCATCAGGCGGATTTCCTCTTCCGTCACCCTGTCAGTCGTATTCCTGACTCCCAGCAAATTGCATGCGAAAACTGTGCTTTTGGAAAGCACCCATACAAAGGGAGCTGCGGCACAAGAAAAGGCTTTCATCGGCACAGCCGCCAGTTTGGAAATTACTTCCGGAGCACACATTCCAACCCTCTTGGGCACCAGTTCCCCGAATACAAAAACTCCCAGAAACAACAGACTCCCAATACTCGCCGGATGCTTTTCCATCCGTAACGAAAAAACCCTGCAAGCAATGAACTTGCAGGGTTTTCAAATGGTTACGGGAGCAGGATTTGAACCTGCGACCTTCAGGTTATGAGCCTGACGAGCTACCTGGCTGCTCCATCCCGCGATTTAGAGAGCATCTGTAGAGGAGTGCGCAACTGTTATAAGGCATTTCCGCAGCATGTCAAGTACTTTCAAATAATTTTTTTATACCCGCAATTGTATGACAAAGACGTTCAAACGTATTCCGAAGACGACGGAAAGCGATAAACGGAAACGGCCGCTCCCCGATTGATTGGCTCACAACAGGTAGGAGAGCCGCCCAGGTCCGGCATATGGAAACGGAAAAGGAAAAGCGCCTTTCCCCGCACGCGAAAAAAAGAAAGGATTCCTCGACAAGCATTGTCAAATCTGTATATCTTGAAAGGTGCGGACGGGGTCCGCGCATTAACATCAACTAGAAAGAGGTACGACAATGCAAAAGGTAAACGTAAACACACCCATTACGATCACGGGGCGCCACGTGGAAGTCACAGACGCGATTCGGGAATTCGTAACGAAAAAAATTGAGGGGATCCGCCTGGATTTCCCGCGCATTATGGAGGTTAAAGTACTGCTTGATGTGCAACGCGACCGCAAGATTTCTCAGGTAATCCTGTTCTGCTCGGATCATATCACCATTGACGCGTCCACGGAAGGGACGGACATGTACGCCTGCATTGATGAAACGATCACCAAAATCATGCGCCGCATGCGCAAGCACAAAACGCGCCTGATGAAGAATTTCCGTCCCCATCACCAGGAAACCATCCGCAAGCTGGATGAAACGGTATATGACGATTCCGTGCTGGATTACCCAGGAGATTCCCCGGAAGACCCGGAACCCCTGCTCATTCACAGAGAAAGCTACAATCTCAAAAAGCTTTACAAGGAAGAAGCCATCATGGAACTGGAACTTTCCGATAAGCCATTCGTACTCTATAGGAATGCGCGGCGAGACGTGCTCCAGATCGTGTACCGGAGGCCGGACGGGGACTACTCCATCATTGAGCTTGGGAGCAGCCTGTAAGCGCAAAAAACGGTTTTGAAACAATCCGTTTTCCATAACGCATCAAAAAGAGCAGGACTTCAGAAACCGGGGGTCCTGCTCTTTTCTGTAATGCCGTGACATGGAACAAGAAAATCTCTTGATTTCTACTTGCCACCATTTACATTGGTGCCAGCAAACCTCCGTGGATGCGGAGGTTCCAGTAGTTAACAAACACTGTATTTAATTCGAATTATGAAGAACATCGCTATCCTCGCCATCGCCGGCGCCGCTTGCCTGGTCGCTTCTTGCTCCCAGCAGCAGCAGCAACAGCAAACCACCGCTCCTGCTCCCGCTCCGGTTGTGCAGGCCAAGGGCAAGTAAGTTTGCAGCGGGGTTTTGCCCTGCAACACTAGCAAATTATCCAATTAATCCGCACTCGGTGTACGCACTGAGTGCGTTTTTATTTGCCCTGAGTCCGGATTCCCTCCGCCATTTGCCGATTCGCCGGGATTTTCCTTAAAAACGGCGGATACCGCAAACCGCCGCGGCGCAGCACCGTGTGCCGGTTCTTGCCGGATCAGGCTTCCCCTTTATTCAGCGGCCGCCTTCGCCTCATTCTGCTGATCGGACTGAAATATCCGCTGAACCAGCATGGGGCGTTTCCTGGCCCACCCGGGCCAGACCAGGTGATGTTCCATGCCGTAGGAATGGCCCTCCGGAAAGGCCTTGGAAACAAATGGTTCCCGCCAGTCCTCCTCCCATTTGCCGCCTTCCCGGTCCTTCTGGGTCAGCGTCACCAGATGCCCGCAGTTCTTCCAGGCATCCAGAACAATGGAGCCCTGCAATCCCTTCCCCGCGGCATTGACATACACGCAACTGTGCTCCCTGCCCGTTCCACGGTCTCGAATCGTCAGCCCTATGCGGAAATACTTCACGGGGCGGCGGCGCAGGTCCCGGTACAAATCCTGCTGGACCTGCCAGCACAGCCCCCTGTCGCGCAGGTTGGAATTGACCAGAATATTGTTCAGCCAGCCAAACAGCACAGTCCTGTTGTCCCGGGCAATCGCTGCGGACTGGACCACGGCCGTGTCCGCCAGCCACCTGGCCTCCGCTCCGGCAGCGGGAAGAGAGGCCTGATCCGGCGGCAGCAGCGCCAGGAAGGCATTAGCCAGCCCGGACATTTGCTGCTGCACGTAAGGTTGTTGTATATAATCCTCCGCCGGAGGAGTACAGCAGGAACTCCATCCGCACAAAAGGGCGGCAGCAAGCAAAAGCCTGAATGTCTGCGTGGTCGGCATGGCGCGCCAAGGCTAGCAGACTACGCGTAAAAATCCAGTAAAGCTTTCAAAAATGCCTGCCTCCGCCCTGACGGCTCTTGCCTTCCCCTTTCCATCCCGGTAGAATACATCCTCTCTTCACCATGCTGACGATCAAAAATCTCACAAAATCCCACGCCGGACGGACCTTGTTCAGGGAAACGGAAATGACCATTAACTGGGGGGAACGGGTGGCTCTGGTCGGCCCCAACGGAGCAGGCAAATCCACCCTGTTCCGCATGATTCTGGGAGAAGACACGCCGGACGAAGGCTCCATCAGCATGGATGAATACGCCATCGTGGGCTATCTTCCCCAGGAAGCCAGCGAACCGAAGGATGAAACCGTCCTGGAAATCGCCCTGGGCATCACGCCGGAAATGGAACAGGCCATCCACACCATCCGGACGGCGGAAAACGCCAACAAAACGGATACGCCGGAATACGCGGAAGCCATTGACACCTTCAACGCCGCCAACGGTTACCAGCTGGAGCCCAAAGCCAAGAAAATTCTCAAAGGGCTGGCCTTTCGGGAAAGCGACTTCCACCGCCCCGCCCGGGAAATGTCCGGCGGCTGGATCATGCGCGCGTACCTGGCCAAGCTCCTTGTCCTGGAGCCGGACCTCCTGATGCTGGACGAACCTACCAACCACCTGGACCTCCTGTCCCTGCTGTGGCTCCAGCGATACCTGAAAAACTACCCCGGAGCCATCCTGATGATTTCCCACGACCGGGATTTCATGGATGAGCTGGTGGAAAGCGTGTACGACATCGACAACGAAGAACTGGTGGAATACCGAGGCAATTACTCGGACTTCCTCCAACAAAAGGACGTGCGCTTCGAGCAGCTTCAGGCGGCCTACCGCAACCAGCAGAAGGAAATAGCGCACATTCAGGAATTTATTGACCGTTTCCGCTCCATCAATTCCAAAGCCGGGCAAGTCCAGAGCCGCATCAAGCAGCTGGAAAAGATGAAAATCATTCAAAAACCGGTAGCCCGCAGGAAGGTATTTAAATTCAACTTCCCCCAGCCTCCGCGCAGCACCCAGAAAGTCATTGAGCTGGAAAAAGTCTGCCAATCCTATGGCGACCGCAGGGTTTATGAAAACCTGGACCTGCTGGTGGAACGCGGGGAGCGCACTGTTCTTGTAGGTCCGAACGGCGCGGGCAAATCCACTCTTCTCAAAATCCTGGCGGGCATCATCCCCATTGACTCCGGACAACGCACTCCCGGTACCACGACGCGCATCGGCTACTTCTCCCAGGCGCGAACGGAAAACCTGAATCCGGAAAATACCGTGCTGGAGGAAATCATGAAATGCAGCGCTGAAATCCGGGAGGAAGAAGCGCGTTCCATCCTGGGTTCCTTCCTGTTCCGGAGGCTGGATGTGGAAAAACGCGTCAGCGTTCTTTCCGGCGGGGAAAAATCGCGGCTCAGCTTGGTCAAATTCCTAGTGGATCCGCCCAACCTCCTGCTGATGGACGAGCCGACCACCCACCTGGACCTTTTGTCCGTAGAAGCCCTGGTGCAGGCTCTGAAGCACTATGAAGGAACACTGGTCTTCATCTCCCACGATGTGCACTTCATCCGTTCCCTGGCACAAAAAACCCTGCATGTGAACCGGGGGACCATCACCGCCTACGCAGGCGGATATGACTACTATCTGGAAAAGTCAGGCATTCTGGACGATGAAAAAGGCGGCATCACGGCGGAATAAGGCTCTTTTTTCAGTTTCCCCTTTTTCCTTGCCGTGGATTTCATCCTGCCTCAAAAGAACAGGATGAAGGCTTTTCTTGTTCCTCTCTTATATTCTGCGCTTCTGTCCGGAGCCTCTCTTGCATTTGGTGAAACGGCCGCCGGAACGGCTTCCCCACAGCAGCGGCTCCGGCGGAAAAAATTCCTTCCGCGGAATCCCTGATCAACCAGGCCTTTTCCTTTGCCATCAATATCCAGCAGACGTTGGCAGGCGTTCAGGACAAGGAAAGCGCGGACAACGCCGTCAAAACGCTGCAGGACATTCAGAAGGACATCCGGCATTTCCTCCAGCTTCAGGATAAATTGAACGATGCGGAAAAGGAGAAAGAAGACGCCTTGATAGAAAAAATGAAAAAACGAATGGAAATGCTGGACAACCGCTGCAGGCAGGAAGGCAAACGCCCGTTTGAGGCCCGTTATTACGGTTCCGCCGCCTTAAAGGACATTTTGGAAAATTCGGATGAATTCAGCGGCCTGGTAGAACCGGATGAAGACGGGGCGCCCCCCAATGCAATCCGGGAAAATGAAGAGGCCGGACAGTAGCCTCCCCCTCACCCCGTTTCTCCCCCTTTTTTCATTCCCGGCCCGCCCTTTCCCCATATGGGGTCCTGCGCGGCCAGGTCCATTTCAAGCTTGCCGGAACCGTGAAAAACGGGTTTACTGTGGGCAGCATGCAAAAGTTAGCAGGTAAAACAGCCATCGTTACCGGCGCGGGTCGCGGAATCGGCAATGCCGTCGCGCGCCGCTTCGCTTCGGAAGGAGCCAGGGTCATCCTGATCAGCCGCAGTCCATCCAGCTGCGGGGGAGCCGCAGAAGAAATCAACAAGGAATTTCCGGATTCCTGCAAGGCCTACCCCTGCGACGTAGCGGATTACGCGGCCGTTCAGGAAACCATGGCCGCCATTTTGAAAGACTTCCTGCAGATTGACATCCTGGTGAACAACGCCGGCATCACGCGGGACTCCCTGATGCTCCGCATGAAGGAGGAAGACTGGGATGCCGTTCTGGACACCAACCTGAAAAGCGCGTTCAATACGGTCAAGGCCCTCCAGCGTGTTCTCATGAAATCCCCGGCCGGGCGCATCATCAACATGAGCTCCGTCATCGGTCTCGTCGGCAACATCGGCCAGGCCAATTACGCCGCTTCCAAGGCGGGCCTCATCGGCTTCACCAAATCACTGGCCCTGGAATTCGCTCCGCGCAAAGTCACGTGCAACGCCATTGCTCCCGGCTTCATCTCCACGGAAATGTCCAATGCCATTCCCGACAATCTCAAGGAAGAAATCGTCAAGAAAATACCTTTGAAAGAACAAGGTTCCGTGGAAGATATCGCCGCCCTGACGGCCTTCCTTGCCTCTGACGATGCCCGTTACATCACCGGGCAGGTCATTGCCTGCGACGGAGGCATGACGATGTAGGGCATTCCGGTTTTCACCATTCCATGCGCGGCATTTTCCTTGTTTCCTGCTTTCTGGGAGGAAGCGCCCTGCTGGCCGGGTGCCGGGAAGAAAATAATTCCCCCCGCCCGGCCACGGAAGATGCCGCGCGCATTACCAGCGCACGCCAGTGGGGAGAAAGCCGATCCGCGCTGCAAAAACGGGAACTGGACCGCGCTGCCGGTCCTGCCCTTCCCATTCCGGATGACCTGCCGTCCCGGGAGCTGGTCGGCACGACGCGCCAAATCCATCAGCTCATTGAAGCTTCCGGAAATCCGGCACGTTTTGAATCCTACACGGAAACGGTTCCCGCGGCGGGAGCTTCCCTGCGCATGGTCGCCATACCGGGAGGAACGTTCCTCATGGGGAGTCCCGCGGAAGAGCCGCACCGGAAACCGGACGAAGGTCCGCAGCATAAAGTGAGCATCTCTCCCTTCTGGATCTCGGAAACGGAAATCCCCTGGGAACTTTATACGGCCTTCATGGAAAACGGGCGTCCGCGCGCCAAGGACGGCCAGCTTCTGGAGGAACAGCCGGATGACGAACTGTGGGACTCCGTCACGCAGCCTACCGCCCCCTACGCCGCCATGAACCTGGGCATGGGCCACGGCTATGAACACGGCCTGCCCGCCATCTCCATGTCCCACCACGCCGCCAGCAAATTCTGCGAATGGCTGAGCGCCCAGACCGGGCATTACTACCGCCTGCCCACGGAGGCGGAATGGGAATACGCCTGCCGGGCCGGTTCCGCCGGCGCCTATTCTTACGGAAACGGGGAAGCCTCTCTGGACCAGTACGCCTGGTACTGGAACAATTCCAATGACCGCTACCAGAAAACAGGCTCTAAAAAACCAAATAAGTGGGGACTCCGGGACATGCACGGAAATGTGGCGGAATGGGTTTTGGACTCTTACGTTCCGGATGCCTACGGCAAACGGAGCGGCTTGCCCACGAAAGACCCCCTGGTCATCATCCCCGGCGCCCCTCACATCGTTCGCGGCGGTTCGTGGGAAGACGACCCGGACAGCCTGAGAAGCGCTGCGCGCCGCGCCAGCACCCCCGCCTGGAACCGTCAGGATCCTCAAAACCCTAAAAGCATCTGGTACCTGACGGACGGAGGCATGATCGGGTTCCGCGTGGTGCGCCCCATGAACATTCCGGACATTATGACGATGCACCGCCTCTGGAATTTCTCCAAGGGGGAGCCGTAAAGAACAATCTTTCATGACCATTGCATTAAGAACGGAACAATCCTCAGACCATGCCGAAACGGAACATGTCACGAGAGAAGCGTTCTGAAACTATTTCGTCCCCGGCTGCAATGAACATTACCTGCTCCATATCATGCGCGTCAGTCCTTCCTTCATCCCGGAGCAGGATGCAGTCGCCATCCACGGCAGCCGCATCGTCGGGAAACATCGTTGATGCAACGTCCGTCATCAGGGCAGACGATGGAAAAGAATATGAAGTGCTGGGCATGGGGCCCATTGCCGTTCTTCCGGAATACCAGCGCCGGGGAATAGGACGGCGGATGATCGGCTACACCAGGAACCGGGCGCGTGAAATGGGCTTCCGTGCCATTTTCCTGTACGGCGACCCGGACTACTCTTCACACTGTGGATTCGTTCCCGCGGAAACGCTGGGCATCAGAACGGCGGATAATAGGTATGCGGCGGCCCTCCAGGTCTGTGCGCTGCAAAGGGGTTCCCTATCCGGCCTGAAAGGCCGCTATGTGGAAGCTGCCGTGTACCATATGGACGAAAAGCGCGCTGCCGAATTTGACCGGCATTTTCCGGTAAAGAAAAAGCTTTCCGGTATTGCGTCTCAAAAACGTTTCCAGCAAATTGCCGCCATGCGGAGAAAACCGGATACGGCCCCCTGCCCCCGGAAATCCCGTACCTTCCGGAGGGCATGAATCCCGCATGCGGATGAGTAATTCTTCCTCTCTGGATATAAAAAACAAGAGCTGTTCCGCAAGAACAGCTCTCATCCGCCGATTTTTCGCCATCAGGAAGCTCAAGCCCTGCGGCGGCGCATCATCAGCGCGGCCAGTCCCAGCAGGCCCAGGGAAACCGTGGCTGGTTCCGGCACCATTTCCCCTCGGATTTCCGTGAAAATCGGAGATAATAAGCTGAAAGTATTGGTTCCGTTGGCTCCCGTAATAACAACAGAATCACCAGGCGTTCCCTCGGCGTCATAATGGCCGCGGATGCCGGGAGCAGTCAATCCGCCGCTGATCGTTACGGTATCTCCTTCCGTGTTAGCAGTAGGGGCGGCTGTCCCCCCCGCAGCATATAAATACGTTTTAGACGTATCCTGCATCAAGCCCATCACGGACTGGCTCACGGCCAGGAAGCGGTATGTCAATGCCGCGTCAAGAAGCAGGGGAGAACCATCCAGGGAAGAAAAACTGAACGTCAGATTAATCCCTGCTGCAGTAGTTCCCGTATTGGTGCTCCAGCCGATGACCGAATTGTCGGAGCCATTCAGCACCAGGAAGCCGTAAGTGACATTAGCGCCCAAATTGTTGGCGGCTCCGCGCAGCGTAAAACTGTCCAGTCTGATCTCTCCGGACAGGGAGGAGGGAGAAGAGGAATCGGAAGGAGCCAGGGAAGAAGACCCCAGGCTAAGATAAAACCCATGGATGGTACTATTGTAATTATCCGTACCGGGAGTGTAATAATTAAAACCGGTCGCTGCCTCCGAGGAAACAGCAAAGCTTCCCATCGCGATTAAAAGTGTCAGTGTTTTCTTCATATTTATTATTCCTTTTGGATGGCAACTTGTAGCGAATTTGGAATTCCCCAATCGGATTTGGAATCCGCAAGCAATTAAAAATATTAAGAGTTAGTATATTGTGTTTATAATTCATTGAAAATAATGATTTTTTAATATCTCTGGTCCTTTTGTCAAGATGACGGGTCAGTCTTTGTTATTCATTGGTTTCATGATTGATTTGGCCTCTTTTTCATTACTTGACGGATTCCAAATTCGTTATTCAAGCACAAGTACATACATTGAATCTTGCATCATTTTATTAAGATACTGACCATGAATAAATTATTATCCACCCTGATTCTTTCGGCCGGCATGAGCCTAAGCGCTACCGCGGCTACCTCTCTGCTGGATAGCTCCATCGTGGGATATTCGGACTTTGCCTCCCAAACGGCGGATTTCGGCACCCTGAAAGATTCCGTTTCCATCACGTCTGACGACAGCAATCTGACGTTATCCGGGATAACCTTCAACGGATACGGTGCCAACAACCGCGACGTTATGTCTGTGACGATGGTTCTTGACCTGTCCAAAATCAACACTCCGGACGCCTATACCGCTCTGTTTAACGCCAAAAACAGCAGTGTAAGCTGGGGCGTGGGCCTGAACACGGACCGGAAACTCCAGGGATTATGGAACAACACCTCATACAACGGGCCCGTCGTTGACACCCCGCTGGGCACGGAAGGTTCCCTGACCATTTCCGTAGTCACCGGAGATCTTGGCACCCGCATCTATTTTGGCGACAGCGCTACGTACTATTCCAACAGCGGCCTGAAATTCGGCAACCAGCAAATTAATCAGATTCTCATGGACGCAGGACTGGCTGAATCCATCGAACAGCTCTACATCCACGACTCCCTCCTTTCCCAGGAACAAGTTGGTCAACTGATGAGTGAAATCGCCAGCATCCCGGAACCCGCCACGGCTTCCCTGGGCCTGCTGGGACTGGCCGCGCTGATGATGCGCCGCCGCAGGGCATAAGCCTGTACCGTCCGCCTCCCTATATTCAAAGGCCGGCTCACAAAATCGTGAGCCGGCCTTTTCCTTATCCGTTCAAACATCTGCCGGAAAAAACAGGGGGGAAGAAGCTTCCATTTGCTGCGGTACCCTCACGGCCAGCACTTGACGGGGAAATGGCATTCAGGCTCCCCCGGGAGGGTCATTTCAAGAGCTTCCGACCCCGCCCCACTTCCGTACACGCCCCTTTTTCCCATGCCGGGACAGCCGGAACCGGAGCATGCAAAGCCCGGCTTCCCTCAGCATCCGGAACAGCCCATCCTTTCAGCAATCCATTTCCCCGCACGGTCCGGATCGCTGCGGTTTCCGTCCGTCGGCAACAGACTCCTTCCCCGAAACAGGGAAAAGGAGTGGGAAAATGGCTGAGCTTGAACCTTTATCCCCCGTTCCCGTCCATGAATCTTCAAAAACAGCAGCTGCTACTGCGCCTGTGCCGGTATTTCAAAAGCAGAAAAGGAGAACCGCGTTTTTTCAACAAACGGAATATATGCCTTCTGGCCGCCGCCGGCGCCTACATCCTGACTCCCGACGAATTCCTGTTTGACGGAATCGGCAGGCTGGGCCTTCTGGATGACGCGGCGGTCATCCTGGGCGCCGTCCTCACCGTCTTTTTCCCGGACGGGGACTAGAGGGCCGTACCCTCCGCCGCGCCTCGGGCGGAATTAGCGGGACGACACTTTCCGGAACTTCGGGGACTGTCCCATGAATGTCTCCGGATTTTCCAGGAGAAGACGTTCCGTTTCCTGCCGGGAAAAACCGCGCCTGCGCAGCTCGCAGGCCAGGGCCGTCAGCGCCAGGGGATCGGAATCCCCCCAGTCCGCCGCGGAATTGGCCCAGACACGGTCCATTCCGTACAATTCCAGAATATCCGCCGCCCGCTTGGGATTCAGCTTGCTGGTGGGATAAAGGGTCAGCCCGGCCCAGTAACCGGCCTCCTTCACCAGCGGGAAGGTATGTTCCTCACAGTGATCCACCAACACGCGGCAAGGGTCCAGATCCGGACGGTTTTTCAGGGCGGAAAGAATCATTACGGTCCCCTTAAGCTTGTCTTCCAGATGGGGAGTGTGAATCAGCACAAGCTGGTTGAGGCGCACCGCCAGATCCAGATGCTCTTCAAAAATAGTCATTTCATGGGAAGTATTCCGGTTCAGCCCTATTTCCCCGATGCCGAGGACATTGGGCCGGTCAATGAACTCCGGAATCAGTTTCATCACATCCCGCGCGAAAGCCACGTCCTGCGCCTCCTTGGGATTGATGCACAGCCATGTGTAATGGTCCATGCCGAACTTGGCCGCCCTGGCGGGTTCGCATTCCGTAAGCTGTACGAAATAATCCCGGAAACCGTCCGCGGACGAACGGTCGTAACCGGCCCAGAACGCCGGTTCCCCTACCGCCAGGCAGCCGGCCTGCGCCATGGCCCGGTATTCGTCCGTGGTGCGGCACACCATATGTATATGAGGTTCTATGAAAGCCATCATTTTTATTTGCTGAGGTTCGGGGCTCCGCAGGCCGCTTTGGCTGCGGCGGTTTCCGGCACGGTGTCATCCCTGTAGGAAAGGGCTTCCAGAATGGCCCGGACACGTCCGGGGCCGGATGCGGACAAGAGGGGAAGAACATCCATCAGGGCATGGTAACGGAAATCCGCCTCCCCTTCCCCGCGGTCCACCCGGTCCAGAAATGCGGCCACATCCAGAACGCCGGCGCGCGCCGCTGCGAAATCCGCGTCCAGCACTTCCTTTTTACTTCTTTTCATGCACAGACGATACGCCTATGCGGAAAGCCTCGTCAAGCCGGAACAGGCAACAAAATGATAACCATTCCAAACTGATAAACAGCAACCTCTTTCCCCGGCTTTTCAAAAATCCGAAAAGCGCCGGAAATTCAAGAAGAGGCTTGCCATCCGGGCTTGAACCGGGCATCCTGTGAAGACGCATTTATTTCATTAGAGCGCCTATGAATGCACTAGTAAAAACCATATGTACATTCGTGACATCCTCCATCGGCCGCAAAATCATTGTGGCTCTGACGGGGTTATGTTTGGTCTTGTTCCTTGCGGGACACCTGGCAGGCAACCTTCTCATCTTCGGAGGCCCTGAATGGATCAACACCTACGCCCACGGCCTGCACTCCATGCCGGAAGCAGCCCTCTGGGGAATCCGCGCGGGGCTTGCGGTGATCTTCATCATCCACGTCTGGCTGACCATCCAGCTGAAGCTGGAAAACCATGCGGCCCGCGAACCCTACGTGTTCAAGAACACCATCAAGGCGACGCTCTCCTCCCGCTACATGATCTATACCGGCCTGACCGTCCTGGTGTTCCTGATCTACCACCTGTACCAGTACACCCTGCGCGTGGGATACGACCCCGCCCAGTTCACCACCTTCATTTCCGACGGTACGGTGGAAACCTTTGACGTGTACAAGATGATCGTGACCGGATTCTCCAACGTATGGTGCTCCGCCTTCTACATCCTGGCCGTTCTGATGCTGTTCAGCCATCTGCGCCACGGGGTACAGTCCATCTTCCAGACTGTGGGCGTCGATTCCCGCAAAATCCGGCCCTTCTACAACTTTATCGCCATCGCCTACGGCGCGATTATCTGCCTGGGCTTCATCTCCGTGCCGGTCTCGGTTCTTCTGGGTATCATCAAATAACCATCAACTCCTCTCAAAGTCATGATTAATTTTCCCGTAAGCGACTGGATGCCGGATGCCAAAATTCCCTCCGGCCCTATTCAGGACAAATGGTCCAAGTACAAACTTGAGTCCAAACTGATCAATCCGAACAACAAGCGCAAGTACACGGTGCTTGTGGTAGGTTCCGGCCTGGCTGGCGCCTCCGCTGCCGCCACGCTTGCCGAACTTGGCTACAACGTCAAATGCTTCTGCTACCAGGACAGTCCCCGCCGCGCCCACTCCATTGCGGCCCAGGGCGGCATTAACGCAGCCAAGAACTACCAGAACGACGGCGACTCCGTTTACCGCCTGTTTTACGACACCGTTAAAGGCGGCGACTTCCGCGCCCGTGAAGCCAATGTCTACCGTCTGGCGGAAGTCTCCTCCAACATCATTGACCAGTGTGTGGCCCAGGGCGTTCCCTTCGGCCGTGAATACGGCGGCCTGCTGGACAACCGCTCCTTCGGCGGCGCCCAGCTCAAGCGAACCTTCTACGCACGCGGACAGACGGGCCAGCAGCTCCTGCTGGGTGCCTACCAGGCCCTGGAAAAGGAAGTGGCCAAGGGACACATTGAAATGTTCTCGCGCCATGAAATGATGGATCTGGTGCTGGTGGACGGCGAAGCCAAGGGCATCGTCACCCGCAATCTGGTTACCGGCGAAATCAAATCCTACGCAGGGGATACCGTCCTGCTCTGCACGGGCGGCTACGGCAACGTGTTCTTCCTGTCCACCAACGCGATGGGTTGCAACGTCACTGCCGCCTACAAAGCCTACAAGCGTGGTGCCTTCTTCGCCAACCCCTGCTTCACGCAAATCCACCCCACCTGCATTCCGGTCAAAGGCGACTACCAGTCCAAACTGACGCTGATGTCGGAATCCCTCCGCAACAGCGGCCGCATCTGGGTGCCCAAGTCCCGTGAAACCGCAGAAAAAATCCGTAAGAAGGAAATCAAGCCTTCCGATGTTCCCGAAGAAGAACGGGACTACTACCTGGAACGCAAGTATCCCTCCTTCGGCAACCTGGCTCCGCGCGACATTTCCTCCCGCGCCGCCAAGGAAGCCTGCGACGACGGCCGCGGCGTGGCCGTCACCGGCAAGGGCGTCTTCCTGGATTTTGCGGATGAAATCAAGCGCATGGGCCGCGAATGGATTGACGGCCAATACGGCAATCTGTTTGACATGTACGAAGAAATCACGGACGACGACCCCCATGAAACGCCCATGATGATCTACCCCGCCTCCCACTACACCATGGGCGGCCTGTGGGTGGACTACAACCTCATGTCCAACGTGAAGGGGCTGCACGTCCTCGGTGAAGCCAACTTCTCCGACCACGGCGCCAACCGCCTGGGAGCCTCCGCCCTGATGCAGGGCCTGTCTGACGGCTACTTCGTCATTCCCGCCACGCTGCCCGCTTACCTGACGACCACCAAGCCCGGTGCCGTCACCACCGCCGCCCCGGAATTCAAGGCTGCGGAAGACGAAGTGAAGGAACGCATCAACAAGCTCCTGAATGTGAAGGGCACCAAGACGGTGGACTCCTTCCACCGGGAACTGGGCCTCATCATGTGGGAAGACTGCGGCATGGCCCGCACGGAAGAAAGCCTGACCCACGCCATTGAACGCATTCCCCAGCTCCGCAAGGAATTCTGGGAAAACGTGCGCGTAACCGGCACGGCGGACGGCATCAACGCGGAACTGGAAAAAGCCTGCCGCGTGGCCGACTTCCTGGAATTCGCCCAGCTGCTCTGCTATGACGCCCTGAACCGCCAGGAATCCTGCGGCGCCCACTTCCGCGTGGAATACCAGCTGCCGGACGGCGAAGCCAAGCGCAACGACGATGAATACGCCTATGTAGCCGCCTGGGAATACACTGGCGTGGACAGCCTGCCTGTTCTCCACAAGGAACCGCTGACCTTCGAGAACGTGCACCTTGCCATCCGCAGCTACAAGTAAAGATAGCCAATACATTAACACTCAAAAGAAAGATTATAACATGGCTAAAACACTCAATCTCACTCTCAAGGTCTGGCGCCAGGAAAACCGGGAAGCCAAGGGCCGCATTGAGACCTATGCCGCCAAGGACATTCCGGTGGACGCCTCCTTCCTGGAAATGCTGGACATCGTCAATGAAGGCCTGGTCAAGGAAGGCAAGGAACCCATCCATTTTGACCACGACTGCCGGGAAGGCATCTGCGGCATGTGCTCCCTGACCATCAACGGCATTCCCCACGGGCCGGAACGCCAGGTGACCACTTGCCAGCTTCACATGCGCAAGTTCAAGGACGGCGATACCGTCTGGATTGAACCCTTCCGCGCGAAGGCTTTCCCAATCCTGCGGGACCTGATGGTGGACCGCTCCGCCCTGGACCGCATCATCGCCGCCGGAGGCTATATTGACGTGCGTACCGGTTCCGCGCCGAACGCCAACAACATCGCCGTGGAAAAAGTGAAGGCGGACGCCGCCTTTGACGCGGCCGCCTGCATCGGCTGCGGCGCCTGCGTGGCCTCCTGTAAAAACGCCTCCGCCATGCTGTTCACCTCCGCCAAGATCGCCCATCTCAATCTGCTGCCGCAGGGCCAGCCGGAACGTTCCAAGCGCGTCCTGGCCATGATGAAGCAGATGGAAGCGGAAGGCTTCGGCAACTGCACGAACCAGTATGAATGTGAAGCTGCCTGCCCGAAAGGCATCAGCGTGGACAACATCGCCCGCCTCAACCGCGACTTCATGCGAGCCAACGCCAAGGAAGGCCTCTGTTTCTAAAGAAGATTCCTTCTTAAGACGCTCTGTAAAAACTCCCGGCGGCATCGGCTGTCGGGAGTTTTTTTCATTATCAGGTTTCCTTGAACCAGGAATAAAATATCAGACAGTTGCTTCCTCATCGTCGCGCAGCGTAAAAAATAAATGTTACACTGGAAGGCACCCAGTAATCCAGGAGACCGTACTTGGAAATGCCGGACGAAACCTAAGCAGGCCCCGTCCGACAGCGACGGCCCCATCTTTCTTCGAGAAAGAAAAACATTGATTACAGGAATTAGACTGATGCCCGGAAG
>ERZ506535.44-NODE-44-length-9252-cov-4.43688_pt1 | contig 9252 bp, 6 predicted proteins | sample MGYA00512393_ERZ506535 | MGnify/ENA metagenome assembly ERZ506535
ATTGTAAACTTCTTCCCGATTTTTAACCACGCCAATACAAACAAAGGTATATTCAGTAAATACAAAGTTGTTGATACCGGTACTTCGAATCCTATCAGTGATTTTGACAAAGTCGTCAAAATCTGAGCTAGACCAGTAATACCACTTGAATAAATATGTCCTGGCTGATAAAAGAAATTCAATGCGACTGATGCGATCAACGCATAAACGATAGATACCGAAAGCTTGGTCGTGTAATCATGATAAGCCCAATTTTCGAATGTTTTTTTCATGGAAAAGCCCCGCTTTATATGTTATGGCTTCATTATAAAGTGTTTTTCAATTAAATCAAGGTTGTCAAAAGAAGCGTATTCGACAAATCCTTTTTACCTTTTTATCGGCTATTCTTCTATATTCGTTACATCAATATTCAATTCGAACAATTGTAAAGGCGAAACCATACTTGGTGCATCACTCATCACATCTGCTGCTTTTCCGTTTTTAGGAAAGGCAATGACTTCACGAATATTATCTTCTCCGGCTAATAACATTGCAAAACGGTCCAATCCTAATGCAATACCGCCATGTGGAGGGAATCCGTAATCTAAAGCTGTTAACAAGAAACCAAATTGTTCTTCCATTTGTTCTTTTGTAAAGCCTAGAGTTTCTAGTACTTTTTCTTGAAGCTCACGAGTATGAATACGGATAGAACCTCCGCCTAATTCATAACCGTTCAAGACGATATCATAAGCTTCTGCATAGACTTTTGCAGGGTCTTCAGCCAATAACGGGATATCTTCTTCTTTTGGCATCGTGAATGGATGGTGAGCAGAGACATATCGACCTTCTTCTTCTGAAAATTCAAATTGTGGCCAATCAGTTACCCATAAGAAATTGAATTTCGATTCATCAATTAGTCCTAATTCTTTTCCTAAACGTGTCCGGATAGCACCTAATGCAGCAGCGACGATTTCACTTTTATCTGCGCCAAACATCAGCAAGTCACCTGGTTTTGCATCTGTTGCTTTAATGATTGCTTCTGTTGCTTCTCCCATGAATTTAGCAATTGGACCTTTCAATCCGTCTTCTTCTACTTTCAGCCATGCAAGCCCCTTAGCTCCGAATTGTCCTACATATTGACCTAACTGATCCATGTCTTTTCGTGAGTAGCGATCTGCAGCGCCTTTAGCATTCAATGCTTTCACGACACCGCCGTTTTCAAGAGCCATTTGGAAGACTTTGAATTCTACTTCTTTGACTGTATCGCTTAGATCGATCAATTCCATATCAAAACGTGTATCCGGTTTGTCGCTGCCGTAGCGAGCCATTGCTTCATCATAGGTCATACGAGGAAATGGCAATGTGACTTCGATACCGCGAACTTCTTTCATTACCTTCGCAATCAATCCCTCTGTGTAAGTTTGGATTTCTTCTGCTGTTAAGAACGTTGTTTCAATATCTACTTGCGTAAATTCAGGCTGACGGTCTCCACGTAAATCTTCATCGCGGAAACAACGAACGATTTGATAATAACGGTCGAATCCAGCATTCATCAGCAATTGTTTAAACAATTGAGGAGATTGCGGCAACGCATAGAAATGTCCAGCATGGACACGTGAAGGAACTAGGTAGTCTCTTGCGCCTTCTGGTGTAGATTTCCCTAGGTAAGGTGTTTCGATATCGAGAAAGTCATTATCATCTAAATAATGACGAATCGCTTTTGTTGTCGCATTTCTTAATTTGATGTTTTTAGTCATTTTTGGACGACGCAGATCCAAATAACGATATTTCAAACGTATTTCGTCACTGATTGCTTGATCATCTTCAATTTGAAATGGCGGGGTTTTTGCTTGATTCAAAATCACGATTTCACTTGCAATCACTTCGAATTCACCAGTGGCCATTTTAGGATTTACTGCATTTTCTCCGCGTCTTCTAACTTCCCCAGTCACTTCGATCACGTATTCACTGCGACATTTATCCGCGATTTCCCATGCTTCTTTGTTGATTTCAGGATTAAAGACGATTTGAACGATTCCTTCACGATCACGTAGGTCGATAAAGATTACTCCCCCAAGGTCTCGTCTTTTTTGTACCCATCCTTTTAATGTAACTGTTTGTTCTAATTGTTGTTCGGAAACTAATCCGCAATAGATCGTTCTTTGTGCCATTTATTTTTTTCCTCCTACTCGAATAAAGTCATTTCATCATAGACTTCATCAAAATGTTCATATATCTCTTCTAATGGAAAACTTTTTTCTTTTCGGCTTGCCATTGCTTTGACATTAATCGTTTGACTAGCAAGCTCATCTTCACCGATCACCAATACTAATTTGGCATTCGCTTTATCTGCTGTCTTAAATTGCGCTTTTGCTTTACGGTTCATGAAGTCGCGGTCAGCTGAAAAACCAAAGTTTCGAATCGCTTGGACCACTTTCAATGCTTCGATATTTGTTTCGTCTCCGAGTGCGACCACGTAAGCATCCAACTCATTAAATGCAGGGATAACTACTTCCTCTGCCTCCATAGTCAAGAGTAATCGCTCGATACCCATTGCAAATCCGAAGCCAGGTGTTGAAGGACCACCTAGTTCTTCCACTAGATTGTCATAACGTCCGCCTGCGCAAATCGTTGCTTGTGCCCCCATTTTTGGTGCGTCACTCATGATTTCAAAAATCGTATGTGTGTAATAATCTAGTCCGCGAACCATATTACTGTCGATTTCATAAGGAACAGCCAATGCATCCAGCATGGAAACAACGGTATCAAAATGTTTTTGAGCAGGCTCGCTTAGATAATCTAAGATAGATGGAGCTTCTGCCACAAATTTTTGATCTCGTTTGTCTTTACTGTCCAATACGCGTAATGGATTTTCATGAAGGCGGCGTTTAGAGTCTTCACTCAGCTCTGATTCAAAAGGTAAAAGATAGTCGATCAATGCTTGACGATAGGCTTGACGCGTTTCTTTATCACCTAATGAATTGATGACTAGCCGGATTTGCGTGATCCCCAACTGTTTGAAGAAATCAAGTGCCATCACCATGCTCTCCACATCAGTTGCAGGGTTTTCTGATCCAAATGCTTCTACTCCGATTTGATGGAATTGACGTAACCGTCCTTTTTGAGGGCGTTCGTAGCGAAACATTGGTCCCATATAAAAAGTTTTGAACGGTTTCGCATACTCTGGGCCGAACAATTTATGCTCAACAAAAGAACGAACGATTGGTGCTGTACCTTCTGGTCGAAGCGTCACATGGCGTTCCCCTTTGTCATAAAAATCATACATCTCTTTTGAAACGATATCCGTTGTATCCCCTACACTTCGGGATATCACTTCATAGTGTTCAAAAATCGGTGTACGCATTTCATTATACTGATAATCTCTGAATAATAAACGTGCTGTTTCTTCGACAAACTGCCATTTTTCTGATTCGCCTGGCAAAATATCATTTGTTCCTTTTGGTCTTTGGAAACTCATAGTTTTCTCTCCCTTTCTTAGCTATGTAAATAAAAAAATCACCCTTGTTCATCATGAACAAGGGTGAATGAAATTCATACACGGTACCACCTAATTTTGAAAGATTTCTCTTTCCTCTTACGAATAACGCTCGTACGCGGGACGGCTTTTCACTCGTCCATCTCCAGAGTGTCTTTAGGCTAATGAAACTTTAGATCATTTTCAGCCTCGATGATCCTCTCTTGTAAAGTTTCAAAAACTTACTCGCTCTTTCATTGACATTCGATATTACTTATAACCTACTAAAAACCAGTCTCAAAGTCAAGAGATATCTGACTATTTCCCCTCACAAAAACGTTTTAGTTCAGCTTTTTGGTATTTTGTTTTAGACTAGACAAAAAGGAGGAATCAGCTATGGCAGAAATAAGAATCGGACATTCACAAGTCTACGCAGAACAGCTTGGATTAGGAGCAAATGCCGTTGGAGGACATAATCTTTTTGACGGTTTGGAAGATGAGACAGGAAAACAAGTAGTTCGTACAGCTTTGAATAGCGGGATCAATTTGATCGATACCGCTTATGCTTACGGAAACGGCCGTTCCGAAGAACTGATTGGCGAGGTACTGAAGGAAAAAGAATATGATCGCTCACGTGTCGTCATCGCTACAAAAGCTGCTCATGTACCAAATAAAGGGCGAACATTTGATAATTCTCCTGAGTTTCTCAAACAATCGGTGGAAGATGCACTAAAACGTCTGCAAACTGATTACATCGACATTTTTTATATCCACTTTCCGGATGAAAGCACACCAAAAAATGAATCAGTTGCTACATTGCACGAATTAAAAGAAGCAGGAAAAATCCGAGCAGTCGGTGTGTCAAACTTCACGTTAGAACAATTGAAAGAAGCGAATGCAGATGGATATGTCGATGTAGTAGAAGATAAATACAGTTTGATCCATCGGCAGGCTGAAAAAGAATTATTCCCTTATCTTGAAAAAAACAAAATCAGTTTTGTTCCCTATTTTCCTCTTGCTTCCGGTTTGCTGACAGGAAAATATGAACTTGGTGAGGAAAAACAATTTGGTGAAGGAGATCCTCGAAAAAGAAATCCAGATTTCCAAGGAGAACGTTTCAGAGAAATTTTAACCGCTGTCGATGTACTTCGCCCCATTGCTAAAAGATACCAAGCCACTCCTGCGCAACTTGTTTTAGCTTGGTACATGAAGAATCCACGAGTGTCTGTAGTTATACCTGGAGCTAAGCGTCCAGAGCAAGTATCTGACAATGTCCAAGCTTTAGATTTGCATTTATCCAATGAAGATTATCAAACCATTGATGAAGCATTTCGTGGATTTTGATCAATTGACCTTATCAATTTATAGTAATATGAAAAAAGGAAGATCAGCACTGTTTGATCTTCCTTTTTTTCGATAAGTTTATGCTAATCTAATTCTTGTAAAGTAGCGCTCGGCTATTCGGATAAGTCGGAAACTGATTGAATGGAATCGTCCAATCTTGTTCAGGTACAGAGAACTCAAACTTATTTACTAGCTGATCGGAAAACACACGTAGACTATGAAGAGTGATCCATTCTCCTGCACAGCGATGCATTTGTCGAAAATTTCCCCCGCCTTGTGCAATCATCTCATATTCTTCTTTATAGGAAATATCTTTTGCTTTCCCTACATACCGTTTGATCATAAAGGAATCTGGCGCTTCAACTGTTCGTTCATCATGGTCTGTTCCATATAAATCTAAAATAACCCAACTGCCTTCTGGTATACGATAACCATCTACTTCTACTTCTTTCAGCGAAATCGCAGGTAGCATTGGGAAGAAAGGATAATAGCGTCTCATTTCTTGAATAAACGGATCTTGTAACGTCGAAAAGTCATTTTTTAATTGCTGATACAAATCTGGTCTACTGAAAAGTGCATGTCCCATCAATGCCGCCCACACAGTTAGAGCAACCGTTGGACGGATGATGTTCAATAATTCAACAGCTGCCACTTCCAGAGGTAAAAGCTGACCATCTAAATCTGTGGCATTGGCAAAAGCATATAATGCCACATTTTCTTTTCCAGCCACAGGATTTTGTCGAGCTTCTTCAATCAAGCCTTGCGCCCATTTTTCTGATTTTTTGCGATTTTCGACACCTTTTATGTGATCAATCGGAGAAGTAAACGTTCCGCTGATCATAGAGATTTGATATTCTGCTAATTTTTCGACCTCATCTTTAGAAATCGCTGATAAATTGATACCTGCCCACTCGCAAATAGATGTAAAGAAAAACCATCTTACTTAAATCAAATAGTTCAAATTGACCATGCTGTGCTTCAAGTGCTTGTGTCAGATTCTTATCTAAGATACGATGATAATCTTCCATTCTTTCCGGTGTCATTAGATCCATAAAAATATTTTTCCGATGGTGATGAGCAGCTCCATCCAAAGTCTGTACTCCACCTTGACCAAAAAGTGTCTTCAATACTAATTTTGGCATAGCACCTTTTCGTTTGAAATTCCTTGGATCATAAAATACTTTTGCTGCTGATGATCCGTAGATCGTGATAGCTTCTTTATTGAAAATCTTTGCTTTGACGACGGGAGCGTCCGCTTCATGGCGTAACTCCTCCAACATGTTGTATCCTTTTTGATACAATTTTTTTAAATCTGTGATTTTGATATCTACTACTGGTACTTCTTTCATCTTCAGCAACCTCCTATAAAAAATAACTTGTATAATTTAAGCTTAACTTTTTTTCCGACTGCTGACAAAAGAAGCGCTTTTTGCAGACAAAAAAGCCACTTAAGTTAGAGTTTATCAGTCTAACTTAAGCGACGTGTTTCATAGTTTTTACTAGTGAAAACCAGATTACTTTATTTGTTTTTAGAATCAATAATGATCGTTACAGGTCCATCATTGACGAGAGAAACCGACATATCTGCTCCGAATTGTCCGGTAGCGACTGTGATGCCGCGACTTCTGATTCCTTCATTGAATGATTCGTATAAAGGAATAGCTGTTTCTGGTCGTGCGGCTTCCACAAAGCTTGGTCGATTTCCTTTTTTCGTATCCGCAAACAGTGTGAATTGAGAGATACTTAAAATTTGTCCTCCCACATCTTCTACACTAATATTCATTTTTCCTTGTTCATCTTCAAAAATACGCATTTGTGCAATTTTTTTTACCAGATAGTCCACATCTTTTTGCGTATCGGTTTCATGAATGCCTAATAAAACAAGTAGGCCGTAGCCAATTTTTCCAATTTCTTGCTGATCGACTGACACAGCAGCTTTACTTACCCGTTGAACAACTGCTCTCATATCTGTCCTCCTATCCATTCGTCCGGCGTACACTGTAGACATCAGGTACTGCTTTGATTTTATCCACGATACTCTTTAGGTGGGATAAATTCTGGATACCAACCGTCAAATGGATCGTCGCCATTTTATCTTTATTCGTCCGTGCTTCAACGCTGTTGAGATTTTTCGTTAGCGCATTGACTGTTTGAAGTACATCATTCAATAAGCCTGAACGATTATAGCCGTAAATTTCCAAATCTGCATCATACTCTTTTCGTGTATTCGATGTATCTTCCCATTCGACTTCAATCAAACGTTCTGCTACATTTGGTTTGTCAGGCTGAACATTCGGACAATCTCGACGATGAATGGATATCCCTCTGCCTTTAGTGATATAACCAACGATATCATCACCAGGAATCGGATTACAGCAGCGACTGATACGAATTAGTAAGTTTTCTACCCCTTGAATGACAACGCCACCTTCATGACGTACTTTCATTTTGTCAGGTTCTTTTTTCGGCTGATTCATGATTTCTTCTGCTTCTTGCTTTTGCTGCTCGATTTTTTGTTCTTTACGTTCTTTTTCAGTCAGACGATTGGCCATCGTCAAGGGGCTAACTTCTCCATACCCTACAGCTGCATAGAGATCATCTTCTGTTTGATAATTAAAACGATCGAGTGCTTCTTGCAGTTTGTTCTTCGTCAAAATATCTTTAGGCGTAAATCCTAGATCTGTAATACATTTGACCACGGATTCGTGGCCTTTGATCACATTTTCTTCTCGATCTTGGGCTTTGAAGAAACGTTTGATCTTATTTCTTGCTTTGCTAGTAGCAACTAATTTCAACCAGTCGCGACTTGGGCCAAATGAATTTGGAGAAGTCATGATCTCAATGATATCTCCGTTTTTCAATTTGTAATCAAGCTGCACCATTTTGCCATTTACTTTTGCACCAGTGGTTTTGTTACCGATATCTGTATGGATACTGTATGCAAAGTCCAATGGTCCGGATCCTTTTGGTAACTCAGTAACGTCTCCTTTTGGTGTGAAGACGTAGACTTTATCACTAAAGATATCTCCTTTTACGCCTTCCATAAATTCAGAAGCATCATAGCTTTCGTCTTGAAGTTCGAGTATCTCATGGAACCAGCTTAATTGTTTCGTCATACCATCTGGTTCTACTTTTTCATTTTTTCCTTCTTTATAGGCCCAGTGTGCAGCAACCCCGAATTCAGCGATTTCATGCATTTCCTGTGTTCGGATTTGAATTTCTACCGGATTTCCTGCCGGACCGATCACGGTAGTATGCAAAGATTGGTACATATTAGCTTTTGGCATGGCAATATAATCCTTAAATCTGCCGGGCATTGGTTTCCATTTTGTGTGGATTGCTCCTAATACAGCATAACAATCCTTGATTGAATCTACGATCACTCGAATAGCTAGCAAGTCATAAATTTCGTTGAACTGCTTTTTCTGATCTTTCATTTTACGATAGATTGAATAAATGTGTTTTGGCCGTCCATAGATTTCTGCAAAAATCCCCAGCTCTTCTGTCGCTATTCGAATATCTTCAACAGTACCACTTACGTATTTTTCACGTTCTTCTCTCTTCGTCTGCATCAAGTGGACGATACGGTAATACTGTTTTGGATTTAGATAACGAAGTGCTGTATCTTCTAATTCCCATTTGATCCGGCTGATCCCTAGACGATGTGCAAGAGGCGCATAGATTTCTAAAGTTTCCTGAGCGATCCTTCTTTGCTTATCTTCTCGCAGGTGCTTCAACGTACGCATGTTATGTAGTCTATCAGCTAATTTGACCATGATAACTCGTAAATCTTGAGCCATTGCTAGCAGCATCTTTCGGTGGTTTTCTGCTAGCTGCTCTTCGTGGGATTTATATTTTATTTTCCCTAATTTGGTTACGCCGTCCACTAACATAGCAACGTCATCGCCAAATTCTTCTCTCAGATCTTCTAAAGTGATTTCTGTATCTTCAACAACATCATGTAAGAAGCCTGTAGCCACTGTATGGGGATCCATTTTTAAATCTGCTAATATACCTGCGACTTGGATAGGATGAATAATGTAGGGTTCGCCTGATTTTCTAAACTGTCCGTCATGTGCAGCAGTCGCGTATTCGCATGCTTTCTCAACAAATGCTACATGTTCGGGACCCATGTATTGACTAACGAGCTTTATGACACCGGGTCCCGTTAAAATTTCTTCTTTTGTCACAGGAATCGATCCCCCTTTCTTTTTTCGGTAAAACGGGAATCGGGACAAATATCTGTTTGATAATTGTCCCAAAATCCGTGCAGTTATACGTTTTTTTACGGAAATGTTCGCTTTTTAAAAGCTTTTTCAAACGATTTTTCGTATCCATTGTATAAATAATTGTTTCTATTATACAAATTGTTGACTATTTTTTCAATTCTTTCTGTCGATACTCTTTTATTAATGAAGAACGTTAGCTGAAAGAAGGATTCATTAATTCCCATT
>ERZ506535.114-NODE-114-length-5829-cov-3.99688_pt1 | contig 5829 bp, 6 predicted proteins | sample MGYA00512393_ERZ506535 | MGnify/ENA metagenome assembly ERZ506535
GTTCAGACGTGTGCTCTTCCGATCTGGGGGAGGAATTGAAGAAAGGATTTTTGAGAGATGATATAGTAGGTTTTATTTTTAGTTAAAATAGGGGAGATAGAAAAAATGAAAAAGTGTAGAAATATTATTTTATCAATGTTATTTATTATTACTAATATAACATCACTGATTCCTGTTCATGTCTATGCGGATGCAGGCAGAGATATCAGCAGTAATGTCACTTCGTTGACCGTGGACCCAACGAATATTACAGATGGAGGAAACATAAAAGTAAAATTCTCGTTTGACGAAAAAAAACAAAATATCCAACCAGGTGATTATCTTTGGATCAATTGGCCAAGTGAAGGAAATATTCGCGGTGAAGGATTCCAAAAAGAAATCCCATTAATGATTGAAAATAAAAATGTTGGAACTTTAACGGTCAGAAAAGATTCTGCGCAGGTTGTGTTTAATGAAAATATTAAAAACCTAGACTCAGTAGAAGGTTGGGGGCAATTTGAGATACAGGCCAGAAACGTAACCGATACCGGTGAAGAAAATACGGGACCATTCACCGTGACGAGCGGTGATAAAACAGCTACTGTAAATGTGACAAAGCCAGCTTCTGGTTCTTCTTCTAGCGTTTTTTATTATAAAACAGGAGACATGCTACCTGAAGATACTAAGCACATTCGATGGTTTTTGAATATTAACAATAACGGCACTTATGTTGAACAACCAGTTAAAATCAGTGATGAAATCCAAAGTGGACAAAGATTAGATCCAAGTACGTTTGAAATTAATCAAATACACTTAGGTGAACAGAAGGTTTATAGAGGAGAAGAGGGAATCCAACAATTTTTACAAGATTTCCCCAGCGCTACATTTAATTTTTCAGTAACTGATAATTACATTGAAATAACTATACCAAAAAACTTTGTCAATCTTAGGAAAATAATGGTGAGTTATAAGACGATCATAGAAAACCCAGAACAAATAAATTTTGAGAATCATTCGGAAGCTTGGTTTAAAGAATTTAATAAACCTGCTGTTGATGGAGAAAGTTTCAATCATACAGTTAAAAATATTTCAGCTTCTGGTGGAGTCAACGGTACAGTTAGAGGCGAATTGAAGATTTTCAAATATATCAATGACACAGAGATTGGTATCCCAAATGTGACTTTCGAATTAAGACGAGCAGATGAACAGCCTATTCAAGGACAGTCTAGTATCCTGTTGACTTCGAATGAACAGGGAGAAGCTAGTATCAAAGGCCTGCAAGTAGGAGACTATGTTGTAAAAGAAAAAGAAGCACCCAATTGGATTGATTTTGATCCACTAAGTTCAAATGAACTCAAATTCTCCATAAACGAAAATGATACAGAGGGAGTCAGTTTACCTATTTATAACAAGAAAAAGGTTACGAACATCACAGCAACTAAAATTTGGAACGGTGGAACCACTCCAAGACCGAGTATTTATTTTAAATTATTCAGAGCAAGTACAAACAATTGGGAACCAGTTCCTGATGCAGAAACAAAACGATTAGACAATGGAATAACTTCAGTGACTTGGGAAGATATCCAACAGTATGATGATAGTGGAAACGAATATACGTTTAAAGTGCAAGAAGTAGATCAAAACGGAAATGATTATGTCCCTTCAGGTTATCAAAAAATTGAAAACGGGCTAGTCGTTACAAATGAGAATAAAGAAGTCATTTCAGTCTCAGGACAAAAAACATGGGAAGACAATGAGAACCAAGACGGCAAACGACCGACGACGATCACAGTAAATCTATTAGCCGACGGTCAACCGATCCAACACAAAGAAGTAAGTGAAAAAGATGATTGGCGCTATCGTTTCACAAATCTGCCAAAATACAGAGACGGGCAAGAAATCATCTATACTGTAACGTAAGACAACGTGCCCGAATACAGTACGACGATTGACGGGTATAACATCAAAAACAGTTATACACCGGAAAAAACAAATATATCTATACCAGGTAGCCATATAACACCGTGGAAAAATTTTCCAGAGAAGACAGAGAGAGAGAAAATTAGAAATCTATTCTCTCAAAAATTGCAAATATTTGCTCATACAGGAGAATCCAGCGAACAAAGAAGCAATTATATTAGTAAGAGAGCTGTACCTAAACAGATAACAAATAAATCAAAAAGCATTCTTCCTAAAACAAGTAGTAAAAAATCTAGTTTTGCTGTAATCATTGGTTTATTGATAGTAACTATCTGTGCTGGGATATTCTTACAAAAATATAAAAAAGTTTAGTTAGAATATAATATTTTTTGTTAAATATGACTGAAATCAAAAGAATAAAATTCCGATTTATAATCGAAAAAAGAAGCATTTTTATATATGCTTCTTTTTTCGTAGAATCAATAAATATGGATTTGGCTAACTATGGAAGAATACTCGTATTAGTTTTCAGCGTTCATACTAGTTGTTACATTGTTTGATTGGCCAAAAGAATTTCTGATATATTTTGTGCTAAATAAAGAAAAAGACGCTTGAATTGGGAAATAAGAAAACTACTCTATCATTACAAATTTTCATAAACTGGCAGATGTTCTAAGTAAACAAGTATCTTTTCAAAGTCGGAAAAATCCATAATCAACGTAGTGGTATTGATATTTGGATGAAAGCCTACGGTATCTTGACGATCAATAGCAGCATCGATCACGACTTGGATTTTTTTCTCTTTGTCGTGCATCAATGCTAATGGAGTCACTGTACCTGCTGGAACGCCTAGGAGGTCAGGAAGCTGTTCTTCAGAAACAAAAGATAAGCGCTTTTCTTTTAATTGTTCAGCTAGTTGTTTTAAATCGGCGTGCTTTTCATCAGGCAAGATGACAAGATAGATTTGTTTTCCTTTTCTTGATTTCAATAATAGATTTTTTACTTGCGGACCAGGTAGGGAAAAAGGGACATTTTTGACTGACGTAATCGCAGGATGATCGACTTTTTGAAAAGAGATACCCAGTTTTTTTAGTAGTTCATAAGCTTCTTGTTCGGTTGCACGACTCATCGCGCATCACCCTCCTTTTTTTATTAGTGTATCATAAAAAAGAGTTGACAAATGAAAAATAATCATGTAAATTACACGTAAAGTTAAAACAAATGACATCGAAAAGAAGAGTAGCCGTTAGGTGTTTTTAGAGAGTCTCTGGTTGGTGGAAAGAGGCAGCAGTTAACCGTGAAACACATCTTGGAGTCGATTTTCTGAAGCGTATAGTAGGAAAATCCGGGGAGCCCGTTACAGCTGCGGTCGTTGCTAGATGACCAGATAAGGCTGGCTTTTCCGTGAGGAGTCGGTAAAAAAAGGTGGAACCACGTGATTAACGTCCTTTGATCTTCGGATCAAAGGACTTTTTGTTTTCATCTGAACGGCAACGACTGTGTGAGGTTTTTTCTGCAAGGAAAAAATAAACAGAGGTGGAACCACGTATAATACGTCCTCTTGGCATTTGCCAAGAGGATTTTTTTATTTTAAAGGAGGAAAAGAAGATGGAGTATTTGATTGAAGTTATGCCGCAATTATTAGTAGGAGCACTCACAACATTGAAATTATTTTTATTTACCTTGATTGGCTCATTACCATTAGGGATTGTTTTAGCATTAGGATTGTCTTTGCATTTTAAGCCGCTACGCTACTTGCTTCAAACATATGTATGGGTTATGCGGGGAACACCGCTGTTGTTGCAACTGATTTTTATTTTTTATGGGTTGCCGACGATTGGGATCGTTTTTGATCGTTTCGAAGCAGCACTCATTGCCTTTATCTTAAACTATGCAGCTTATTTTGCAGAGATCTTTCGTGGAGGGATACAATCGATTCCTCAAGGTCAATATGAAGCAGCGCAAGTTTTGCAATTAAGTCCCTTTCAAACGGTGACGAAAATCGTCATCCCACAAGTGACAAAGATTGTTTTACCTTCTGTAGGGAATGAAGTTATCAACTTGGTCAAAGATTCTTCCTTGATCTATATATTAGGTTTAGGTGACGTAATGCGTGCTGGGAAAATCGCGATGGAACGCGACGCGACTTTACTGCCTTTGCTAGGCGTGGCAATCATCTATCTTACATTGACTGGTATTCTAACAATCATAATGAAACAAGTTGAAGGAAAATTAAATTATTACCGCTAACTGATAGGAGGAAGAAATATGATTGAATTGAAGAAAGTGAACAAAGCATTTGGTGAAAAAAAAATAATCAAAGATTTGAATCTAATCATTCCAGATGGGAAAACATTAGCTATCGTAGGTCCTTCCGGTGGCGGTAAAACCACGCTTTTACGTATCTTGGCTGGCTTAGAAAGTTCTGACAGCGGAGAATTTTATTTAGACGGTGTACCGTTCAACCCATTCGAGCTTAAAATGAAAGAACAAGTTGTAGGAGTCGTATTCCAAGACTTCCAGCTATTTCCACATCTGAATATTTTTGAAAACATTACCTTAGCACCAAAAATGGTATTGAAACAGACAAAAGAAGAATACACCAAAAAAGCAGAAGAATTAGCGGCTTCATTAGGGATTAGTGATTTATTGAATATCTATCCTTATCAGCTTTCTGGCGGACAAAAACAGCGGGTAGCGATTGCCAGAGCATTGGCTATGAATCCACGGGTATTGGCTTATGATGAACCAACAAGTGCTTTAGATCCTGAATTACGCCAGCAAGTCGAGCGTTTGATCCTATCATTGAAAGAAGATGGGGTAACCCAAATTATTGTCACCCATGATTTAGTATTTGCAGAAAATGTCGGTGATCAATTACTAAAAGTTTCCCCAATTCATTAAGAAAGGAGAAGATAGAGATGAAAAAAACCAGTTTTCTATTCGCTTTGATCGCAGGTCTTCTTCTTTTTGCAGGCTGTTCGAACAAAAAAACTTCAGCAGATAATTGGGCGACTATCAACGAAGAGAAAAAAATCGTTATAGGTTTAGACGATACATTTGTTCCTATGGGATTTAGAGATAAAGACGGGAAGCTCACAGGATTTGATATTGATTTAGCCAAAGCAGTCTTTGAACAATATGGGATTACGGTAGACTTTCAGCCCATTGACTGGTCAATGAAGGAATTTGAACTGAACAATGGAACGATCGATTTGATATGGAACGGCTATTCCAAAACGCCGGCAAGAGAAAAGAAAGTGCAATTTACAAAACCTTATATGGAAAACGATCAAGTGCTGATCACACCTAAAGAATCAGGAATCACAAACTTTGGACAAATGAATAATAAGAGATTAGGTGCGCAAAATGGGTCATCTGGTTATGATGTATTTACGAAACAACCAGAAGTATTAAAAGAGATAGTCAAAAACCAAGATGCTGTTTTGTATGATAGTTTTAATGAAGCATTGATCGATCTGAAAAGCAGACGGGTCGATGGTCTGCTGATGGATAAAGTATACGCAGACTATTATTTGAAACAAAGAAACGAACTAGAAGACTTCAACATAACAAAAGGTTCTTATGAGAGTGAGGATTTTGCAGTTGGTGCACGCAAGTCAGATAGTACATTAGTGAAAAAAATCAATGAAGCCCTAGATCAACTAGAGAAAACAGGTGAATTCCAAAAAATATCCGATAAATGGTTTGGCGAAGATGTTACGCCGAGAAATTAACAAATAGGGGACTGTGACAAAAGACGTGTCACAGTCCCTTTTTCCGAATAAACAGTGTTCTCCTGCCAACTCCTTGTGACTCGGAGCTGAATGGCAGGCTCACAACCTCTTGGTAAACGGTGTTCAAAAGCCAGTTTTTCGGTATTAAGCCAAATTTATGCAAAAATGTAGAAAGCCATTTTCACAAAATTTT
>ERZ506535.215-NODE-215-length-4372-cov-8.60158_pt1 | contig 4372 bp, 4 predicted proteins | sample MGYA00512393_ERZ506535 | MGnify/ENA metagenome assembly ERZ506535
TTACTTCGGCATTGCAAACCGATGCCGGACGGATGATTTTCGCCAAGCCTTCCCACTCAAAACGCGGAATCAACGAAAAAACTAATTAAAACTTTGAATCAGCAGTTTATTTTTTAGACTATTCATTGTAAAATCGATAATGTATGACTGTTAAAAACAGTAATAGACAAATTTCAGAAAGAGGCGCTTAAATTGGCAAAAGATAAGATTCGTGTGCGTTATGCACCAAGTCCGACGGGACACTTGCATATCGGCAACGCACGAACAGCGTTATTCAACTACTTATTTGCAAGACATAATAAAGGAACTTTTGTACTCCGCATCGAAGACACGGATACGAAACGCAATATTGCAGACGGTGAACGCAGCCAGATGGAAAACCTTCATTGGTTGGGCATCGACTGGGATGAAGGTCCGGACAAGCCGGGCGAATACGGCCCGTATCGTCAATCTGAACGCAAGGGCATCTATCAGCCTTTGATTCAGGAACTTTTGGACAAAGACCTTGCTTATGAATCATTCATGACCGAAGATGAGTTGAACGAACAGCGCGAAGCACAAAAGGCGCGCGGTGAGGCTCCTCGCTACGAATATGAATATGAAGGCATGACAAAAGAAGAAATCAAGGCCAAGCAGGACGAGGCACGTGCCAAGGGCTTGAAGCCGGTTGTCAGAATTCGCGTTCCGAAGAACGTCGTTTACGAATGGGACGATATTGTCAAAGGACACGTCAGTTTCAATTCAGATACGATCGGCGGCGACTTTGTCATTCAAAAGCGTGACGGAATGCCAACATATAATTTTGCCGTTGTCGTCGATGACCACATGATGAAAATCACGCACGTTTTGCGCGGTGATGATCATGTTGCCAACACGCCGAAGCAATTGGCGGTTTACCAGGCATTTGGCTGGGAAGCCCCTGTATTTGGCCATATGTCGCTTATCATCAATACGGAAACAGGCAAGAAACTTTCAAAACGTGATGAATCCGTGCTTCAGTTTATTGAACAGTATCGTTCGCTTGGATATCTGCCTGAAGCGATGTTCAACTTCATTACTCTTCTTGGCTGGTCACCGGTTGGCGAATCAGAAATCTTCACTCAAAAAGATTTCATCAAGATGTTTGATCCGAAGCGTTTGAGCCGCTCACCGGCTGCTTTTGACGGTAAAAAGCTTGAATGGGTCAACAACCAGTACGTCAAGGCTGCAGATAACGATGAACTTTCCGATTCTGCAATCAAGCAATTGATCAAAGCAGGCAAGCTTCCTGAAGATCCCGATTTTAAGACGATTGCATGGGCACGTCATTTGGTCGATCTTTATAAGCGTCAAATGTCTTATACGGCTCAATTGGCCGACATGGCTGAGATTTTCTTCACGGAACCGCAAAAGCTTGATGAAGATTGCATGAACGAGCTTTCAGATGAATCGGCTGCAGTCGTTTTGAACGAATTCGCCAAGCGCATCAAGGAATTGCCGCTTTTTGACGCCGTTGAGATTCAAAAGACGATTCGCGGCATTCAAAAGGATACCGGAGTCAAAGGCCGCAAGCTTTACATGCCGATTCGCATTGCAACGACTCGTGAAATGCACGGTCCGGAACTTGCTCCTTCAATCGAATTGCTGGGCAAAAAGCGCGTGCTTGAACATTTAAACAAAACGTTGGAAGAAATGGGCAAATAAGCTGAACAGAAGAGCTGGGATGTTTCCCGGCTCTTTTTTGAAAGCGTGCAAGGAAACACGTTCTTTTAAGGACGTGATGAATTGCCTGTTTTTTGGCCTTATGACACACGAATACGAACATATGTGTTATAATAATTGATATAAAAGATATAAACAGACTTACGTATGGTAGCACATCGGTTTACAATCTTAATTATCATCTCATCTGAGGAATTAAGTATCGCAATAAAGTGCTGAAAGGACACGTCGAAACATTCTTGAAGCGAACCTTATATGAAATTGCTTCAAAATACGGCTTTACGATTGCTCACATGGAGATTGGAAAAGATGACCACATTCACTTATTGGTGAGCGCACTGCCTGAATTGTCGGGAACGAATATTATGCGCTGGCTGAAGGAAATTTCAGCGTGGCAATTGTTCAGAGAATGTCCGGAATTGCAAACCAGTCACCGGAAGAAGCAGGATCGTCATTTGTGGTCACCGAGTTACTATGTTGAAAGCATCGGCACAGTCAATGAACAGGCTGTTGCCAGGTACATTGATGACCAGCGTCGAAAAGAGGTGAACCTGGAGTGAGCAAAGTCATTAAGGGGATTAAGCTGCGATTGTACCCCAATCAATCCCAGCGGGAACAGTTATGGCAAATGTTCGGCAACGACCGTTTTGTCTGGAATCAGATGCTGGGAATGGCTAAGGAACGCTATCAGAACAATCCAAACAGTCTTTTCGTCAATGAGTATGGCATGAACTATCTTCTGAAACAGCTCAAGTGCGAGTATGCTTTTCTCAGGGAAAGTGATTCCACCAGTTTCCTGGTGGTGAACCACAATCTTGCTCAGGCGTTCAAAATGCTGTTCAGGCATCGGGGCGGTTATCCGCATTTCAAGAACCGGCACTCCTTACGCCAGTCCTATACAGGACGTTCGACCTGTAAGGTGCTCGCCCGGCGAAGAATGCAATTGCCAAAACTGGGCAGCATTCGTACAAGCAGGACTGGTCTTGTCGGTGATGCTAAAATCAAGCGTTACACCGTCAGCTATGAACCGACAGGCCGTTACTATCTGTCATTGCAGGTTGAAACTGAGGTTAATCAGCTGCCTGAGACTCATCAGTCGGTCGGACTGGACATGGGCCTCGCCGATCTGGTGATTAGTTCTGACGGTGTCAAGTACGGCACTTTTAACGCAGAATGGCTGGAAAAACAAGCCGTTAGGTGGCAACGTAAGTATGCCAGACGTCGTTACCTTGCTCAATGCGAGGTGTGGAAGTGGAATCATAACCGCTTTGATCATCTGGAAGAGCTTGATGATTATTCCAACTGGCAGCGTGCAAGGGTCAATAAAGCCCGCTGCCAGAAACGGATTGCCAATAAGCGCAGAGACTACCTTCATAAGCTGACAACTGACTTGGTCAGGAACTATGACGTGATTGTAATCGAAGATTTGAAAACCAAGAATCTGCAGAAGAATCACCACATGGCCAGGTCAATTGCCAATGCCAGCTGGTATCAATTCCGCGCAATGCTGGAATACAAGTGCGCCTGGTACGGCAGACAATTAGTTGTAGTGAAGCCTGACTACACCAGTCAAATCTGTTCGAACTGTGGCTTTAGCAGCGGAAAAAAACCGCTGGAAGTCCGCGAATGGACGTGCCCGAAGTGCGGCATTCACCACGACCGGGATGTTAATGCGGCAGTTAACATCCTGCACAAAGGGTTAAAAGCCATTGGCCAGGGACTGGCCCTGGTAAAATAACGGAGTTCTGTAAGTCAGGTAGCTGGAATACCAGCGCAACATCCTGAATACTACTTCGTGTTCCCAGAAGCTCGGTCATTTATGGCCGAGTAGTTCACCGTCGAATGCAATTCCGGATTGTATGCAAGCGAACGCTTCGAGACGGTCGGTGAAAAGACGATGAAAAAATATGTTTCGGGCAAAGGCCAAAAGGACGTTTCAAACGTGACCGTGCGCACGAGCTTTCCTGAGATGATTTTTGGCGCATCGCCTTATCGAAACGATGCAAACAAAATCAGTTTCATCCTTGGGAGTTATCAGGATTATTTGGATGCCAAGGAAACATTCAGTGACCTCAAAGCAGGCACTTGGGGCGGAAAAGATGAAGAAGCGCTTTTCGGAGACTTGGGGGTGAAGGGAATCGACAAAGCACATGCCATTGACGTTTTGCTTGAGCATCTTAATGCGAAAAAAGCAGATACGATTGCGTTCGGGGATGCCAAAGTCGATATTCCGATGTTTGAATACTGCGAACAAAGCGTCTGCCTTGGAAACGGCGGCGATGAAGCGAAAAAGGCAGCCGATATGGTGACGCAGGCAGTTGACGACGACGGTCTGGCCTCTGCATTTTATAAGCTCGGCTTGATTTAAATAAAAATGGCGCCTGTCTTTCCGCAACAGACGCCGAACCGTATAATAGAAACCTAAGCATAACTCCGAATATGTGAATTGTCAATATCACAAATGTGAAACAATAGTGAAAAATGGGCTTGCAATCGTTGATATAACAACTTTTTAAAGTTTTTAAATTTTCTGATAAATCCAGTGCTTATTACTTGAAATCCGTTCAAAAGTGTTTAGAATAAGAATTGAAAAATATGAAAGGAAGTCTTAGTTATGGCACATGAATTGACAAATCGTTTCAATGACTTGATGAGCACCGGAGATGATTTC
>ERZ506535.258-NODE-258-length-3997-cov-5.49112_pt1 | contig 3997 bp, 3 predicted proteins | sample MGYA00512393_ERZ506535 | MGnify/ENA metagenome assembly ERZ506535
TTAAATCATTTGAGAACATGAGAATTAGAATCTTTTTGATCAATCAATTAATCAATGTAAGATAACAAAAAATCTGAGCCAGAATGTGGTTCATTCTGACTCAGATTTGATTTTGCACAACTCATCAGTCCTTATTGACAAAGAGCCTAAAAAAAGAGTTAGTCCAGAATGGGCTAACTCTTTTTGATTAATCATTCTTACATGCTGACAGCAAAGTCAGGGGCAAACCATTGAACTGAACCAACTTTTACGCTTTCGCCTGGTTGAGGAGCATGGATATATTGTCCTCCGCCTAAAGCAATCGCTACGTGGTAAGTTCCGCCTTGTGACCCCCAGAATAACAAGTCTCCAGCTTTTGCTTGAGAAACTGAAATTTTTGTTCCAGCTGATTCTTGAGGAACTGTCCAACCACCGATGTCACGACCAGTTACTTGCATGTAAACATAGCGTGTGAACCCTGAGCAGTCAAAGCCACTTGGATCTTTACCGCCCCAAACATATGGAGTACCAATATATTTGTAAGCTTCTGCTACGATTGCTGCACCATTCACACTTCCAGAAGGAGCTGGAGCAGGTGTTACAGGTTTTGGTTGTTCAGGTGTTGGTGTTGGCGTTGGAGCCGGAGTACTACTTCCTGTGCCGTTTCCTGTATCAACACTTTGATCTGTTGATGGTGTTGTAGGCGCAGGTGTTGTTGATTCTTCTGTTGTTGAAGATTCAGGCACTGTTGTTGATTCTTCTGTTGCTGAAGATTCAGGCACTGTTGTTGATTCTTCTGTTGCTGAAGATTCAGGCGCTGTTGATTCTTCTGTTGAAGATTCAGGTGTTGTTGATTCTTCTGTTGCTGAAGATTGTGTAGCTGATGATGATTCTTCAGTCATTGAAGATTGTGTAGCTGATGATTCTTCTGTTGCTGAGCTTTGTGCAGTAGATGAAGCTTGAGTAGCTTGTGCTTCAGCCTCTGCTTGTTCGCGTGCTTCTTTTTCAGCTTTTTCTTGTGCAGCTTGTTGACGAGCTTGTTCTGCTAGACGTTGTTGTTCACGAATACGAGCTTGCTCTGCTTCAGCTTCTGCTTTTTGACGGTTCAAGTCAGCTTTCTTGTCTTCAGCAGTTGCTTGTTCAGCAGCTAATGAAGTTTTCAGTACGTTCAAATCAGCTTGTTTAGATAAAAGATCGCCTTTTTGAGATTCCAAAGCAGCTTGGTTTTCAGCTAATTCTTTTAGTTTAGCATCGTTTTCAGCTTTTTTGTCTTCTACAGCTTTTTTATCTTGTTTTTGTTGTTCCATCAAGTCGTTGTTTGCTTTTACCATCGTTGTCATTGCTTGAACGCGTCCAATAGCATCTGCTAATGAATCAGCATTCAATACAGCATCGATGTAGTTTGAGCTTGTGTTGCTTACTTGTGCTTCGCGTGCTTGTTTTTGGATTGTATCTTCACGTTTTTCAATACGTTCTTGTAAATCTGCAATGTCTTTTACTAATTGTGCAGATTCTTGACGCAATGTATCTTGTTTTGCTAATAGGTCTTGTGCTTGTGTGTTGATTTCAGAAACTTGGCTTTCTAAGGCATCGATTTGTGATTGTGCATCTGCTTGTTGATTTTTCAAGTCTGCAATCTTTTGATCTTGCTGTTGTATCTGAGAATCAAAATCGTCCGCCGCGGCAGCGATCGGTGATGCTACGGCAGTCAAGGTCATTGAACATACCATTACTGCTGATATTAAACTCTTTTTCACTCTTCATTCCTCCGACTGGCTTAATTTAATAAATATCTAAATATATTTAAGTCTTTCTTAACGATATAAAAATTGTACCATAGCAGTGTGTCAACGATATAATAGTTATGTTACAAAAATGTTTCAAAACAACTTTTAAAAATGACAAAACTGTTCGTTTCAGAAAATGATCATGAAAAAGCCGCGTTAAGTCTAGCATTTCTTAAGATAACAACGATTCTTTTTCGCTTTCGACCTAAAAATAAAAAAAGAAATTATTCATCACTGAATAATTTCTTAAAGGGAAAAATGAATAATACAAATATAATCATGTTCAACAGCAGTGTAGGTCCTAAAAACCTTGTAATAAAATACGTGTTATTTACTACTGCTAATTTAAAAATCAACTGGACCACCATCGTAAACAATTCATAACCCGTGACAAAGATGATCATACTGAAAAATTCAGTAAAGATGTTGACATGGATAACGTCTTTCATTACATACATCAACCATACAATTAAAGGGAGAGCTACTGCATAGATACCGATAACGCCAATATAGTAAGCGTCATAGATAGCCCCGAGAACAATCGTGGTAATCAGTAAATAACGTTTTTCAAACGCCATACTGCAACATAATAATGCCAATATCAGAAAGTGGGCATTTGACATATAGGTGCCTTTCGACCACTCCCCTAGCATTCTTGTTAAATGACCATCTATCAACATCAAAAAGAACAAAACGATTGGCAGATAGTACTTCATTGTTTCTTTCTTCAACATGGACTAATCCTCCGCTAGCCGTTGGACAATCGTCACAACTGACACGTCATACATTTCTGCATAAGGTTTCACATAAACTTCCCGATCCAGCCCATAACTATCTGGTTTCGTTTTAATAACCGTACCGATCGGCAAGTTAGCTGGAGAATTCCCTCCAAGACCGGATGTCTGGACAACATCCCCTTCTTTGATATCCGTATCACCAGTTAATTGGGTCACCACTAAGGCATGGAGCTTTTCATCATAGTTTTTAAGCAAACCAAACGCTTCGCCATTAGCCGAAGATACCCGTACTGGAAAATGATTGGAGCTTTCATTAGAGGATGACAGTAATTCGATTTTAGACGAAGCCGTATTGACCTCGATCACTCGGCCAATCAATCCTTTTTGCGACATGACTGCCATATTTGCTTCGATACCGTCTTTAGAACCCTTGTCTACGATCAGCATGTCCTGCCAACTGTCAGGCGAACGAGTAATGACATTTGCCGTTACTTTTTCGTAACTAGTCAGCGTCTGATTCAACTCAAGTTCTTTTTTCAACGCTTCGATTTCTCTCTCGTAATTCTTGTTTTGCTGTGAAACGTCATCATAGCTATCGATTTTTTCTTTTAGCCGCTCATTTTCGGCATAAGTTGAAAAAAGATTATGGACAGAATCTACTCCATTTCGTACCCACCGTACTGGGGCAGAGATTGTTTTATCAACCATTGCAACACTGTCATTAACGATGGATTGGAAGAAATTGGGCTTTCCTTCATTCGCTCGCTGCGCAGCGGTCACACTTAGTATCGTCACCACGATGATAACAATAACCAAGGTAATAATAATATTTTTATTAGGATTGAACTTCTTCACAAAGACACCTCGAATTAATTAGACTCTTGTGTTCAATTTTATCACTAAATGCCGTGAAACAAAAGGTAAGTTGCTCCTCTTAAGCTTTTTTTTAGCAAATAATAGATTCTGTCATTTTTAGCCTGAAAGACAAATTTTTTTATTTGTTTATGGATCAATCTTTGCTTTGAATAACTGCAATCATACCATCTGAAAAAGAAAATTCTGCGGTATCTGAAAGAAATTCGTTACTTGCATAAGATGTCGGATATTCTACTTCTTTATTTTCCAATACATACTTGCTGCCTTTTAATGTAAGATTCGAGACGGGAGTCAAGCAGCAATAAGCTAAATACTTCATATCTGGTATCTGTCTTACTATATGCTCTCCAGGCAAATAATAAGACAAATAATTTTGACAATCTCTGATAATAAGCTGATGGGCAAAGGGTTTGAAGCGAGGTTCCATACCTAACCAGAGATTGGCTAAAAGATGATCCAATCTTCCGCCCGTAGCTCCAATCAAAGTGACTTCCGCTTGCGGGTAACGTTCAAATGTTTTTAAGATACCTAACTGTGTATCTGTATCGTCTTTTTCTGCAGGGGAACGGGTATACTCTTTGGCTTTTGCAAATACTTCCTTCTGCTCTTCGTTCGACA
>ERZ506535.548-NODE-548-length-2823-cov-3.5802_pt1 | contig 2823 bp, 2 predicted proteins | sample MGYA00512393_ERZ506535 | MGnify/ENA metagenome assembly ERZ506535
TTAGAAGTTGTTTATGCGTATAACCGAATGGATGATCTTTTGTTCATGATCGAAGAATATGAACGTCGATATGATGAACATCAAGGTTTGCTGTTGGGAAGTGTCACAACAGCAGTTCCACTTTCAGACGAACAACGAATACAATTAGAAAAGAATGTTGCAAAAACAATGAACTATCAATCAGTCGAATTAAAACAAATCGTTGATTCTTCTATTATTGGTGGCGCGATTGTTGAAGCTAACCATCGAGTAATCGACGGAAGCATTCGCACGCAATTAGAAAATATGCGTAATCAATTAAATAGATAGTACAAAGAGGTAGGTGAATCGAATGGCCATCAAAGCAGAAGAAATTAGTGCCTTGATTAAAGAACAAATTGAAAATTATCAAAACGTGCTTTCAGTCGAAGAAATCGGTACCGTAACTTATGTAGGTGACGGGATCGCTCGTGCACATGGTTTAGAAAACGCGATGAGTGGTGAGTTGCTTGAATTTTCAAATGGCTCATACGGAATGGCGCAAAACTTAGAATCAAATGATGTAGGTATCATTATCCTTGGCGATTTCGAGTCCATTCGTGAAGGAGATAAAGTAAAACGAACAGGAAAGATCATGGAAGTTCCAGTTGGAGAGGCCTTGATTGGACGGGTAGTTAATCCGCTAGGTCAGCCAATTGACGGACTAGGTGAAATCGTTACTGACAAAGCTCGTCCAGTAGAAGCAATGGCACCAGGCGTTATGCAACGTAAATCTGTTAACGAACCAATGCAAACAGGTCTAAAAGCAATCGACGCTCTTGTACCAATCGGACGCGGCCAACGTGAATTAGTTATCGGTGACCGTAAAACAGGGAAAACTTCCATTGCGATCGATACGATCATCAACCAAAAAGGTCAAGATATGATCTGTATCTATGTAGCAATCGGACAAAAAGATTCTACAGTTCGTACACAAGTTGAAACATTGAAAAAATATGGCGCAATGGATTACACAATCGTTGTGAATGCCGGTGCGTCTCAACCAGCGCCGTTGCTTTATATCGCACCATATGCTGGTACTGCAATGGGTGAAGAGTTCATGTACAACGGGAAACATGTCTTGATCATTTTTGATGATCTTTCAAAACAAGCTGTTGCTTATCGTGAACTTTCCTTGCTGCTTCGCCGTCCACCAGGTCGTGAAGCTTATCCAGGGGATGTTTTCTACTTACACTCACGCTTATTGGAACGTGCAGCAAAATTAAGTGATGATTTAGGTGGCGGTTCAATGACTGCCTTACCATTTGTTGAAACACAAGCTGGAGATATCTCTGCTTATATCCCAACAAACGTTATTTCGATCACTGATGGACAAATCTTCTTAGAAAGCGACTTGTTCTACGCAGGTACTCGTCCAGCGGTTGATGCCGGACTATCTGTATCTCGTGTAGGGGGTTCTGCGCAAATCAAAGCAATGAAAAAAGTTGCTGGGACTTTACGTCTAGACTTAGCAAGTTACCGTGAATTAGAAGCATTTACACAATTCGGTTCTGACTTGGATGCAGCAACACAAGCAAAACTAAATCGTGGACGCCGTACAGTAGAAATCTTGAAACAAAAATTGCATGCACCGCTAGCTGTTGAAAAACAAGTAGTGATTTTGTATGCTTTGACACATGGATTCTTAGATAGTATCCCTGTAGACAGTATTTTAGACTTCGAACATGAATTATTCGAATATCTGGATACCAATCATTCAGATATCTTTGAAACAATCCGTACAACAAAAGATCTTCCAGAAGAAGAAGCGTTGAACAGTGCGATTCAGGAATATAAAGACATGTTCTTAGCTACAAAAGGAAATAATTCCTCTACAGAAGATAAATTGAAATCCATTCAAAATGCATAGTGAGGTGAGATGAATGGGTGCTTCATTAAATGAAATCAAGACACGTATCGCTTCAACGAAAAAAACGAGCCAAATCACGCGGGCAATGCAGATGGTGTCTGCTTCTAAGTTGACAAAATCTGAAGCTTCTTCACAGAAGTTTCAGGTTTATGCAACAAAAGTAAGAGAAATCGTTACGCATTTGACTGCTACTCAGTTAAATGATATTGCCTCAGAAAATCCTAGAGGGGATATCAATTACAACAGCATGTTGCTCAGCCGTCCTGTTAAGAAAACGGGTTATATCGTCATCACTGCAGATGGCGGTTTAGTCGGTGGATATAACCGCTCGATATTGAAACAAACGATGTCTATTTTAGAAGAAGACCACCAATCACCCGATGATTACGTGATGATCGCAATTGGCGGAACTGGTGCAGACTTCTTTAAAGCACGCGGTATCAATCTAGCATATGAGCTGCGCAATCTATCTGATCAGCCAAGCTTTGATGAAGTCCGCAAAATCGTAAATATGGCAACAACTATGTACCAAAACGAAGTATTCGATGAATTATACGTATGTTATAACCATCATATCAATTCGCTAACTAGTCAGTTTCGTGTAGAAAAAATGCTGCCAATCTCAGACTTAGATCCAGAAGAAGCAACTACTTTCGAACAAGAATATATTTTTGAACCTTCAAAAGAAGAAATCTTGTCTCAGTTATTGCCTCAGTATGCTGAAAGTTTGATCTACGGTGCGATCGTTGACGCCAAAACAGCAGAACATGCTGCTGGTATGACAGCAATGAAAACAGCAACTGATAATGCTGCTAATATCATTGATGAGCTGACGGTTTCTTACAACCGTGCAAGACAAGGGGCTATTACCCAAGAAATTACCGAAATTGTTGCCGGAGCTTCGGCACTAGAATAGTATTGAGATTGGAGGAAAA
>ERZ506535.550-NODE-550-length-2818-cov-3.22657_pt1 | contig 2818 bp, 1 predicted proteins | sample MGYA00512393_ERZ506535 | MGnify/ENA metagenome assembly ERZ506535
GGAAGTTCAGACGTGTGCTCTTCCGATCTCTTGTCGAACCAAGTGTTTCAACTGCTGGAAGCTTCCGAATAATGGCATGACGTTTTGCCATTTTATTCGTTCCCAAAGATAACACGATTGTTACGATAGACTGTAATGCTTCTGGAATAGCAGCTACGGCTACGGCTACGGCAAACATCACTGCGCTGACGATATCTGCAGTCATATCTCCTGTACCTTCTCCAAGATAAATACGAAACAGTTGGATACCTAAAATCAATAAAGACAATGCCAAAATAGCCAAACTTAGTTTTTTACTGAATTTATCCAGACCTCGTTGTAACGGAGTGACTTGCTCAGTTGTTGATTCCAAAAGGCCAGCAACTTGTCCGATCTCCGTATTATTCCCAGTTGAAGTCACTAAGAATTTACCGCGTCCGTAAGTTACGATCGTTCCACTGAATACCATATTTGTACGATCTCCGATTGGTACCGTACTTGTGATATCCGTTACTTCTTTTTCTGCAGAAGTCGACTCTCCTGTCAGCATACCTTCATCTACTTTTAATGATCCCGCATCTAGTAAACGTCCATCAGCAGGTACATAATCGCCTGCGTCTAACAACACGATATCTCCTACCACAAGTTCGTTTGCCGGAATCGTTTTTTCCTTACCATCACGAATCACTCGAGCATCGGGCGCTGAAAGGTTTTTCAACGCTTCTAAAGAACCTTCTGCTTTTTTTGTTTGGACAACACTGATTATAGAATTCAACATCAATACTGCAAAAATAACTAAGAATTCGATGTAGTCACCCATGACCATCTGAATCAGTGCGACAATCAGCAATACGATAACCATTGCATCTTTGAAAGTTTCTAAGAACAATTTCCAAGTTGGCTTCTTCGGCTTTTCTTTTAGCTGGTTCAAGCCATCTCTTTCTAATTTTTCCTTCGCTTGCGTGGTGCTCAATCCATCGGTTGAGCTCTGCGTTTGCTGCATCAACGAGTCGATCGTTTCTTTATAGACCGCTTGTTGTGCTTGTTCCTTGTTTTCCAAATTTCATCCCCCATTTTTTGATCTTGGCCCTAGTCCTGTCTGAAAAAAAAGAGACCTAAGACAAATACGCATTTGTCTTAGGTCTCACCATTTCATACAATACCAGAAAACCATTTGGTTAACTTACTGTTGATATTATCGCAACAAACGTTGCCGGTTACTCCCCTAAGGAGATATTCAACTGTACTAATATCCTACCTTATTAACCTACAAAAAGCAACTACTTTAGCCCGATTTACCTACATTTTCATGAAAGGAGTGAAAAGTATATTCACCTTGGTAGGCTTCTTTCTTCTATCATGCTATACTAATGTTATTGTATGTAAGGAGGAACATTTTTGTGGTATCTAGTATTATAACCGCCCTTTATCTATTAAATGCACTTATTGCTTTGGTGGCTATTTTGATCAAACCCCGAGATGTAGCAGCCATTTGGGCATGGCTCTTAGTATTGTTTGCCCTTCCTGGGGTGGGCTTTGTATTATATTTATTTTTCGGACGTGGATTAACGGATAAGAAAAAATTCTATCTCCGACAAAGTGACTTGAAAGAATTAGAAAACTTTCAGTCTTTTAGAGGAGATACCATTGAACATTACGATCCTGACATGGGCGATAAAGACAAACAGCAATTTGTTGACTTCTTCTCTTCATTAAATCGTATGCCGCTGACAAGAATGAATTCTGTCACTCTTCTCACAGACGGACAAGAGAAATTGGATTCACTGCTTCAAGATCTAAAAAAAGCCAAACATTCGATCCATATCGAATATTACGCATTTGTGACAGATAATATCGGCCAGCAAGTCTTACATGTTTTAGAAGAAAAAGCCGCAGAAGGCGTGGAAGTTCGAATATTATATGATGCATTTGGCTCTCATGGCACAAAAGCAAAAGATTTCAATCGTCTAATCAAAAATGGTGGACATGTCCATACATTTGTTACCTCACAAAGGGCATTACTTCGTTTCCGATTGAATTACCATGATCACCGAAAAATCGTTGTGATCGATGGAAAGATTAGTTATACCGGTGGTTTCAATATTGCCAATCAATATGTAAATACAACAAAAAAATTCGGCTATTGGCGCGATACGCATATACGGATTTTCGGTGCCGCTTCTTCTTTGCTCCAGCTTCGCTTCTTAACAGACTGGAACGTCTCGGTACCTGAAGAAAAAAAGGTCGGCTATCATTTGAATTATTTCTTTAAAAAAGCAGATCGAGATGAATCTAAGCTTGCTGATACATCCATCCAGCTTGTTTCAAGCGGACCGAATAACGAAAGGGAACAAATCAAGCTTTCATTTATCAAATTGATTACTTCTGCTAAAAAACGTGTTTGGATACAGACACCTTACCTTGTTCCTGATGAAAGTGTCATTGCTGCTTTAAAAATCGCAACTGCCTCTGGTGTAGATGTGAAAATCATGATTCCCAACAAACCGGATCATCCTTTTATTTATCGAGCAACACAATATTATGCTCGGCAGCTGATCAAGGAAAATGTACAAATCCTTGTCTATGAGAACGGCTTCCTCCATGCAAAAACATTGATAATGGATGATGAAATCTGCATGGTAGGTTCAGCAAATCAAGATATTCGTAGCTACCGATTGAATTTTGAAACAAGTGCTGTCATTTACGATCCTGAGTTTTTAGAAGAACTTGCTACTCAGTTCAAAGAAGATGAGACACATTGTTCATCCATGACAACTGAAACAGTCAAGGAAATGTCTAACTGGCTATTATTCAAAGATCGGAAGAGCGTCGTGTAGGG
>ERZ506535.553-NODE-553-length-2804-cov-5.77919_pt1 | contig 2804 bp, 3 predicted proteins | sample MGYA00512393_ERZ506535 | MGnify/ENA metagenome assembly ERZ506535
CTTATCTTTACAATTATTTAGTAGGCAATAAGTAATAAAAAAGCAATTTAATAGGTAATAAACACAATATTTACTAGTCTTTTGTCAATCCAAATGACAAATCAATCAATCTTATTATTTCTTCATCCGATAAAGAATCATCTAAAGATACTGAAATCCATGATTTCTTATTCATATGATATGCTTTGAAATATCCAATCGATTTTAATTTTTCTTCTATGATTTGAGGAGTGATTTTCAAATTGATAATTTCTATTTCATCCGAAGATTTAAAACCTAATTTTCTTTTGTCTATGTTCATGATAAGACCAAACCATTTTCTATTTTCTAAGTGCCTATATACACCGGAACTAGGATTTGATTTAAATGGAAATTCTGGCTTTACTTTGTATGCTTTACAAATATATGAATCGATTCGATTGGATTGATCGAATCTATAATTAGTTTCAATAGAGCAATTCTCTTTAATATCTTCTAATATATTTATTACTTCTTCTTTTATTTTATAGGCGTATTCACCAAGTTTATTGTTGAATTTATAGTTTAAATACTCTTCATTGACATCTAAATCTATAACTTTGGAATTGATGACATTGTTTGATTTAATCTCGAGGATGAGCATCATGTTATCAATCGATAAATTCTTTTCGAATTTAAAAGAATCATCATATTGTTTAAATCCATAATTGAGTAGTTTTTCATTATTGAATTTAGATTTACCGAATACTATTTGTTCTATTGTTTTACTCATAATTTAAATCCATTACTATCATAAGAGTATACAATTCAGTATAAAAAATAATAAGCCTTGGTTTGCACAGGTGACCTGATAAATCCCTTACTTATCGGCTATTTTAGCAAATACCTCACGAAATCTGATCACTTTATGCGTTAAAATCGCCATCTGAAGCAACTTTTTCACATTGTCATCCATTGGAATTCCACGATTTGTATAGATAAACCAAAACAGATTCAGCCAGTCCTGAAGATCATCCCTGTCATATGCTGGATGTTCTCTCATGAACCGCTTCAGGCTTCGATGGACTGCGTTTATCGGTTCCATCGGGTTGTCATCGTCTGAAAGATTTTGCGTCTCCTTTGTCGTGTGCACTTCTTCGGTCAACCCGAAAGCCTCAGTCAGAATCTTATGACTGTTCTCTCCGTCATGGATAAGCACGGAGCCGTTTTTCATGTGTCCTTCGAATGCCTTAAGAATTCTTGCTCGTGACGGCTTTGCCCTCCCGCGGACTGCAAGGAAGACGTTGACTCCGTCCGCTGCAGTCACGACACAGATTTTGTTCCGGGGAAGCCCTCTGTAATGTTTTCCGTCGTGCTTCTTTGTCTGATCTTTTGGCATGACCGAGAAATACGTCTCATCCAGATAGACTTTCCCTGACAGAACAATATTCTTCTGGCAGTCCGAAAGGATGGCAAAGACCTTGGAAATCCAGTATTTTCCTGTTGTTTTCGCGCTTCTGTTGTCTCTGGCTGAACTAGAAAGGGAATGGAACTCGAAAAGGTGAAACATGTATTCGATCCATTCGGATACGGGAATCTTGTGTGCATCAAACATGGTTCCAGTAAGCAGAGAGAACACTCTTCCACAGTCAAGGCAACGATATCTTCTTGTTCCATTGCTGTAGTAACCTGATTTCTTGAAATGTGTTCTTCCGCAGTGAGGACAGCATTCAATCGAGAGGTTGTTGACAAGGCTAAGCTCAGCCGGAGAAGGCCTTCTGTGCTTGGCAACGTACCATTCGTATTTCGTATCATCGTAAAAGGACTCCAGATTCAAAAAATCCGCTTTTGAAAAGCTTTCGTTGTTGTTGTCGGTTTTCATATGTGGTGGTTCGGAATTCGGTGGGTCAACAAGAGGGAACCACCACAGTTCTTAGCGTCTTGTTGACTCACCGAATTGCCTAATTGTTAGATCTTTGCTGACCAAGGTTAGTTATATCACAAGACACCATTTGCCAGGTCACCTGTGCAAACCAAGGCTTAAAGAATAAATATTTCCGTCGTATTTTTGACTACTATCCTTTGTAATTTTTAAGATTTCAGCAATTATGTCTTCAGCTTTCAAAATAATTACCTCCCGTTTTTAAGCCACATCAGTTTTTGATTGTAAGCCTTCAAAAAGTTCAACGATTAATGAATTCTGAACTCGTCAAGAAGGACAGCTGCCTCTGAATTTTGATATTGTTCAATCAAGAGTTCCAAAACGCCTTCAAAGGACTCAGTTAATTCAGAATCACATTTGATTTTCTTTTCAAAATTTGCGAAAGAATAGAACATCATTTCATCAATCACACTTTTGGTATTTTTGTTCAAATTAGCATCGATGATTATCTTGTCTTTTTCTTCAAAGTATTTTTTCAAAGATACCCAAAGAGATGGAAGAATTTCTGGCAGCAACTTCTTGTATTGCAAATGCCATATAACAGAAATCATCTCATTTAGATTGAAACAGCCATATTTTGCAAACATTTTATTTAAAAACATCTTATCAGAATATGAGTAGTCGGTTTTAAATCTTGACCAATCAGAACGACCACCATAACTTGAAAAGCCCAATATTAGAGCCGATGATAGTTTTTGTTTGACGCCGACAATTGAAATTTGGTTGATACATTCTTCCATTTTCCTAACGATTGTTTCTACTAATTTTCGATTATTTTTGTTGTCATATGAGTGAAAATAAAATGCCGTTAAGCTATTTAAAACTTGATTGTAGAATTCAATTAAGGAGTCATTAAAAATACTAAAGTCTTTATTTTTAAATAAGATGCCAAGCAAGATCGGAA
>ERZ506535.643-NODE-643-length-2640-cov-5.77021_pt1 | contig 2640 bp, 2 predicted proteins | sample MGYA00512393_ERZ506535 | MGnify/ENA metagenome assembly ERZ506535
TTAAATCATTTGAGAACATGAGAATTAGAATCTTTTTGATCAATCAATTAATCAATGTAAGATAACAAAAAATCTGAGCCAGAATGTGGTTCATTCTGACTCAGATTTGATTTTGCACAACTCATCAGTCCTTATTGACAAAGAGCCATAAAAACATAAAAAGGGATTGTGACAAGACTTTTGTCACAATCCCTTTTACGAATAAACGGTATTCAAAAGCCAGTTTCTCGGTATTAAGCCAAATTTATACAAAAATGTGGAAAGCCATTTCACAAAATTTTTCTTAATACGCGAAACTAAGCGACTTTTTCACAACCTCTCGATAAACGGTGTTCAATCAGCTGACCCTCGGTATTAGCTCAAAAAATGGCAAAATATGAGGAACTATTTTTCCATTTGTCTCTCTAATACTCAGGTCAGAACGCTGATTTTACAACCTCTTAATAAACGGTGTTCAAAAGCTTGCATCTGCGGTAATAAGCCTAACCAAACGAAAAATAGGAGAAGCTATTTTTGTTTGGCTGTTCTTATTACTTGATGCAGGGCAGCTTTTTCACAACCCCTTATTCACGGCGTTCCAGAAGTAGCTTCTTCTTATTTCTTGAAGCTGATAACTTCTGGAACATCCTCTTTTTTTATTTGGACGGATAATGGTCATTCCATTTCTTTGATCATTTTTTTCATTTTGTCGATCTCTTCTTCTTGTGCCTGAATGATTTCTTCCGCTAATTTTTTTACTTCAGGATCTTTTAAATCAGCTCGTTTACTTGCCAGGATAGCGATAGAATGATGAGGAATCATGGCCTTCATCCAAGCTGTGTCGTTGACAGTAGTTTGGCTTCGTACCATAAACAAGGAACCGGCAAAAACAAGAAGACTAGCGGCTAAGATCATAACATTTATCTTTTTGTTTTCATACATTTTCCACATGAACAACAGCATGATGACTGCCATGACTGCACCCATCATCAACGCCATGAATACTCGTGTACGACTGAAGAAGATATGATCGAGCGCATAGACATTCAAGTACATCATACCAAACATAACTACCGTTGAAACACCGATCATCAACAAAAACTTCCAATACTTTTTCATTTAAAACAAACTCCTTTTTTTCATTCCTTTCTTCTATCATGTCATGAGCATGGAGAACAATCAATTATTTTGCACAGAGGGTTTTTGAACACCGTTTACCAAGAGGTCATGAGACTGTTTATTCGGAAAAAGGAGTTGCAACAAGACTTTTGTCACAACTCCTTTCTTCAATAGCTCCATCTATTCCACATAAATAAAATAAAATTTTCTATCGATTTCATTCATTCGTCAATACGAACGCATCATTCTTTTTTTGATAACTGAAATAAATGAACAGGTAAAGCAGGCCAGTCAATACAGTTACCCCAATGGAGTTCGTGAACAGGATACCAAGGAAAATCAATCCTAAGACAGCTAATGCAAAAAAGCTGATTCCTTTATCCCATAATGTTCCTTTTCTTAGTGCCAGTACAAAGGATGCCGCACTGATAATGATCCAGATCAATAATACTGTATACGAAAGGGAACCTGCCAGATAGCCAAATAATTTGTCACCGACAAAATAAGAAAGAGCTACACCAAGATAAAGAACACTGGTACAAAATAAAACAGCACGTTGCGGTACTTGATGCTTGTTTAAAACAGCTAGTTTTCTAGAGGAACCTTTTCGATCCTTCAAACGGAAGAACAAAATTCTTGAAGATGCATACACACCCGAATTGATAGATGAGAACAAAGCAAGGACAATCACAAAATTGACGATATCCGCTGCAAATGGGATACTCATTTTTTCAAATACCATCACAAAAGGACTGACATTCGTGCCTGCTAAAGTATTCCAAGGAAAAAGAATCAAAAGCAAAAACAAAGGAATGATGTAAAAGGAAATGATTCTTCCCATGACACCTTTGATTGCTTTAGGAATCGCACGTTTAGGATCATCTGCTTCGCTTACCGTGATAGCAATCAGTTCAGAACCGCCGTAAGAATAGATAACTACAAGCAAAGAACTGATGATTCCCTTCATACCATGAGGAGTAAACCCACCATGGTCAGTCAATTGCTGAAGGGTAGGGAAAACGCCTGTGCCCAACATTTGCTGACCGACAAGATAAGTAGCAAAAATGATCAGTAAGATAATGACACTGATTTTAGCAAAAGCCAGCCAATATTCTGTTTCTGCGAATAACCGTACCGAATAAAGATTGATGATCGTAGTTAAAACAGCCAACATAAAAACAAATACCCAGGCTGGAATGTGCGGGAACCACAACTGCAAAAAGGAAGCAGCTGCAACAGCTTCAGCGATGATATTGATAATCCACATAGACCAGTAGACCCAATCAGTAAAATCAGCAGAATGAGCACCTAGATAAGGGCGTATCAAACCAGATAATCCGTGATGCGTGTCGCCACCGCTTAAAACGATTTTTCCCAGACCTTTCATCACGATATATAAAATCAGCCCACCAATCAAAAAAGCAATCAATACAGAAGGGCCGGCGATCCCAATCGCTTCGCCACTTCCTTTAAATAGACCTGCACCGATTGCTCCACCTAAAGCTAACATGGTGATATGTCTGGAGCTAAGTTAGATCGGAA
>ERZ506535.665-NODE-665-length-2586-cov-4.8471_pt1 | contig 2586 bp, 4 predicted proteins | sample MGYA00512393_ERZ506535 | MGnify/ENA metagenome assembly ERZ506535
TCTAGCAGGAAAAATGGATATTGTTCTTGGCTACTCTACGGATGGACGGATCGCCAGTTATGATCTAGTCATGTTGGAAGATGATCGTCAATTCTTCCCACCATATGATGCTGCTCCAGTTGTAGACAACAAGATATTAGCTGATACGCCTCATTTAAAAGAAGCCTTAAATAAGTTAGGTCATACCATCAGTACGGAAAAAATGCAGGAATTGAACTACGAAGCAGATAATAATCTAGTGGAACCATCAGTAGTAGCACAACGTTTCTTACAAGAAAACCACTATTTTGAAGGGAAGTGAAGCAATTGGATAAAATGAATGTCTTTCAACAATTTTTCTATTATTTCCAGGAAAATGGCTCCTATATCTTTGCACAATTTATCCGTCACTTCCTGATTTCTATCTATGGTGTCCTCTTTGCAGCAGTTGTCGGGATTCCGGTTGGGATCATGATTTCTAGGAGACGTAAATTAGCAAACTGGGTGATTCGTTTGGCGAATATCATCCAGACGATCCCTTCTCTAGCCATGATCTCCATTTTAATCATTGGATTAGGCCTGGGAGTCAATGTCGTGATTGTTACTGTATTTTTGTATTCCCTCTTACCGATCATCAAGAATACGTATACCGGGATGATCCAAGTAGACAAAAACATCCTTGATGTCGGCAAAGGCATGGGGATGACTGCTAGACAACGACTATTCATGGTAGAGTTACCACTCTCTGTTTCTGTTATCATGGCAGGCATAAGAAACGCGTTAGTTGTTGCCATCGGGATAACCGCGATCGGTGCATTCGTCGGTGCTGGTGGTCTTGGAGATATCATTATCCGAGGAACCAATGCAACAGAGGGCACATCGATTATTTTAGCAGGTGCATTGCCAACTGCATTAATGGCGATCATCACGGACTGGCTTTTAGGTATTTTGGAAAGACGGCTAGATCCAGCCAGCCGTACATCACGCTGATGTTATTGTAAAAAACAAAAGCTTCTGCGACCATTTGTTGGTCGCAAAGGCTTTTTTAGTTCTGTCATTTTTTAAGGCAATAATCCACTCTGATTCTTCCCTCCTTATGGGCAAAGAGTTGCTTTTCTTAGCTATTTATCCATTCCGTATACTCCAACTTCATACTGCCAACGGGTTCATCTCTGCATCCACCGACTAAGTTTTTTTCTTATCCGCTAAGGCATTTTGCCAATCCATTTTCCCATCACTCGTCATGGAATTCATACCACATGATCTCTAAATACTCGTCTGCTTGTTCTTTGAATTGGGCATCAATTCTTACATCCTTTGGCGTGGCTTTCATTTAAGCCTTTTCCATCAGTCCTCGATTGTTCGATGCCTTCAGCTGCATCATCAAAACTGGTGACTGCCGTATCGGTAACTTCGATCATCTTTTATACAATCGGGAACTTGCCATCCTCATCCTTGGCTAAAAACATATCTAGCCATTCCAGCTTCTCGCCATGGGAGGTTTGCGGTTCCTAAAACCGGTACACGATTCTTATGGACTGCATCCGTCGCAACTAGACTTGGCGATACGATGATCCTTCACCAGAAGAGCACCCCCGTAAACCAATTGATCGATATATTGCCAATAAGAAAAGACATTGGCGTAAAAGATATCGATCCCTCGTGATGCATTGCCGTTGATACTGCTATTCATGGCCGAAAGCGCCACGACTTTAACTTCTTCCGTTTGAGTGACATTCATGTTCGGCAATGTCGCTTTGGATACCCGCTCTGCTAAAGGAACGACACTGGTATTGTATTTCGTATCTGTATCTTTTCCAAAAGACCATGCCAACGAATCCTCTGGGAACCAATAAGACGACTCCGGTTGATTGTCCATTGCTTTTTTCAACATACTTTTGGCTGTTTCTCGATAAACGACATTTCCAATTGTCTTCGCCTCACTTTGGCGATAATCGATGGTCGTTGCCACTGCCAACACTAACAACGATGCTCCAATTTTACTGATTTTCCTTGTCACACTTCTTCCTCCTTGTTTTACATAAACCCGTCAACATTCCATTCCTAAACTCAAACAATGACCCTTCAAAGGTGGAGATATAGGAACAAATTAAAGAAATCATGCAATAAATCCAAGAAGGTTGGTTTTAGAACAAAAAAAGAGTCTCCTTTTTGGGGAGACTCTTTGTTAACTATCTAAAAAGGTTGGCTCTTCTCACTTCACTCATAATGTGTCCAGGCAGAATAAATTTCCACAACTTTATTTTCCTCATCAACTTTGTAAACCACTCGATGCTGTCTATTCAGCCTGCGTGAGTATCTGCCTTCATGTGTAGGTCTCAGCTTTTCAAAAGACTGCGTGGGCATATATGGATCTTCCTTCAATGTCTGAATCACTTCTTCAAATTGTTTCTTTAAATTCGTTTGCTTGATTTTTCTTAAATCCACTTTCGCAGAGTTTTTGATTGCGACTGTATAGTTACTCATCAAAGAGCTTCCCAATCAATATCATCGATATTCGTAAAGCTACTGTCGTCTTTTTCGCGGTCTCGTACTTTATCTAAAGTACCTGTTTGCTCAAGAAAAAGGGTTTCTTGAATCGCTCTC
>ERZ506535.931-NODE-931-length-2171-cov-2.94943_pt1 | contig 2171 bp, 2 predicted proteins | sample MGYA00512393_ERZ506535 | MGnify/ENA metagenome assembly ERZ506535
CGATCTATCTTTTTTGTATATATATAATAAGGTAATATACTCTTGCCTTAAATAAATAGTAAGAAAAGTATCAGTATATGATAACAAAGCACTTTTTTACATATTTTTTTTGTGCTTACTTTGCAACGTCCATCTTATATGTTATACCTAATTTATTATGAAAATGAAGAAAGTCATTTTGTTTATCACCTTATTCTCCATGATATCATTATTCAGTTACAGTAAAGATCCTGTAAAACAATGGGGACAACTACAAGTAAAAGGTAATCAATTATGCAGCCAAACCGGAGACTCTATTGTATTAAGAGGGGTTAGTTATGGCTGGCACAACCTATGGCCCAGATTTTACAATAAGCAATCTGTGAAATGGTTGAAAAAAGATTGGAAATGTACCGTTTTACGCGCCGCCATGGGAACAGTTATTGAAGACAACTACATTGAAAATCCGGAATTTGCATTAAAATGCATGAATAAAGTGATTAAAGCGGCAATTAAAAACGACCTCTATATAATAATCGACTGGCATACTTATTATCCACAAAAAAAAGAAGCAAAAGCATTTTTCTCAATGATGGCACAGAAATACGGAAAATATCCTCATATTATTTATGAAATATACAACGAACCTATGGAAGACAGTTGGGAAAGTGTGAAAGAATATGCAACTGATATTATCTCTGAAATACGTAAATATGATCCTGATAATATCATTCTTGTAGGCAGCCCACACTGGGACCAAGACTTACACCTGGTAGCAGAAAGTCCTTTAGAAGGATTCAATAATATAATGTATACCCTCCATTTCTATGCCGCCACTCATAAACAAGAGTTACGGGATAGAGCTGAAGCAGCATGGGAAAAAGGAATTCCCATTTTTGTGTCTGAATGTGCAGGCATGGAATGTACTGGCGATGGCCCATTAGATATACCAGAATGGACTCGTTGGGTAGAATGGCTGGAAAGCAAAAAGATCAGCTGGGTTAACTGGTCCATTTCAGACAAGAACGAAACTTGCTCCATGATTCTTCCGCGAGCAAACAAAAACGGAGGATGGGACGAGTCTTTAATAAAACCTGCAGGACGTCAAAGCCGTAAGTTTATCCGACAATACAACTCACATATTTATAAAAATAAAGAATGATAAAATAATATCAGTTTTAGGCAAATAACGTCAATAATTTACATTCCTTATTTACTAGCTTTGCATCAATAATAAATGTACGAGATTTTATACTAAAGTTAATTTTAAATTTGATAAAAATGAAAAAGTGGTGGATACGCGTACGGGAGCAAGATAGAAAATCCATTTTCCTTGCATATAACCATTCAGCAAATTAAAAAGAACTCCCATCGACATGATTGCCAGCGGCATCTTACTTTTTCCTTTCAATAGCAAAGGGAAGATGAAAGCACGCTGAAAATAGTGAATTTGAAAGAAGAGGAAGAAAGTGAAAATCACCGGCTCGAACCGACGTTCGGAATAGAACCACATCACACACATCACCACAAAAACCGGAGCTTCCATCAATATCCAGGCTAGTTTATTGGAGATAGCTACTCCCCACGATGCCGTGCGGAAAATACCATATCCGGCTTTCACAAAGTAAAGGGCGATAAAAACAAACAAAGCAATCAGGCTCATCACCCCCAGAAACAGATTAAAAGTATCTATACTCATACCGATCTATTTTGTAACACGCAAAAATAACAAAAATGAGATAAACGACGATGCAAAAAATAGAAAGAATCTGAAGTTCATTCTTTTACGAACATAAAAAAGGAGAAAATATAAAATTTCCCGGATGCGCTTCTGAAATGATCGGGCACACATCCGGGATTACTTATCTATTTAATAAAAGGATTGGTTATTATCAGCGTTTCTTAATCGGGATATAAGCCAAATCATCAAGTACATTTTTATAGGCCGGGCGGATAATCCGTTTACCGTCGAAGGTCAATTCTTCATTGCGGTGTGCACACCAGCCTACGATACGTGCCATGGCAAACAGTGGAGTGAAGATTTCCTGCGGCAAACCGATCATTTCATACACGAAGCCCGAATAGAAGTCGATATTGCTGGACACTGTCTTTCCGTTGTTTTTAACCCGTCCGAAAGTAGCGATGGCACGTTCTTCCAACAGTTCGAGGAAAGCAAATTCGCTTTCTCTGCC
>ERZ506535.1307-NODE-1307-length-1846-cov-22.1932_pt1 | contig 1846 bp, 1 predicted proteins | sample MGYA00512393_ERZ506535 | MGnify/ENA metagenome assembly ERZ506535
GAGATCGTAATGGTGAGTTTAAACAACAAACTTTACCAGCCTACAAAAGAACAAACGATACATTGGAAACCACTATTATCCATTTATTCGAAAAAGGTGTTACGATGTCTGAAATTGCTGATTTGATCGAAAAAATGTACGGTCATCACTATACTCCACAAACCATGTCCAACATGACTAAAGTTCTGACTGAAGAAGTAAATGCCTTTAAATCCAGAGCCTTAAATGATAAGTATGTCGCTATTTTTATGGACGCTACTTACATTCCACTAAAACGTCAAACCGTATCCAAAGAAGCGATTTATATTGCCATTGGTATACGAGAAGACGGCACTAAAGAAGTACTGAGTTATGCGATTGCTCCAACTGAATCAACATACGTTTGGAATGAGCTGCTACAGGATATTAACTCCAGAGGAGTTCAAGAAGTCTTGCTTTTTATTACGGACGGCTTAAAAGGCATGAAAGATACTATCCATCAAATTTATCCTAAAGCAAAATATCAGCATTGTTGTATCCATGTATCTCGTAACATCGCTCATAAAGTACGTGTCAAAGACCGAAAAGAAATCTGTGATGACTTTAAGGCTGTTTATCAAGCTAACTCAAAAGAAGAAGCGAATACCTTCTTATCCGGCATGATTGAGAAATGGAAGAAAAACTATCCTAAAGTGACGCAGTCACTCATAGAAAACCAAGACTTATTAACTTTTTATGATTTTCCACCTAGCATTCGTAGAACCATTTACTCAACCAATCTAATCGAGTCTTTCAATAAGCAAATTAAAAGATACAGCCGTAGAAAAGAGCAGTTTCAAAATGAAGAATCACTAGAACGCTTTCTAGTCAGCATTTTTGATACATACAATCAAAAATTTCTAAACAGAAGCCATAAAGGTTTTCAACAGGTAACCGATACATTAGTTTCAATGTTTACTGAGTAACTAATTATTTTGCAGGAGGACAATTTATTTACACAAAATTATTGACGCTCCCCAAGATATGCTAGATTACTACTATTTTGAAAAAAATTTATCATATAATTATGTAATACATTTAAAAACTTTTACAGGAATGATTTTTAAATTCGCCAACCGTCGATATGGATTAAAATATAATCCCGTAAATGGGGTTTCTTTAGCAAGAAAACCTAAGACAAACGAAGAAATAAAAAAAGAAAAAGATGGTTATTTATCAAAAGAAGAAGTTCAAATGATTGCTAGTAAACAAAAAAGTTCACATCAACAGTCACGTTATTCTTTAATTACTAAATTTTTGTTTTTAACTGGACTACGTTATGGTGAATTGATATCTTTGACTGAATCTGATTATGATGGTAATAAAATTACGGTTTCTGGTACTTATGATTACGAGTTAAAAATTAAAACAACAACTAAAAATACAGGTTCTTATAGAACCATTGAATTATCAAGTAATGCTAAAGAAATCATAGATCAATTAATTGAAGAAAACAAATTAATTAAGAATAATAAAGATAAATACATTTTCATCTCTAAAAATGGTAACCCGATATCTATTCAAGCATATAATCAATCTTTAAGAGCAGTATCCAAAGAATTAAACATAGATAAAAAAGTTTCTTCTCACATGTTAAGGCATTCCCACATTTCTCTACTTACAGAATTAGGAATCCCATTAAAAGCCATTATGGATCGTGTAGGACATGAAGATTCAAAAACAACATTAAAGATTTATACTCATACAACTAAAAATATGCAAAATCAACTAGTAGAAAAACTAGGAAAAATAGAAATTTAAATTGCCCCTTTTTGAACTGAACCCCAAAAGTTGAACTATTTAATGGACTGTTTCCGATATTCTACTG
>ERZ506535.1732-NODE-1732-length-1590-cov-2.39479_pt1 | contig 1590 bp, 2 predicted proteins | sample MGYA00512393_ERZ506535 | MGnify/ENA metagenome assembly ERZ506535
ATAAATTTACCCCTCCTTGATGAATCATTTATAAAATTTGTTAGCTCTAAGAATTTCATAATCTTTGTAAGATTTTATCTGGTCTTTTATGAAGTTAGGACACAGCTTGCTATTTTTCTCATCAACTCCCGTATACCGTTTGTCTTTGGATAGGTTGGTCAAATAAACAAGTCTTGAAATTAATAGTGTCTTATTCAAAGAAACTGTACTATATGCTTTTGCAGATTTACTTGTATTTGTTTTGGGCAATAGTTTAAAGAAACTCTTCAATAATTTATAGAACATTGCTACTAGAATAGTTTTATATTCTGTGTCTTTGCCTTTTCTATCTATTCCTTGTGTATCAAATCTTGTTGGCTTATCATTACTGAAATAGTCCTTCCCTGCTTCATATACAAGATAAATGTAAGCTAATGATATAGGGTCGTCGATTTCTATGGAGCGATGTTTTTCCTGTAATTTTAATGTTAGTGTCATTGGTTTTATAAAAGATAATATACAGCCACTATTACCAATATTCTTCCCAAGCTGTTGCATGAGTTTCTCCACTAATACCCTTGAAGTTTCTTTAACCTTAATTCCTTCCAAGCAACTTCCATAAATGTAATCAGAGACGAACAATAATAGATACCAGAATTTTTCTCTATCTATATCCAATGCTTCCAAAGTATTTTGTATATCCTCATACTGTATATATTTCTCAAATGTATAGTGAGCATTAAGCACTTTTGCATTGTACCGTTTCTTAAATTCTTGTGTTACAGTTGTACCCATGAAGACATATTTTGTTTCTTCTTCTTCTTCTGCTGCTGCTTCATTTGTCTCTGCTTTATCCTCTATCTCCTTTTTAACCCTTATGAAATCATAGTCAGGGTGACATTTACAACCCAACATTTCTACATATTCTAGCAAATCATCTTCTTCTTTTACATATTTGTCTAATGTAAACTTATCTATTGGTTTTATATCTTCCATATCTCTAATCTTAAATTATGCCTTAAAGATAGAAAGAATTAGATAAAAAAATAAGGCAGTAAATGAAAATTCACTTACTACCTACAAAATTGTTTATGAACTATTGTATAATTGAAATTAACGATTGAATAAAGTATTTATTTTGTCTTTAAGTTTGTTGTACTTCTGTTGAAAATCTTGTTCTTGTTTTTTAAATTTCTTTTCATACATTTCAGAAGCTTGCTCATAGCCTTTTTTTACTCCCTCTGTTTTCCCTACAGACTTTCCCGCTTTAAATCCCACAGCACCTACAATTGCTGTTCCTATTGCTATAGCATATTTGCTACCATGTTTTATTATATGCCCTCCCACTTGAGCTACTACTTTATCTATCATATTGTTAAATATTAGAAACCGTATTGATTCTTATTGCTATCTATAATTATTTGAAATTCATCAGAGATAAATTCTCTTTTTATTCGTTCTATAAAATCTACATCATTGATAATTCTGTAAATAGCAACAAGACTACCTCCTATATCTAGTTTATTATAATTTTCTGTCAATATTGAAAATAAGATATTACTGGAGGTAGCTATTGAATTAGAATATAATAGTATTTTACGGGTCTTTACC
>ERZ506535.1924-NODE-1924-length-1503-cov-2.98895_pt1 | contig 1503 bp, 1 predicted proteins | sample MGYA00512393_ERZ506535 | MGnify/ENA metagenome assembly ERZ506535
CGATCTAGATTCGTCCGGGAATGATTAGTGGTTTTATGCTTGCATTGACCCTATCCATTGATGATTTTGCCGTAACTGTCTTTACCATCGGTAATCAAGGTCTGGAGACACTCTCTACTTATATCTATGCCGATGCCCGCAAGGGAGGGCTGACCCCTGAACTTCGTCCGCTTTCGGCTATCATTTTTGTCGTGGTGCTGGCGTTGTTGATTGGCATCAATTATCGGGCAGGAAAAGCGAAGAAAAAAGATTAATAGACCATCAAATGTGCTACTACGTAAATAATATGAAAAGAATAATTCCCGTAATCCTGCTCTTACTGACCTTGACCGGATGCTATAATTCCGGTGAACCTCGTGAGCGGGTTCTTAAAATCTACAACTGGGCAGATTACATCGGCGAAGGTGTACTCGAGGATTTCCAGGCATATTATAAAGAACAGACCGGTGAGAATATCCGTATCGTTTACCAGACATTCGACATCAACGAGATCATGCTGACGAAGATTGAAAAGGGGCATGAAGATTTTGATGTGGTCTGTCCTTCGGAATACATCATCGAACGTATGCTGAAGAAACATTTGCTGCTGCCCATCGATACGAATTTTGCACATTCTCCCAACTACATGAATAATGTAGCTCCGTTTATTCGCGAACAAATCAATAAATTGAGCCAACCGGGTGAGCAGGCGAGCCGCTATGCTGTATGTTATATGTGGGGAACGGCTGGAATTCTGTATAACCGGGCTTATGTACCCGATTCGGTAGCGTTGTCCTGGGATTGTCTTTGGAATAAAAAGTACGCCGGAAAAATCCTGATGAAGGATAGTTACCGTGATGCTTATGGAACAGCTGTCATCTATGCGCATGCGAAGGAACTGAAAGAAGGAACGGTGACAGTGGAAGAGCTGATGAACGACTACTCTCCACGTGCGATGGAACTGGCCGAAAAATACCTGAAAGCCTTGAAACCGAATATTGCCGGTTGGGAGGCGGATTTCGGCAAGGAGATGATGACGAAGAATAAAGCCTGGCTGAATATGACTTGGAGCGGTGACGCGATCTGGGCGATTGAAGAGGCAAATGCGGTAGGAGTGGACTTGGATTATGAAGTTCCCGAGGAAGGGAGCAATATCTGGTATGACGGTTGGGTAATCCCGAAATACGCCAGAAATCCGGAAGCAGCCAGTTATTTCATCAATTTTATGTGCCGTCCGGACATTGCTTTGCGGAATATGGATTTCTGCGGATATGTAAGTTCCATAGCTACGCCCGAAATACTGGAAGAGAAAACAGACACGACCCTCCATTATTATGCCGATTTAAGTTACTTTTTCGGACCGGGTGCAGACAGCATACAAATTGATAAGATACAATACCCGGATCGCAAAGTGGTAGAACGATGTGCCATGATTCGTGACTTTGGCGATCAGACAAAAGAAGTTCTTGATATTTGGTCGCGTATTAAGGGCGATAATTTGGGGGTTGGCATAACTATTCTTAT
>ERZ506535.2016-NODE-2016-length-1466-cov-3.90432_pt1 | contig 1466 bp, 2 predicted proteins | sample MGYA00512393_ERZ506535 | MGnify/ENA metagenome assembly ERZ506535
GCACCATCGTAATACTTTTTGCCCTGCTGATAGATTTTCACCGTTTCCTGAAAGTTGCTCACCATGTTCGTGGCAGTCTTGGAGGTATGGATGATGTTTTTGGAGGCATTGATGATACCCTGCGCCAGATTGCCCGGATCGCTTACGACCCACTGTGCGCTTGCCCTGCCTGCGAAAAGCAGGCACAGGCAGATAATCATTGTTATTCTTGTTCTCATGTTACTTTGGATTTTAGTGGTTGTTATTCTTCTGTCGGGTGTCCCGGCTGCGGTTTCACCCGCACATAGTCGCCGCCCGGCGAGAAGGTCAGCACGTCCGTTGCCTCGTTGTAGGACACGTCGATGCGGAAGCCGGTGTTCATGAACAGGTTGTCGTTTTCCTCCTGCAAGAGATAGGTTTCCGGTTTCAGCTTGCGGCGCAGACCGCTCCGGCGGAACACCGTCACCTTGTAGGCTTCGCCCTCCTTGTAGATAAGCACATCGGGCTTCCCCTCCACGCTCTCCCAGTTCCCGCACAGCATATCACGGCGGTTATCGACCACATCGCAGGATTGCAGCATCATGACCGCCAATCCGATCAGGCACTTGCTGACTTGCAGCATTTTAACTTTTGATAAATTCATACGCATTTCTTGTTTTTAGCTGATGATTAAATGATTAACTTTTGGTTCTCCGCTTCTCGGCAAGTTGCCGGATGGCGGCTTCGATGTCGCCGCCCAACTTCTCCGCCAGACGGTAAACCTCCACTTTCTCCGTTTCCTCGGTGGTGTACGCCAGATATTCTTCTGCACTGACCTCGGTGGCATAGACCGCCGATTGTGTGCCACCCAAGCCTATCCACACCTCCTTGTAGAGCCGTGAAGGGTTGTTCGCCATGTTGATGGAGAGTATCTGCGACTTCTCCTTCTCCGTCAGTCCGAGCAACGCCTGAATCTGGTCGAACTTGTTCATGTACTTGCGCTGGTCAAGAAGTATCTTGCAGTCGGAGTTGTTGATGATGCTCTCCTTGACGACGGGCGAGGAAATGATGTCGTCCACCTCCTGCGTCACCACGATTGCCTCCCCGTAATACTTGCGCACGGTCTTGTACATATAGCGCAGGTACTCAGCCATGTTCGCCGAAGACAACGCCTTCCAAGCCTCTTCCACAATCAGTTGTTTCCTTACGCCTTTCAGACGGCGCATCTTGTTGATGAAGGCTTCCATGATGATGATGGTCACGACCGGGAAAAGCTCGCGATTCTGTAGGCTAAGCACCCAACGCCTTTCCATATTACTATGGTAGGTTTTCAAATGCTCGCCCCCGAACCGGACGTACACATTTCGGCGTATCCGGCTCTCCATTAATTCTATCAGTCTTTCCATCCACCGTCAACTTTTTTATGACAACTCCGGCAAAGTGCTATTGTCTTGCGCTTTCGTGCAATCATGTGGCGTTCCCAATCTTCTTTTCCTTGTAGATTTTTA
>ERZ506535.2018-NODE-2018-length-1465-cov-2.58298_pt1 | contig 1465 bp, 1 predicted proteins | sample MGYA00512393_ERZ506535 | MGnify/ENA metagenome assembly ERZ506535
CTTCCGATCTTATTTTTGATATGAAGCCTGAGCTTTCAAAGCTCCTTCATCCATCTTGTCTAAAGCATCAGCTTCCAAGTCCTTAGTAGTAGGATTTAATTTCAAGGCTAAGTCGACACCGACAGGAAGCGATCCTAAAGCCATGACTCCAGCATTGACATCAAAGCCGGTAAATGTAGAAACATCGGCATTAGCAACTTTAGTGAATTCCAAAGAGAGGGAAACATTGCTGAGTGTTGCCATTCCGCCAGTCAAATCGTTCATATAAACATTAGCATCAGTGATTCCAGTATCATTCAATCCCAAGGTGATAATCGTCTTATGATTTCCAGTAGTTTCATCATCTTCGCCTTCGATAGAACCTTCAAGTCCAGTAGCTAAAACACTCAATGCTTTTGCTATAGCGTTGTCCTCAAGATTGAATGAAGGAAGTAAAGCTTCCAAGATGGACATATCAAATCCCTTATTGAGCATTCCATCTTCTCCAAAAGCAATATCGACGAATGCTTTGAGTGTATCAGCCAAATTTGAAGTATTAGGAATTTCAGGTAATGTCAACTCTGTTTCGGCATATTCTCTCAAAGTTTTCTCATCATTTTTCAATGCTCCAGTTTCATCTTTAGGAGTGACTTCGGCATAATAATAGACATTTTGTCCATCCTTATAGTCGATATTCATCTGACCATATGAATTGGATTCATCGAATTTATCGCCATAGAAATTAGCAGCATTCATCTGCAAATCAGAGATATAAGGAATAGAAGATAAATCGATTCCCCCAATTCCCATAGATGAAACGAGCTGTAAAAGACTGAACACTGAATTCAAAGCGTGGAGAGGAGAGGCTCCAGCATCTGTTCCATCCTTTTCTTTGTGGATAGCAGTAGCATCTTTAACTACTATTTGTGCATCAGCATTCTCGCCACTTCCAAACTTTCCATTGACAGTACGATAAGACAAATCGAAAGGAGCTGCCAAATCTATAATCTTGCCGCCCATTAAATCAACACTGGCATACAAAGCACCTTCTTGTCCTTTGACACCGATGACATCCTCTTCCTTAGATGAAGAAGTATTACCAGTCTTTCCTGTATCTGGGGCAGGAGTTGGGGTTGAAGGTGTGCTAGGACTAGTAGAAGTACTAGAAGAAGCTTCGCCTCCACAGCTTATTAGCATTGTAGACATGACTAACAACAATCCAATTGAATATCTTTTTTTCATTATATTTACCTCATTAAATGAACTTGTCTCTTTTGAAGACAAGTCCATTCTAAACTCATTTGAAAGATTAAAAAAATAAAAAATCAATTAATAATTAAACTACTTAATAGTAAAAAAATCCTACTATCTTTTGATAATAGGATTAGTATACATATAATTATTTAAGACCTCATGGATTCAATTATTCATTTCTTTTCATAGCATCTACCGGTTTCATATTAGCTATAGAATAGGAAGGAATCAA
>ERZ506535.2176-NODE-2176-length-1402-cov-3.25984_pt1 | contig 1402 bp, 1 predicted proteins | sample MGYA00512393_ERZ506535 | MGnify/ENA metagenome assembly ERZ506535
CCTACACGACGCTCTTCCGATCTTAGGAAGAAGAACGGGTATTACTATTACTTGCTGGAGAATAACTACGCGGTGCTTCTGAACTTCCACGACTATAAGTTGATCTTGCACTACTGCTTCTAGTAGTGGTTCCAGACGAACGCGAATAACCAGAAGAACCAGTCGAACGGGAAGATGAAGAACTTCCGCTACTTCTAGTACTACTTGGACGAGAATAAGTAGCACTGCTACGACTACTTGAGCCACTGCGTTCACCTGAAGTCCGTGTACCCACTACACGTCTGGAAGTAGTTCCCCTACTATAAGTAGAACCAGAAGAACGAACAGAGCTACCTTCTGAACGAACTGCAGAGCCTCCCCGAACAGAAGAACCACTGGAACGAACGGCACTCGAACCATAACGACGAATAGTAGAAGGATTCCTGTAACTGCTTTGTCCGGAAGAACGACGGTTTGTATAGGTAGGACCTGTCCAACGACCGCTTCCACCTCCGCCCCAGCCCCAGCTAGGACCACCATGCCAGTGGTGATGATGTCCCCAATATCCGCCGCCATACCAGCCACCCCAGTAGCCTCCGCCCCAATAACCGGGGTAATATCCCCAAGAGTAATAAGGACGATTCCATCCCCAGCCATAGTTCCATCCCCAGCCGTAAGAGCCATAACGCCAATCCCACCAAAGCGGGTTACTGAACGTCGGGAATGCATAAGCATACATACCATCGGTATATACGTTCCAATCCCATGAGTTCGGACCGTAAACTACATCCCAGTACAACGGGCTGCTGATACTGATAGCAAAACGCGGATTGCGGAAACGGATGATACGTTCAGCGTATTCATAGTCGTCTGTTGTACCATTGAATTCGCCCGTCACCCATTCTCCGTCCAAATCCGGATTAGATTTTTCTTTTATATATAAGGTATCATTATCCATTACGAATTCATTTTCACGTGCATCGTAACGGCGGTTATATTCATCCACATCCCGTGTTCTTCCCTTACGGTCCTGAACAACCACTGTAGTACCCGGTGAAGTATAGATGTTAGTCGTCACCTGTTTCTTCGGTTCCTTCTTAACTGGAGTTTCTTTCTTCTCCTGTTTGTCTTTGGAAGGTACGAAGTAAAGGTCGTCATCAACGCTTTGTGCAAAGATACCTATCGGAAGGCACAAGGCAAATAGCAAGAAATAAACAATCTTTTTCATATCATCTCGGTTTATGTAATTACTTAAACTTATTCACATTACAAAGATAAGGAAGAGATTCGCCACTCTAGGGAGATTTTCCCCAAAGGATAATAGGGAAATCCCTATTTCTAACTATCTTTGCAAAAGATTCACCAAATTAAAAACAACTATGAAGTATTTTGAGTTCACATTAGATCGGAAGAGCGTCGTGTA
>ERZ506535.2471-NODE-2471-length-1307-cov-3.30671_pt1 | contig 1307 bp, 2 predicted proteins | sample MGYA00512393_ERZ506535 | MGnify/ENA metagenome assembly ERZ506535
TACACGACGCTCTTCCGATCTTATGTTCTGCTCCGTGAAAAGTGAAAGAAGAAGTGCCTAATTGTTTAATGCGTCGTAGACGTTGGACTTCTTTCGAATTGATCAAATCTAAGATTACTTGATGCTGGACATGGATATAGTTATGGACTGGATCACGAAAAACTTTTTCCATAGGCAGCATTTGATATTTATAAGGGGTTGTCATAATGTAGCTCCTTTATGTTATTACGTTGTTCCATTCTCTGGATTTGGTTGTTCCATTGCTCCAGCTGGATTTCTTTTTTTAGCCAGTCGGTAGAATCCTGTAAATCACTTGCAGAATACAGCTTTTCAAAAGCTTTTGCAAATGCTTCTTTGACTTCTTTTACAAAAAGGGGTTGGTCAAGCAGTTCTTCAAGTGTTGCCATTGTAGCAGGATCCACTGCAGGATAGCCATTTGTACCAAAGTCTTCTTTTAAAGCAGATTGATAAAATCGCTTCATGACTTGCCCACGTTTTTCCTGATTACCGTTGACACTTAAGTACATCATAACAGAAATCCCATTTTTGATCCGACGCTGAGCGATACCGGCAAATTTTTTGCCATGGATGCTTAAATCATAAGTTCCAGGACAATAAGAATGGGTGATTTCGAATGCTTGTATCGGTGCCTTTGGAAAAGCGTATTTAGTCAATAGGAGCATTTGCTCGTAAGCGTCATCTATGGTTATTTTTTTTGTGTCACTTTGGGGGAAAATCAAAGAAATATTCAAAATTCCTTCATCTGATACGATCCCTAATCCACCTGAATTTCTGATCACTGGAGCGTAACCTGCATCTTCCAGTGTTTGGATCCCGTCACTTAGAAAAGGAGTTCGAACATCCTTCATACCTAAGATGACTGTGCAGTCATATTGCCAGAAATGTAAAAAGATTTGCTGGTGTTCTTTAGAATATTCCGTTAATATATCTGTTAATGCAAAAGGGGAAAAGTCGTTTTTTTGATAAATGTGCTGATCTAGTCGAATCGCAGGGTTCATTCAACCGGCTCCTTTGTATAAATTCATATTTTCTACAATATTATACTCTAAAATCAAAGAGTTGTTTTGGAAAAAAGGTTTTCTGTAAAAATGGACAAGTTGGTTGACAAAACAAAAGAAACTAGGAACAATGTAGCTATGAGAAGTAAAGGAGAATGAATAATGGAATTATCACAAGGAACACCGATTTCAATCAAATTGCGTACAAAAGTAAAACAGCAAGGGGAAGTGCAAGATTTTTATTTTGATTTGAAGATCGGAAGAGCGTCGTGTAGGGAAAGAGTGTAG
>ERZ506535.3455-NODE-3455-length-1072-cov-2.52507_pt1 | contig 1072 bp, 1 predicted proteins | sample MGYA00512393_ERZ506535 | MGnify/ENA metagenome assembly ERZ506535
TTCAAACCACGTGCCGGTCACTTTTACGCCCAACTGGTCTTGCGGCATTTCTTCCCTTTTTCCGATAAAGCTCCAAACAGTGACGGGAAATTAGACGATAGCTAACAATAACAATTATTAAAGCAACATAAAACAGTCCGAAATATCGAGAATGAGAAAAATGAAAATGAAAAACAAGCAACGTACAAACCGAAAAAAAGACAAAAGGAACCATGTTACGTAAGACACGGATCATGATCTGCTCAGGACGTACCACAGGACGATGAAGAATAACACCTGAATGCATGTTACAAAGTAAATAGCACAGAGTGATAAGAGTCATGCCCTGAAAGATAGAACCGCAATGCACACACCAGAAACGGGTACCCAGTAACAAATTAAATCCCCATAAAAGCAGGTTCAGCAAAATAAGATCCCCCAAAAGGACCAAAGATTTTAGGACTTTGTTAAAACGTTGGACTTCCTGCATACACTAATATATTAAAGAGCCAATATTTTTTATTTCAGATAAAGATTATCATTATCTTTATACCAGTCAGCAATCGCTTCTTCGAAAGTATAATGAAATTTATAACCCGATGCAGCTAGTTTCTTTCCACAAATATTTGTGGATATCTGTAACTTCTTTACACGCGCCGGACATACCCCCATAGGACTCCCTATCATCTTTGCACAATAAGCAACAGGCATAATCAAAGAATTTGGTATATACGGAACCACTTGGTTCAGACCTGTCACCTTCTTAATTGTGTCTACTATTTGCTGTATGGTGTAGGCAGGCTCAAAAGTACAGTTATACAATTCTACACCCTCCTCATGATGCTCCAAACGATATAACATGAAACGTACTAGTTCTTTCACATAAATACAAGCCTTGATGGTATCTTTGCGCCCGGGATAAGCAAAAGTGTGCATTTTGATCCCCCAATATAGACGGGTAAAGTTTCCATTCTCCCCTTTCCCAAATACTACACCCGGACGTACAATTGTCAATTGACGTTCTGCCTGTTTCTTAGCCTGCCAAGCAATATGAACCTTTTCAGCCACTAATTTAGATATACCATAAGGAGTG
>ERZ506535.3827-NODE-3827-length-1005-cov-7.40842_pt1 | contig 1005 bp, 1 predicted proteins | sample MGYA00512393_ERZ506535 | MGnify/ENA metagenome assembly ERZ506535
ACACAATCCCCACAAGAAATGGTGCCAGAAAATATGTCTTCTGATAACTTCTCGAAACTGAAGAAAGTCTTTGAATTTTCTTCTACGAAGATCTTTATGCGTATGGATGAATCTATTTTACGTCATATAGAAGGATTAGTTGGTAAATCAATGACGAACTCAGAATTAGAATCCATTCCTCAACAAAATCAAGGAGACGCTGTGATCAATTTTGGCTCAAAAGAAACCATTCGTGTTCATTTTAGTCCGAACAAACGTCAATTAAAATTGTTTGATGGAGGAAAATAATGGAAAACCAAAATGAAAGTTTAATCAAACAGTATGTTAAGCGTCGTGCAAAGCGGCGCTTATTTTTGTGGGTGTTTGGTACTTCTGCAGGTTTGATTACTATATTGATCACTGTGTTTGTGACCCTTTTTCTAATACTTGCGGCAGGTTCTATTGATAATTCTGATTCAAGTAGTGGTGGCGAAGCTTTTACAGGAGAATATTCGGAAGGCTTACCCATTTATAAAGAAATCAAAGGAAGAGGCCCTTTTTCTGATGAGATTGCGCAATATCGATTGATAATTCGGATTCAGATTCAAGCAGTGGTGGCGAAGCTTTTACAGGAGAATATTCGGAAGGCTTACCGATTTATAAAGAAATCAAAGGAAGAGGCCCTTTTTCTGATGAGATTGCGCAATATGCTGTAGGTGCAGCAGTGAAGTATAAATTATTACCAAGTGTGATCCTTTCGCAATACGGTTATGAATCAGCGTTTGGTACGTCGGCGTCCGCAAGAAATGATCTCAATTATTTTGGGATTACGTGGTTTGATGGGTGTCTGTTTCCTAAAGGAACTGCGCGTGGAATTGGTGGCATTGAAGGTGGCTGGTACATGAAGTTTCCCAACTCAAAAGCTGCCTTCTCCTATTACGGCTTTATGGTAGCCACACAATCAAATTTTAATGCTTGTGTCGGAAATAAAAGCCCTGGCGCAAGCTTATTGATCTTAGGACGAGG